>VOFC01000667.1_pt1 | contig 79790 bp, 124 predicted proteins | sample 5384161 | NCBI WGS metagenome assembly VOFC01 (sample SAMN12384722, study PRJNA508395) | human gut metagenome | isolation source: healthy gut B | host: Homo sapiens | reverse complement strand
GCGCCCTGCGCGATGGGGTGGCAGTTCTGCGGCAGAAAGCGCAGGTAGGCACCGTGGGCGTTATCCACCAGCAACGGCACGCCCTGCGCCCGGCAGACCGCCGCCATCGCCGGGATGTCCTGCACCCCGCCCAGATAATCCGGGCTGGTGACGTACACGCCAAAGGGCTCTATCCCCTGCTGCGCCAGCGCGTGCAAAGCCCCGGTCAGCGCTTCGGCTGTGACGGGGCAGCTGCACAGTGCGCCTTCTGCCTGCGCAGACGGCCAGAGCCAGCGGATATCAAAATCCAACAGCGCCGCCGCGTACAGCAGCGCCTTGTGGGCGTTGCGGGCAGCCAGCAGCACCGGGCGCTTGCCGTTTTGCGGTGCGCTTTGCAGCGCCAGAAACAGCATGGCGCGGATGCACTGGGACGAGCCCTCGGTGCTGTAATAGCTGTGCGCCGTACCAAACAGCCGGGTGGCGTTGGCTTCGCTTTCGGCAATGATGCCCTCCGGCGCGTAAAGCTCGTCTGCACCGCGGATCTCGGTGATATCCAGCGGCTCAAAGCCTAAAAGGCTCTGCCCCTTGTGGCCGGGCATATGCAGCGCCGGGCGGTGCCGGACTGTGCATAGCTGCGCACAAAATCCACGATGGGGTGGTCATGTTCATTCGCAGGCTTCGCCGTCGGCGCAGGCGTTGCAGGTGGAGCCCAGCTCAATGGGCACCTCGATGCCCTTGGCAGCCAGCTCCTGATTCTCGGCCACCTTGATCATGATGGCGCACTCCATGCGCTTTTTGAACAGCTCACAGCCGTACTCGTACACGCCGGTAATGCTGCCGGTGGCATGGTAGGAGTTGGCAGCGCAGCCGCCGGAGCAGTACAGCTTTGCCCAGCAGTCCTGACACTCCTTGCGGGCGTAGGCGTTGCAGTGCTTGAACTCATCCCGGACGGCGGTGTTGGTAACGCCCTTCCAGATATCGCCCAGCAGGTACTTGGGGTCGCCCACGAACTGGTGGCAGGGGTACAAGTCTCCCCAAGGAGTAACCGCCATATACTCGGTGCCGGAGCCGCAGCCGGAGATGCGCTTATAGATGCAGGGGCCGCCGGTCAGGTCGATCATGTAGTGGTAGAAGGTAAAGCCTCTGCCCTCGCGGTCGCGCTTGATCATCTCCTTGGCAAGGATCTCGTACTGCTCCTTCAGGATGGGCAGATCCGCCTCGGTCAGGGCGCTGGGATCGCTGGGGTCGCAGACCACCGGCTCCATGCTCAGCTCGGTAAAGCCAAGGTCTGCCATGTGGAAGATATCGTTGGTAAAGTCGGTGTTAAAGTGGGGTATAGGTGCCGCGCATATAGTAGTTTTTGTCGCCGCGCTTCTTGACGAACTCCTGGAACTTGGGCACGATGCGCTCGTAGCTGCCGTTTCCTGCATAGTCCACCCGGTAGCGGTCATGGACCTCCTTGCGGCCGTCCAGACTCAGCACCACGTTGTGGCACTCCTTGTTGCAGAAATCAATGACATCATCATCGATCAGCACGCCCGTTGGTGGTAAGGGTAAAGCGGAACTTCTTGTTGTGGATCTTCTCCTGCTCGCGGCAGTAGGCCACCAGCTTTTTGACCATATCAAAGTTCATCAGCGGCTCACCGCCGAAGAAGTCCACCTCCAGATTGCGGCGGGTGCCGCTGTTCTCGATGAGGAAGTCCATGGCGCGCTTGCCCACCTCAAAGCTCATCAGGGCGCGGTCGCCATGGTAGCGTCCCTGCGAGGCAAAAGCAGTAAGAGCAGCTCAGGTTGCAGCTATGGGCAACGTGCAGGCACAGTGCCTTTACCACAGTGTTGCGGTTCTTGAAGTCAAAGGCCATGTCCTTATAGACATCCGGGCTCCACAGCTTGCCGTTTTCCTTCAGGCTGGTCACATCGTCGATGCACTGGCGCAGATCCTCCTCGGTCACGTCCGGGCGGCTGCCGTACTTTGCCAGCATGGCGGCAACGATCTCGTCTGCGGTATGCTCCGGGTACATGGCGATGACATCGTAAGCCACCTCGTCCACAACGTGCACCGAGCCGCTGCAGGTGTCCAGCACGATGTTGTAGCCGTTCAGTTGATACTGATGTACCATTTTACACTCCATTCCAGATTACACAAAAAAATGCCGCCCGGCAAAGGCGGCATAAGGTTTGCAGAAATTACTTGTTGCTGTTCTCGCACTGCTGGTTAGCCACGCCGCAGGAAGTCTTGCAGGCGGACTGGCAGGAAGTCTGGCACTCGCCGCAGCCACCGGTCTTAACGCTCTTGGTCAGGTCACGAGTAGCAATAGTCTTGATACGCTCCATGATAGAAACCTCTCTAACTCTCAAAAATTTATCGCGCCGGACATAGTTCCGGTACGCTTTTTGTATCTTGTAATAGGATATCACGCAGCGCGGCTTTTTGTCAAGATTTTTTCGCTAAGCCCTTTCACCCGCCCATGGGCTGGTAGCGGGTAAGCACCGTGTGCAGTCCCAGCTCCCGGGCGCGCGCCAGTAAGTACCGGTAACGGCACAGCAGCGCCTGCCGCTCGTAGATGCGCTGCTCGATGAGGTCGGTGTCCACCTCCATATCAAACATCATCTCGTTGCGCTTCAGGCAGAACAGGCATTCTTTCAGTTCTTCTTCCAGTTCCGGGTGGTAGCGCTCGTGCTCGGTATCCCGCGGGACGCGGGGCGAAAGCAGGGTTTGGGCGTTTTGTGTGGTTCGTTCCGGCATAGGCATCCTCCTTCTGGTACTTTGCAAGGTTTTGTACCTTCCAGTATAGGCGGTGCGGTGCGCAGAATGTGCCGAAGCGCGGCAGCGCTCCGGCACAGATTATCCGGCGCTGTTGCGGCATTTTCCAAAAAGTACAACTTTTTCAAAAATATGCTTGACAACTCCGGGCTTTTCCCGTATAATAGCACACGTTGAGCGGCTCACCCCGCAAAACACAACAGAATATTGGGGATTTGCATAGTGGTAGTGCGGTAGACTCTGACTCTACTTGTGGGAGTTCGATTCGCTCATCCCCAACCAGACTAAAGCCATCTGAGGAAGTTCAGATGGCTTTTCTGTTTGCATTATTCTGCGCGGCGCAACGATTCAGAATGCCCTCCGCTTTGCTCTGGGCATTTTCAGCGGAAGGATTATTTTAATATTTCGAGTTTGTCGCACTCTGCGGAGTGCTCCAAACGCTATTTTACACAGGAGGGGCCGCAATGGTTAAAGAGCAGTCTAAATCACAAAATGCAGTTGACCTCTACGACCCCACTGGTGAAAAGGGATTCAGAAAAGCCCGCAGGCTTTTCTGAATCCCGAATAAAAAACCGATTCCGCTAATTATGCGCAGAGCGGAGCGGAGCGCATTTCCAATCGTTCGTACCCGCACACACAAAAACCGGGCAGCCCGCAGACTACCCGGTTTTTTGCTATACCGTTGATTTTGCCTTAATAAAGAGCTTTCTTTTTACAGAATAGTAATGCGGCCTGCGCCGTAAGGCTGCTCGTAGTTGAGCAGATAGCCGGGGTAAGCAGCCAGCGGGCTGTTGGCGCTGGACAGGTGCGGCAGACCCGTAGCATCTGCGCCGTCAAAAATCATAGCGTAGGTAGACATCACCAGATAATCCTCGGACACATAGTCCTTGATCAGCTCTGCGCCGTCAAACATGGCAAAGCCGTCGCCCAGATTGCGCAGCGTGTAGTTCATGCCAGCCAGTGCATAGGTAGCGTCCGGGTCCAGCGGCAGATAAGAACCGGAAGCCTTGTCATAGATCTTCACGTTCTGCACGCGCGGAGTTCCGGTAGCGCTGCCGATCCAGACATTCTTTTCGTCGGTCTGCACCGTGTTGGGGATATCGGTGTGAATCTCGTAGGTAGCACCGGCCACATGCAGGAAGCCGCCGTTCTCCTTGCCGCCCTCGCCTGCAAAGCGGGCTGCAAACTCCAATGCGTCCTGGATCTGCTTGCCGGTGACCGACATCAGGCAGGCCACGTTGCCAAAGGGGCTGACCTGCTTGCAGGTCTTGAAGGTCCAGTCGCCTGCGGGCACATCGGCGCGGATGCCGCCGCCGTTCATGATGGCCAGATCACAGTGCAGCTTTTCCACCTCGTTGAAGTAGGCGTAGATGCCGTCGGCCACAAAGTCGCCGAGGTTGGTCTCGGCAGAGCGGATGCGGCGCTTGCCGGTGGCGGGGTCGGAAACATAGAAATCGCTGTCGCCCACAGCGATCTTCTCGCCCAGCATATCGTCCACGGTGTTCACCCAGCCGGTCTGCATGGCAGCGATCGTTGCATCCATACCCTCGTGGGTGGGGATGAGCTTGGTGGTGATGGTGCCGTCCGCAGCGATGGTCATCTCGCCAACGTTGGCAAAGTAAGAGCCGGTCTGGGTCAGGGTGACCGCCTTGCCGGAGGCATCCTGCACCTGCTTGTTCTCCATTACGGTATGGGAGTGGCCGTCGATAAAGGCGTCAAAGCCGCTGGTGTGGGCAATGACTTCCTCACTGGTCCACGGAGAGGAAGAGGGGTCTACGCCCAGATGGCCCAGACCGATGACCACGTCTGCCAGAAGCTTTGCCTTATCAATGGCCTTCTGCACGGCGTCATAGAGCTTTTTGCCGTCCTCGCCGCCCTGAATGTCGTAGATGTACTTGCGCTGTGCCTTGTCCATAAAGTAGGCAGGGGTGGACTTGGTAAAGGTCTCGGGGGTGGTCACACCCACAAAGGCAATGCGTCTGCCGCCGCGCACGAACACCTTGACGGAGGGCAGCACACGCAGGCCGGTGCGCAGGTCTACCCAGTTGCAGGACAGGTACGGGAAGTCCGCTTCCTTCATGATGGCCTTGGCGCGGTCCATGCCGTAGTCAAACTCGTGGTTGCCGGGGGTGGCGACATCGTAACCGGCAGCGTTCATCAGCTTGATGATGGAAGCGCCCTCGTCCATAGGGCCATAGGCAGTGCCCTGCACATGGTCGCCTGCGTCCACCAGCAGCACATCCTTGCCGGCGTTCTGGTAACTCTGCTTCAGGTCGGCAATGGCGGCGTAGGTCAGCTTGGGGCTCTGCTTGTCGATGTAAGTATGGACATCGTTGGTGTACAGGATAGTGACGTCAGACTTATCACCAAGCCAGCAGGCCGATGCGGCGGGCGCACCGATGGCCATGGATGCAGCGGCAGCGGTCACACCAGCAGCCTTTAAAAAAGCTGCGACGGGAAATAAGTTGTTTCACAGGAAAACGACCTCCTTTTATTTTTGGCGTATCGCATTTGGGGCAGGCTCTTCCCTTCTGCCCTTTCAATAGCTCTAGCATAGCACAGAACGCCGCCGCAGACAAGCCAAAATCATTCTTTTGGCACAAATAATTTTCACGTCCCGCTTTATTTTGACACACATTGTACCATTTTTACACAAATCCTATACAAAAAACCTCCCCGCGCCCTGTCGCAGAGCAGCGGAGAGGTCCTTTTCAGGGGGATTCAGACCCGTTGCCGGGTCTATCGGAGGAGAGGAAATATCAGATGGCGTTATACTCCTTGAGGAACTTCTCAAGGTCGGTACCCTCAATCTTCTTCAAAGCTTCCTTCAAAGCCAGACGCGGGATCAGCGGCAGATCCATGTCGGTGATCTTTTGCCGTCGCGCAGCTTCACGGTGGCATCGATCAGGGCGCGCACATCGTAGGTGCTGCCCCAGACCTCCGGAACGCCGCGGTCAACGTTCAGCAGCGTGTACACGGCAACCATACCGGTGCGCATGGAGTACTCGGTGGTAAAGATGGTATCGCGGGCGGTCTCGGCAAACTGGCCAAGGAAGGCAAAGTTCACAGCACCCTCGGGCACAACGTCGGGACGGTCGCCCATGGCACGGGGCATGAAGAAAGCATCGATATAGGGCATCATCACAGGCACGGTGTTGGCGCTGTGCTCTGCCAGTTCAGCGATCTGATCCTCGGGCACGCCGATGTGGTACAGCCACTCCATGCAGATCTCGCGGCCGGTGCAGTCACGCATGGGCTTCTTTACATAGTCGCCGGGCTTATCGGAGAACAGACCGTACACCCACACGCACAGCTGATCCTTCGGCTGATCGCGGAACTGCTGCTGACGGTTGAGCGTCCAGGACATCAGCCAGCTGGAATCCTTCACGGTCACAATGCCGCCGGTGACGGTATGGCCGGAGAACGGGTCGCGCTTGCAGATCTTCTGGATATACTGGGGGATCTTGTCGTCCAGTGTGGTGATGGTAGCGCTTTCCCAGTTGCTCAGCTCCGGCTCGGGCAGCAGAACTTTTCCGGGTGACCGAAGGAGGGATCCTGCGCGGCGATCTTCTTCCACAGATCCCAGCCGTTGCCGGGCTGGATGGTGGGGTCGAAACCGGTGGCCTTATTCTGTGCGCCCACGGTGCAGCTTTCCACGCAGCCGCCGTTGGTGATGAACACCAGATCGTTCTCGGTCAGATCGATGTTAGAAGTCTCGCCCGCGTGCTCCACGGTGACAGAGCTTGCCAGCTTGCGGCCCTTCTGGATATCGAACTTCACATCCGTGACCTTGGTGTTGTAGTGGAACTGCACGCCAAAGCTTTCCAGATAGCGCACCATGGGCAGGATGATGGACTCGTACTGGTTATAGCGGGTGAAGCGCAGTGCCTTGAAGTCCGGCAGACCGCCGATGTGGTGGATGTAGCGCTTGATGTAGAGCTTCATTTCCAGAGCGCTGTGCCAGTTCTCGAAGGCGAACATGGTGCGCCAGTACATCCAGAAGTTGGTGTTGAGCACCTCGTCATCGAAGAAATCGGTGATCTTTTTCCTGCAGCTGCTCATCCGGCGTGAAGAAAAGGTGCATGATTTCCATCGCGCCCTTATCGGAGATGGCGAACTTGCCGTCCGTGTGGGCATCCTCGCCGCGGTTGACGGTGGCACGGCACAGGGAGAAGTTCGGGTCTTCTTTGTTCAGCCAGTAATACTCGTCCAGCACGCTTGCGCCTTCGGTCTCAATAGACGGGATGGAGCGGAGCAAATCCCACATGACCTCGAAGTGGTTGTCCATTTCGCGGCCGCCGCGCATCACATAGCCGATATCGTACTTGTAGCCATCGCAGGTGAGCAGCTGGCAGATGCCTTTCAGGTTGCCGTTGCAGCCGCCGATGACCTCGATGGACGCAATGGTGTGGTCGTCGTTCAGGACAAAATTGGTCTGCTTGGAGCAGGTGCCTTTGTTTGCAAAGCTGAATTCCTTGCTCATGGTTTCAAACTTCCTCTCTTTTCTTATAAAGGAAAAGCCTTTTCCGGCTTTATCGTGTGCCATTGCCGCCGCCCCGTTTGCGGGCGATCTCCTGCAGGCGGGTGACCGTCTCGTCCGGAGCGGTACAAGTGCCCGATGGGATGGGGCACCTTGTGGTTGCGGCCATGGAAATCCGTCCCGGCCGTGGGCACAAGGCCGTATTCCCGGCAAAGCTGCACGCACTCCGCGTGGTCCTCCGGGCTGTTGCTGGGGTGGTCCACCTCAATGCCGTCAATGGCGCCTTCTGCCGCCAGTTCGCGCACCAGCGGCATGCTCTTGTAGACGGTGGGGTGCGCAAACACCACTGCACCGCCGCTGGCCTTGGCCGTGGCCAGCACTTCCGCACCGGCAGATACTCCGGCGAGTGCAGCACGATGCCGCGGGGATTCCACCCGAACAGCTTGTGGTAGGTCTCGCCGTAGATGCTGCCGTCACTCAGGCCAAGCTCCCCCAGCACCTGCATGATGCCGCTTTTGTAGATCACGCCGGCTTTCGGCCGCCGTCTCCCAGACAAGCTCCTCGGTGAACTGCGGGTACATCGCCTCCAACTCGTGGACCGTCTGCAGGCCGCAGGCATTGCGCCGCTGCTTCATGATCGCGCAGTGCTCCCGGAGTGGGACACAGTCCAAGTTGGGGTAGTAGCACAGCAGGTGCACCCGGTGCTGGCGCTCAAAGTCGTAGCCGGTCAGCTCCACCGCTGGAATCAGCTCCACGCCCTCCTGTCGGGGATGGGCGTAGCAGTACGCCGCACTCAGGGTGGTGTCGTGGTCAGAGAGGGCAATGGCATGCAGCCCGGTACGGGCCGCGATGCCCGGCAGGCGCTGGATGGGCACCGAGCCGTCGGAACAGGTGGAATGGTTGTGAAGATCGCAGGACATGGAAACGCCTCTTTAATGTTTGTAGAAATTGATCAGGCAGCCGTCGGCCAGGATCTGACGCTCGTCGTCGGTCAGCGGAGCCATGTAGAGGTCAAATGCCTTGGGTTCATCACCCAGCACATAGGCCTTGATGTTCTTCAGGTCGCCCTTGAGCGCTTCCCGCACATTGGGGATGAGCACGTAATCCCCCAGCCCGAAGGGCGTAGCCCCGGCCAGCTGCAGGGGCAGCATACCCCAGTTGATCAGGTTGGAGCGGTAACGCTTGGTGGCGTACTCAGTAACGATATTGGCACCGGCACCCAGCACACGCTGGCAGCTGGCGGCCTGCTCGCGGGCGAGCCGTCACCGGGCTTGACTGCAAAGATGGTGGAGGCGATCTGGATATCGTTCCACTTCAGCTGCTCGCAGCCGGGCACGGCGTTCACCTTTGCCAGCAGGGCGTCATCGGCTTTGCCGGCACGGCGGGCTTCTTCTTCGGCACGCACGGCCTTGGCACGGCCCACATACTCCGGGTCCTTGCGGCTGAGGGTGAACTCGGCCAGACCCGGGGGGTTGGAACGGTACGAGGACGTCTCGCCGGAGGGGATCAGCTCGTCGGTGGTGGTGACGGGGTCGGTGATATAGGAAGCCACCTTCAGCAGCAGGTTGTCGCCCAGCGGTGCGATCTCCGGCCAGTCCTTGATGTTGGGGCCCAGCTTGAGCAGGGCGTCGTAGTCGCCCTTGCCAAAGCCCTGATACACGCGGGTGTCGTAGCTGGAAGGATCGTACTGGTACTCCGGCACGGTGGGATCGTAGTCGATGTCGGTGGCCGGGGTCAGGATGCCGCCGTTGGCCGTGGTGGCCGCAATGCTGCGGGCATCCATCAGGGCCACACCCGCCAGCTGGCCATTGCCGGGCTTGGAGCCTTCGCGGCTGGGGAAATTGCGGGTGGTGTGGCGGATGGACAGTGCCCCGTTGGCGGGCACGTCGCCTGCGCCGAAGCAGGGGCCGCAGAAAGCCGTGCGCACGGTGGCACCGCTGGCCATCAGTTCGCTGATCACGCCGGTGCGCACAAGTTCCATCATGATGGGCTGACTGCCGGGGTACACGCTCAGGGCGTAGTCGCCGCAGCCGCCGGTGCGGCCCTTTGAGGATGGAAGCAGCCTCGTAGATGCTGTCGTACAGACCACCTGCACAGCCTGCAATCACGCCCTGATCCACACGCAGCTTACCGTTTTCGATCTTGCTGCACAGATCCAGCTGCACATCCTTGCGGCCGATCAGCTTCTGCACATCCTGCTCGCAGGCGTGGAGGATGTCCTCCAGATTGGCGTTCAGCTCCTCAATGGTAAAAAGCATTGGAGGGTGCATAGGCAGAGCGATCATCGGACGGATGGCCGACAGATCCACTTCCACAACGCCGTCGTAGTAGGCAAGGTCTGCCGGTGCCAGCTTCTTGTAGTCTGCTGCACGGCCGTGCACTGCAAGGAAAACGTCTGGGTGGTCTCATCGGTCTCCCAGATGGAGGACAGGCAGGTGGTCTCGGTGGTCATGGCATCAATGGCGTTACGGGTATCCTGCCGCAGGGAAGCAATGCCGGGGCCAACAAACTCCATGACCTTGTTCTTGACATAGCCGCTCTTGAACAGCTTGCCCACCAGCGCAATGGCCACATCGTGGGGGGCCGCAGCCGGCAGGCAGGCTGCCGGTGAGGTAAATGGCCACCACACCCGGACGGGCCACATCGTAGGTGCGGCCCAGCAGCTGCTTTGCCAGCTCGCCGCCGCCCTCGCCGATGGCCATGGTGCCCAGTGCACCGTAGCGGGTGTGGGAGTCCGAGCCAAGGATCATTTTGCCGCAGCCGGCAAACTTTTCACGCATGTACTGGTGGATGACAGCCAGATGCGGGGGCACAAAGATGCCGCCGTACTTTTTGGCAGCCGACAGGCCGAAACGGTGGTCATCCTCGTTGATGGTGCCGCCCACAGCGCACAGGCTGTTGTGGCAGTTGGTGAGCACATAAGGGATGGGGAACTTTTCCAGCCCGGAAGCACGGGCGGTCTGGATAATGCCCACAAAGGTGATGTCATGGCTTGCCATGGCATCAAACTTGATCTTCAGATTCTCGGCATCGCCGCTGGTGTTGTGAGCCTGCAGAATGCTGTAGGCCATGGTACCGGTCTTGGCGTTTTCCACCGCAGCGGCATCAAAGCCCTTGGCTGCCAGTGCAGCGGGTGCATTGCCGTCTGCGGGCACCCACTCGCCGCGCGCATAGTACGCGCCGCCGGTGCTGCATCTGATCATATCCAACATCTCGATTCGCCTCTCTCTGCCAGCGGGATGTAGAACACACTGTTCCAGAAGATGAAGTCCTGCGCGTTGGCCATAATGGCGGTCTCGCCTGCGTCCAGAAACAGGCCGATCAGGGGCTTGTCCAGCACGCGCAGGATGAGGAAGGACGCCACACTGTACACGCAGCCGATGCCCAGTGCGGTGTTCACGCCGCGGTTCACGCGGTTCAGATCCTTCGCGCCCATATTCTGGCTGGTGTAGGTGGTCATGGCGGTGCCGATGCTCTCCAGCGGCACGCAGAGGAACTGCGCAGCCTTGCCGCCGGCGGTCTGCGCCGCCACGATATCGCTGCCCAGACCGTTCACCGCGCCCTGCAGCACCACGCTGCCAATGGCGGTAATGCTGCACTGCAGGCCCATGGGGAGGCCCATGGCGCAAAGCTTTGCGCAGTGCGGAGCGCTGATGCGCCCTTCTTCCTTATTCCAGCGCAGTTCCGGGTAGTGGCGCATGATGTAAATAAGGCTGCCGATGCCCGCCACAGCCTGACTGAACACGGTGGCAAAGGCCGCGCCGAACGCGCCCATGTTGAACACAATGATGCAGGCAAGGTCCAGCCCGATGTTCAGCACGCTGGCCACCAGCAGAAAAATACAGCGGGCGCTTGCTGTCGCCCAGTGCACGCATCAGGGCGCTGGTCACATTATAAAAAGCAGAGTGAAGGGGATGCCCGCAAAAATGGTGCGGATATACACATCCGCAAGGTCGATGATATCGGCCGGGGTGTTCGTCCACACCAGCACCAGCCGGGTCATAGCCACCGTGACGATGGTAAGCACCGTGGCAAAGGCGATGGACAGCCACACGGTATTGGCGGTGTAGCGGCGCATCTCGTGGTGGTCGTGGGCACCGAAGGTCCATGAGATGGGGATGGAAAAGCCGCAGGCAATGCCGTTGACAAAGCCCAGCACCAGATAATTCAGGCCGCCCACGCTGCCTACCGCCGCCAGTGCTTCCACGCCCACGAACCGTCCCACGATGATGGTATCGGCCAGATTGTAGAACTGCTGAAACACGCTGCCCAGCATCAGCGGCACAGCAAAGGCAAGCAGCAGCTTCAGCGGGCTGCCCTGCGTCATATCTTTGGTCATGGAAATATACCTCCTGCCCACACAAAAAAATGGATGTTCGCATTTTTGCCGTGAAAAACGCCCTGCCGGAAAAGCGGCAGGACGTTGTAAGGATTCATGAGTGGTATTATAGCGGAGCAGCGCCGGTTTTACAAGACTTGGTTTGCATCAACCTTTCCATTTTTTTGCCCAAAGAATTGGTGATTTTGCTCATTCCGCGTAGTGTGCCAGAAACTGTTTGGTGCGCTGCTCGCGCGGGTGGTCGATCAGCTGCTTTGCAGGGCCCTCCTCCACCACCACGCCGCCGTCCATGAACAGGATGCGGTCGGCCACATCTCGGGCAAAGTGCATCTCATGGGTGACGATGATCATGGTGGTTTTGCGGTCGGCCAAATCCCGCAGCACCCGCAGCATCTCGCCGGTCAGCTCCGGGTCCAGGGCGCTGGTAGGCTCGTCAAAGCAGAGGATGTCCGGGTGCAGTGCCAGCGCACGGGCAATGGCTACCCGCTGCTGCTGCCCGCCGGAAAGCTGGTGCGGGTAGTGGTCTGCCCGCTCCGAAAGCCCCATCTGCGCCAGAAGTTCCCGCGCCTGCTGTTCCAGCTGGGCGTGCACCGCCTTTTTGTTGGCGCGGTAGTCCGGGCGCTCCTTTGCCAGCAGCTCGCCTGCCAGCATCACGTTCTGTAGGGCGGTGTACTGGGGGAACAGATTGAAGTTCTGGAACACCAGCCCGAAGTGCAGCCGCTTTTTGCGGATCTCGCTCTCCTTCTGGGTGGCGGGGTCCGCCGCGTCCCACATGGTCTCGCCATTCACCCGGATGCAGCCGGTGTCCGGCCGCTCCAGAAAGTTCAGGCAGCGCAGCAGGGTGGTCTTGCCGGAACCGGACGACCCGATAATGGCCAGCGCTTCGCCCTGCTCCAAAGTAAGAGAAATGTCCTTTAAGACCTTTGTATCTCCGAAATTTTTTCCAATGCCGGAGGCTTCCAGTAATGCCATATTTTAAAAACCTCCTCAGCAGCGGAAATAATCCAGCTTCTTTTCAGCCCAGTTGAACAGCAGGGTGAGCGCGCCTACGAACACAAGGAAGAACAGCGCCGTGGAGAACAGCGGCCAGATCAGGCCCTTTGCGCTGTACTCCTTTGCCATCATGATGATCTCCTTGTTGGCGATGGTGTTTGCCAGCGAGGTGTCCTTGACAAGGGTGATGATCTCGTTGCCCATGGGCGGCAGGATGCGCTTGACCACCTGCAAAAGGGTGACCTTGAAAAAGATCTGCGTGCGGGTCATGCCCAGCACCTGCCCGGCTTCGGTCTGCCCTTTGGGCACGGCCTCGATGCCGCCGCGGTAGATCTCGGAAAAATAGCAGGCGTAGTTGATGGCAAAGGCCACCACCGCCGCCACCATGCGTCCGCCGGAGCCGGAGGGCCACGGGTTATTCATGCCCAGCAGACCGGGGCCAAGATAAATGACGATGATCTGCAGCATCAGCGGCGTGCCGCGGATGACCCAGACAAAGGTCTTTACCGCACCGGACAGCAGCCTGCACCGGCTCATGGAACCAAAGGCCACCACCAGCCCCAGCGGCAATGCAAACAGCAGCGTAAGGGCAAACAGCTCACAGTTGAGCAGAAACGCGCCGGAAAGGCGCTCAAGAATCACAGTCACAAATACACACCCATCTATCGTTTTGTTTTACGCCGCTCAGTCCGCCAGCGCCAGCTCGTACTTCTCTGCCAGTGCCTGCATGGTGCCATCAGCCTTGAGCTCGTCAAAGGCGGTGTCCACAGCGGCGGCCACATCGCTGCCCTTTGCGGAATGCCACGCCGTACTCTTCCACGTTCAGCTCGTCCACGATCTTCAGACCGGCGTAGTTGGTGCCCTCCCCCGTCATGGCGTTGGCCAGGGTCATGTCCAGCACCGCGGCGTCGGCGGTACCCGCAGCAACCTCCATCAGGCAGTCGGTCTGCACGCTCTTGGAAACATAATCGGCCTTGGCGAGGTTTTCATCGCCCTGAATGGCGGCTTCACCGGCAGAACCGGCCTCGGCCACCACGGTCTTTCCGGCAAGGTCGGCGGTAGAGGTGTAGGCAGTGCCCTCCTTGACCACCACCACCTGTGCATTCTTGGCGTAGGCTTTGGTGGTGGCGGTGTTGGCCATGATATCCTCGGTCAGGGTCATGCCGTTCCAGATGCAGTCGATGCTCTTGGCGTCCAGCTCCACCACCTTGGTGTCCCAGTTGATCTCCACGAACTCCGGCTCTACGCCCAGCTTTGCGCACACAGCGGTGGCAAGTTCGGTATCAAAGCCGGTAAAGTTGCCGTCGACGTCGGTGTAGTTCATGGGCTCGTACACGGTATAGCCGATGACCATTTTGCCCTTGCCCTTGATGTAGTCCAGATCGCTGCCCGCTGCGGCAGAAGCCGAACCGGCTGCACTGCCGGAAGCAGAAGCCGCCGCAGAGGTGGATGCACTGCCGCCGCAGGCTGCAAGGCTCAGTGCCAGAGCACCGGCCAGAAATGCACTTGCAATACGCTTGAGTTTCATATCTTTTTCCTCCCATGGGGGACGTTCTGCGTCCCGCTTCCCTCTCGTTTTACCATTTTACCATGCTAAAGTGGTAAACTGTGGTTATAGAATAGCGCGTTTGTCGCCGTTTTGCAAGAGGAAACCTTTATTTTTTGCACAATGCACTGCTTTGCCCCGCCTGTAAGCCCGCTTTTTGGGGAAAGTGTGCATACCCCTTCCGGCTTTGCGCCTCAGAGGGCAGCTGCAAATGCCGTTTTCCTTCACGACCCCTCCCGTGAAAATGAGATAGCGGAGCGCCCGCAGACGCTCAGCTATCTCGAAATAAAAATAATTTTTCCGCTGATCATGCCCAAAGCGCACGCGGCGGGCATTCCAAATCATCCTCTACTGCTCCGCCATGGCCTTCAGCACCGCCTTTTGCAGGTCAGTGACTGAGATAGTGCACAGCGCCTTCAGGTCGGCGTCTGTGCCATCTGTGGAAAGTTTGCCGATCTCCACGGCGTTTTTGCCCTTCAGATAGCCGCACCAGCCTGCGCTGTGCTCGTACCATTCCTTGCCTAACGCGCTTGCGCTGCGCATTCCGTAGCGGTCACCCAGCTCGTTTTTGGTATACACCGGCTCCCGCGGGCAGACACGGTGCCGTCCGCGCTGACGGTCAACTCCGGCTCGGTCATATCCCCGATGGCGCTGGTCACCCGGGCGTTCTCGTCCATAGTCACCACTGCCAGCGTGATTTTGGCCTGCACCTGTGCGTCCTTGTCGTCTGTGCCCGCAAGCCCCTGCGGCATTTCGGCTACCTCAACGCCCAGTTTGACCGTATCGCCCCGGGCAGCGCCCAGCACCTGCGCATTCTCGCAGGCGCGGACAACGGCATCCCGGTAGCGGTCCACCGCAATGGTGCAGCCGGAGAGAAGGTCTGCATCGGTTGGCTTGCCGTCCGCATCCATTTTCAGCTTCTTCACTTCGTCCGGAGTCTTGCCCTCAAGCCAACTGCCAAAGGCGTCTGCCTGCTCTGCCCAGCCCTTTTTCAGGCCGGACACCTCTGCCAGCGGGTAGTCTTTTCCTTTCTGGCGCTTGGTGCGGGTGTCGGTGGGGGTGGTCACCTTGCCGGTGCTGTCCGCACTGACCGAAAGCTCCAGCTCGTCCAGTGTCACCCCCGCCAGCTTGCCGTCTGCATCCAGCAGCACGGCAGCCGCCACGGTGCGGATATTGCCCGCACGGTCTGTCCCGGTCGCTTCGGTCAGAACCCCCAGTCCGGTGCGCCACGCCGCGCTGCTGCCCGCAGAGGTGCTGCCGCTCATAGAGCCGGAGCTGCTGCCGGAGCTTCCCCCGCCGCAGCCGGTCAATGCCAGTGCTGCCGCCAGTGTGCAGCACAAAAACACATCGCGATGCCTGTTTTATATCGTCACATACGCTCCCTTTCCGTGCCTGCATTGCTAACGCAGGCTTTGGAGCCAGTATGCCCCCGCCGCGCGGGATTTTATGAGCAGGCAGTTACATCAAGGGGCTTAACAGCCGCAGCACACTGTCCAGCACCGTACCGGCCAGCCCGGTGCGGCAGTCCGCGCACTGCACCTCCCGGCACTGGTACAGGGTGCGGCGCACATCGTCCCGCAAAGCCAGCACCTGGCTGTTTTGCAGCAGCAGCACCCCGCACTCGAAATGCAGGAACATACTGCGGTAGTCCATATTGATGCTGCCCACCACCGCCGCGCGGTCATCGCTGACGCAGCACTTGGCGTGGAGGAAGCCCGGGGTGTACTCGTAGATGCGCACCCCCGCCCGCAGCAGGGGCAGATAGTACGAGCGGCTCAACCGGAACACCAGCTTTTTGTCCGGGATGCCCGGCAGCACCAGCCGCACATCCACCCCGCGCTTGGCGGCGTTGCGCAGTGCGTCCAGCATTTCCTCGCCGATAGCGAGATAGGGCGTATAAAAATAAACGTACTGCTGTGCTTGTGCCAGAATATCCAGATAGACGGTTTCTGCCACCGGCTCTTCGTCCAGCGGGCTGTCCGCGTAGGGCTGCACCACCCCATCGCTGGCGGGCAGCACCGCAAGCTGCGGACGGAAGGCGCTGTAATCCTGCTCGAAGGGGCGGAAGGCGTTCCAGAAATCCAGAAACATCACGGTAAAGTTCCACACCGCAGCGCCCTCGATGCGCAAGCCCGCGTCCTTCCAGTAGCCGAAGCGGGTGATCGCGTTGATGTATTCGTCTGCCAGATTGATGCCGCCGGTGTAGGCTACTTTGCCGTCTATCACCACGATCTTGCGGTGGTCGCGGTGGTTCATCACCAGCGAGAGCAGCGGCACCACCGGGTTAAAGGGGATGCAGCGGATATGCGCCCGCTCCATGCGCACCACAAAGTCCTTGGGCAGACCCAGCAGGCTGCCGAAGTCGTCGTAGATCAGCCGCACGTCCACCCCTTTGTGCCGCCTTGCGCCGCAGAATATCCTCTACGCCCTGCCACATCTTGCCCTGACTGACGATAAAAAACTCCAGAAAGATGCTCTTTTCCGCTTTTTCAAGGTCTGCCAGCAATGCCGGATACATGGCTTCGCCGCAGGAAAAATACCGGGCGGTGGTGTTCTTCCATGCGGGATAGCAGCCGTACTGGGTCAGGTAGCGGCTCACGCCCCGGTTTTCATCGCACAGCCCGGCGGTCTGTCCGGGCTGCTGGGCGCGGTCTGTGCGGTGTGCCTGCTCCACCGCCTGCATTTTGCTGCGCAGGCGGCGGGAGGGGCGCTTGTTGCCAAAGGCCAGATACAGTGCCCCGCCCAGCAGCGGCAACAGCCCGATGAGGGCGATCCAACCCACCTTATAGGCGCTGTTTTTTCATCCTTGCGCACCAGATACAGAATGATCAGCAGGCTTAACCCATTGAGCACCCCGGTGACCCACACCCGCGCCGTACCGGTGGTGAGGGCAAAAAACACCCACGCCAGCCATGCAAGCTGCAGCGCCACCAGCACCACCGTGACCGTGATGCGGTTGAGGATGCGGTTGAAAAATTTGACGATCGGCAACCGGAACAGCATACCATCTCCCCTTTCCGTGTTTCAATACGGTTAAGTATAACGCGGTTTTTCACCCTTTGCAAGTTTTTGGTGTCGGGTGCACCGGAATTATTCCTCGTAAAAAAATTCACCGGAGCGTCCGCAGATGCCCCGGTGAATCGAAATCACAGTATCATATTTTCCGTTCAGACGGTCGGTGCTTCGTTATCCTCGTAGCCCACCATCAGGCCGCCGTACTCCGCATAGTAGCTGCACAGCGCGCCGCAGGTGCCTACCTCCACCTTGGCCTCCGGGAACACGGCATGGACCATGTGCTTCAGCCGCTCCGCAGCGGCAGCGTTGCAGCAGTGGTCGATGTGCACCCGGCCGTTGGTCAGGCCGTGCGCCTTCATTTCCAGCACCATGCGCTCCAGTGCGCCGTGCTCGCCGCGGGTCTTGCACAGAACCTCCAGCTCCCCCGCCTCACTGGCCTGCCCGATGACCCGGATGCCCAGCATCCGCGCCACGGCAGCTACCGCCGGTTTTACGCGGCCGTTGCGGGCGAGGTTGGCCAGCGATTCCAGCGCAAACAGCAGATGGGTGTGCTCATGGTACGCCCGGATCTCCTCACATACGGTATCAAAGGGCTTGCCGGCCTTGATCAGCGCCGCCAGACGCTCCACCAGCAGCCGGGACTCCGCACCGGTGGACAGGCTGTCCAGCACAAAGACCCGCGCGCCCTCGTGGCTCTGCTCGTATTCCTCGCCCGCCAGCAGCGCGGCGTTGTAAGCGCCGGACAGCGTGCCGGTAATGGTCACAACGTACACCTCGTCTGCGCCCTCGTAGGCGGTGAGCCAGTCCGAGATATTGGGGCAGGAGGTGCTGGTGCGGCCCTTATAGGTGCGCATCATCTGAGCCAGCGCGGGAGCATCCACCTCTGCGGTGTCCACATACTCCTGCTCGTCGGTCAGGATCTTCAGCGGCACACAGGCAAACCCTACATCGGGGAGCTCGTACACATTTGCAGAGGAATCTACAACGATTTTGCTTTTCATATTTTTCTCCATTTTCAAGCGGCGCACTGCCGCAGTCATTCCTTTGTCCGTGACCATCATAGCAGTTTTTCAAAACCCTGTCAACTGTTTTCTCAAATTCTTTTACAAAGTTTTCACTGCCCGTTGACCAATTTTTTCAAAATGCGGTATACTATTTTACAGGCAGAAGTGCTTTTGCGGAAAGCAATTGCCCTGCCTTTGCACAAAAACAACGTTCCTGCTTGCAAAAAGTGCAGGAGCATGAACGGAACAAGATACTATGAAAGCTGAAACCAAACTCCGCGTTGCGGCGTGTGCTGCGGGCTTTGCCCTGCCCCGGTACAACGATCTCCCCTCGGTAGGGCTGTATCTGGACCAGACGGTGCAGTTCGTCAACGGCTACTTCCGCAGCTTCTGCGGGGTGGAACTGACCCCCTCTATGGTAAGCAACTACGTCAAAAAAGGGGTGGTGGATCACCCCATCCGCAAAAAAATACACCCGGGATCAGATCGCATCCCTGATGTACATTGCAGTCTCCAAAACAGTGCTCTCGATCGAAAATATCGACACCCTGTTCAAAATGCAGCGGGAGCACTGCTCCGCCGGGACAGCCTACGATATCTTCTGCGAGGAACTGGAGACCAGTCTTTCCGTGGTGTTCGGCAGCAAAGCCGCCCAGCCGGAGACTGTGCTCAACGACGAGCGTCTGCTGCTGCGCAGCACCATTCTGGCCGCTGCCAACAAGATGTATCTGGACTGCTGCTTTGATGCCTTGCGGCAGGAGCAGGCTCTGTGGTCGGATATCCTGCCGGATCTGGCGTGACAGAAAAGCACGGAATAGCAGTATAGCAAAAGCCACCTGAAAACGTAAGTTTTCAGGTGGCTTTTGTACTGGTGGAGGCGATGGGAGTCGAACAATGCCATTTTATACCATTTGAAAAGCAGCCGTTCAATTTCTCTAGGATTCATGCGGATTTTCAAAGACGGCATTCCATGCGGATAACATTATTTCTGTGCACTGGGTTTAAAAGTGGGTTACAAAACGGGTTTGTTGCACAGGACTTTTTGCAGCTTATTCTCAAGCTCCAGCGCGGTCTGTTCTTCCTCGCCCTGCAGCAGGTGCGCATATACGCCGTAGGTATCCATTTGGCGAGAGTGCCCCACCAGCGGCTTCACAGCTCCTTCCGGGAGCGTTTTTGCCAGTGACACAAAGGTGTGCCGCAGATTATACGGCGGGATGTAGTCGATATCGTTCGCCTCGCAGTAGCGCTTCCAGCAATGCCGGTAGGTGCTTTCCGACTGGATATCAAACACGCTGTCCTCCGCCCCTGTCAGCAGCCTCTGGTCGGCAAGGATGGCTGCTGCCGTTCCGGTCAGAGTGAACGCCCGCAGCGCGTTCTCGTTTTTACCCCGGGTCTCCTCGCCGTGAACATTGATTGCCCGGCGGATGCACACCTGATTGCCGTGCACATCTGCCCAGCGCAAGCCGATCAGCTCGCCAGGGCGCAGGCCGGTGACCGCGCTGAACCGATAGGCGTTGATGTACGGATCCTGCACGCGCTTCCCACGCCAGAGGGTGGTGTCGATGGTGAACAATGCCCTCAGGGATTCCGGCTGCAGGATCTTCTTTTCCTTGCTGCGGGCGGCTTTGGGCACATGGAGCGATTCCGGGAACAAGGTGGACAGCCTGCTCAGCCGCAGCCATTTGCAGAAGTTCCGCAGATCGCAGCACAGGCTGGTAAGGGTCTTTTTGCTCAGGCCACCGGCATACGCCCGGTTTACGATGACCTGCAGCTGCTGCTCTGTCAGGGCTTCTACCCTCTTTTTTGCCGATCAGCGGCAGCACCCACTTCTTCCAGCGGCTCTCAATGGGCAGCCAGTTGGAGCTGCTGGTGGTCTCCTTTATCCCCGCGATCCACTCGATATACGCCTTCTCCACAAAGATTCTCGTGTTGGTGATACCCTCGTCCAGCCAGGGCATCCGCTTTGGCGTTGGCTTCCCGCTGACCGGTGCGACCGGGCTTGGAGCTGGTAAACGTTTTGCGCACACCGTCCTTCTGTACTTTAATCTGCCAGCGCTGCTGGTTTGGCAGCCATGCTGCGGTGTTAGTCCGTAGCCCCATGGTTACACCTCCTTTGTACGCTTTGACAGGCGCGCCCGGAGGTGGTACAATACAACTGTTCACGTTGGATCGTACCTCAAAAGGGCGAGCCGCTTATCCTACCTCTCCCGGTGTTGGCGCACTGGGGGAGGTTTTTGTTTTTTATTTTTCCTCGGGATCGTCGGGATCGTCATTCTGCGCAGGCGAGATGCCCTTGTGCAGCAAGGAGCCAACTGCTTCCGCCGCCGCTCCATACAGAAAGGAAAAAAGCGAGATAGCTCAGACCGCCCATGAGCGCGCCGGAACACAACGCCGTGACCATTTCCCACCCCTGCGCTATATAATAGGCAACAAATCCGATGCCGCACAAAACGGCAAGAATTTTTATCGCCAGCGGAATACGATAATTTTTCTTTGGCTCCGGTACAGCTGGCTGCGTTGATGAACCTTTTTCGCTTTTTTCTGGCCCTCTCCTCCACAAAGGATATACCGGTGCCCGGGATAGAGGCTGTGATGCGATCCTTTCCATTAGCTGTTTTCGTGTATCTAAGCCCTTTAACGCCGTAACTGTACCCGATGCCAGATTTGCTAAAATTGATACGGAGAACTCCCAGTTTTATGCTTTTTCTAAATCGCAACCCCATAATATTGCACTCCTCTTCCGGTTATGCCGAATATTGCAGGCCGTAGATATGGACTTTCACTTGACGAGAACCTTGAAATTCCACATTGCTGTAATTCTTTCAGACTGTTTAAAAGCATAGTTTCCATCATACATATATTTTGTTCCAATTTCTTTGATATCGCTCCATGCCTGTTCAATTTGTTCATCAGAAAGCGAGTCATCCATGACTTTCAAAAATCTCGGAATACAGGGTAAAGTGCCGCTGATTCTTCCGGGCCATCATCTATAAGAATTTCAAGGCCGTTCTGGCTATTGACCATCTCAATATAAAAATCGCCAGTTGAGATTAAAGCCTTTGTTCTTACGTTTCCCTGCTGTATTTGTTCCTCTTCAAAAGGATATTCAGCGATTTCATTATACTTCTGAAAGAAATGATTCAATCCCTTATCAGACTTGAAATACTCCGTTGACACTTCTGCGGGTTGCGAAATAGCGGACGTAATTTCCGATGACACTGAAACTCTGCTTTCACCGCAAGCCGTCAGACAAAGAACCATCACGCCTGCCACTACGCCGATTTTGGCTACTCCTTTCATAATCGCACCTCCATGTTTTAGATATCCCTGCAAAGCCCCACGGCCTTGCCTTCAATCGTTACTGTGTTCATTTCCTCGCGGGCGAGGATAATGCTCTCAAAAGCCGGATTTTCTGCCCGCAGCTCAATAAAGCTTTCATGCAGATACACCCGCTTCAGGGTAGCCTCGCCATCGATCCGCACGGCGGCAACCTCGCCGTTTTCAACCGTTGGCTGGCTGCGGATCGCCACCAGATCGCCGTCATGGATCTTCGGCTCCATGCTGCAGCCCTCGCAGGTCAGGGTAAACGTTGCCCGCCACTTGGCAGGCACGCAGACCATACGCTCAATGTTTTCCTCTGCTGTGATGGGCTTGCCGCAGGCGATCCGACCAACCAGCGGCACCTCTGTCATGGCGGGCATTGGCTGAAATCCCGGCGGGATCTCCGGCTCATCTTTGAGCGAAACAGGCTGATTCCCGTCCAGCATGGCTATTACATCATTAAAATCCATGTTGATTGCCTGTGCCACCGCTTTGATCGTCTCAAGTGATGGTATGACAGGCTTGTTGTTTACCGGGTTTACGTTTCGTTCCAGAATGGATATATATGCCTTGCTCAGCCCGGACATTTTGGCAAACTGATCCATACTGTAGCCATGTTCTCGGCGGTACTCTTTTATCAGATCGCCCAGAATCACGTTGAACCACCTTCCTTTCTTTTAATGGTGTCAAGTACATCATACATTTTGCTAGACAAAAAATCAAGCCTTTTGTCAAATTCGCTTGACATTCTTTGTCTAGTCTGCTAGACTGTTGGGTGTACGGAGGAGGTGAAAACGGATGCCCTTTAAAATCAAAGAAGCACGCAAGGAGAAAGGTTTTACGCAGGGAGAGCTTGCAAAGCGTGCACATGTGTCTCGCGCAACCATCATTGGACTGGAAAACGGTTCTATTACAGTGACCACTACGGAGACCCTGACCAAGATCGCAGGCGCTTTGGACAAAAAAGTGAGCGATATTTTTTTTTAGCATAACTGTCTAGCACACTAGACAAAAAAAGGAGTGTACCGTGAAAGCATCAACTAAAAATCTCCTGATGGCGGCTGTTGGCATCATCCAGCACGCACAGGAGATCAACAGCGCAACCGGCACCGCCGCCATCAATGGTGAGCAGGTCAATTATGATGATGTGTGCGGCAGGCTGTGCGCCGATCTGGATGATCTGGAAATGACCATCGAGATCATTGCCAGTCAGGAGGAGGTGGATATCAGTGCGGCGTTTCATTTTGACGGCGCGCCTTGTGCGTGATGACATTGAGATCCTTGCCTGCAAGGTCAAGGTTGCGTATTGCCGGGCACGCATTGCCCACTGCAAGCGCATGATCGCCCTCTATGAGCGCATTGGCGCGTGGATCGAAAAAAGAGGAGTATGTAAAAGCATGAACCGCTACATGATCTATATGCCTGTTGGCACGCAGGGGCGGCTGATTCCCTGCCATCTTGACGGCAGTCTGACGCTGGGCGAGATGGAGACGCTGGTTGACGGCTTTATCGATGTGCTGGACAGCAGCCTCGAACCGGAATGGGCGCGGGAGCCGGTGGACGGCATCCGGCTTGTCGTTGGCGAGGACGCCAAGCTGTTCGATGCCAAGCGCAACGATAAAGCCACTTGGCTGTATCTCCATCAGGACTGTGACAAGATCGTTGGTGACGCTTTTCTCTGTGCAGAGGTGGACGGTGAGCTAATCGGCTTTACCAAGCCGGTGGCAAAGACCATCTGCGAGGAGTTTGGCATTGACATGGAGGATGACGCATGGAAAGACTGACAGCCCCGCGGTGCAGCGGCATCAAGAGCGGCTATTGGAGCACCGCCAAAAAGGACGAGTTGGTGCAGCGCCTCGGCCAGTACGAGGACACCGGCCTCACCCCGGAGGAGATCCGGGAGCTGCGCCGCGAGGACAACCGATATCAGACATTCAACCCGGACTAAGGAGGTAACACTATGGCACGCAGACCATTTTTAAAGCTTCGCCGCCTGATCGAGGATGAAGGCTACGACCTGAAGGACGTTTATGAGATGACGGGCATCACCCGCAGCACCATGTACAACCGCATCGGTGCACCGGAAACAGACGCAAGCTGGTGCTGGAGCGAGATCGTACTTATCTGCAAGGTGCTCAATATTCCGCAGGAGAAAATCGGGGAGTACTTCTTCCCCTCTGTTGAGAAGGGAGATAAATCCGCATGAGCAAACCGAACGAGAGCTATATTCGCGTATCGTATGGTGACGCTGGAAACCCGCAGATTGAAACCAACTGCGTGGGACTTGAGGCATCGAAACTGTGCGTTGCCCTGCTGGCTGCACTGGCTGCCGGATCGGATGACCCGGCGGGCGCTCTCATTTCGATCGTAACCAATGCCGCCGATCTGCTGGATCGAGTGGAAACTGAGGAGGACAAGGACAATGAAGCGGTATCTTAAAATTTGCAGCGTGGCTTTTCTGGCAGGCGTGGGTGCAGGTCGGGTGCTGATCTGGCTGAACATGGTCATTGTGCACCTGCTGGTCATGCGGGGCGGCTGGAAAGCGGCTGCGGCGGTCAAGGCTGCACCGTGGATCCTGCTCGCGCTGGGCGGCGGTCTGATCTTCAGCATTGCTGTGATGCTTGCCGACAGCAAGCACTATGAGCACAGCGCCCAGAAGCAGCAGCAGACCACCGTCAAGACCTCCAACGAGAGAAAGGCAGGGTAACATGGATGACCTGAAAGAGCTGCGCGCTTTGCGGGATCGGCTGCTGCAAACCATTGGATGGTACACCGGCACAGCTGAAAACGGAAATACCGAGGTGAAAACCGATGATGTGATCTGCCGCCTGCGCTGGGTACTGAACGGTGAAGAGCCACGGCGGGGCGCATGAGAGACAACGACCTGATGTCGTGGTACACGGTCTACAACGCCAAAACGGACGAGATCGTGGCCTGCGGTACTGCTGACATGATCGTCCGGCAGATGGGATATGTCAACAAAAACAGTCTTTACTCCGCAGTTACTCACTCAAAAACAAGAAAAGGGCCACTCCCACGGTACTTTTATCATGTGCAGAAGGTACGGCGGGAGTGGCTGGAAAAGGAAGGTATTTTATGAAAATTATCATCAAGGACGAAAACGGACAGCTTGCCATTTGCTCCGAGAATGAAAAGCCTATCTCTCAAAGCCGGATCTGGGCAACCTTGTCGCTGGCGCTTGCATCCTCGATAGCAGATCACATCCAGCAGAAAAACCTGCCCCCGGAGTTAAAAAAGCACTGATTGAGATCACCGGCGAAAGAGTGGCAGCCGCTGTCAAAGACGATTTTGTCAAAATCGCAAGCAGCAACACAAAAAGGCGTGACCTTCCACGACAAAGAAGCCTCTTTTTATGCGCGAGGTCTACGGCTTATGACCGGGCAAAAAAAGAGCCTGCCCGTGCGGTCACACGGACAAGCTCAAAGAGAATATAGAAACACTTCTCACCCCAGAGTATAGCACAGATCAGGAGTGGCTGCAATATGCCGGCATCCTGTACTACGCCGTGGATGGCCACGGGCACAAGTTTCAGGCCTCCACAGTGCTGCGGCTGAACGACCTGCAGCTGGGCGAGCTGATCCATTGGCTGCACTACCACCTCAAGGGCAGCAACCCGCCGCCTGCCCTGTACCATCTGGAGATGCTGCTGAACAATCTGGAATATCTACGCGGCGGCAGACACTACCTGTATAACTCCATCTATCAGATCACACGTCTGGAGGCGTACCCATGAAAATACTGATCTATGTGATCCTCGGTCTGGATCTTCTGTATCTCGCCCTGATGTACCACAACAGCAACCGCTGAGAGGTGAACCAAATGAAAGATATCCGTATTACTTACACATACCACAAGAAAGATTTTGATTTTGACGAGGAGCCCACAACGGGCACCATCGTCCTCCCGGTAGAGGAGAACGTTGCCGCTGATTTACTTATATCTGACCTCTCGCAGCCGATAGCAGGCCGTCACATCGGCAGCTTTCCACTGTGTCTGCGAGATGCTTTTGTGGTATTGCTCAATGCACCTTTGGTACATTCAGGGCGATGACAAAATTTTGAGCATCAATCTGGCATAACCAGCGCCCTCCACTGGTGGCAGGAGGTAAAACAAGAGCCACTGCCAGTGTATCAAGCACAGAAAGGAGATGATCCCATGGGAAGAATGGTCACCGTTGAGGAGTGGGCAGAGATCCACGGGAAAACGCCTGCCGCGGTACGGCGCATGATCCGCAAATGCGTATGGAAAAAGGCGCAGAACGTCCTTGTTGACGGCAAGCTTACATGGTTACTAGACGAGGATTGGCTGTGGCCGAAAGCCACCACACCGGCCAAGCAGGCAAGCCTGCTGTGCGAGATCCGCAAGCTGATGCCGCCTGTGGTATATGCCACCTCGACAGACGGCGTGGTGGTCTGTATGGTGCCCTGCACCGGATACACCCGCACCGCCGTCAATGTCACCGCAGAAGAAATGAATGAGCTGTGGAGCGTCAAGCCGCAGCAGCGTGCAGCCGCGCAGGGTGCCCTGCAGTATGGCTGGCAGCACCCGCTGGCTGATCCGAGATCCTACAACGAGAAAGGAGAGCGTTTGCAGAATGTCTACAACCGCAAAAAGTAATGCGAAAAGCACCACCCGCAGAAAGCCCGCCCAGAGCGCACAGGAGCGCCCGGCGGCGCAGGCGGTACAGTTTCCCCTGTTTGCCCCCAAACCCCGCCAGACAGCCTCACAGGAGGTGCAGGTGGTTATTTGCGAGTGCGGTGCAGATGCCGTGCGCATCCGGTTGCTGCCTGACCCGGCGGCGGTGCTGCACATCATGGATGAAACATTTGGCACGCTTGGCTGGACGCGGCGCTACTACTTCGCAGATGGCCGCCTCTGGTGCGGCGTTGGCGTGTATCACCCGCTGATGAACAACTTCGCCATCAAGGACGCGGCTGCCCCGGTGGGCAAGCTGCAGATCTCAAACCCGGACAAGTGGAAGGAAAACGGCAGCTTTCTGGCCGCCGCTGCCCTCTGGGGTGCCGGTGCTGATGTGATGGCACTTCCCTCCATGACCTTTGCCGCCGATCAGGTCAGCATTGACCCGGTGCACAAGCGGGCAAAGAACCCCAACGACCCGCCCACGGTGGCGGGCTACCGCCTGCACAGCGCTCTGACCGTGGACAAGCTGCTGCGGGCTGAGGATGGGCACATCATCGGTGTGCAGCTGCTGCAGGGAGAGCGTAAAGTGGTATGGCAAGCAGAGTGATCGGCCGCCTGCCGGTGGTGTATTATCCGCAGACCGGCAAGCTGGAAGTGGAAAACGCAGGGGAATTTGTGGAGAAACAGATCTACCAGCGTCTGGATGAACTGGCACACGGTCAGCCCCTGCACATCACCCTGACGGTGGAGCCGGTGAACAAAGCCCGCAGCACGGCACAGAACAGCCTTATGTGGGCGCTGCTCACCATCATGGCAGACCACTACAACGGCGGGCGCACCGGCGGCGTGACCCCGGAGGACTGCTATCTGGAGATGCTGGAGAAGTACGGCGCAAAGGTGGATTATCTGGAAGTCCCGGCGGGCGCTCTGGATATCCTGCGCGGCTGCTACCGGCTTGTCCATCTGGTGGAGATACTGGATAACAACCGCTGCACGGTCAAGTGCACGCAGGGCAGCTCCACCTTTACCACCGGCGAAATGAAAAATCTGATCGACGGGATCTTTGACCGCCTTGCTGAAATGGGGGTTAATGACCCCGTTGTAACTGCTTATTGGCAGGAATGGAGTGAACCATGAAACGCAAACGCTTTGAAAAGCTGATGATCTCGCAGCACAAATCACAGGCTCGCGATATCCGGCAGGCTGTCCGTACCATCATCGAACTGCGCCACTACTCTGAGGGGCACAAGGGCATCCTGATGGTCTACAACGAAAAAGCCGAGTGCTTTTACGGAGGCCACGCTGTACCCTTACGACGAAATGTATGCCGGATTCAGAGAGGCCAGGGCGCTATTGGAAAGGAGTCTTGACAGATGACCAAGAAAATGACCCGCAAGCGCTTTTGCAAGCTGCTGATGGCTCACGGAACCGACCGGAACACCGCACGGGGCTTGGCGCAGTGTATCAACGCCGCCCGGCGGTATGGCTTCATTGATGGGTTCACCATTAAACTTGTCAACGGCCAGAAGTATCAGGTCGATAATGTGCACTCTTACCGCGAGGCTTATGAGAGCACGCAAAAGGATGGGGTGCCGCTTGTCTAAAAGCATCATCCAGGCAGAAAAAGAGTGCTACATCTGCCGCCGCTGGTATGCGGTAAAGACCACGCGCGGGCTGGAGGAGCATCACATCCTCAACGGGCCGCTGCGCAGCTTCTCGGAGAGGCACGGCCTCAAGGTCTGGCTGTGTCACCGGCATCACAACGAGCCGGGCATGAGCCCGCACTATAACGCCACCTGCGCCCAGACCCTGAAAGCCGTTGCGCAGGCAAAATGAGGAGAAGAACGGCCCCGGCGCACACGCTGCATGGATGGCCGCCGTTGGAAAGGACTATCTCGATGCTTAATGTTGTAGCTATCATGGGCCGTCTTGTGGCGGACCCGGAACTCCGCACGACCCCGGCAGGTGGTGAATGTCTGCCGGTTCCGCATTGCCTGTGACCGAAACTTTGCAAAGCCCGGCGAACAGCGTCAGGCTGATTTCATTGACGTCATTACATGGCGGCAGCAGGCTGAGTTTGTGTGCAGGTATTTCTCGAAGGGCAGTCTGGTTGCCATCAATGGCCGTCTCCAGACCAACAACTATCAGGACAAGAACGGCAACAACCGTACATCCGTTGCCGTGGTGGCGGACAACATCAACTTTGCGGGCTCCAAGGGCACCAGCAAGCCGGTGGACGAGGGCGGCGAGGCTGCCCCGCGCTCTGATGCCTGGCCGAAAGCAGACCCGCCCGCCAACTACGGCGGCGTGGATGACTTTTCCGTGATCGATGACAGCGATGACCTGCCGTTTTGATAGAAAGGAATAACCCATGAACGTGAAACAGGAAAGCTATACCGTGCAGCCGCACTGGATGATCTCCGACTACCATCTGAAAGGCACTGAGCTGGATGTTTACTGTCTGATCTGGGGTTTTACGCAGGACGAGCAGGGCTGCTATTACGGCTCAATCAAGTACATTGCTGATTATTACGAGATTGACACCCGTACCGTGGAGCGCACCCTGAAAGCGCTGGAGGCAAAGGGCCTGCTGCGCAAATGGCAGGAGCCTGTCAACGGCGTAATGGTAAACCGTTATACTGCCCTGCGCCCAGAAGTTGAAAGCGCCGAGCAGAACCCCGGCAGAATGCCACCCCCGGCAAGTTGCCGCCCCCGGCAGAATGCCGCCAAGACCCCCGGCAAGTTGCCGCCAAGACCCCGGCAAATTGCCGGACCATAATAAAAGCGATAAAGCTAATAATAACAAACCCCGCGCGGGGGGGCGGGAGGAGCCGAGCAGCCTGACCGTTGCCGAGGTATTTGACGAGTTTTCCCGTGGTGCACCCGGCGGGTTGTATGACGCCCTGATGGATTTTGACCAGCACCGGCAAGCGCTTGCCAAGAAGGACAAGAAAAAGCTGTGGAGCCCTCTGGTTGCAAAGAAGATCTGCAAGTCCATCAAGCGGCTTGTGGATGAGGCGGGCGTGAAGGATCGTGCCGGGTACGCCATCGCGATGCTGAACCAGAGCGTTGAAAACGGATGGACGGGCGTGTTTGCGGTCAAGGATTTTGTGGACAAGACCCCGGCGGCGGTACATATCGCGCAGCCTGCACCGGATAAGCCCCGCAAGATCACCAAAGACACGACCCTCGCAGACCTGCTGGGGGGGGTGTAGGAGCGTGACAAACAACAAGATCTCCACTGCGCAGCAGCATCAGCTTGCTGTGATCGGCGCTGCAATCTTAGACCCGGCGGCGTGCAAGGATACCGTGCAGCGTCTGACCCCGGCCATGTTCGAGGAAGGGCCATACCGGCAGTTGTTCGCAGCCATCAAGCTGCAGCTGGATACCGGGCACAACGTGGATGCCGTGATACTGGAGCGGATGCTGGGCGCTGACTTCCGGCCTCTGATCGTGCTGGCAGCAGAGACCGTGCCAACCATCAGCCATGTGCAGGACTATGAGGCGCTGGTGATGGAGGACTACCGCAAGCGCCTGCTGCTGGAGCTTGCTGCCAAGATCTCCATGAACCCTGCGGATTCTGACACCATCTGCCGGGATCTGAGCGAGGCGCTGAAAGAGCAGGATCACCTGCGGCGGGAATCGGTGGACGCGAACGTCAAGGAGTTTGCCGAGGTCTGGGACGAAACGCTCCACTGGCTGCAGCAGCCAGACACCAGCGTCAGGATGGCATGGCGTGAACTGGACGAGCTGGGTCTGTTCGGTGAAAAGATGGTCACCGTTATTGCTGGACGTCCCGGACACGGCAAGACAGATCTGGCTCTCGCTCTGGCTCTGCGCCTGAGTAATAGCTGTCAGGTGTATTACCTGACCATGGAGGAGGACAGGCGCAAGCTGATGCTGCGCACCATGTCCAAACTGACCCGCATCAACTCCACCCGGCTGCGTGACCGCAAGCTGACCGAGGAGGAGCGGGAGAGCCTGAACAACGCTTTTGCCCTCATCAAGGGACACACCGGCATGATCTACGATGATGGCACCCGGATGACCGTGGACGATATCCGCGCCCGGGTCATGAAATACCGCCCGCGTGTGGTCTTTGTGGATCACATCGGTCTGATCTCCGACACCCAGCAGGGGCGCAAGGAGCAGGAGCGTCTTGCGGACGTCACCCGCAGCCTGAAAGAGCTTGCCATGGAGACCGGCACCACCATTGTGGAGCTTGTGCAGCTGAACCGCGTAACGGATCGCAACGGCGGCACCAAAAAGGCATCACTGGGAGACCTTCGCGGATCCGGCACCATCGAGCAGGACGCGGACGCCGTTGTTTTCATCGAGAGCCAAGTGGACGGAGAGCGTCAGCTGCAGGGCCCGAATGATTACTTTGATGTTAGCCTTCGCATCCCGAAAAACCGCGAGGGCGCAACCGGCAGAGTGTCCATGTGGTGGCAGCCGCAATATCATGAGTGGCAGCCTGCGCCTGATCCGTCCGAAAACTACAGCGAGGATTTTGCCCCGGCGGATCATGAGGATATCCCGGCGGGGTGGTAAACAGGAGGTAAACAAAAATGGATTGCAGTTCTTGCGGGGTACGTTTTCGGTGCCCTCTGGCAGCTGAACCCGGTTCTTTTGCGTGCACATTAACACGGGTCATGTACGGCGGGGAAGAAAGCCCATACCGGAAACACGGCACGCCCAAGTTTTGCCCGCTCTGCGGGAAACCTTTGAAAGTCATTGGCACCGAGCGCTTTTGCAACAACGTCCAATGCGAAAACAGATTTATTCCTATGGGGTGAGTAAGCCATGAATGAAAAAAAGAACGTCAGAATGCTGCCGACATGAAAGAAGCTCGTGCAAAACTCCTTGAATGCGCATTCCCGCCGCGCTGGCCGGAATGGATCAGAACGGCAGAGAGGAAGCCAACCGCAGAGGACGCAAACGAGGACGGCTGCGTCCTGAGCATCAACATGAACCGCGGCGACAGGAACACGACAGCTTGGCCGTGGAACGTGGTGGCAGCTTTCCCGGATTGCCTTCCGGTCTGGATGCCGTTGCCTAAAAACCGGATCTGAAAGAGGAACATTTTCACCGCTGATAAAGGGAGGATGCAGTCCGATGACCTATGAAGAAAAAAAGAAAGAATGGTTGCGGCGGTACCGCAAGGCCGCAAAGCTGGAAAAGATCAAGTTGGAAGAGGTAGAGCGGTACCGTACAGACGCGGAGCATATCACACAGGTTCTCTCCCCTGTTCCCGGCGGGCGCTGGTGACGGTCAGGCGCTGCCCCGCTCTGTGGAGCGCATTACGGACGCTATGCAGGCAGCCAACGCGCAGGTGATGGAGCCAGCGGATCTGCAAGGAGATCCTGAGCGTCATGAACCAGACCGTGGACATACAGGATTATGAAATCCTGTACCTGCGTTACATCGGCGGCAAGAAGTGGGAGCAGATCGCCGTCAAGATGGGCATGGACGTGAGCCGCGTATACCGGCGGCACAAGCATGCTGTGAAGGCTCTCGACGTCCCGGAGTGTCAGTAAACGCACTGTTTTTGAAGCAAAGCGCACTGTTTTGCACTGTTTTTGATGAAAGACGCACTGTTTTGCACTGTTTGACCTGTGATATTATTAGACTGCGAAAGCCGCAAGGAGCTGGACAACATCCAACACCCTGCGGCTTTTGCATTGCCCGGCTGCGACAGGGGAACAACTTACCGACCAACAGCCTGAATGTACCAGCTGGGCAATTTATGTTTTGGTATCCGTGGCACTGTTGAGGACAACACCCCGGCGGGGCCACTGGGTATACATGGCAGTCACAGCATCATCCCGGAGTGCGTGGCAGCGTATCGCCAAGCGGGTTCCTTTGTCACCATCCTGCCCAGTAAGCTGCCGTTGCTGACAGCTGCGCACTCCATCCTATGCCGTTGTAGCTCAGCGCAGAGCGCCGCTGTTGCAGGCGGGTCAACATTGATGATACATCCATGACAGGCAACTGCGACCAATCACCGCAGCGGGCTGGCATGGAATGGTGCCGGTTCGAATCCGGCCAACGGCTTATGTTATACCCCCCCGGGCTTGTAAAACACCCCCGGGGTCTTTTTATACCCTGCTCCTCCCGCAAGTGCCGCCCCCTGCAAATATCCCGGGACTGTCTGTGGTACAGCGGACTGTGAGGGGCTGCACACTGTAGCCACAACGCTGCCAAAGGAGGCCTGCGCCATGACGAACCCGCGCTATGCCAACGGCAACCTGCGGCGCAAGCATCGGGAGCGGCTGCGGGCAATGGGCTGCGAATGCGGCATCTGTCACGGGCGTTTCGGTCCTATTCATTACGATGAGCCTTCAGACGCGCAGCATCCGCTCTCCTTTGTGGTGGACGAGATCCGGCCTGTATCCAAATGGCGGCAGTTCGGGTATCCCTCGGCGCGGGCAGCGGCTGAGGACTGGACGAACCTGCAAGCTGCGCATTACTTTTGCAATGCGCAAAAGGGCAACAAAACCGGGCAAAACAGCCCGAAAACCGGCAAAAAAGGGGCAAAACCGTGCCGCATTCCGCAGGTCAGTGACGGCGAGTGGTAGGGTGGGGAGGGTCCCCCTCCCGCCGCCCACGGCGACCCTGCGCTGTCCAGCGCCGATTTACACACAGGAAGTTTTTTGAAAGGGGCATCCAGACATGGCGACCATGAAAAGCATCACCGCCAGCGGCAGCCGTCTGGGGCAGCTCAAGCGGCTTGCGCTGGTGCTGGCCAAGAATATCGACAGCTGCGAGGACGCCCGGCTTTTGCCCCAGCTGGCCAAACAGTACCGTGACACCATCCGGGAGATCGAGGAAATGGAGGGAGCACCCAGCGATGACGACGAAGTCGGCGCGATCCTCGCGCAGCGGCAGCAGGATGGGAAGCCAGGAGCCGTCCGAACGCATCGCGCCGGAGTACCGGGCCACTGACGGCGGCGATGCCGTGCGCATCCTGCGGGCGGGCGGCACCGTGCTGGACCCGTGGCAGAGCGACATCCTGGACGACTGGATGGGCCGCACCGTGTCCGGCAGATGGACCGCCCCCACGGCGGGCGGCATCGTGCCCCGCCAGAACGGCAAGAGCCTGCTGGTGCAGGGACGTGCCGAGGCCGGGATGCTGCTGTTCAACGAAACGGTCATCTACACGGCCCACCTGCAAAAGACCGCCACCGAGACCTTTGAGGAAATGCGGGCCTTTTTTGAGGGTGCGCGGATGCGGCGGTATGTGGAGGAGATTCGCACCGCCCTGGGCCGCGAGCAGATCATCCTGAAGAGCGGTGCCCGCATCAAGTTTCTGGCCCGTACCCGCAACGGCGGACGCGGCCAGCACGGCGACCTGCTTATCTTCGACGAGGCACAGGAGCTGGACGAGACCGCGCAGGGCTCTTTCCTGCCCGCCATCTCTGCCAGCCTGAACCCACAGACCATCTATGTGGGCACCCCGCCCGGCCCGGATGCTGTGGGCACCGTGTTCCGTGCGCCTGCGCAAGCGGGCACTGGACGGCGAAGCCAAAAAAGCCGCATGGTTCGAGTTCTCGGTGGACAAGATCGGGGACGTGAAGGACCCGGCACGCTGGGCAGCCGCCAACCCCGCGCTGGGGCGGCGCATCCAGTATCCACCATTGAGGGTGAAAGCGAGCAGCTGGACCCGGACACCTTTGCCCGGGAACGTCTGGGCTGGTGGAGCCCGGAGGCCACCCAGCAGCTGGATCTTGCCATCGACCCCGCCGCGTGGGCAGCCTGCGCCAGCGAGGACAAAAGCCCGAGGGCAAGACCGCCTACGGCGTTAAGTTTGCACCGGACGGCAGCGCGGTCTGCCTGTGCGGCGCGGTGCATCCCAAAGGACGGCCCCGCCCGCGTCTCTCTTATCGACCTGCGGCCCACCGGGCAGGGCCTTGCCTGGCTGGCGGCCTGGCTGAACCAGCGGTACGGCAAGGCCAGCTGCGTGGTCATTGACGGACGCAACGGCGTGGACGTGCTGGCAGACCGCATCAAAGAGGTATGGCGGGCAAAGAACGCCGTGATCCGCCCCGGTACCAAGGACGTGATCGCCGCTGTGGGCGGCTTTACCAACAGCATCAGCGAACACAGTCTGACATGGTATCAGCCGCAGACCGTGCTGGACGAGAGCGCCCGCACCGCCATCAAGCGCCCCATCGGCGGCGGGTACGGCTTTGGCGGCGAGAACAGCCTGCCGGTGGAAGCCTGCGCGCTGGCCCTGTGGGGCGCAAAGACCTGTAAACGCGACCCCACCCGCAAGATGCGCATCGGCTGAAAGGAGCACCATGACCACCACCTTATCTTTTGGCACTGTGCTGGGTTTGACCGGAGAGGAGCAGCGGCAGCTGACCGAGCTGACCGAAGCTTACAACTACCACCAGAGCCGCAACGCCACCAAGGACAAGTATTACGAGGGGCACGTCTCCCTTGCAGGACGTGAACCTTGGCATTGCGCTGCCCAAGGGGCTGAGCAAGCTGGAGGTGGGCTGCAACTGGGGACAAAAGCGGTGGACGCGCTGGCATCCCGCAGTATGTTCGATGGCTTTGTGAGCAACGGCGGCGCACTGGATGGCCTGCAAAAGCTGGTGGCAGATAACCGCCTGATTGCGGCCTATGCCAAAGCCTGCCGGGATCAGCTGAAATACGGCTGCGTGTTTGCCACCCTTTCCGCAGCTGCGGACATCGGCTGCCGCATCCGCTTTCACTCCCCTGCCGCCGCCTCCGCGCTCTGGAGCGGCGAGAAGGGCCGCATCGACTGCGGGCTGGCCATCATCGACACGGTACAGGACGAGCACCAAAAAGACAGCTGGCGGCCTGCGCTGGTCAACTTCTACACCGACACCGACGTCATCGTGCTGAGATCCAACGGCAGCAGCTGGGCGGCGGAGCGGAAGCCCCACCGGATGGGTCGTCCGCTGATGGAGCCGCTGATCTGGAACGCCACCAGCAACAAGCCCTTTGGCCGCAGCCGCCTCAAGCGCCCCATCCGGGCACTGATCGACGACTATGTGCGCACGGCAGCCAACGCCACCATTGCGTTGGAGTTCGACACCACCCCGCAGAAATACATTCTGGGTGTGACCGATGAGCAGTACGATGCCATTACATCCGATAAATTCAAGCAGTATGTCGGCGCGCTCATCGCCGCCACCTCGAACCCCGAGACCGGCGAGAACCCGGTTCTGGGTCAGCTGGCACAGGGCAGCCTGACGCCCCATGTGGAAAAGATGCGCATGACGGCTACCCAGTTTGCAGCGGCCACCGGCCTGACCGTCACCGATGTGGGCGTGGTGAACGACGCCAACCCCACCAGCAGCGACGCCATTCTGGCCCAGAGCCAGACTCTGGTGCTGATGGCGCAGCAGCTGAACACCGGCAACGGCGATGCCCTGCGCACCATCGCCCGCATGGCGCAGGCCATTGCCCGGAATGCATCTCTGACCGAGCTGACCGAGGAGGAGCGCGGCGTGATGGCACATTTCAAGAACCCAGCCATGCCCAGCGTGGCGGTGACGGCGGACGCTGCCATCAAGATCGCAACTGCCCGGCAGGAGTTCGCCAGCACCGACACCTTTCTGGAGATGATCGGCTTCGATCAGGCGGACATCCGGCGCATCCGGGCGCAGGAGCAGCGGGCGCGCGGTCAGGCGCTGCTGATGGAGATGGACGATGCAGATAACGACACGGACGTGGAATAATTACATTGCCCGGCTCTCCCGGCTGAACGAGGCTGCCGGGCAGAAGATGCGGGAGTACATCCGGCTGCACGGCACGGACGATACCGAGGCGCTGATCTCCTACGCCTACGCGGTCATCACCCGGTACGGCGAAGGCAGCGCGGAGCTGGCCTGCCAGATGTACGACGCACTGGCCGAGGCCGAGGGGATGCTGCTGCCCGCAGCAGAGCCTGCCGCCACTGCCAGCTATGGCGAGGTAGCCCGCATGGTGCACGCCACCAAGGACCAGAACCCCGAGAACCTGCCCAGCGGCGTGAGCCGTCTGGTCAAGCGGGCGGGCGCAGACACCACCCTGCACAACGCGGTGCGGGACGGCGCACAGTGGGCGTGGGTGCCCCATGGGGACACCTGCCCCTTCTGCATCACGCTGGCCTCCCGGGGCTGGCAGACCGCCAGCCAAAAGCTGCTGAAGAATGGGCACGCGGAGCACATCCATTCCAACTGCGACTGTGAGTTTGCGGTGCGGTTCCATTCCGGCACAAGCGTGGCAGGCTACGACCCGGAAAAATACCTCAAGCAGTACCGGAATGCCGGCAGCGATGTGAACGCCATGCGCCGCATCGACTACGCCGCCCGGAAGGATCCATCAACGCCCAGAAGCGGGCGGCGTATGCGGCAAGAAAGGCTGAGGCCACGCTACACAGCCAGCGCGGCAGCGGTGGCTCTTCCGGGCAAAACGGTGAAACAGTTCACAGGTTCCTTGGAAAAGTTGATTTGAACGACGCTCAGCAGGTAGAAGCCCTCAAGGATTCTTTTTTTGCAGCAATTACGCCAGTTCCAAAGTCGAGAACATGATGGTCATCACCCGGAACGGCGAAGTCTATTATATGACAGACAACAATCCCAGAGGGGTTGACTGTTCGTATTTGGATGGTAAACTGAAAGATAGTTACAACATCCATACACACCCGCCAGATACTACACAGTATTCCTTTAGCCTCGATGCGGACATTCCGGCAGCATTTGCAGATGGAACCCGAATCATGGAAGCGGTTGATCACAAATACAGGTATCGCTTTGTAGTTCCTGAAAACATCACTTTTGAACAGTGGGATCGTGTCAGAAGTGATGTGTGCAATCATGCACTGCTGTACATGGCCGAGCGTGGAATGGGCGTTGATGATATCGAAGAAAACGAGCTGCACGTTATCATTGAAGAAACCTGCAAGCAGCTTGGCGTGACTAGTTATAGTCGCTGGGAGGTGCACAAGTGAGCCACACCAAAGAGCAGATAGAACAACTGTGGAAGGAAAGTGTAAGACGGGAGCGTGACCTTGTCGCAGAGTACAAAAGGACGCATCGCGTTCCGAGCCGTGCTACGATTTCCACCCCTGAGATTGAAGCAGAACGAGCCGAGCAGAAGCGTCTGTACGGTGAATATCTCAAAGCCCTTGCAGATAAGGATTAAACCACGATGCACACGCACCGTGGTTTTTGTTTACCTATTTTTAGCACGATGCAGACTGCACCGTGCTTTTTTATGCCCATTTTGCCCGCATGAGGACGAAACGGGCACCATCGCAGCGGGCAGTGCGTACCCTGCCCACAACCGGACGCAGACGGAGAACTGCGTCACCAAACCGAGGTTTTACCAACAGAAAGGAGTTTCCACCATGAAACGCGAAGACGTAAAGAACAAGATCCCCGGCATTACCGAGGAGCAGCTGAACTGGCTCATGCAGGAGAACGGCAGCGACATCACCCGGGAGAAAAACGCAGCCGCAGCCTTGCAGACCCAGCTGGACAGCGCACAGGCACAGCTCAAGACCGCACAGGACGGCCTGAAGGCCTTTGACGGTGTGGACGTTGCCCAGGAGCTGCAGGCGCAGGTGACCAAGCTGAAGGCGGATATGCAGGCGCAGGCCGATGGCTTTGCCTTTGACAGTGCCCTGAACACCGCCATCCTCGGCAAGAAGGGCCGCAGCGTGGATGCAGTGCGCGCTTTGCTGGATCTGGATGCCCTGAAGGGCTCTAAAGACCGCACCACCGACATCAACAAGGCGCTGGAGGATGCAGTCAAGGCGAACCCGTGGGCGTTCGGCGACACCCAGCCTGCCGGGTATCCCAACGTCCGGGATGGCGGTACTCCGAACCATATCCCCAGCCAGCCGGACGGCGTTCTGGCTGCCTTCAGCAAACTGAACCCGAATCTGAAAATCTGACCCGTGCAGCAGCACGGAGAAAGCGAGGTATTTTTATGGCACATGCAAATCAGGAGCGTTGGGCATCCTATGTGGACGTAAAGCTGCGTAACACGCTGGTGACCCGCGACAATCTCATCTTCAACAGCCGCTACGAGGGCGACCCCACTTCCGGCAAGGTCAAGATCCCGGTGCGCGACACCGAGGTGGCCGTCAAGGAGTACGACAAGGCCAACGGCGTTGCTGCCGATGTGGGCACCACCACCTATCTGGATCTGAACATCGACCACGACGAGGCTGTCAACGAGCTGATCGACGGCTACGATGCCGACAGCGTGCCCGATGACATCGTGGCAGAGCGTCTGGATAGTGCCGGTTACTCTCTGGCGCTGTCCATCGACAAGAAGTCCATCGACGCGCTGGAAAGCGCAGCCGGTGCTACCATCAGCGCCACCAAGACCGCCGCCACCGAGGCCAACGCCTACAAGCTGGCACTGGAAGCCAAGCGGGTGCTGGGCCGCAAGGGCGTACCCAACGAGGGTCGCTTCCTCATCGCGTCCCCGGAGTATCTGGAGGTGCTGATGCTGGACGAGCACTTCATCAAGCAGGGCGACCTGTCTCAGGAGATGGTGCAGCAGGGCGTTGTCGGCCGCATTGCGGGTTTCAACGTGTTCGAGAGCAACAACATGGACTACGAGTCCACCACCCGCGTCAGCAGCAAAAAAAGACCACCACCGAGTTCATTGCCGGTCACCCCAACTGGTGCCACCGCGTTATGGAGTGGCAGACCGCTGTGCACCTGCAGGATCTGTCCGGCTCCGGCAAGTACATCGGTGCATCCGCTGTGCAGGGCCGCAAGGTGTATGGTCTGAAGGTCTCCAAGCCCCAGACCCTGTACATCAAGCGCACCGAGACCGCCACCTGATGAGGTGCCGCCATGAGCTACGCAGAACTGCAGGACGTGGAGGCAGGCTTCCGCGTCCTGTCGGATGAGGAGCGCGGCCGCTGCACCGCCCTGCTGAGCGAGGCGGCGCTTATCATCGACACCTACAACGCCGATGCCGATGCTGACCGCAAGCGGCTGGTATCCTGCCGGATGGTGCGACGTCAGTTGGGCGAGGACGACAGCGGGGACGCTGTCACCTTCCCCATGGGCGCAACGCAGGGAACTGCCACGGCGCTGGGCTACAGCCAGAGCTGGACCATGAGCGGCGGCTCTACCGGTGAGCTGTACCTTTCCAAGCTGGAAAAAAACTGCTGGGCGTGGGCAGTAGGCTGGGCGCACACAGCCCGCTGGAGGACTTATGCTGAAGGGTATCGACATCATCCTGTACGAAAAGACCAAGACCGGCGAGGACGGCTTCCACGATCCCATCTACGAGGAAAGCCCCGTCACCGTGCACAATGTGCTGGTGGGCGAGCCCTCTTCCGAGGCGGTCATCACCGAGCTGCAGCTCACCGGGCGGCGCATCGCCTACACGCTGGCCCTCCCCAAGGGCGACGCCCACGACTGGAACAATGTCCGGGTGGCGTTTTTCGGGCAGATCTTCCGCACCTGCGGCGGGGCCGTGCAGGGCATCGGAGCCATGATGCTTCTGGCCTGGAACAAGAAAGTGCAGGTGGAACGGTATTGAATAACGGTCAACCATCAAGCTGAACCGCAAAGGGCGTCGGCAAGCTGCTGCAAAGCCCGGAGATGGAAACGCCCGACCGGCATTGCCTTTGCAGCGCAAAACCGCCTTGGCGAGGGGTACAAAGCCAGCTACTACAAAGCCGGCACCCCCGTTGTGGCCAAGGTAAGCGCCGAAAGCCCTGCCGCCCGCAAGGAGAACGCCGACACCAATTCCATTTTAAAGGCCCTGAAATATGATCGAAGAAATCATCCTCAATTACCTGCGGGAAAGCGGTTTTCCCTGCTATCTGTCCGTGCCGGAGGAGCCCTCCGGCAATTTTGTTGTCCTGGACAAGACCGGCTCCGGCTACGACGAGGGCATTTACACGGCCACACTGGCGGTGCAGTCCTACGGCAGTGCCAGCGACTATGACGGCTGCCGCGCAGCTGAGCCATCGCGTGGTGCAGACCATGCTGGACGCGGACACCCTGCCGGAGATCGTGGTCTCCTGCACGCTGAACACCGACTACAATTTCCCGGACACCACCCGCAAGCGGCCCCGCTATCAGGCCGTTTTTTCTATCTGGTGCATTACTGACCTGTGAAAGGAGAATTTTTCTATGAATGCAAAAAAAGTGACCGCCGCAAAGCCCAAAGGTGGGCGGTGCCATCTGGCGTGCCCCGCTGGGCACCCCACTGCCCACCGACGCCAAGACCGAACTGGACAAGGCTTTTAAGTGCCTGGGCTACGCCTCCGAGGACGGCGTGACCAACAGCAACTCGCCCTCCAGCGAGAACACCACCGCCTGGGGCGGCGACACCGTGCTGACCCAGCAGACCGAGAAGCCCGGACACTTTCCAGTACACCCTGCTGGAGGCCCTGAACGTGGAGGTGCTCAAGTCCGTGTATGGCGACAGCAACGTCACCGGCACGCTGGAGACCTGCATCACCGTGAAGGCCAACAGCCGATGAACAGCAGGACTGCTGCTGGGTCATCGACATGGTGATGAAAAACAATGCAGCCAAGCGCATCGTCATCCCCGCCGCCGTCCCGCCGTGGGCGATATCACCTACGCCAACGGCGCCGTGGGTTACAACACCACCCTGACCGCCGTGCCGGATGCCCAGGGCAACACCCATTACGAGTACATTCTGGGCGGCACTGCTGCCGCCCAGGCCGCTGCCAAGACCAAGGAGGTGCAGGCATGATCACTGCAAAGACTGAATCCGGCTTTTCCATCGAGCTGGAGGACGACGCTCTGGAGGACCAGGAACTGGACGCCATTTCCGGCATGCAGGACGGCAACGTGTTCAGCATGAGCCACCTGACCGACGCGCCTGCTGGGCACCGACGGCAAAAAAGCGCCTGTACGACCATCCTGCGCACGACAAGACGGCCGTGTGCCCGCCCCTGGCGTTGGCGCAGGCTCATGGATGAACTGTTCCAGTCCATCAACGCCGGAAAAATCTCTGCATCCTCGCCGAACTGATCGCAACGGACGAGGACGCACTGATCTGCGATTTTGTCCAGTATTACCAACGTGCTGAACTGGCGTGCCCTGCCGGTGCGGCTGGCGGCCACTCTGGCCGCCGGTCTGCCGCCGGACAGCCGCAGCATGATGGTGCTGCATGGGCAGAAGCTAGACCCTTGCACAGACCCTGCAGGCGGCTGAACTAGACACCCTGCAGGCCATCTGCTGGCGCATCCTGGACGGCTTGCGTATGCGGACGAGAAACCGCCCACATCCATTCTGGCACACCCTGCTGGGCAGGACAGAAACAGAATCCGAGGACAGCCCGGTGCAATATTTTGACAGTCCCGAAGAATTTGAGGCGGCGATGCGCGCCGCAGAAAGGAGGTGAACCAGATGGCAGACGGCATTGAGCTTGGCAAAGCGTATGTGCAGATCGTACCCTCGGCAAAGGGCATCCAGGGCAGCATCAGCCGCATTATGGGCGGCGAGGCGTCCGGCTGCCGGTGAAAACGCCGGACACGCTGCTGGGCACCCAGCTGGTGGGCACCCTGAAAAAAAGGTGATCGCGGCTGCCGGCATCGGCAAGATCATCTCGGATTCCCTGAACCTTGGCGGCGCATTGCAGAAGAGCCTGGGCGGTGTGGAGACGCTGTTCAAGGAGAGCGCCGACACCGTTAAGGCCTACGCTGCCCAGGCCTACAAGACCGTGGGCCTGTCGGCCAACGACTACATGGAGCAGACCACCAGCTTTGCGGCCAGCCTGCTGTCCAGCGTCAGCCAGGACACCAACGCCGCTGCACAGCTTGCCAACATGGCCATGGTGGATATGGCCGACAACGCCAACAAGATGGGCACTGACATGCAGGATATCAGAACGCCTATCAGGGCTTTGCCAAGCAGAATTACACCATGCTGGACAACCTCAAGCTAGGCTACGGCGGCACACAGGCCGAGATGCAGCGGCTGCTGAAGGACGCCGAGAAACTCTCCGGCGTGCACTACGACCTGGGAAACCTGGCCGATATGTACAGCGCCATCCATGTTATCCAGACCGAGCTGGACATCACCGGCACTACGGCAAAGGAAGCTGCCACCACCCTCACCGGCAGCTTTGCCGCCATGAAGGCAGCGGCGGAAAACGTGATGGGCAACTGGAGCACCGGTGCAGACCTTACCGAACCGCTGCAGGCGCTGGCAGATACCGCACAGACCTTCCTTGTGGACAATCTGCTGCCCATGATCGGCAACGTGCTGGCGCGCATCCCGCAGCTGGTGTTTACCCTTGTACCGGAGGTGCTCCAGACCGGCACGGAGCTGGTCAGCAGTTTGGCGGCGGGCTTTGCGCAGGGTATCCCGGAGTTCTGTTCCACTGCTCTGCCGCAGCTGCTCTCCTTTACAGAGGAGCTGCGCGACAACGCGGCGCAGTTTGTGGACGCCGGTCTGAACCTTATCACCCAGCTGCTCAACGGCCTGATCGCCGGTCTGCCGGATCTGATCGCCTATGTGCCGGACATCATCATCAACATTGCAGGGCATCATCAACGACAATATGCCCAAGATCCTCGGCGCAGGGTGTGGCCATCATCGTGCAGCTGATCGTGGGCATCGTCAAGGCCGTGCCTGATCCCTGCTGGCCAACTGGAAGAAGATCCTGCAGGCCGTGTTGTCGGTGATCTCGGCCATTAACTGGCTGAACATCGGCAAGAACATCCTCACCGGCGTGGCAAACGGCGTCAAGAGCATGGGCAGCAGTATGCTGAACGCCTTCAAGGGCGGCTTTTCCAGCGCACTGAACTGGATCAAGAGCCTGCCCTCGCAGGCGGTACAGTGGGGCAAGAACCTTATCAGAGCTTTATCAAGGGATTGACCGGCAAGGGCAATATGGTGAGCAATGCCGCCACCGCTGTCACTGCCGGTATTTCTTTGGCCGAGACCGCCAGCGGCAAGCAGGATAATTGGGCTGCCAGCTGGGCAAGTTCCAACACAAGCCTTGGCAGCAGCGCCCAGACTATGGCGGAGATCGCCATCCCGGCCTATACCAAGTCCGGGGATGCTGCCGTGGCTTCGGCCTCCAAAGCCGCTGCGGCAGCGTCCAAGACCGCCACAGCGGCCTCTGTGGTCAGCTCCTACGCCGATACCGTCACGGAGGTGCTGGGCAAGATCACCCGCACCACCCAGACCACCGACGAGGTGCTCTCCAACGGCCAGAAGCAGCAGAAGCAGACCATCACCGAGACCAGCCGTCAGCTGGTGAACGGTGTGCTGAAGGCCATCAAGACTGTTACCACCATCGGCGCAAACGGCAAAAAAAGACCGTGCAGCAGACCATGGAAACGGTGCGGGAGCTTGCCTCCTCTGTCACCTCTACCAATGAGGCGCTGGTGGATGGCATCCGCGCCACCATTCAGACCGTGACCGAGACCCTGACCGACGGCACCGAGAGCCAGAAACAGACCATCACCAAGACCTACACCGCCATCATCGACGGTGCGCTGCGCACGGTGAAGGAGGTAAAGACCATCGCCGCCGACGGCACCGAGCAGGTGGCAAAAACGCTGGAGGAAGCCTCCTCCAAGAACTTCTCCGGCCTTGTGCAGGGCTGGAAGAAGGAGGCCGACAAGGGCGTGCTGGGCACCTTCAGCACGCTGATTTCTGCCGTAAAAAGCAAGGACTGGAAGTCCATCGGGCAGTGGGTGTTGTCCACCCTGTACAACGGCCTTGCACCGGAAAGCCAGAAGTTCATTGATGACTTCGGGCAGAACCTCATCCAGCAGCTGAACAAGGCGCTGGGTGATAAGATCAGCAGCATTTCGCAGAAGGCGTGGGATATCGGCAGCAGCATCGTGACGGTATTGCCAAGGGTCTGGGCAATGCACTGGGCAAGGACGGCGGGGGGTACAGGATATCCTGAACGGACTTAACATCAACGTTTCCGACGTCGGCAGCAAGATCATGGGTGTGTTGGGCACCATCGGCACGAGCATGGGCACTTTTGCAACCGAAGCTGGTGCCAAAATTGCAGGCCTTGCCGGGAGCATGGGCAGTCTGGGCACGATCGCAGAGGGCGTAGGCGGACTGATTGCAAAGGTTGGCAGCCTGATCATCTCGAACCCGGAAGTTGCCGCGATCATCGCCATTGTGGCGGGTGTGGTGGCGCTGGGCGGTGCGCTGTTTGCAAAGTTCGGCAAGAGCAAAGAGACCACCAGCACGCAGAAGGCGCACTCCTACAAGGACATTCAGGACGCATACTGGTACGGTAACGAGCGTGCCTTTGCGGGCTACGATTACCGCACCGATCCCTATGTCATGAACCCGGACAACAACGCCATGCTGGCCTATCAGGCCAAAAATGCAGGCGCAGATGGAGCGGCTCTACGGTGTAGTGGAGAAATATCTGCCGGAAGCCGGAAACAGCGTGATCGCGCTGGACGGTGAACAGGTGGGACGCATCATCACCCCCAGCGTAAACAGAAGCCCGGGAGACCTTACGGTGCTGAGCGAACGAGGAAACTGATATGTACGAGATCTACGCATACCCCTACGGCAACCCGGACGCAAAGCTGCTGCTCTATCGTCCCAACGACCCGCAGGCACTGGTGCTGTCCCCCAAGCTGACCCGTGAGGTCAGCAGGGGCGGCAGCCTTGTTTTTACCATGACACGGGATCATGCACAGTACGATATGCTGCAAAAACTGAGCACGGTGGTACAGGTGCGGCGGGATGGCAAAGAGATCTGGCGCGGACGGGTGCTGAAGCACGAGGCCGATTTTTACAACCGGCGGGTGGTGTACTGCGAGGGCGCACTGAGTTACTTCAACGATTCTTCCATCACCCCCTTCAACTACAAGGGCACGCTGCGCCAGTTTTTGCAGCACCTGATCGACGCACATAACGATCAGGTCAAAAGCAAGATGAAATGCTTCCAGCTTGGCACCGTGACGGCGGCGCTGGGCAACCTTGTGGTGCAGTTCGGCGATGCCGACCAGTACGGCGTTGGCGAGGACTACGGTAAAGTGTGGGACATTCTGGACAAGCTGGTGCTCAAGGTGTTCGGAGGGTATTTTTATTGCAGCTTTGATTCCTCCACCGGCCTGAACGTGCTGAACTATTGCGATCAGGCAGTGGAAGCCAAGCGGCAGACCGCCCAGAAAATCGAGTACGGACGCAATCTGCTCAACCTGAGCGAAACCACCGACGCCACCGACCTTTATACCCGCATCTACCCTATCGGTAACAAGCACACGGTGGACACCTCCAAGTGGTACTACAAGCTTATGTGGTGGCGGGACACCTCCAAGGATAAGCACGAGGAGCGCTGGGGCATCATGGAAACAGATGCCGCTACTGTTGCGCAGTATCTGCCTGCATCGGGCTACTCCTATAATCTGCAGGAGGGCTGGATCCAGAACGATGCAGCCGTGCAGAAGTTCGGCATCATTACCCGCATTGTAGAGCTGGACACAGACAGCGCCAACGACACCTTTGCCGCTGGTGTGCAGGCATTGCAGCAGAACTACGCAATGAAGACCAGTTACGTCATCCGGGCGGTGGATTTTGTGGATGCAGGCTACGACACCGACCGGCTGGATTTTGCCATGTACTCCCACATTGTCAGCACACCGCACAGTGTGGATGCCGTGATGCTCTGCACAAAACTAGTGGAGCCACTGGAAAAGCCTGCGCAGAAAGAGTTCACCTTCGGCATGACCCGCCGCACCCTGACTGACCGGCAGGTGGCCAACATGGGCACGACCAATCTGCTGCAGGAAAGCGCCTATACTTCCGAGAAATACCATCAGGATATGCTGAAGCGCTTGTTTGCCTACAAAAGCAGCACAGACAGTAAGCTATCGGATATCTCCAAGGGGCTTTCGAATGCTGTCGTGAAGATGGGAGATCTGCAGAACCAGATCGATGATAACATCACCAGCTGGTTCTATGCCGGCACGCCCACCGCTGCAAACGAGCCTGCAAAAACTGGACGACCGACACCGCCAAAAAGCAGCACATCGGCGATCTGTATTACGACAAGCTCACCGGTCTGGGCTACCGCTGGGTGCTGGATGGAAGCACCTACAGCTGGACCGTCATCCGGGACACGGGCGTTGCCAAGGCTCTGGCAGACGCTGCTGCGGCGCAGGCCGCCGCAGACGGAAAGGTGCGCTGCTTTGGTAGCACCCCTGCCCCGCCCTATGACGTGGGTGACATCTGGATGCAGGGCGACGACGGTGATATCCTGCGCTGCCAGACCGCCCGCCAGTCCGGCAGCTATCAGGCTGCTGACTGGGTGAAAGCGTCTAAGTATACCGATGACACCGCCGCAAATCAGGCAAAGCAGGATGCAGCCGAAGCTGCCAAAACTGCCACGAACTTTCTGGAGTTCACCCCGCAGAACGGTCTCATCGTCCGGCACGATTCTCTGCCCGGCAAACGGGTACAGATCCTGAACGATGGTATCCGGGTCATGGATGGCAGCAGCATGGTCAACATCCAGTCCAACGCCATCTCCATCACGGACGGTGCAGGCAGCTGCTCTATCCGCAGCGGCGGCATTTACTTCCACGGTATCAGGAACAACCTGATCTACCGCTGGCAGTATAGCACCAATTCCAGCGGCAATCCGGTGGGTGGCTTTTCGTCCCAGATCACCAACATTGACCTTTCCTCGTACTCTGCCGTGCTTCTGGTTTACGACAGCTACAAGGGCGGAACATGGCTTGCCGGTGGCGGTACTGCCGGAAAAATGACTGCGGTCATCCCCGTCAATGGGACAACGTACACCATCATGTACCCGTGGAACACACCGCATTGGAGATCTGTGACAGCGCTTTCCAACGGGATCATGTTCGGAGATGGTATAGAGCGCAAATCCGGCTATAAGGGCATGACCATTTTGGGCGGCTGGTTCTTTGATCTGGAGACCCCATTCAACGATGGCTCCAGCGTAAACAACGCGGTCTGCCGCCCGCTGGAACTGTACGGCTTTATGTGATAGGAGACACCATGGAACACTTTAAATTCAAATGCAAGGTCTGTTCAGACGGGCGGCTGTATGCGGGCGGCTGGTGCCACGAAAGCATCCTCCCGAACCCGCTGCCGCCGGACGAGATCCTGCTGGATGACCTTTCCGGTATTTCCAAGGGATCCTACACGGATTACCTGTGGGACGGAGAAAAGCTGATCTACAGCCCGCCGGAGCCGGAACCGGCCGCGCAGGCAGCAGCGCACGCTGTCGAATCGCACGATGATGGCACGGAGGTGACTTACACGTGAGGGACTATGCCGCAATGGAAGCCATTGCCGCCCAGAATCCGAATCTGAACGATGTGCGCATCTTTCTGGATGCATCCACTACCATTTCCCTGCGTTCCACGTATGGCCTGTGGCTGAAAAAGGATTCGCCCAAGATCGGCCCTGAAGAGCCCGACACGAACCTTGTGGAGGTTCCCGGGGCAGATTTTCTGCTGGATCTGACACGGGCCGTGGATGGCAGCGTGCACTACAAAAAGCGGAAGATCACCATGGAGTTCGTCTGCGGCCGCCCCAAAGCGCAATGGCCCGGCATCCGCGACAAGCTGGAAACGCTGCTGCAGGGACAGTGGGTGCGCTTTTACTTCACCCGCGACAAAGAGACATGGGCCGGGCAGTTCGAGATATCCCTCACCCCAGATGAAAACGGAAAGGCCACCGTCAGCATGACCGCCACCTGTGACCCCTTCCGCAAAGGCGTGCTGGACGCATCCAATACCGCCCTTCTGGGGCAGGCAGTTCTCGGCTCTGCCATGCTGGGCAACCTGATCCCGGAATCCACAAGCGCCGCTGCTGCACCGGCAGTCGCCTTTTCGGCAGAAACCGCCATACAGCAGGCCGCTGCCGTGCAGAGCCTGTCCAGCCCGTCAGATTATCAGGTGCAGCGCTTCCGGGACGGTCAGGTGCTGACTGCTGCACACCTGAACCACATCGAGGACTGGCTTGCCGGTCTGGAAGAGACCGCACCGTCCACCGGCTCTGTCACGCCACAGCAGTATGGTGCTGCCGGAGACGGCATCACGGATGAAACGGATGCGCTGAACAAGGCGCTGAACCACAGCAACTGCGTGATCGATGGGGAAACAGAAAGTACAAATACTTATCGCTCTGGATGGAGAACGTGGAGAATGTGACGGTTCGAAACGTTATCTTCTGGAAGGGACAGCGGCTGGAAGTTGCGGGTTGCAAAAACATCCGGTTTGAGAATTGCGTCTGGGATGGCATCTATAACAATGACGACAAGACCGTATGGACGTGTGGTATCCGGTTACGGGAGCGTGTGGACGCTGCAGGAAACGAAATCTGGTGTGAAAACATCTGGATCGAGAACTGCATATTCCGGGACATCTGGTACAACCCGTATGTGAACAATGGCAGACCATGCGACGTTACAGGAATTGCGATCTTGCCGCGTAGTGTGCACAATTTATACATCAGGCATAATTTTTTACGCAAAACAAGGGCAGTGCCTGCATTCACTGGAACAGCTGGAAAAAGAACGGGTACGCAGAGGTCACCGGCAATACATTTTATCTGAACGCTTACGGCGGCGTTGCCGTGTATGCCGTGCAGCAGCAGTTTCCTAAAGTCAAGGGACGTGTGTGCAATAACCAGTTCATCGGCTGCGGACTTGGATATCTGCCGCAAGAATGGTTTGACATGATCCCGTTGCCGGATAATATGCTAGGGCAAGGCTGTGCCGGACTTCTGGGCGGCGGGGGAACTCAGGTTGCTCCGAAGAAATGGACATTTGTATGTGAGAATAACGTTTTTGAGGACTGCGTGGAAAGCAGCATTGAAGGACCGACATGGAATCCGTGCATTGGCAACAGCATTACTGGGCAAGGAGCAGCGCAGACGGAAGAAAATTGCCGGAAGATGGAAGAAAAGTACCATCTGGATTATAAGCTTAAGCCTCGTCCGATTGATTCGGTCAACTTTATCTACCGGAACTATTATGCGGATGCTGATGGTACTTTCCCAAATGACGACGATGATCCAATTGTATTCATGAACAATACGATGGGCGTTGCGCACGTGCCCCGACAAAGCTATATTCAATTTAAAGGTACATACAACGTTCCGTTTATATTTACCGGAAACGTTATGCGAACCGGCCAGCCGCACATTATTGATACTCATTTCCTGTATTGTAACTTCAAGGCGGGTCTCCGGTTTGAAAACAATGACGGTATCTACCCCTATTTCAACAATTGTACCGTGTGCGGGGATTTTATTGTTGATGAAATACAGAGCGTATGGCAGTGTGACTTTTCAAAAGCCAACCTCATCACAAATCGAGGCCGGGAACGTTTCCCGGAAGCGCGTTTTACTCGATACGATCCGGCACAGGCAGGGCTGGATAACGATCAGGCTGTTATGGACGGAGGATATGCGCTTCTGAAAGCACATGATGTCGGTGGCGGAGAAGAAGATACGACTCCGAATGAGCCGGTCTATGATATTTCGGCCGACCCACACTATAATACCGCAGAGAACGCCGTGATATTTGACGGTACTTTCGGCATTGACACTGGAGTACAGCTGTTTGCAACGAATAAGGACTTTACTATCATTGCAAGTTTCCAGCTGGAAAGCTTTCGCGGGCTTGGCATGCCGAACTTCAGCTTTGTTCCGGTATTCAGTTCTATGAATTACTCAGATGATAAAGGCAAGTGCCCTGGATTTGATGTTGGACTTATCCTCGCAGAAGGTATAAGTGCAGACACAAAAGCCGGTTGGCGGCTTTATTACAACCCGAAATTACTGGGGATACAGTCAATGCCCATCAATTGACATGAACAGTTACAGCTCTTACCCGAATAATGTGTATAATCTGTTGCTCATGCGAAAAAACGGCGTGCTGAAGTTTTACGACTTCTACATGCAGACGTATGGCGAGGTGACTGGAAACGACGCCACAGCAATTTTTGACGGTACTCTGCACATCGGCGAAAATATGGCAAAGCCCAACGAGAGCGCAAAATACAAGATGCGCGGGAAGGTATACCAGTGCAAGGTATACAATAAAGCGCTCCCGACAAAGCTGCTGGAGGAGATGTTCCCGAACATTTATTCCAATGAGAGCCGAATCAAAGGGAGCATTACCTGTTACGTGAATAACCTCCAGTATTTGGTACGCATTGCTCGATGCACATATCTGGAAGTTACGCTGGATCTTGGAAAGCACGCATGGCCTGAATATGCCGGTAAGTATCCGAAAGCTGTCGGCATAAAAGTGACAGGACTGTATGGCTTTGACGATGTGATCTGGGTGGGTACCGGAACGGACGGCCACATAACAAAGTGGATCTATAATGGAGGCAACATGAAGCCCCACGAGCCCATCACCGTGACCATTGCAAACACGGGGCTTTGTCCCGGTCTTGAGGCGAAGCTGATCGCATTCCGATGCGTAAACCTTACAGAAGATTCCAAATGTGTTCCTGCAACAGGAATCGGGGTGAACTGGGCGGGCCCGCTTACCATCGCAGCAGGTGGTGAGTTGAAGGGCGAGATTGTTCTGACACCTGCGGGTGCTAATACGATGAAAGACTTCAAAATGGAAGCCACAGGCGACAGCATCACGGCTTCTACAAGCGGTACGGCATTGATCGTGCGCGGAATCAGCCCGGGCAGTGCAACGATCACCGTGACACATATCGGCGGCGCTGTTTATACCTGTACGATCAATGTTACATAAGGAAGGAGGATCCATGGTCGAAAAACAGATATTCCTCTCCCCCTGCCGGAGCTGTAAAGACAGCAGGATATGAGCAGCCGCTGCGGCTGGGCTATGCCAAGAACCGGGGCGTATACCGTCTCACGGTCACCGCATCCGGTGAGTGGGCAGGGCTGACCATCCGGGCATTCTGGCACGTGCCGGGCGGCACAGACCCGCCCGCATCACTGGTGGAAGATGGAATGGTGGAAGTGCCGGCTCTTGTGACTGCGCTGCCCGGCAGCGGCTGCATCACATTTGAGGGCACGGACGGAAACCGCACGCTGACCAGCGGCGATCTGGCTTACTGCGTCAGTGCAAACAGCGGTACCGAAGATGGTACCATGCCGGAACCGGGCACCCCGGCATGGCAGGCTTTCCTGAACGCGCACAGCAGCGGCCTTTCCGGCACGGAAAAACAGGTACTGCTTGCACTGCTGGCTCCGCTGTCGGAAGGCAATGCCGACGCTGCCGCCGCCTATGAAGCGCTGGAAGAGCTGTGGACCGCAGCGGAGCCGGACGAGACCGCTATATTGGGCAAAGCTTTGCTTGGCAGAGCACGCTTGGAAGGGAGAACCGTATGACATACCAAGTACAGAATTTCCGGGATGGTGAGGTGCTGACCGCCGAGCAGCTGAACCATATGGAAGAAGGGATCCGGGATCTTGCCGAGGAATCCGGTGATAGCCTGCGCATCGGCACGGTGACCGGCGGCACGACCGCCAGCGCCACCATTGAAAACGGCCGGCTGAACCTCGTGCTGCCCAAAGGGTGACCCCGGTGCAGCAGGTGCACAGGGGCCGAAGGGAGACAAAGGCGATACCGGCGAAACCGGTTCGGCTGGTCCTCAGGGCGCTGTCGGTGAGACTGGTCCGGCAGGCCCTGCCGGCACAGATGGCGCTCCCGGTGCCAAGGGTGACAAAGGCGACCCCGGAGAAACAGGTCCGCAGGGTCCCAAGGGCGACAAAGGCGATGCCGGTCCGCAGGGTGATCCGGGCAAACCCGGCGTCACGCCGGCGCTGACCATTGGCACGGTAATGACCGGCAGTAACGCATCGGCCAGCATCAGCGGCACAGCAGAGAACCCCAAGCTGAACCTATTCTGCCCCGGGGCGAGACCGGTCCCAAAGGTGACACCGGCCCGCAGGGCGACAAAGGTGACACAGGTCCTAAAGGTGCAGATGGTGCACAGGGACAGACCGGTGCAACGCCGAACCTGACTATCGGTACTGTGACGACCGGTACGGACGCGGCGGCAACCATTACCGGCACTGCGGAAGCACCTGTGCTGAACCTGACATTACCCAAGGGTGAAAAAAGGCGACAAAGGAGACCCAGGCAGCAGTGGAAGTAGCACCGGCGGTGGTACCACAGATCTGGCCATCGGTACGGTGACCAGCGGTACCACTGCCAGTGCAACCATCGAGAACGGCAAGCTGAATCTGGTGCTGCCCAAAGGGTGACACTGGCGCAAAAGGTGATGCGGGTCCCAAGGGCGATGTTGGCGACAAGGGGTGAAACAGGACCGGCAGGTCCTGCTGGCGAAGGCTTTACAGAAAATGCCAAGCATCTGATCTTGGCGCTCTTTGAATCAGCAGCGTACAACAACGTTGCCATGAAAACGAGCTTGGACGCATTGCGAACTGAGTGGGGCGGCAGCGCACAGGATGTTCCCGTGCAGAGCGTGAGTCTGAGCAGCAGCACCCTGACCCTGAGCGAGGGTGAGAGCCAGACCCTGACGGCAACAGTGCTGCCCGCAAATGCCACCAGCAGTGTTGTGTGGACTGTTTCTCCCGCAGGTTTTGCTACCGTAGTGAACGGCAAGGTGACCGCCGAAAATGTGGGCAATTGCACGGTTACAGCCATAGCGGGCGGCAAGAGTGCAAGCTGCGCGGTAACGGTGGAAGTAGTGGAGACGGCACAGCTGATCTACAGTCTGCCCGGCGAGACCGTGCTGACCCGGGGACTGGACACCGGCCTGAAGCTGCTGGAGCACGCCTCCACCGAGACGCCGCAATACACGATCCTAGTGGACGCGAAAGCGGGGACGACTTTAATGCAAACACATGGCCCGCCTTCCTGCACTGCCTGACCGAGACCGGCAATACCGGCAATCTGCCCGGCTTCAACTCCACCAGCAGCCCGCTGAACAAAAAAAGACCGAGTTCGCATACTACAACTACGGCGGCGTTACTCTGTCGGACAGCATTGAACACCTCAAGACCCGCACGCGGTATGCAGTGCAGATCGACGGCAGAAAATATCGCGGCGGCAGTACCTACTGCCCGCTGACCGAGTGGAAAACCACCAACGGCGCGATCAGAGATGTGCCCCAGACCTTCCTGATCGGTGCGGCGCAGAGCGCGGACGGCAGCAAAAAGCAGCAGTTCTGGTCTGGTACGCTGTACCAGTGCAGGGTGTATAAAGGCCTGCTGAGTGACGACAAGGTGAACGATTACATCAAGAAGGGGGTGGTAAAATGGAAGTGCTTGACATTAATGGTCAGATCATCAGCCCGCTGGCTGGAAAAACGCTGTACGTTGCGGGTGACAGCATCGCCTACGGCAAGGGCAGCGCGGGCGGCTATGGCAAATGTATTGCAGACAAGTACGGCATGACCCTGACCAATGAAGCGGTGGACGGCGCAACGCTGACCCCGAATATTACCGATAATGTATACGGCGGCACCCGTGGCTGCATCAGCACGGTGGTGACAAACTCCACAGCGCTTGCAAAGGCAGACTACATCCTGTTGGAGGGCGGCGTGAATGATGCGTGGAACAACGCCCCTGTGGGCACCCTGACCGATGGCTTTGCCGCTGCCTACGACGAAACGACCCATGACCGGCGCACTGGAAAAGATGCTGGAGTTTCTGGCGAAGAATCACAGCGACAAGCGGGTGGCCTACGTGTTCCCCACGGCGGGCTGTTTGGCAGCAGCGAAAACTGGTATAAGACCTATAAGCCTGCAATCATTTCTGTGCTGAAAAAGTGGGGCGTGCCCTATGTGGACATTGCGGAGAGCACCCCGCCCATGGGTAGTCATGGCATCAGCGGGCTGAGCGGCAAATACACCAGCGACGGCACCCACCCCAACGCAGCAGGCTACGAGCGATTTTACATGGAGCCCATCGCAGCGCTGCTGAAGCGGCTGTAAGGAAAGGACGTGAAGTGAGATGATCAGACAGTATAGCCTTGCAAGGGACGGAGAACGCCGCCTTGCACCGGACTTTAAGGTGCGGGAGCTGCGCTGCCGGGATGGCAGCGACACCGTTATGGTGGACGAGGTGCTGATGCTGCTGCTCCAGTGTATCCGGGAGCACTTTGGAAAGCCGGTGACAATCACCAGCGGCTACCGGACGGCGGCGCATAACGCGGCCGTGGGCGGTGCCAAGAGCAGCCAGCACCTGCTGGGCCGGGCGGCAGACATCCGGGTGCAGGGCATCAGCGTGGAGGACGTAGCTGCCTACGCCGAAAGCCTGATGCCGGACTGGGGCGGTGTGGGACGCTACCCCGTCAAGGCGGGCAGAGCCACCGGCTGGGTGCACGTGGATACCCGGCAGAATAAGAGCAGATGGACGCTGTGAGGGGGTGATACCAATGGAGAGCATCATCTCAGCTATCCTTGCCGGTGCCGTGACCCTGATCGGGGTGCTGATTGCAAACGGCAAGAGTCAGGCTGTGACCGACACCAAGCTGGAAGAGCTGACCCGCGAGGTGCGGGAGCACAACAATTTTGCCCGCCGCGTCCCCATTTTGGAAGAGCAGATGAAGGTGGCAAACCACCGCATCGCTGATTTAGAAGCAGACGAACACGAAAGAGAAAGGAATCAGACATGAAAGCACATACTTACAACGAACCGACCATCTCTGCGGGCACCGTGGCACGTACCGCCTGCCTGCTGCTGGCTCTGGTCAATCAGGTGTTGAGCGCTCTGGGCAAGCCCGTGCTGCCCATCGAGAGCGCCACCGTGGAACAGCTGGTGACGGCGGGTATTACCACTGTCACCGCCCTGATCGCGTGGTGGAAGAATAACTCTTTCACGCCCGCCGCGCTGGAAGCAGACAAGACCTTTGACCGCCTGAAGGCGCAGGGTAAGGATCTGTACATGACAAGAGCCGCAGTTCCCGTTGCAAGGAACTGCGGCTCTTTTTTATTACTCGTCTACATCTTTTAAATATTGTTCCAACTCAGGCAGAAGAGTTTGCAACTCTTGCAAAACAGAATCAAATTCTTTGACGCATCCGCTCTGACCGTTTCTCTGGATGCTTTGGACTTTCTCGACAATAGCTTTAAGTCTTTCGTGAATGCGCTCTCTTTGCTGTTCGTTGTCAAGCATGGCATCCTCCTACATCAGCTTTTGAGTGAGTGGGTTATTCGGTGGGTTTTTGATAGAAAAAACCACCTAAAAACTTTCGTTCTTAGGCGGTTTTTAAGTGGTGGAGGCGATGGGAGTCGAACCCATGTCCGAAAAGAGCTCAGTGTAGGTGTCTCCGGGTGCAGGCGATCTACAACATTCCCGCCGCGCCACGCCGATCGTCAGGCTAGCGCTTTGGTAGCTTCATGAGTTCCTGCCGGTCCGCAAAGCTTAGGTCCGTTCAGGTGCTGTGTCTAAAGGACGCCCCGGCCCCACACGACACAAGAGTGGGCGGAACGCGCAGCACTCAGGCTGCGAGCAACTGATAATTATTGTTGTCAGTTAATTTTTTTGGAGGAGTTATAGAGCAGTTCCCCACTGCTACCCGCTGCCCAGACCTTGCTCCCCCGTCGAAACCTTTACGCCCCTTATAAAGCACATCTTGCGATGTGCGGAAAGCTTGGTTTTCTGCGGTGAGCCGCAGTCTGCAATTGGAATGCTTAATAATACTTGCCGTTGGACTTCACAGCCCGGTCAATGGAGCGCTTTGCATCGCGCTGGGCGGCATCGGCACGCTTGTCGTACAGCTTTTTGCCCTTGCACAAGCCCACTTCCATTTTTACGCGGCCATGCTTGAAATAAAGCGAGAGCGGTACCAGCGTATAGCCCTGCAGCTTGCACTGCTGGTGCAGACGCCGGATCTCACTTTTGTGCCCAGAGCCGCCGGACGCGCATGGGATTCTGATTGAACAGGTTGCCGTGGTCGTAGGGACTGATGTGCATTCCCTTGACCAGCAGTTCACCATCCTCAATGTCCACCCAGCTGTCCTTCAGGTTGACCCCGCCGGCCCGCAGGCTTTTGACCTCGGTGCCCTTGAGCTCAACGCCGGTCTCCAGCGCTTCCAGAACGAAATACTCGTGGCGCGCTTCGCGGTTGGTGGCGATGGTTTTGGTCGCCGGGCGCTCCTTGGTGGGTGCCATGCTGCGCGCCTCCTTTCTCCGTTCCGTTTGTTGTTTCAGTATACCATTTTTTCAGGGTAATGCAAGGGCTGTTTCTGACAGAATTGTAAATTTTTACACACTCACAGCTCTCCCCGTCCGGAAAGCGCCCGGTACAGCGTCGTCTCATCGGCGTATTCCAGGCTTGCGCCCACCGGCAGACCGGAGGCAAGCCGGGTGACCCGGATGCCCAGCGGCTTGATGAGCTTTGCCAGATACATGGCGGTGGCTTCGCCCTCCACGGTGGGGTTCATTGCCATGATGACCTCCTTCACCGTGTCGTCCTTCAGCCGCGCCAGCAGCTCCTTGACGGTCAGCTGCTCTGCGCCCACACCGGCCAGCGGGTCCAGCAGACCGTGCAGCACATGGTACAGACCGTTATACTCCCGGGTGCGCTCAAAAGCCTGCACATCCCGGGGCTTTTCCACCACGCAGATCACCGAGGTGTCCCGCTTGGCGCTGGCGCACACCGGGCACAGCTCGGCATCCGTAAAGTTCTGGCAGATGCGGCACCGGTGCAGCCGGGTGTGCGCGCCGCGGATGGCATCGGCCAGCGCCGCAGCGTCCTTATCCGACATACTCAGCACCTGATAGGCCATGCGGGTAGCACCCTTTGCGGCCCACGCCCTGAAACTTGCCGAACTCTTCGATCAGCTTTTCCAGCGGTGCGGCAGTGTAGTCCATGGTATCTCCCCTCCCCGGCTCAGAGACCCGGAATGTTCAGGCCGCCGGTCAGCTTGCCCATCTCGGCTTCTGCAGTCTCGTCCACCTGCTTCACGGTGGCGTTGATGGCAGCAGCCACCATGTCTTCCAGCATCTCGATGTCGTCCGGGTCCACGGCCTCGGGCTTGATGGTAATGGACAGCACCTCGTGCTTGCCGTTCATCTTTACGGTCACCATCTCACCGGCGGCGCTGCCGGTGTACTCGGCGGCTTCCAGCTCGGCCTGCTTGCTCTTCATGTCCTCCTGCATCTTCTGAGCCTGACGCATCAGGGCGTTCATATCAGGGCGGCCGTAGCCTGCGGGCATTCTTGCTTTCATAATGGTATTCTCCTTTATTATAAACAATTTTTAGCGCTTTTTGCGGGCGGTATCCTCAATGCTGACCTCTAACCCCAGCTTTTCCAGCGCCAGAAGGGACTGCTCCGCGTTGGAGGAGGTCTTTCCTGCCGTTTGGGGCTCGTAAGGGGCCGATGGGCACCGGCACGCCGGATACCTCGGCGATCAGCTTTTTGATCAGCTTCTGGCTGTCCTTGTTCACCCGGATAAAATCCCGGAAGGTCTTGCCGCCGTCGATCAGCACGCGGGTGCCGTCAAAGTAAGCCTTGGACTTGCGCAGATACATATACAGCATGGGGTCGATGCCTTCCAGCTTCTGCACGATCTGTCCCCAGTACGGGAAGGGGTTCGTGCCCTGCTGCGCCACGCTGCGGGGCTTTGTCAGCACCGGGTCGGCAGGGTGCTCCTGCACCGGGGCAGGCGGTTCCTCTGCCGCAGAAACCGGCTGCGCGGGCTCTGCAGGGGCGGGCTGTTCCGGCTGGCTGACCGGTTCCTCCGGCGGCGGTGCCTGCGGTGCAGGCTCGTCCCACGGCAGGGCGGCATCGCTCTGCTGTACCGGCGGTTCCTCTGGCATGGGCGGCAGCTCGTCCGCAGGGGCGGGCGGAGCTTCCTGCGCGGCAGGCTGCGGAGGGGTCTGCTGCACAGCAGGGGCAGGTTCTGTTCCTGCTGCCGGGGTCTGGGGTGCAGTTGCTGCGGGGGCAGGCTGCACCGAGGCGCTGGCAAAGGGCTGCACCGCTGCCGCAAAGGGGCGGGGTGCTTCCGGCTGTGCCGCGCGGGCGGGGCTGCCTGCACCGCTGCCGCCTGCATCTGCTGGGGCGGCTCGGACAGGCTGAACAGTGCCAGCTCCAGCTCAATGCGCTGGTCGCTGCCGCGGGTCATGTGCTCCAGCGCCGTGCCCAAGGTGCGGATGGCGCGGATGGCTTCCCGCTGCCCCATCTCCGGGCCTTTTTGCAGGTACAGCGCTTCTTCCTCCGGCGAAACACCGGACAGCAGCGCCTGCCCGCCGGGCAGCGCCGCCAGCATCAGGGCGCGGTAGTGGGCGATCAGTTCCTCAGTCAGACGTTTTACGTCCACCGACTGCTGCCGCAGCTGCGCCAGCTGTGCCAGCGCGGCGGCGGCGTCCTGTGCTTCCAAGGCGTCCGAGATGTGGAACAGGTAGCTGCGGTCGGTCACGCCCGCCATGCGGCGCACCACGTCCGCATCGATCTTTGCCGTGACACCGACGCAGGTGTCCAGAATGGAGAGGGCATCGCGAAGCGCGCCATCCGCCAGACGGGCGATCAGCTCGGCTCCGTCCGGGGTCAGCTCCAGCTTTTCCTCCCCTGCGATATACTCCACCCGGCGGGCAATGTCCTCCGGCCCGATGCGGGTAAAGTCATACCGCTGGCAGCGGGACAGGATGGTGGCGGGCACTGTCTGGATCTCGGTGGTCGCCAGAATGAAGATAACGTGTGCGGGGGGCTCTTCCAGCGTTTTCAGCAGCGCATTGAAGGCCGCTGTGGACAGCATATGCACCTCGTCAATGATATAGACCTTATACTGGCAGGCGCTGGGGGTATAGGCGGTCTCGTCGCGCAGGTCGCGGATATCGTCAACGCCGTTGTTGGAGGCAGCGTCCATCTCCACCACGTCCAGCAGGCTGCCGTTGTCGATGCCCTTGCAGATCTCGCACTCCCCGCAGGGTCGCCATTTACTGGGTGCAGGCAGTTGACCGCCTTGGCAAAAATTTTGGCGCAGGTGGTCTTGCCGGTGCCGCGCACGCCGGTAAACAGATACGCATGGCCTACGCGCCCTGCGGTGATCTGGTTTTTCAGGGCGGTCACGATAGCACGCTGGCCCACCACGTCCTCAAACCGCTGGGGTCTCCATTTGCGGTAAAGTGCACGATACATGGCGATCTCTCCCCTTTCCCGGCCTTTGCGGCAAAAATAAAAGGACAGCGCTCGACGGGGTTTTGTCCCCGCCTTGCGTAACTCGGCATACGGATGCAGGCTTACTGAAACGCACGAACGCACTGCTTAAGGCTGCTTGGTTCCCCACCTGACCTGGTTCACAGCGAGCCCATCGTACAGGACCCGCATCCGTATGCCGAACCACGCAGCAGGCGCTGTCCGACACATCCTTGTGGATGCTAAGATATTGTACCATAAACCCCGCCGGATTGCAAGAGGGGGCAAAAAAAAGGAGAAGCCCGAAGGCTTCTCCTCGTTTGTGCTAAAATTGTTTAAGACTGGCAAGCGGTGATCAGGCTCATCTTGTAGACCTCGTCTGCGTTGCAGCCGCGGGACAGGTCGTTGATGGGTGCGTTCAGACCCTGCAGGATGGGGCCGTAGGCAGCGTAGCCGCCCAGACGCTGTGCGATCTTATAGCCGATGTTGCCGGCCTCGATGCAGGGGAAGATGAAGGTGTTGGCCTGACCGGCAACCTTGCTGCCCTTGCACTTGACCTGTGCAACCTCGGGAGCAACGGCTGCATCAAACTGCAGCTCGCCGTCCACAGCCAGCTCGGGATCCATCTCCTGTGCCTTGATGGTAGCATCGTGGCTCAGTGCCACGGTGCCGCCCTTGCCGGAGCCCTTGGTGGAGAAGCTCAGCACAGCCACCTTCGGGTCGATGCCGAACAGCTTTGCGGTGCGGGCAGTCTCCACAGCCACCTCTGCCAGCTTGGAAGCGGCAGACACCTTGACCTCGCCGGTAGCCTTATCAACGGTATCGGTGTAGTCGATGTTCACGGCGCAGTCGCCCATGGCAATGCGCTTCAGGCCCTCTTCGCCGCAGTCGCGGTCCAGAATAAAGCAGGAGCTCACCAGATGTGCGCCCTTCTTGGTCTTGACCAGCTGCAGAGCGGGACGGATGGTGTCGGCGGTGGAGTAGGTAGCGCCGCCCAGCAGGCAGTCAGCCTTGCCCATCTTCACCAGCATGGTGCCGAAGTAGTTGGACTTCTTCAGCAGTGCGGTGCACTCCTCAGCGGACTGCTTGCCCTTGCGCAGCTCCACCATGGTGCTGACCATCTCATCAAAACCGGCGTAGTTCTCCGGGTCGATGATCTCGGCAGCGGAAATATCAAAGTTACCGGCGGCGGCAGCAGCCTTGCACTCTGCCTCGTTGCCCACCATAACGACCTTCAGCACGCCCTCGGCCAGCAGCTTGCTTTGCGGCCTCCAGAATGCGGGGGTCATTGCCCTCGGTGAACACGATCGTCTTGGGATTTGCCTTCAGCTGTGCTACCAGCGGTGCAAACATATCAGCCATTGTGATTACCTCCGAAAATGCTTTCCAAAATTTGCTTCCTCTGTCTGTTGGACACAAGGATGCCTTTCTTCTTTATTCTAGCACAGACGGCAAAAAGTTCAAGACAAAATTGTGTTTTTGTGCTATATTTTTAGGGGAGAAAGCCTTGTTTTATTTGTGAATAAAATATCATACTGATTTTAAAGGATATTTTCCCCGCAAATATAAAAGAGCCCGTGCAGTCCACAGGCTCTATGGGCAGATGCTCCATCATGCAGTTTTCTTTACGGGGACGCTGTTCTCATACAGTTCGTGGGGCGCAACGTCCTGTCCCTCCGGCCATTCGATACCCACGCCGCCGGGCAGCAGCTGCACCGCATTGAAATAGCTTTCGTCCTTCAGCTGTCCGTACCACGGACCCGTTGCATAGGGTGCAACGTCAAAGAGCTTACCTCTCCCGTTTCGTAGAACAGGCGAAGCTTCAAGGGGCTTATGGTCTCCACCTTAGTCAATTTCGGTTGCAACATAAGATCACTCCTTATTTCAAAGGGTCAATGCGGAAGAACTGCTCGCCGTTGCTCAACAGCTTCCAGTTCGCTTCCAGATCATCGCGATGTATTACTACCCACGCTTCCAGCAGCTTCAGCTTGTTTTTGGGAAAGCCGCCTTCCAAAATCGTCCCGTCCAGTGCCATCACGATCTCTTCCCCGGAATACTCCGCATGGATATGCGGCATATTGTGTTTTCCGCCCTGTTCCCGGTACATTCTGACGATGATGCCATAAAATATGCTTAATACCGGCATTTTACCCACCCCCTTCTTCAAGTTCATTTTATCATACGCAGGTGTTTTTTTCAAGAAACTGTGATGATCTCTTTTTGTGCGTTTGCCGTACTCTTGAATCTGTGTTATAGTTTACAATATTATAATTTGCAAATAAACCGCCATTCTGATTTTAAAGGAGATGTTCTCCATGGATATGGATACTTTAAAGGCCGAATGCCTTTCCTGCACCCGGTGCGAGCTGTGCGCCACCCGGACGAACGTGGTGTTCGGGCAGGGCGTGCCGGACGCCGAGGTGCTGTTTGTGGGCGAGGGCCCCGGCCAGAGCGAGGACGAGCAGGGTCTGCCTTTTGTGGGGCGCAGCGGGCAGCTGCTGGACAAATACCTGTTTGCCATCGACCTTGACCGCGAAAAAGAACTGCTATATCGCCAACATCGTCAAGTGCCGCCCGCCCCAGAACCGCGACCCGCTGCCCGCCGAGAGCGAAGCCTGTATGCCGTGGCTGCGGGAGCAGTTCCGGCTGCTGCAGCCCAAGATCGTGGTCTGCCTTGGGCGCATTGCCGCCCAGCGGATGATCCGGCAGGATTTTTCCGTCACCCGGGAGCACGGGCAGATCATTGAAAAAAAGCGGCATCCTGTTTATGGGTACCTTCCACCCCGCCGCCCTGCTGCGCCAACCTCAGAACAAGCTCGAAGCCTTTGCGGACTTTACCGTGCTGCGGGACACCATTGCCGCCGTGTGCGAGCATACCTATCATAAATAAGGACAGGAACCAACCGCGCCGCTTTTGCATAGTGTAAAGCAAAAGCGAGGTGTTTTTGTATGGAAAGTTCCGTGCATCCTTCTGTGGATTTCTTTTTGGGCGCTACAACGCCCGCCGGGTTCAAGGGCTACTTTGCGCCGCTGCGCCGGGAGCCCCGGGATGCAGCTGGTGCTGCTCAAAAGCGGGCCGGGCTGCGGCAAGTCTACTTTGATGAAGCGTCTGGCGCGCGCCGCACAGGATAAGGGCGAACCTATCCAGCGCATCCACTGCGCCAGCGACCCCGACAGTCTGGACGGGGTGGTGTTCCTGCGGCAGAAACGCGCCATCATCGACGCCACCGCGCCCCATGTGGTGGAGCCGGAAGCCCCCGGCGCAGACGAGCGGGTGTTGAGTTTGTACCACACCATCGATGCCGATGCCCTGCACTCCCACAAGGACGAGGTGACCGCCCTGTTTGCCCGCAACCAGCTGCTGCGCAGCCGGGCGGCGCGGTATGTGGCTTCGGCAGGCAGCCTGCTGCTGGACAGCCGCCGCGCCGAAGCCTGCAGTGCAAACTTTGAAAAAAGTGCGCCGCTACGTCAAGCGGCTGTGCACCCGCCTGTTGCCCCGCACCGAGGAGATGGGCTCTGAGGAGCTGCGGCTGCTCTCTGCCATCACGCCCAAGGGCGAGGTGTTCTATCAGGGCACGGTGCAGGCGCTGGCCGACCGGTGTATCCTTTTCCGGGATGACTACGGGGCAGTGTCCCGTCTGCTGCTGGAGCTCATCCGCGCCGAGACGCTGGCGCGGGGCTACCACATCATCACCTGCCCCTGCGCCATGCACCCGGAGGATAAAATTGACCACATTATCATTCCCTCCCTGCGGCTGGCGTTCCTGACCGACAACCGCTGGCATCCGGTGCGGCTGTCTGCCGCGCAGACCGTGCGGTGCAGCCGCTTTGTGGACAGAGAAAACCTTTCTGCCTGCCGGGCCCGGCTGCGCTTCAACGAGCGCGCCGCCGCCGAGCTGCTGGAACAGGCCTGTGCCCTGATGGCGCAGGCAAAGAGCTGCCACGATGAATTGAGACCTACTACCGCACCGCTGTGGACTTTGCACAGGTGGATGCCGCAGCCGCTCAGTGCATGGAACTGTTCGGGGTAGGATAACATCTAGAAATCCATTTCCGAATGAAGGCTTCCCCGGACGGGGAAGCTGTCACCGCAGGTGACTGATGAGGGCGCACCTTTAGCAGCTGCTTGCGGGCAATTACCCCTCATCCGTCTGCTCACTACGTTCGCAGCCACCTTCCCCCAAGGGGTGAAGGCTTTTGTCCCGGGGTAGGCTGATAAAAACAACGGAGGTGAAACGCTTTGGCAAGCATCCATCTGCCCATCCGGCAGCTGGTGGAGTTTTTGCTGCGCACCGGCAGCATCGACAGCCGCTTTTCCGGCTTTGACCGCGCCAACGAGGGTGCACGCATCCACCGCAGGCTGCAAAAAGCCGCCGGAGAGGACTATCAGGCCGAGGTGTTCCTCAGCGCGGAACGGGAAGCCTGCGGCATCGCCTTTACGCTGGAAGGCCGGGCAGACGGCATTTTCACCGACGAAAACGGCACTGTGACCATTGACGAGATCAAGACCACCGCCGTCCCCTATGAAGCGATCACCGAGGATATGAACCCCTGTCACTGGGCGCAGGGCATGGTATATGCCGCTATTTACAGCAGCCAGCAGGGACTGAAAACGCTGGCGGTGCGGCTGACCTATTATCAGGTCGACACCGACCAAATTCAGCGCTTTACCCGGCAGTTCACCCGGCAGCAGCTGGAGCAGTTTTTGCAGCAGCTTTTAACGCAGTACGCCCCGTGGGCGCAGCGGCAGCTGGACTGGGACACCCGGCGCAGCCAGAGCCTTGCGGCGCTGCAATTCCCCTTTGCGGAGTACCGCCCCGGGCAGCGGGCACTGGCGGGCGAGGTGTACCGCGCCTGCCGCGCCGGGAAGAAGCGCCGACCGCAAGGGGCGGCACCCGCGTTTTTTGTCAGGCCCCTACCGGCATCGGCAAGACCATGAGCGCGCTCTTCCCTGCCCTGAAAGCCATGGGCGAGGGCTGCGGCGCAAAGCTGTTCTACCTGACCGCCCGCAACACCACCCAAGCCGCCGCCGAGGACGCAGTGGCGCGGCTGCGTGCCGCACAACCCGGTCTCGCCTTGCGCAGCGTGACCCTGACCGCCAAGGAAAAGGCATGTCTGCACCCGGACGCCGAAGGACACCCCGCCTGCCTGCCGGAGGTGTGCCCCTTTGCCAACGGCTACTACGACCGCCGCAAGGATGCGCTGGCGGCTCTGCTGGACAGCAGCGGCAGTTTCAGCCGCGCCCGCACTGGCGGACACCGCCCGGCAGTTCTCGGTGTGCCCCTTTGAGCTGGGGCTGGACTTGAGCGAGTGGTGCGATGTGGTCATCGGGGACTACATTTATCTGTTTTACCCTGTGGTGCACCTCAAGCGCTTTTTTGATGCCGCCGGGGACTGGCTGTTCCTCATTGACGAAGCGCACAACCTGCCGGACAGAGCCCGCGCCATGTACTCGGCGCAGTTTGCCAAAAGCAGCCTGAGCGAAGCAAAGCGGGCGCTGGGCAAGGGCAAAAAAGCAGCCTGAAAACCGCGCTGACCAAGGCGGATAAGGTCTTTCTGGCGGCGCGCAAAGCCTGCGCACAGGCTGCGCCCCGCACAGGTGCAGAGCCCGCCGGGGAGACCGAGCCTACGCAGGTGAGCCTGCTGCCCGCCGAGACCGCCCCGGATTTTGCCTTACCGGAGCCACTGTATGCCCGGGATGGCACCGTGTTTTTGCAGCAGCTGCCCGCCGCTTTGCCCGCTGCCCTGCGGGCGGTGCACACCCCTTTGCAGGACTGGCTGGAACAGAACCCCGAGGACCCCGCCCACGCGCAGCTGCTGGAGCTTTACTTCGCCCTGCAGGATATCGCCCGCGCGGCCGACCGGTACGACAGCCATTTTGTCACCCAGCTCACCGCCCGGGGCAGTGAGTTGGAGCTGCATCTGCTCTGCTTAGACCCCGCGCCCTTTGTGGACGCCAGTCTGGCGGCAGGGCGCAGCGCGGCGCTGTTCAGTGCCACCTTGACCCCGCCCGCCTTTTTACCGCAATGTGCTGGGCTGTGCCGATGCCCGGGCGGTGGCGCTGCCCAGCCCCTTCCCGCCGGAAAATCTGGGGCTGTTCTGCCTGCCGGGCATCTCCACCCGCTACCGCCAGCGGGAAGCCAGTGTGCCCGCCGTAGCCGATGCGCTGGCGGCGCTGGCAAAGGGCAAAACCGGCAACTATCTGGCGTTTTTCCCCAGCTACGCCTATTTGCAGCAGGTGTACGAAGCCTTTGCCGCCCGCTGGCCGGACATTTCCACCCTTGTGCAGCAGCCAGTTTGACGATGCCGGGCGCGCGGAGTTTCTGGCGCAGTTCGTGCCCCGCCCTGCCCAGACGCTGCTGGGCTTTGCCGTGATGGGCGGCATCTTCGGCGAGGGAGTAGACCTTGTGGGCGACCGGCTCATCGGGTGCGCGATCGTAGGGGTCGGTCTGCCGCAGGTGAATCCCCGGCAGGAGATGCTGCGCCGCTATTACGAGGAGCAGTCCGGCTGCGGTTTCGACTACGCCTACCGCTACCCGGGCATGAACAAGGTGCTGCAAGCCGCCGGGCGGGTAGTGCGCACCCCGCAGGACAAGGGCGTGGTGCTGCTTTTGGACGACCGCTTTGCGCAGCCCGACACCGCCCGCCTGTTCCCGCCGCACTGGCGGCACATCCAATATCTGCCCGGCACCGCCGCGCTGGAAACGGCGCTAGCAGGGTTCTGGGATGTATAAAACTTTAAAAGGAGTTGTTGCATTACGCGCAACAACTCCTTTTACTATGCCCTTAATACTCCACGCCCTTCCGTGCGGCGATGCCCTTCTGGTAGGGGTGGCGGCGGCAGCACATCTCGGTAAGGTAATCTGCGGCGTCCAGCATCCATGCGGGGGGCTGCGTGGGCGGTCAGGACACATTCCTGCCCGGCGGGACGCTGCAGCACCGCCCGGCGAAGCAGGACCTTGTCCACCATATCCAGTTCCCAGGCGCTGCCGGCCTCGTCCAGCACCAGCAGATCACGGGGCTGCGCCAGCGCCGCCGCAAGGTTTTGGTTCTGCAAGGTGCGGGTAGCGGCCTTTTCGGCGTCGTTCATCTGAAAGACGAATTTCTGCCCGGCCTTGCCCCGGTAGACCGTGGCCCCCAGCTGCTCCAGCAGCGGGATCTCCCCGCTCTTGCCTCCCTTCAGGAACTGCAGGACCACCACCTTTTTTCCGCTGCCCAGCGCCCGCAGCGCAAGGCCCATGGCAGCGGTGGTCTTGCCCTTGCCGTCGCCGTAATACAAATGCAAAAGTCCTAAGCTTTCCATCGTCCTTCTCCTTTTTTGTAACAAAAAGGCACCCGCAGCAGAACGGCTGCGGATGCCTTGTTATTTACACGTTGCTTTTACTGGTACAGCGGGAACTCCCGGGTCAGGCGCAGAACGCGCTCGCTGATCTCGTCCTTCTTTTCCGCATAGTGCCAGATGCAGTCTGCAATGCAGTCCGCGATCACCTGCATCTCGGCTGCGCCCATGCCGCGGGTGGTGACAGCCGGGGTGCCCAGACGCACGCCGGAGGTCACAAAGGGGCTGCGGGTCTCGCCGGGGACGGTGTTCTTGTTGGCGGTGATGTGCACGGCGTCCAGCTTCTGCTCCAGTTCCTTGCCGGTGCACTCCTCGTCCCGCAGGTCGATGAGCATCAGGTGGTTGTCGGTGCCGCCGGATACAAGCTTTACCCCGCGCTGCTGCAAAGCCGCAGCCAGCGCCTGTGCGTTTTCCACGATCTTGCGGGCATACTCCTTGAACTCCGGCTTGAGGGCCTCGCCGAAGCAGACGGCCTTGGCGGCGATGACGTGCTCCAGCGGGCCGCCCTGGGTGCCGGGGAACACGGCCGAGTTGATGCGCTTGGCAATGACCGGGTTGTTGGTCAGGATCATGCCGCCTCTGGGGCCGCGCAGGGTCTTGTGAGTCGTGGTGGTCACTACATCGGCGTAGGGCACGGGGCTCTGGTGCTGACCGCCCGCCACCAGACCGGCAATGTGCGCCATATCCACCATCAGGTATGCGCCGTAGCCGTGGGCGATCTCGGCCAGTTTTTCAAAGTCGATGGCGCGGGGGTAGGCGGAAGCGCCCGCCACCAGCATCTTGGGGCGCACCTTGCGCACCTGCTTTTCCAGCTCGGCGTAGTCGATCACGCCGTCTGCGCCGACACCGTAGGAGATGAAGTGGTAGTTTTTACCGGACATATTCACCGGGGAACCATGGGTCAGGTGACCGCCCTGCGAAAGATCCATGCCCATGACGGTATCGCCCAGCTCCAGCAGGGCAAAATACACGGCAAGGTTGGCCTGTGCGCCGGAATGGGGCTGGACGTTGGCGTACTTTGCCCCGAACAACTGGCAGGCGCGCTGGATGGCAATGTTCTCCACCTCGTCCACATAGACACAGCCGCCGTAGTAGCGCTTGCCGGGCAGACCCTCGGCGTACTTATTGGTCAGCACGCTGCCCATCGCTGCCATCACGGCGGGCGAGACGATGTTCTCGCTGGCAATCAGCTCAATGTTCTCGCGCTGACGGGTCAGCTCCCGCTCCATGGCTGCGCCCAGTTCCGGGTCGGCTGCATTGACCATGCCGATGGTGTCCATCATATCCTTTGTACATTTTACTTGCCCCTCTCCACAAAATGTTGTAGATTCTCTCGTCAGCGCAGCGCCCGCACGGCGCTTGCTGCTGTAACATAATCATAGCAGAAAGCGGCGGCGGCTTCAATCCTCTTTTCGCCAAAAGGCTTGCTTTTTTGGACTGAAGTGTTTATTATATTTGTATAAAAATGCATTGTCGATTTTGTATATTTTTCAAGTATCCTCTCCACAGGTGAAGCGAGGTGTTTTGTATGACCATTGCCGAGGAAAAACAGGCGCAGCGTACCGCTGCCCGTGCCGCCCGCAAGGCGCTGGATGCGCCGCAGCGCGCCGCCGCCAATGCAGCCCTTTGCCGCCGGGTGCTGGAACTGGACGCCTACCGCGCCGCCCATATCCTTTTTTGCTCTACGCAGCCTTTGGGGGCGAAGCCGACCTTGCCGCCGTGGCTGCCGAAGCTGTCCGGCAGGGCAAGACGGTAGCCTACCCGGTGTGCGGAGAGGGCTGCTCCCATCGCCGCCGTGCCCGGCCCGGACGGCTGGGCGATGGGACAGTACGGTATCCGCACGCCGGTACTGGAACGGTCGGTGCTGCTGGAACCGGAACAGCTGGATCTGGTGCTGGTGCCCTGCACTGCCTTTGATGCAGACTGCTTCCGGGTGGGCATGGGCAAGGGCTACTACGACCGCTACCTGCCCCGCTGCACAAAAGCGGCAAAGATCGGCATTGCATTGGAAGTTCAGCGCGTTGCACCGCGCTGCCGTGGATGAGCACGACCAGCGGCTGGACGCGTTTGTAACAGAGAGGGGTTTGTACACATGGAAATGAACGATTTAAAGCTGCGCGCAGTTTCTGGCAGAGCTGGCCAGCAAAGCACCCACACCGGGCGGCGGCGGTACCGCGGCACTGGTGGGTGCCGTCGGTGTGGCGCTGGGCAACATGGTGGGCTGCCTGACCACCGGCAAAAAGAAGTACGCCGCCGTGGAAGCGGACCTTCTGACCCTGAACGAGCGGGCCGGTGCCCTGCGCGCGGAGCTGGAAGCACTGGTACAGGCGGATGCCGAAGCCTTTGCGCCGCTGGCCGCCGCCTATGGCCTGCCCAAGGACACTCCGGAGCAGGCGGCTCACAAGGCCGCTATGCTGGAAACCGCGCTGGACGGTGCAAGCGCCGTGCCGCTGCAGATCATGGAAAAGTGCGCCGAGGGCATCGCGCTGGCCGGGCAGTATGCCGCCAAGGGCAGCGTGCTGGCGGTATCGGACGCGGGGGCTGCGCTGCCGTACTGTGCAAGGCCGCTTTGCAGGCCGCCAGCCTGAACGTGTTCATCAATACAAAGCTGATGGCAGACCGCACCCATGCCGCCGCGTTGGACGCCCCCTGGGCAGACGCATTGCTGGCAGAGTTTGTGCCCCGGGCAGACGAGATATTCACCGCCGTCAGCGGGAAACTCCGCAACAAATAATATCATAAATGAGGGAAAGTATAAAATGGCAACGATTTTAAAGGGCGCGCCGGTGGTGGCCGCCATGAACGAGCGCAGCGCCGCACTCTGCGAGCAGCTGAAAGCCAAAGGGCATCGTGCCCACGCTGGCCGTGGTGCGCGTGGGTGCGCGCGAGGACGATCTCTCCTATGAGCGCGGCGTGATGACCCGCTGCGGCAAGGTGGGCGTTGCCGTCCGGCAGTTCTGCTTCCCGCCGACGCCACACAGGAGCAGCTGCTCCGGGTGTTCGGACGAGGTAAACACAGACGACAGCATCCACGGCTGTCTTTTGTTCCGTCCCCTGCCCAAGCAGTTCGATGACCGCACCGTGCGTGCCGCACTGGCCCGGAAAAAGACATCGACGGCATCACCGACGGTTCCTAGCCGGTGTGTTCACCAACACCGATCTGGGCTACGCTCCCTGCACCGCGCAGGCGTGCATGGAAATTTTGAAGTATTACAACGTCCCCCTCTCCGGCAAGCGCGCCGTGGTGGTAGGCCGCAGCCTGGTAGTGGGCAAGCCCGCCGCCATGATGCTGGACCGGGAAAATGCCACCGTGACCATCTGCAACTCCCGCACCCAGGACCTGCCCCAGATCTGCCAAGAGGCGGATGTGGTCGTGGTGGCCATGGGCCGGATGGGCGCCGTGGGTGCTGACTGCCTGCGTCCCGGCCAGACCGTGGTGGATGTGGGCATCCATCTGAACGACGAGGGCAAGCTGTGCGGTGACGTGCGCTTTGCCGAGGCGGAGCCTGTCGTGGATGCTATCACCCCCGTGCCGGGCGGTGTGGGCACCGTGACCACCTCGGTGCTGGTGGGCCATGTGGTGCAGGCTGCCGCCAAAAAAGGCTGGGCTGTAACAACAATTTTCGGATGCAAAAGCAGCGCCTGACGGTTTGAAATTTCCGTCAGGCGCTGCTTTTGTTTTTGTGATGGTTTATCAGTACCCGTGCACCACGAGCAGCAGCAGAGCCGATGCCACGCACTGCAGGATGAGCCAGCGGGCCCGACCTGCTCGTCGCTCCAACCCTTGTTCTTGCGCACATGGTCGTGCAGCGGGGTGCAGGGTGTTCTTGAGGATGGAGATGTGCAGGAAACGCTTCAGGCTGATCTTCAGGATGCCCAAGCTGCCGTCCACGATGAACACGATGGCTGCCAGCAGGAAAGCAAAGGGGTGGCCGCACTTCAGCGACAGGATGGCGATGAAAAACCCATGGCGCGGCTGCCGGCATCGCCCATCAGCAGGGTGCTGGGCTTTGCGTTGACCACAGGTAAGCCAGCAGCGCACCCATGAACACCACACCGGCGGTGCTGCGTAGTCGGCCAGCTCTTCGTGTAGGCGATCAGGTAGGTGCCGATGGTCACCACCGCCAGACTGGCGGACAGGCCGTCCACACCGTCGGTGCAGTTGACCACGTTGATGCTGGCCCAGATCAGGATGACGATGAGCAGCAGGTACACCGCATACGGCAGGGTGAAGCTCCACTGCAGGAACTGCACGCCGCAGCCGTTGAAGTTGAGGTAGGTCACGCCTGCCACCACGGCGATGACAAAGTCGATGATGCCTTTTTTGTATTCGTTCCAGGCCTTTTCGGCGGCATCGTCAAAGTAGCCGGAGATCATGGAAGCGATGAGCAGCACGGTGTAGATGACATATTCCACCCGTGAACGGCAGGAAAGCCATCGACACCAGCGCGATGCACAGTACAAAGATCAGGCCGGAGCCGCGGGCCTTGCCCTTGGAAAGCTCGCCGTTCACCGCAAAGGCGCGGCCATGGTCGTGGGGCAGTTTATCGCGGAAAATGGAATCCGTCAGGGCGGTCAGGGCGAACGCCAGCAAAAATGCCATAGCATCCACTCCGCGCTGCCCGATGACAGACACCAGAGATTCGATCATAAGATTTCTATTCTCCTCATTTCTTTCTGTATTCATGCCTTTGTGTTGTTGAGTGTATCACGCCGCACCCAAAAAAAATCAATCACCGGGCACAAAAAGGCAGCAGATTGACTTTTTGTACCATCCGCCTTTATAATAGGTGATTAGTCATCATCCGCTATTCTGACCTTGAAGGAGGAACCATGTCCATTACCCTTGAGCAGCTCTCGGCCAAAATGCGGCAGGGCGAGCAGGTGCCGCTGCGCCACACCGCGCAGATCGTGCTGACGCTGAGCATCCCGTCCATCCTGCAGCAGATCGTGGTCACAGCCATGGAGTACATCGACGCTGCCATGGTGGGGGGCCATATCGGAGCCTCGGCAACCGCATCCATTGGCATCGTCAGCTCCAGCACCTGGCTGCTGCACGGCATGCTGGCCGGGCTGTATATGTCGTTTTTCCATTCAGGTGGCACAGTATCTGGGTGCCGACCGGCAGGAGGATGCCCGGGGCGTGCTGCGGCAGTCCATGCTGTTCAATCTGTTCGTCGGTCTGGCAGCGGCCGCTTTCGGCATCGGCATCAGCCGGTATCTGCCCGGTTGGCTGGGGGCCGACCCGGCCCTGCAGGCGGATGCCTCGGCCTATTTTGCCATCTGGGCGGCTTCCCTGCCCTTTGCCATGGCCATGGGCACCTACTCTTCCATGCTGCGTTCCACCGGTGACGCGCTGACCCCCGGTCTGATCAGTGTGCTCACCTGCATTCTGGATGCCATCTTCAACTATGTCCTCATCAACCCCACCCGCACCATCCTGCTGGCCGGGCACAGCATCACCGTGTTCGGCTTCGGCTGGGGCGTGCCGGGTGCGGCACTGGGCACTGCGCTGTCCAATGTGGTGGGCGGCCTGCTGGCTCTGGCACTGTTGCTGTTCCGGGACGGTGTGCTGTGCATCCGCCGCCCCGGCTCCTGGCGCATCACAAAGGCCTGCCTGCAGAACCTGTGGAAGGTGGGTGCGCCGCTGGCCGCCGAGCGTGCGGCGCTGTCGTCGGCGCAGGTGCTGCTGGTGCGCATCGTGTCCGGGCTGGGCACTACCGCCATTGCGGCCAACAGTCTGGGCGTCAGCGCCGAGAGCCTGTGCTACATGGCAGGCTACGGCGTCCAAGACGCCGCCCTTGCCTGGTAGGCCAGGCCGTGGGCGCCCACCGGCGGGATATGGCCAAACGCATTGCCTGGCTGTGCACCGCCATGGGCATGGGCATCATGGCGCTTACCGGCGTGGGGCTGTATGTGTTTGCTCCGGCCTTGATGGGCATCTTCACCGCAGACGCTGCCGTTTATTGCGCTGGGTGCGCAGGTGCTGCGGATCGAAGCCTTTGCCGAGCCCATGTTCGGGGCCAGCATCGTGGCCAGCGGTGCCATGCAGGGTGCCGGTGACAGCACCGGCTGCTTTGTGCTGAACCTTGTGAGCATGTGGGGCATCCGGCTCACGCTGGCCGTGCTGCTGGCTCCCCGCTTCGGGCTTGTGGGCGTGTGGTTTGCCATGTGCGCCGAGCTGTGCACCCGCGGTGCCCTGTTCCTGCTCCGGCTGGCCCGCGGCAAATGGCTGGACAAGGGCGCGCTGGCCTGATAGATTCTTTTCCATTATAAAACACGCTCCCCGGCCATTCGGGACCGCTGCAATTGGGCGGCAGCCCCAGCCGGGCGAGTTGCTGCCTTTGATTGAGAAGAAAAGAAGAAAGAAAGAAAAGAGAAAAGCAAAAATTACTTGCGGCCGTGCAGGATGGGCGACAGCGGCTTATAGATCAGCAGGCACAGTACGGCGTCCAGCAGGCCCTTGACCAGCGTGAAGGGCATGTTAAAGATCACAAGGCACTTGATCAGGCTGTTGGCCGAGGGCAGAATGGCCTGGTACATGCCAAGAATGGCTTCCAGCGGCATGTGGTAGAACTCCACATAGGCCGGGTAAGTGATGAAGTAGTTGGACGGCACACTGAACACCGCCATGGCTGCGGCACCGGCAATGGCACCAAGGATGGCCGTTTTGCGGCTCTTGCGGTGTTTGTAGATGAAGCCCGCCACCGCCGAGAACACCGCGCCCAGCATGAAGTTGCACAGCTCGCCCACGCAGGCGGTGGAGGTGCCCTTGATGACGATGTGGAGCAGGTTCTTCATAAAGCTGATCACTACGCCGTACACGGGGCCCAGTGCAAAGGCACCCAGCAGGGCCGGCAGGTCGGAGAAGTCCATCTTGACAAAGACGGGATGAGCATCGGGATGGGAAACTCGATGAACATCAGGATAAAGGCGACCGCGCTGAGCATGGCGGCAACGGTCAGGTTGTGGGTCGTATTCTTTCGCATGGTATTGTCCTCCCCCGGGGTTCGCCCCGTTCAAATAATTGATTGGAAAGCCCTTTTCGCGCTGGATCGAACCGGAAAGACAAACCAAAAAGCGCCCTGCTGCAATAAAGACTGCAACAGGGCGCGTAGACACAAATTGTCTGCCGTTTCTTGCATCCGGACTATACCGTTGGTCCCGGAGTTGCACCGGGTCAGCACCCTTGCGGGTGGTCGCGGACTTTACCGCCAGTGGGGAATTGCACCCCGCCCTGAAACGAACTTTCTGACCAAGAGTATAGCGCGGTACTGCGGCGCTGTCAAGCCCCCTTTCAAAAAGTTTGCACATTTTTTGTCAAAGTGCGTTTTCACCTTTCTTTCCTTGCCCCGGGCGGCAGAGTATGCTATCATAATATGCGTTGTGAAAAAACACAGGAGGTTTTCCATGATTTTCTCGATCCGTAACCTTGGCTTCGAGCTTGGTTCGCTGCTGCTGGAAGGCTGGGCAGCCTTTGCCGCCCGCGTGGTGTGCGCGGCGCTGCTGCTGGCGCTTGGCTGGCTGGCGCGGCAGGCTTTTGTCCCGCAGGGTGTTCCCTGCCCTGCTGCGCCGCAACTGGCGGCTGGCGGGTACGCCCATTCTGCTGCGCAGCTTTGCCGTGCCGCTGCAGCGGCTCACCCTTGCGGCGTTCATCTATGCCGCAGCTGCCAGCCTGCCGTGGGCAATCAGCGGCGTGAGCAAATTTCTGCTCACAGTCTTTGAGCTGGCCGCCACCTTTTTGTGTGTGTCAGGGGCTGTACGCCGCCGCCGATCTCACCGACCTTTTGCTGGCGAGCTGCGGCGAGGAGGTGCGCACTAACCGCACCCTAACCACCCTGCTGAACAAGGTGTACAAAGTTCTCATCGTGGTTCTGGGCGTTATGACCATGGCACAGGAGACCGGCCTGCCGGTGGGCAGCATCGTAGCCAGTGCGGGTCTTGTCGGTCTGACCATCTCTCTGGCGGCGCAGGACAGCGCCAAAAATCTGTTCAGCGGGCTGGTCATCCTGCTGGACCGGCCCTTTTCCATCGGTGACTGGATCACCGTGGGCGATGTTTCCGGCGAGGTGGTGGACATCAACTTCCGCTCCACCAAAGGTCCGCGCACTGGATAACTCGGTGTACATCCTGACCAACAGCACGGTCAGCTCTGCCACCATCAACAACGGTACTTTGCGCAACAAGCGGCTGTACCGCTTCACCCTCGGGGTCACCTACGATACCTCCCTGTCCTCAGCTGGAGCAGCTGATGGCAGACCTGACCGCCATGCCCAAGGCCAGCCCCTACACCTACGAGGACTCGGTGCTGGTGGAGCTGAGCGGCTTCGGCGCTTCCAGCATCGACCTGCTGGTGTCCGCCTACCTGCGCACCGCCGACATGACCCGCTTTTTACAGATGCAGAACGATCTGAACCTTGACCTGATGGACGTGATGCAGAAAAACGGCGTGGACTTCGCCTTCCCCCACCACCGTGTATCTGGAAAAGAACAGCTGAATTTCCTTGGAGGGAGCTTTCCATGACACAGCTTTTGCTGCCTATCATTTACTTGGCCTTTATCAGCCTTGGTCTGCCGGACGCCCTGCTGGGCGCGGCATGGCCCACCATGTACCCCCCCAGCTGGGCGTTCCCTTCTCCTACGCGGGCATCCTGTCCATGATCATCTCGCTGGGCACCATCGTTTCCAGCCTGAACAGCGACCGGCTCACCCGGGCACTGGGCACGGGCAGGGTGACCGCCCTCAGTGTGGGCATGACCGCTGCGGCGCTGTTCGGTTTCTCGGTCTCCGGTCGGTTCTGGATGCTCTGTCTGTGGGCTATCCCCTATGGGCTGGGCGCGGGCAGCGTGGATGCAGCCTTAAACAACTATGTTGCCCTGCACTACAAAAGCCGCCATATGAGCTGGCTGCACTGCATGTGGGGTGTGGGCACCACCATCGGCCTGTGGTGATGGGCGCGGCGCTTTCCGGCGGGCTGAGCTGGAACAGCGGTTACCGGTACATCGCCCTGTTCCAGATCGCACTTTCTGCCGTACTTTTTTTTGCAGCCTGCCCCTGTGGCATAAACGCCCCGATGCCGCCCCGGACGGCACCGCGCCCAAGGCACTGACCCTGCCGCAGGTATTCGCGCTGCCGGGCGCGAAGGAAGTGATGCTCTGCTTCTTCTGCTACTGTGCACTGGAGACCACCGCCGGGCTCTGGGCAAGCAGCTACCTGACCCTTGTGCGGCAGGTGCCCGCCCAGACAGCTGCCAGCTTTGCCAGCCTGTTCTATATCGGCATCACAGTGGGGCGGGGCGTCTGCGGCTTTTTGACCTTAAAGCTGAGCGATGACCAGATGATCCGTCTGGGGTTTGCGGTGCTGGGCGTGGGCATTGCCGCCCTGCTGCTGCCCGGGGCGCAGGTTTTTGCGCTGGCAGGGCTTGTACTGGTAGGGCTGGGCTGTGCGCCCATCTACCCCAGCGTCATCCACGCCACCCCGGCGCATTTCGGCGCACAGAATTCTCAGGCCGTCATCGGCATCCAGATGAGCAGCGCCTATGTGGGCAATCTTGCCATGCCGCCGCTATTCGGTCTGCTGGCCAACAACATCACCCCGGCACTGTTCCCCTTCTATCTGCTGGTCGTTCTGATGCTGATGGCGCTGATGCACCGGCAGCTGGTGCGCAAAACGGCGCGCACCTGAAAGGGTCCAGCCTGCTAAAGTTAAAGGGACTGCCGTACCTCATTTGGTGCGGCAGTCCCTTTGCTATTTATTCAGTTATTTGTAAAAAACTGCGTTCAGAACTTATTGAGCATCTTTTTCAGCTTTTCCAGTTCCTCTGCATCGCGGGTGTCATCCAGCAGGGTGAGAGCATCGTTGAAGTAGTTGCGGTCCATGTAGGAGTGGGTGGCGTTTGCGTGGGCGGCCATAGCCTCCAGCACGGCATAACCGGAGCGCACCAGCGGGTGGGTGGCAGGCACGCTGCCGCCCTCGGCCACCAGCGCAAACTTGCTTTCAGCCATATCCTCCAGCAGGGCGCTGTAAGCGTTGTTGGGGTCGGTGCCGTGGTTCTGCAGACCCTGATACAGCAACTGTGCCACAAAACCCAGCGTAGAAGCCGTATACCAGTTACCATTGAAATTATTGGGGTTCGCGGCCTTATCGGTGACCGGGGAGTTGATCTTGTTGGTCAGGTACACCACCACCAGATCCTCCACGGGATCGATCATGGTCAACGTACCGGTCCAGCCCTGATGGCCAATGGTATTGGAGGGTGCCTGCGTACCGAAATACCAGCAGCGCTGGTTGTCGCCCTCACGCCACCAGCCCAGCCCCAGTTGGCAGCGTCCTCCTTCTTGGGTGCGGTAAAGGCGTCCATCACGTTGCGGGAGAAGTAGCGGTTCTCGCCGTAGCCGCCGGTGAGCATGACAGAGGCCAGTTTTGCCAACTCGGTAGCGTTGGAGAACAGGCCCGCATGGCCGGAAATACCGCCCATCGCGTAGTAGCACTTCTCGTCGTGCACCTGGCCCTGAATGGTGGCGGTGCGCACGCCGGTGAAGGAGATGGCACCATCACGGGTGTTGCCGTTCAGCTCGGTAGCGGCGCAATCGTTGGCGGCAAAGCCGTTCAGCAGGGGGTTGTAGGTGGTATGGGTCAGACCCATAGGATCCCAGAAGGTCTCCTTCAGGAAGGCGTCCAGCCCCTTGCCGGTGATGGCTTCAATGGCGAAGGCCAGCAGCATATAGTCCACGTCGGAGTAAACGGTCTTGGTGCCCGGCTTGTACATCAGCGGGGTCTTGAAGATGGACTTGAGGGTCGCGGCGCGGGTTGCAGCGCTGCCGTCCCAACCGGAGAAGAGCAGGTTGGTGGCACCGGGAACGGTCTTTTGAGAGCACTGGTCAAAGGAATCGTTGTGGTACTGGGGGTCTGCAGGGAAGCCTGCCTGATGGCGCAGGATATCGCGCAGGGTCAGTTCTGCCTTCCACTGCTTGTTGACCTTCAGGCCCGGGTTCTCGTAGCCGTTGTAGGTAATGTCGATGGTGTCCTCCACAAAGGCGCTGCCCAGCAGGTCTACCAGACGGCTGTCCAGATCGGCCTTGCCCTGCGTGACGAGGTACTGTAATGCGTAGTTTGCAGTGTACATCTTGGTGTTGGAGGCCAGATCGTACAGGGTATCGTTGGTCACAGCCGGGCTGTCGGTCTTGGGGGTGCCGTCCGGGTTATAGGAGTTGACCTTGCCCCAGGCGTTCTGATACACCAGCTTGCCGTTTTTCACAATGGCCATCTGTGCGCTGGGGAAGCCATTGTTCACGTCTGCCTGAATGATCTGCTCCAGCAGTTCCAGTGCATCGCGGTCGATGCCCACGTCCTGCAGGCTGCCCTCCTGCACGGTGGGGTAGCCCACCCGCACGGTCACCTTTTTTGCCGCGGGGACGGATGCCGCCCACCTGAATGGTGTTGCGCCGTTGATGGTCTGGCCGGAGATGTCCACGTTCCACACGCCGCCTGCCGCCATGGCAGCGGTGTTGATCTGGCGGTTATTGACGAACAGGTTAAAGCCGGTCACGCCCGCCTCGGGCTCCACGCACAGCGTTCCCTGCCCTGCGTAGCCCACAAAGGTGTACATGTGGTTCATGGCCAGCGTATCGTCGGTGTAGCCCTTCCAGTTGGGGAACACCGGCTCGCCCTGCCAGCCGCCGCTCACGCTGCCGCGGCTGGTCACCTTGACCGAGGCCGCCTTTTTTAGGGATGAGGTTCAGGGAGTTGGTATCCTCCGCTGCGGCGGCTGCGGGCTCGGCAGCAGAGGCTGCCCCGGCGGTGCACACGTTGAGCGCCATCATGCCCAGACCGGCAACGCTGCCCTTCAGGAACGTTTTACGGGAAAATTTGGTTGACATGGTAAGGTCCTCCCATTTTTTTGCCGCAATGCGACAATATACCTGTATTCGTGCTTTTTTGTCCCGCAGCAGCGGGACTGCCTTGTGCCCCGAATTGTACGCGAGACGAAACAAAATGTCAATCATGTTTTCATCTTGTGGCACAAAGTTTTGTGTTTCTCAGTTTTTCGCCTATTTTGGCACATTGTTTTACATTTTGTTTCAAATTTTCATGCGTTTTGTATACAACCAGCCGCAAAAATGCGTAAAAAAGCCGCCGCACAAGCCCTTGTGCAGCGGCTTCGGTTCATAATTTTTCTTACAGGATGCGAGCACTGATAGCGTTTGCCACCTGAAACAGGTCCTTCTGCCCAATAAAGCCAAACTTGGCCTCGTGGCCGTCCGCAAAGCAGACTGTCAACTGGGACGCCTGCAGCGGATCGCCAAAACCCGCTGTCTGGATGCCGTAACCAGCGGCTTTGAGTAGTCTTTGAAATCCAAACGGGAGTTGTTCAAATATCCTGAGTTGAAATACATCCCTGCGTCCTCCTCATCTTCAGAGATTTTACAGTGATTTGGGAAATGTTCTATCAAAAAATTACAAACTCTTTGATTTTGTGCATATTTTGTTCCATCTTGTCTATATCTTTTCGTTCCATTAGATTCTATAATATTTTCAGACGAAACGCAAGAGATTTGGGCAAGTGGTATAATAAAGTCGGCTATGGTTCAGGCGATATTGCAGGAAACGTGGTGTATGCATTCCTGTCCTCTTTCGTCATGATCTATCTGACCAACACCGTTGGCCTGAACCCCGGTATTGTCGGCACTCTGATTGCATTTTCCAAACTGCTGGACGGTGTGACGGACATTTTCTTCGGCTCTCTGATTGACAAAACGCACTCCAAAATGGGCAAAGCCCGTCCTTGGATGCTGTACGGCTACATTGGCTGTGCCATTACGCTGGTGGCAATTTTCGCCATCCCGACCAATCTGGGACAGTTTGCACAGTACGCATGGTTCCTGATCGCATATACTCTGCTGAACGCTGTATTCTACACTGCCAACAACATTGCTTACTCTGCACTGACTGCTCTCGAACAAATATTATATGATGATTTGCGTCACCTACATTTTGCAGCAGATCTACACCGCCATGATCAGCATGGGCACCTATTACGCCATCTATATCTTTGGCAACGAGAACCTGTTCGGCGTTTTCTCCTGGGCCATCAATATTCCGCTGATCATCGCACTGGTGTTCACCCCGACCTTGGTTGCAAAGTGGAATGGAATGTATCACTGGTTGCTGTAGCTGGTTACATGGGCAGCGGCAATGTGACCTTGATGCTGCTCTTTACTGCAATCGCAGCTCTTGGTCAGGGTCCTTGGCAGGGCGATATGAACGCTGCGATTGCTGCTTGCTCTGAATATACTTGGCTGACGAAGCA
>VOFC01001481.1_pt1 | contig 79916 bp, 120 predicted proteins | sample 5384161 | NCBI WGS metagenome assembly VOFC01 (sample SAMN12384722, study PRJNA508395) | human gut metagenome | isolation source: healthy gut B | host: Homo sapiens | reverse complement strand
ACGTTATGGGAATATCTACACCCCTTATTTGCCTCCGGATCAAAAGGGTCACATCCGGCAAAAACATTCATAAAAAATCCAGAACACCGCAGTCTACAACCGAATTATAATCACTAAAATATAAGCTAATATTATGCCAATACACGAAATCAATAAATATGAACAGCAACGCAGCAAAAATAAAAAATTTACGATTATGTATGATTCCCTCTGTTATATCATGCGAAAGCAAACGAAAAAAAGACGAACTTTCAATTTAAAAAATCCTTTCTTTTCATGAACAATAAATTTAGTACGAATACTATAATTGTCCCAAAAATCAAGAGCCAAAAGTCAATATTCCAATCACCATCAAATGAAACTGCAATACATGTTGTGACCGTCACTAAGAACGGAAATACTTTGTTTATTATACAGCCAAAAAGCACATATTAATTCAGAAAAAAAATATTGTAGGAATTAAAAGACATACAAAAGTTTTCATCACTACTTTTGCAAAGCCTACATTGCTTATGCATCCTTCACACAGATAATAATAGCTTTCATATGAATTCCAATTAATTACTGTTCGTGAAAAAAATCTCGACATACCAAGAACTGCGACGAGGAATAAAATGCAAAAAGCCACAGAAAAAGCAAGAACTTTCAAACTATTTCTGACAACCAATGTATTTCTAAATCTAAAGCGAATATAGGCATTTGTAAAGTTACTGTTTTTTTTCGGAAAATATCGTTGAAAGTAATGCGGCGGTTGGTACAAAAAAGATAGTTGTCGTGTGACCCCCGGCGGCTTCCACAAAATCTGCCATACATATGTTGTCTGTTATATCCATCATATTTTTTTTTAAAAAAGCAAAAAAAGTAAAACAATACAAAACTGCAGAGTAAACAGAAAACAACCAAATATTTAAAATATGTCATTGCAACAAAAGTTTTTCTACACGCTTTAAAAAAAACATCTTTTTTCGCTCCAATAAAATAATACGGAAAAAATGAAAGGCAAAAGAAAAATCAAAAATAAAATTGTTACAGAAAAGGTAGTCCCACTTTCACTTGTAGTCGTGACAAGATTTCTGATACTGTAGGCATCAAATCCCAACATTTCAAGACAAAATGATGAAAAAATGTAAATGAAAAAAGGAAAAACAAAAGTCACAAATTTTCTATCTAAAAAGAATGTAATAAACAATGACAAACTTGCTGTTACTCCCGAAAACAAAAATGTGATAAAAATATATATCGATGTATATAATAACGGTTGCACATAAAAACAAATCAGCCCATTTATAAGCAGGATATATGTTAGTAAATGTATAAGATGCTTCAGGAAGCATTGTTGGTAAAAACATTGAAGAAATGAGAAAACTAAAACCATTGGAATAGCAACCACGCAACCACCACTTACGAAAACCGCTATGTATTTTGCTATGAGATAATATTTTTTCTTGGCACGAACGCACACATTTCTTGCATATCCTCTGTTTATATCATCATAAAAGGAACTTCCAAATGGCAAAGTGGCGAGAATTGAATAGCCATATAAAAAATGTTTTGCTGAAGATAGATATTATGACTGCCAATCCAGTTTGTATATGAAATTTCAAAAAATCCCATTAAATTTTCATCATTTAAAAATTCAGAATTCAACTGCACACAGTATGGTATTCTTTCAATCGAATACCATGTTACCAATGCTAATGAAATTAGCAAAGAAATTAAAAAAAGCCTGTTTTTAAAACTTCTTTTCAGTTCGAATTTAATCATTCCTTGCATTTTATCATTCTCCATTTATTATTCTTCGGATTTGATGACTTGCATAGTTCCTTCTCTCCTAAAGGATTGCCTGAGAGCACTGTCATCAAATAAAGTTGGTCTTTGTACTCATTAAGTTGTTTGTCCTCAGCAACATATGCTACATTAACATTCAATTTTTTACCGGGTTCAAGTTTTTCTACAAAATAATTTTTTGAAGTCTTTTTTCTCACTTGAATTAAAACTTCGTGCTTCGTTATATCCACCGTCTGTACCAAAATGCAAAAGTAAGCTGTTCAATGATACCTCCACATTTTCATTTCCTTTATTCATCATTGTAATGTTAAGCACTACATATGAATATTCATTTGTAATATTTCCTTGGCTATCTTTAATTTCATCCCAGTCCTCAAATGTGTCAAATTCGGGAAGTTCAGCCTTATTTTTTGAAATGCTGATATTATTTAATTTAACATAAATGCTTGTTCTATCGTCGTAATAGTATCGTATTCAGCACCTTCCTCAAGCAGAACACAACTTTTCGATTCAACTGCTGAATTTTCTGTGGAAGAAATAGAATTTTCATTTGCGACCTGTGTGTTTTTTGCATCAGCATTAGTGTATATATCGTTGATGTCAATAATATCATTTTTTATCAAGTATAAGATGGAAACTATTATAGATGAAGCACAGATGATAATCAAAATAATTACGGTTGTTATTTTTTTATTCAATATATAAACACCTCTATAAGCAACTCCCTACCGCAGTCTAAAAGTCATGCTCTGCGCGCATATATAAAGTCAAAACTTCATTAAAAGGCACAGAGCATAACTTACAAAGCCACAAATATTTTATATGCTGTCAGGACTCCATGCTATGTGGTAACTCACAGCTTCCTTATTCATAATGTAGCCCAAAGTAGCATATTTATAGCCGTCTTCTTTAACATAGTTAGGCAAATAATAATATGTACCCTTTGGTAAATTTTTCATATTCTTAGTTGCCCCATTATAGCTCCATGAACCGTAATATCTGTCTACAGTTTTTACGGAGGAAGTATTCTTATTATTTGTACGCTGAACCCAAGCACTCAGAGAACCTCCTGATGTGCTCTTGTTTTCGCACCAAACAGATGTATAATCTTTCTTCTCACGCCAAATAGATCTGCACGGAGTACCTCCGTTGTTACTTCTCGCACTAATGTTGATAATTGTATCTGAAACATTACCGGCAGAGAATACTGAAAAAGATAAGAGCAGACATCAAAGAAAGAACGACCATACCCAACACAATCATCTTTTTTAGTTTCTTCATCTTTTATCTCCTGTTAATAAAAAATTAAAAGTTTTCAAGATTTGAAATATTAAAACACCGGACTCACTTCATCTCCATTATAGAATATAGTGGTTCAGTTGTCAAGACAAAAAATCTAATCATTTTATAGTGAACTGAACCACTATAGTAGAAGTGGTCTATCATAATATTTATTATCCTGTTTGATAGGTTTTGGAGCAACTACAACCTGTTTACCTGTGATTGTTTCCACCACTTCAATAAAGCTATAACCTTTAACCTCAATTAGATAATTGAGAGCTGTTGTACCTCAATCCCACGAGAAAACCACATCCATTTTCCGTTTGAAATTTTCAAGCTATCGTGTGTTCGTGTGGCTCAAAGTTTTTAAGATAGGTTAGCAAGTCCATTTTCTTTGCTTCAAGCACTACTTTAGGGTCTATATATGGCACTTATTCATACCTCCATTTCTGTTATTTTATCGTAAAAGAAAAGCCAAGAAATTTTCATTTCTTGACTTAACTCTTTTTTGCGTATTATTAAATTGCTTTGTTATTGCGAATATCATTGATTATCTTTGCAATGTTACAAGTTACCTGTCCTGAGCATTGGTGGATATCTTCATTAATTTTGCATTCTTCAACGATTGCAAAATCAACTTGCTTAACCAGTTCTCCTATAGATTTATTTTTCTTTGGATTAATACCAGACACCTGAGTAAACAAATTTCTTATATATCTTTGATTTCCTACCTTTTCGTTAGAAATTATCTCCTTTTCATTTGGTTTAATATATTTCTCATAAGCATCTTTATAATGCAAAAGTAAAAACAATTCAAATGCAGGATTAGATATACCAAGTATATTATTATTTTCTCCAAATGCTACAACTTCATCAAAATCCTTAACTTTTTTCTTCGAAAATATCTGCATCAAAAACGATAATCATCCTATCCATTTCAGCATCAAAAGATATATCTGAGTTAAGTTTTTGCTCCTCGGCAAACTCTATAAGTCTTCTGGGGAAAGATATATTCTTATCTTGTTGAGTCTTTTCGAGAAAGCGAATATCAATATTAGGATTAATTCCCAATTCTTTTTTATAGTCAACCAGCTTTTCGAAATACCACGTTTCAGTATTTGCACCTTCACAAATAAAGAAATATTTTCTATAAGGCTCTATAGCCTCATTTGTGTCGCTCTTTCTTTGATTCCAATTATAATAACTTCTTACCGGTGCCATATATTTATTCCTCCGTCAAATCAAAATTAGAAAACACAGGAATTGCACCATAACGCCCCTCAAGATAAGCTTTGCTCAATGTTTTATCATATCTTTCTTTGAACTTATCCAACGAATAAACATTACTTGTGTTATTTCCATCTCTTTCAACAAACCATATTTCATCACGTCTAAAAAGCTTTTGCTCCATAATAGATGCTTCGTGGGTTGTAAACAACAACTGAGTTTTATGGCCTTTATGGAAATTCATAAAAAGCTCAAGAAAATGTTCTGTAAGTTTTGGATGAAGACTTCTTTCTAATTCATCAACAACATAAATAATGTCATCGTTTTTGTTAAGTAACATATCGAGTAAATCGAAAATTCTTCTTGTACCATCTGATTCTTCATCGAAATTAAAATCATAAAATGATTTTCCATGATAGAGTTTCAAAGTAGATACAATCGGTTCATCGTCATCCAAAGTAACAGTAAAAAAAGCTTTTTGTCAGTTCTCATGGTCATTCGTGCCGAAGAATATAATGACTTGTTAGCCATCTTGTTTCGTATGTCCTTCATAACTAAATCAAAACCTTAGCCGGTAAAGCTTTTCTAAATTCCTCAAAATCAGTTTTTTCAACTCTAACTTTATCAATACCAGTATCAAAGGTTTTTATTAATTTATTGATTAACTCTAAGGATGTTTCATCATTATAATATTGAAAGTTATCAAAAGAAGTATTAGGCTTAACGATAATTATGTTTTGTGATAACCAACTATAAACCTCCTTGAAGAAAACCAGCTTGGAGTCTTCAGAATATTTTTTTTTTCTATTCATTTCCGTAAGAAACAAAATTGATTCATTACCATCAAAATCATCAGTATATGTTTTGAATTTTGCTTCATCAATTTTGTTTAATTTTACATCTTCGCCCAAGTGTGGAAATTTTTCTTCTTCATTTCTTTCAAATAAACATTTTGCATTACCATTTTGATAAAGCTCATATAACCACTCAGATGTGATTCTTCGTTGATTTAATAAAGCCGTAAAACCATAAGCATAGAATTTATCACCAATCGTGAACTGAATTTCAAACGAGCTATTCTTATTTATATTTTCTTCCTTACATTTACAAAACCATTTTGTAGCTACCATAGGAATTGTATCATTAAGCGTACTTTTCAAAAACCAAAAAAAATCAATAAGATTAGATTTACCTGCCGCATTAGCACCATAGATTACTGCGTATTTAAGTATATTCGTACTTTTAATTTTAACCCTATGATCAGTGCCTTTTTGAATTTTTTGTAGAAGAAATCATAGTCATCTCTGTTGGTTCAGAAAACGATTTAAAATTCTCAACTGTCACTTTAATAAGCATTATCAATCTCTCCTTCTTATTTAATATTGTAAAGGAGAATTACAAAAAGTCAATATGTATCCGTTTATTTGGAGAAATTTTCTCTAAATGACCTATTTGTCTCGACAAACTTAACCATAGAGCGATTGTTTTTGATGAATTTTACATTTCATCTTGTTCGCTTTCTTTTCTTGTATCTTGTTTTCGATTCACCCTCATCAGGCTCACCTGTAACAATCTCATTTTCTTTTTTACAACTATCACCTCTTTCTTAATTTTTACTAAAAATTGTTTTTATCACCTCACTTTGGTTATACGGTGAATATGTTATTGGTTTAGCATATATTTTTTTGCATAGTGTTATTATATATCACATTATGCAAAATTGTAAATATAATTTTGAACGTTGTTTTATTTTTTGTAAAATCTGGCAATATAAAATACTTATATTTATACAAATTACCTGTTAATAGACTTTTACGACCTAAATTTGGGTATAAAAAAGAGCCTACTGGCTCGTAACATAACTATTTATAATTCGACATACTTCTTTATGTATAATTTGTTTTGACTCATACGATGGTACACTTTTTAGTGAACTACTCACCTGTTTCGGGTTGGATGTTAGATTACTTCTATAAATTTGCAACGGGAACATTTAAAAGCGGAATGAACTCAGAACAGGTTTCGGGAGTGTTTAACGACCTTATGGCATCGCCTGTTGAGATGATTATATGGCTTGCGATAATCGTTGTATTCGGATTTTTGTATGCAGTCGAGGACTTCAAAAAAGGCATTGAAAAGGTCAGCAAGGTTATGATGGTTGCGTTGCTTGCGCTGATTATTATTCTTGCAATCAACAGTATGATGCTTTCAAATGCGGGAGAAGGCCTGAGCTTTTACCTTGTTCCCGATTTCGGAAAGGTTAAAGATGTAGGACTCGGCAAGGTAATCACCTCTGCAATGAGTCAGGCGTTTTTCACACTCGGACTCGGAATCGCATCAATGGAAATTTTCGGCAGTTATATGAACAAAGACCGCACACTTTACGGTGAGGCTGTTCAGATTTGTGCATTGGACACTTTTGTTGCAATTGTTGCCGGACTTATCATCTTCCCTGCTTGCTTCTCATTTGGCGTTCAGCCCGACCAAGGACCTGCCCTTATTTTTTGTGACGCTTCCGAATGTTTTCGTAAATATGACGGGCGGTCGGATTTGGGGTACGCTTTTCTTTCTGTTTATGACATTTGCAAGCTTTTCAACGGTTATTGCCGTGTTTGAAAACCTTGTTGCTTTTCTTACCGACACATTCGGCATGAGCAGAACAAAGGCGTCAATCATCAACGGAATTATTATGTTCTTTGCGTGTCTGCCGTGTATTTTTGGATTCAACATTTGGAGTGACTTCAACATTCTCGGCAAGGGTGTGCTTGACCTTGAGGACTTCGTTGTCAGCAACCTTCTTCTTCCGATTGGCGCAATGGTTTATCTCCTGTTCTGCACAACAAAATTCGGCTGGGGCTTTGACAATTACTTTGAAGAATGTAACACGGGTAAAGGTCTTAAACTTTCAAGAGTGCTGAAGCCGTACCTTAAATACGCACTCCCCGTGCTGATTGTTATTGTGTTCGTTCAAGGCTTTATCGGGTAGGATTAACACAAATTGTGCAAATTCGTACAATGTTAGGTCGGGCAAACAATAGTATATAGAACAAAAAACTGTACAACCATAATCGGCTGTACAGTTTTTTTATTTTTGCGGTAGAACCGCATTACAGAAAGGCTTATTTAATTGAATCAATCCATTTTTGAATTTCAGACTTTGGTGTACGCAGAACCGATTCATCAAAACGGATATTCATTCCCTGCTTTACATCGGCTGTACCGCAGGCATTTGCAAAATCTTTGAATGTGTGACCAATCCAACCGCCGTTGGTTGCAAACGGATAAACCGTCTTGCCAGAAAGGTCATTTTCCTTGAGAAATGTGTGCATTGCAGGAGCAAAAGTGTACCACCAAACAGGTGTTCCGAGAATTACCTCGTCATACTTGCTGAGGTCAATATTAAGCGGTTTTATTTCGGGACAATATCCGCTGTTCACTTCATCCTGTCCTTGATTTACAACCGAGTTGTAGTCGCCGTCATACGGAACAACAGTTTCGATTCTTGCAATATCAGCACCCGTGCTTTTCTGAATCATCTCGGCAATGCTTTTTGTGTTGCCACGATATGAATAATAAACGATAACTTTTTTCATATTCAGAAACCACCTTTCGATTAACCGAGTTTATTATATTCTTCATCGGTTACGGGTTCACACCACTCGTTTGAACATTCTTCGCCCGACATTTCGGTTGCGATGTGTGAAAACCAGCTGTCCTTCTTAGCTCCATGCCAGTGCTTAACCTCGGCCGGAATTACGATTACCTTACCCGGTGTAAGGCTTACAGGCTCCTTGCCCTCTTCCTGATACCAGCCCTCACCTGCTGTGCAGATGAGGAGCTGACCGCCGCCGCTCTTTGCGTGGTGAATGTGCCAGTTGTTACGGCAACCAGGTTCAAATGTTACATTTAAAAGGTGAAGTCCGTCCTCGGGTTTTGTGAGTGGATTTAGGTATGACTCTCCGATAAAATACTTTGCATAAGCTGTATTGGGAGTGCCTGTGCCGAATGCATTCTGCTTTTCAAATTCATCCTTGTCTGCAATTTTCATAATATTATCTCCTTGTGTAATTAAATTTTTTTAATCCAATCATTAACAATGCCTTCTGCCTTATCGGCATCACTTCCGAACAAGGGAAGTCCGTTTGTTACGGTTGCACCTTTGGCAGTATTTTTAATATCATTGACTGTGTTTGAAAGTCCGCTTCCCTCGTGAGTGCAGAACGGATGAATTGTTTTGCCCGTAAAATCAAATGCTTCAAGGAAAGTATAAACCGCCATAGGCATTGTTCCGCAGTAGTTTGATAGCCGAGATAAATTTCATCGTAATCGTCAAGATTCGGCAATGAAACAAGTTCGGGTCTTGCCTTTGATTTAAGGTCTTTAACCGACTGAGCAACACATTCCTTGTAGTTTGCGGAATACGGAACTTTCTGCTCAATTTTAAACATATCGGCTCCTGTGAGGTCTGAAATCATTTTTGCAACCTTTTCGGTGTTGCCGACTTTTACATAGCGGTACTGACCGCCGAAATAATTTTCATCTGCTCGTGAATAAAATGCAATTAACTTTGCCATTGTAAATCTCCTTTGTTTCAGAATTTTTACTATTTTTCAGTTTGTTTTTACTTTACAGGAATATATTACACCCCTGAAGTTGACTTTAAGTCAAGAGGCATTTTTGATTTTTTGTATAATTTTTAATTAACTGCATAGGTTGCTTTCCGTACAACACTCTTAACTTAAATATTCTGCTGTTACTTGTGGGCATCCGATGAACTCCTCTATTTAAAATTGCAAAAGCAATCGCTATACTTACGCTCGGGCATAGTATGTTTTTGATATTGCAAACTATCTGCACGAACGGAGAGCGACGGTACATCGCAAAAAAATACTGTACAACCGAGAAAGGCTGTACAGTATCAGAATTATTCTTTATAAGGAACTATTTCTTTTCAGTAAGAAGCTTATTGAGTTCATCCATAAAGGTGTTAATATCCTTGAACTGGCGATAAACTGACGCAAAACGGACATATGAAACCTCGTCAATATTCTTGAGCTGATCCATTGCAAGCTCACCGATTTGCTTTGAAGTGATTTCACGGTCAAGGCTTGACTGAAGCTGAGCCTCAATATCATTGACCATATTTTCAATCTGTTCAATTGAAACGGGACGCTTCTCACAGGCACGGAGAATTCCGCCTGTAAGCTTGTTGCGGTCAAAAACCTCACGGGATTTATCACGCTTAACAACAATTATCGGAACAGTTTCAATCACCTCATGTGTGGTAAAGCGTTTGCCGCATCTCAGGCACTCTCTTCTTCTGCGGATTCTTTCGCCGTCATCGGCAGAACGAGAGTCAATAACCTTGCTTTCTTCATAACTGCAATATGGACACTTCATATGAAAACCTCCGAATAATTATTCCCTAAAATAATTATAACATACCGTTTTCAAATTTCAAGTATAGAAAATTTACAATTTAATTACACTTTTATTGCATCAGAGATTGCGGTAATGCTTAACATTTCTCTTCTTCCTTTTACGCTTACCGTGAATTTTTGAAATAATAAGGTAAATGATGAGAACGAGAATGATAAGAGCGATAATCACGATAAACCAATAGGACTGAAATACTGTGCCGATGATGTTGAACACATAGAGAATTCCGCTGCGTTCAATCTTTTCGCCTGCAACAACATTAACCTCGGCAAGCTTCTGCTTTTCGCTGTTTGCATCTGCTTTGTAATAGATTGTTGCCTTGCCGACTACCGAGCCTTTGTCAAGCGGTGCGTCAACGCTTTCGGGAACATCCTGTTCAATAATTATATTCTCATCTGTGCAGTCTTTCGGAACAATTGCACTGAGGTCGGTTTCGGGATAAAGCAATGTACTGTTTTTGCCCCATGCAAGGTTAACCTTTACTTCGCAAAGCGGCTTTGACGAGGTTGCAACAGTATTCATTTCAAGACTTGTCAATGCCCAGCGGAAAAGGTCTGCCGCATCGGTCATTGTTGCGTAGTCCTCGGTCACACCTTCCTCATACGGTGCGTGAAGGAGAATTGCCATATATGAATAGCCGTCTGCCGACGCTGTCGTTACAAAGACATCTTCCTGCCTCGTTAGTCGTACCCGTTTTGATTCCCTTTGCATACATATAGTAATACTCACCGCCACGGTTGGCATCAATGAGGTAGTTGGTTGTTACAAGGGCTGTATCGTCACCGTCACAAGTGTATGTACAGGTATTTGTGATTTCTTCAAAGCGAGGAAGAGTGAGCGCATAGGTTGTGATTTTGTACATATCACGGGCGGTTGTGTAGTGATCGGGATCGTGAAGTCCGTCAGGATTTGCAAAATGAGTGTTTTTCACAACCGAGCTCCTTTGCTTTTTCATTCATCAGCTTGACAAAGTTATCAACATTGCCTTCCCCGATATAATCGGCAAGAACCATTGCGGCATCATTACCCGAGGGAACCATCATGCTGTAAAGCAAATCGATTGCAGTCATACTCTTGCCGACGTGATTTTCAACATTCGCAAGGGAACTGCCTGTGTTTTTGAGAACATCAAGAACCGACTGCTTAATCGGAATTTTTGTATTATCAAGATCGGCAATGTTTTCAACCGCAATTATGTAGGTCATAATCTTTGTTGTTGACGCAGGGTAACGCTTTGAGTCGGCGTCTTTTTCATACACGGTCTGACCTGAATCCATATTTACAAGAAGGATTGAGTCCGACTCGGTTTTTACATCATTAGGATAGGACGCAGCACCTGCCGTTGTGAAAGCGGAACAGATAATGATGCAAAGCATACAGAGAAGTGAAAGTGTTTTGGTTATGGTTTTTCTCATTTACTTAATTCTCCCATTTATAGTTTTTCAGTTTAAAAAGCATTTTGTCCGCCACGCTCAAACAGGCGGTCTACCTCTGCTTTTAACAATCGTATTTCATCGTTTCGGATATCGCCGTAACGATCCATTATGCAGTCTGCAATTTTTTGAGAAAGTTCAAGGCTTTTTGTGTCAGCAAAATCGGCAATTGACATCTGCGGGAGTCCGTGCTGTCTGTGACCGAAAAAAGTCGCCTGGGCCTCTCATTTTCAAATCTTCATCGGCAATGACAAAACCGTTGTTCGTTGAACACATGACCTCAAGCCGTTCTCTTGTTGTCTTACTGCCCTTGTCGCTGATGAGAATACAATAGGACTGCGAACTGCCTCTGCCAACCCTTCCTCTCAGCTGATGAAGCTGTGAAAGTCCGAATCTTTCGGCATTTTCAATCACAATAACCGTAGCATTCGGAACATCAACGCCGACTTCTATTACCGTTGTGGCAACAAGAACGGAATACTCATTCTCGACAAACTTACGCATAACCTCGTCTTTTTCATCAGACTTCATCTGTCCGTGAACAATGCCGACTGCTATGTCAGGAAATTCCCGCAACATCAAATCTGCGGCATATTCTTCGGCTGACGCAACATCGTCAAGCTCGCCTTCTTCAACAAGGGGACAAACTATATACGCCTGTCTGCCGTGTTTTACTTCACTGCGGATAAAATCATACACTCCGCCACGCATTGCAGAAGTTCGCAACACGGTTTTCACGGGTTTTCTTGACGGCGGAAGTTCGTCAATTATTGAAATGTCGAGGTCGCCGAAAATGATAAGTCCGAGTGTTCTCGGAATAGGAGTGGCACTCATAACAAGCAGATGCGGATTGTTGCCCTTGCCGAGAAGTTTTGCTCTTTGTGCAACACCGAATCTGTGCTGTTCGTCGGTCACGGCAAGTGCAAGATTTTTAAACTCGGTTTTTATCGGTAATGAGAGCGTGTGTTCCGATTACCATATCAATCGAACCGTCTGCAAGTGATTTTCTGATTTGTTTTTTCGGATTCCCTGAGTGTGCCTGTCAGCAGACCAACCTTGATATCCGTATTTTCAAAAAGCTTTTGAAATGTTTTGTAATGTTGTCGGGCAAGGATTTCAGTCGGCGCCATAAATGCGGTCTGAAATCCGTTTTTGGCAACCGTGTAGCAGACCGAGGCTGCCACAGCCGTTTTGCCCGAACCTACATCGCCCTGAACAAGTCGGTTCAGCGGAGATGATTTGTTGATTATATCGTTTATGCAGTCCGACACCGCCCGTTTTTGGGCATTTGTCATTGTGAACGGCAAAAGCGATTCAAATTCTTTTGAATAATCCTTTGTGATTTCAAGAGAGGTTACTCCTCTGCTGTGGTCACGCAGATTTCTCATTCCGAGGTTCAGCACAACAAGCTCTTCGGTAACAAGCCTTTTTCGGGCTGCTTCAAGCTGTTGGCGGTTCTTCGGAAAGTGAATGTCAAACAACGCCTGTCTGAGTGAGCAAAGGTCAAATCTTTCTCTTATGGCATCGGGCAAAGGATCCTTAATTTTTGACGGCAGCATTGAAAGTGCCTGTCGTACGGCTGATTCAACCGATTTACTCGGAAGTCCTGCCGTTTGTCTGTAAATCGGACGGATTTGTGTTCCCTTGACAGCAGGAGCAAAAGTCGGAGATACAATCTGCATTCCGTAGCTGTCGGATGAGATTTTTCCGTAGAAGAAATATTCTCCGCCCTGTCTGAGCATTGAGCTGATGTATTTATTGTTAAAAAAACACAAGCTGAATTGAACCCGTTTCATCATAGACTGCGGTTTTGGAAATAATTCTTCCGCCGCTTATTCGGGTATCGTTTACAGATGTTGCGACAACAGCCTTTATGCAGACGGTTTCACCGTATTCAAGCTCGTCAATATGCTTGATGTTGCTCCAATCCTCGTATGTGCGTGGATAGAAATTAATCAAATCTCCAACGCTTTTAATCCCGAGTCTTGCAAAAAAGTGCGGCACGCTTTTCACCTATTCCGTTCAAATTTGTAACGGGAGTTTTATAAAGTGATGTCATACCGCACCTCCGTTATACAAAACGGGAGCATAACCGTAAAAATTATGCTCCCTGAAAAAATCCGATTTAAATGCTTATTCTACGCTGAGAATAAAGTAGTAAACAGGCTGGTCGCCCTTTACAAGAGTAATATCGGTTCTTGAACCGAACTTTTCACGAAGCTCTCCGTATGCCTTTTCTGCCTCTTCCTCACTTACATCCTCACCATAGATAAGAGTAATGAATGAAGTGTCACGGCTGACCATATCCTTTGCAAGCTTGACAAGAGCCTTAACTGTGCTCTTTTCTGTGATTGTAAGCCTGCCGTTTTCAAGGGCGATAATGTCGCCCTCTTTGATTTTTTTTACCGCCGAATTCACTGCTTCTTGCGGCAAAGGTTACAAGACCTGTGCCCACAGACGCAAGTGCGTCCGTCATAAGCTGTGCGTTGCTTTCGGCAGAAATCTCGGGATCAAAGTTGAGCATTGCCGTCATACCCTGCGGAATTGTTCTTGTCGGAACAATGATGACATTTCTGTCTTTTACCATCGGGATTGTCTGCTCTGCGGCAAGAATGATGTTTTTATTGTTTGGAAGAACGAGAACATTCTTGGCAGGAGTTGCCATAATTGCCTCATAGATATCGTCTGTACTCGGGTTCATACTCTGACCGCCCGAAACAACATTGTCACAACCGAGGTCTTTAAAAAGGTCTTTAAGACCGTTACCTGCGGCAACTGCAACAAAGCCGAAATCGTTTTCAGGTTCTGCGGGAACAAACTTTTCCTTTTCAGCCTTTTTTCTTTGTTGACTTGACATTCTTGTGCTGTTCCTTCATATTCTCAACCTTAACCGTGAGAAGCTGACCGAACTCAAGTCCTTTTGAAAGAGCATTGCCCGGCTGTTCCGTATGAACATGAACCTTGATAATCTCATCATCATTTACAACAACTACGCAATCACCGATTGATTCAAGATAACTGCGAAGCTCGCCGATTTCGGTTTCAATCTCGGCATTTCTGCCAACGATGAACTCTGTGCAATATGTGAATCTGATATCATCGTCAAATTCAGCGGCGGCACTTTCAATGTGCTGACGGTTGCAGGAGCTGTGTCATCGTCAGCTTCAATCATAATGCCGTTCTTAATTACAGAGAGCATACCCTCAAAGATTACGCAAAGGCCCTTACCGCCTGCGTCAACAACGCCTGCCTTTTTAAGCACGGGCAAAAGCTGAGGAGTGATTGCAAGCGCCTCGTTAGCCTTGTCAACGATTGTCTGCCATACAGACACAACATCTCTGTCATACTTAGCAGCTTCGATACCTGCCTCATAAGCCATTCTTGCAACCGTGAGAATTGTTCCCTCTGTCGGTTTCATAACAGCCTTGTAAGCGGCGTCAACACCGATTCCGAGTGCTGCAGCAAGATTTTTGCCGTCAACTTCTTCAATGTCTTTAAGTCCCTGGGCAAAGCCACGGAAGATTAGTGAAGTGATAACACCCGAATTGCCTCTTGCTCCACGGAGCATTGCAGAGGCTGTGATACCTGCGGCATCACCTGCACAGGTACCGTCAAAATCTTCAAGCGCTGCAACAGCCGCATTGACTGTCATTGACATATTTGTGCCTGTGTCTCCGTCGGGTACAGGGAAAATATTAAGATCATTTATACTGTTTTTTGGTTTGAAATATTATTCGCACCCGAAATAACAGCCTGTTTGAGAATTTGTCCGTTTATCATTTAGGCACATCCTTTTAATGTACATTTCTTAATCAACTGCATAAGCCGATTTTACACCGACAAACGCAGTTTTACAATAATTCACATTATAACATTATACATTATCAGCTTGTTTTTTGCAATAGTATAATACACTAATTATCTGCAAAAAAAGCCGACTTAATCGGGATTGTTTCATATTTTTTAACAATTGGAAACAATTTACTTTATGCTGATTTGTGTTATTCAATACGCATTGACTCGGCTGAAACGCACTTTCCGCTTTTGTCATCAACATCAAAAAGCGTACATTCCATTTTGCATTCTCCGCTTGCAAGATCAAAACGCTGCGGAAGCTTATTTTTCAGCTTTGCAATTATAATTTCGCTCTTTACACCGAGAACAGAATGTATTGTACCCGTCATTCCCGTGTCGGTTATGTAGCCGGTTCCCTTCGGGAGAACCTGTGCATCAGAGGTCTGAACATGGGTGTGTGTTCCGAACATTGCGGAAACTCTGCCGTCAAGGTAATAACCCATTGCCCTTTTTTTCACCCGTTGCCTCTGCGTGAAAATCAACAATTATGATTTTGCTTTCAGCCTGTTTAATCATTTTATCTACACATTCAAAGGCGCAATTCAGGTTGTTATCCATATAGGAATTACCCATAATATTTATAATCGACACAATTCTTCGCCCTGTGTCAACATTAATTATACCTTTGCCGGGTGTTGAATTTTCGGGAAAATTGGCGGGTCTGACAATGAAGGGATTTGAGTCAAGGCAGTCATAGACTTCTTTTCTGCGGAAAGAATGGTTGCCGAGTGTAATTGCGTCAACTCCGCTGTCAAAAAGATGCTTTGCAGACACGGGAGTCAGTCCGTTACCGTCAGCGGAATTTTCACCGTTGCAGATTACAAAATCAACGCCTTTCACCTTTTTTTGAGCGTGGGAAGATTGTTGCGAAGAAATTCACAACCGATACTGCCTACAACATCACCTATACATAAAATTCTCATAGTTATCCCTCCGTTTGTGTCCGATTGCAAAATTTCAGTCGTTCAAAGCAAAACATACAAATTGATTATAACACAACTTTTCTATTCTGTCACATCAAAATCAACCTGATCTGCAATATTTTCGTTAAAAATATAATCTGTTGTCACCCTGTAGCCGTCTTTATTTTCTTTAACAGAAATTTGTTTTGAAATAACTTCGCTTTTATTCTTTGTAAAAATCTCATAGAGAATACAATCAGCCTTTGCAATCTCCTCAGCCTTGTTTTTTTTTACTTACAGAGTTTTTGGTTGTTACAAGTTCACGGTCGGTTCTGATTTTAAGTCCTACCGGCAGAACAACATCATTTATAAACAGATTTTCTCCGTGAACTGTGCTTACAAAATTGTCGTAGTTTTCAAAGGCAAGGTTACAGGGAAAATCAAGCCATAAAAATCTGAAATTTTTTCTGTCAACATAATTTTCGTCAGCGTAACTGTAGGTTACTTTTTCGGAATTGAAAGCGTTTGCTGTTCGGTAATGTCGGCATAAACCTTTGCGTTTGCTCTCAAGTAACGCATATCGCCCTGCTTGGTTTCGTCAAGCCCACTGACAAGAATCTGACCGTTCACAACTCCGCTGCCCTTTGTAACAACAGGTCTGCCGTTATATGCCTGAATCCGTGTTATTACTCCGTCCTTAACGGCTTTTTACATTGCAAGGATTTTTTGAGGTGTCAAGCTTCGGCTTTTTGTAGGTTTCCTAACTTCAACCGTGACAAGACTGCCCGTTATGTTTATGCTCATCCAGCGGATATCGTCACATTTCAGCTGAATATTGCGTTCTATCTGATCTGTATCGAGATTGTTTTTCCACACACCGACAGAAATCCCGTTATCACCAAGTAACGATTCAAGATATGTATTGCTGATTTCCTCTGTACCCGAAATTTTTACCGACCAGATAAAATTTGAAAGAAAATACAGAGAATAATTCCGCATACCGCACCTGCAAAAAGTCCTGTTCTCTTCTTATAGCGGTTAATAATAAACGGCAGTCCGTGTTTGGCTGTTATTCTTGTTTTAACCCTTGATTTGCGTGCAAGAATTCTGATTTTTTGTAGTCGGAAAGGTACATTGAGGCTGATATTGCGTTCTTTTTTCGGAACGGGATTCCAGAGATTCACACCGTTCTTTGCGGTTATGTTCATAAATCTTTCGGGAAATTTTCCGCTTGCGGTAAAGTCCACACTTCCTCTGAGAAAGCGTATTATTTTAAGGAGCATAGTTTCACCTCACGAAAGAAAGTTGATGTCGGTTACAAAGCCTTCAATTTCAACGCAGGAGCTTGAAATGCACTTCAATGTCATTCCTCTCCCGCAAAATGAAATTACGGTTTTGCAGGTATTAATTTTTATGCTTTCGCTGTCATAGAGCAAAATTCCCGTTGAACCCTCAACGGTTATTCTGCGGTTTCCGAGCATCTCTATATACGGCATTGTTCCCATATCGAACATCGGAGAAGGCAATCTTTCGTTTTTATCGGCAATTCGTTTCTTCTTTGGCAAAAAAATCTCCCCCTGTTTCCGTTTCTCATTTATTTTTTATGCAACTGCCGTCATATATATTAATTGGTGATTAATATGTTCCTGAGTAAAAGTGCCGTAAAGGCGGTGAATATTTTTAAAGCAATCGGAATTTTTCTTTTATGCATTACGGCTCTTTTTGTTTTCAAAAGAATGTTCAAAGGGTGCTGAAAACGGCATAGGATTGTGCCTTTCAACGCTTGTACCGTCACTTTTCCCTTTCATGGTGCTTGCCTCATATATTACAGATAGCGGTCTTGCAGAAAAAATCGGCAGACATCTTTCATGGCTGACAAAACCGCTTTTCGGACTTGACGGTTGCTTTGCATCGGCAATAATTCTCTCGCTTGTCGGAGGTTATCCCGTTGGTGCAAAGACGGTAAATTCGCTTTATAAAAAGGTGCGGCAAGTGAAAGTGAGTGTAAACGGGCTGGTCTGTTTTTGGTGTGTTCGGGGATAAGGGGTTTCTTGTGAATTTTATCGGTGTACAGCTTTATTCGAGCATTGAAGTCGGATTTATTATATTTGCCGCACAATGCATCTCGGTTTTTATACTTGGATTTGCTTTAAAATTCGTTTACAGAAATAAAGTTGATGATAATTCCAATTCAGAAACATTAATAAGCACTCCGCAAAAAGGCGACGCACTTGTAAAGTCTGTTCTTGACGGTGCAAAGGGAATGTTTGCAATCTGCGCATTTGTGGTGCTGTTTTCGGCATTTACTGAGATTTTCTGCTCACACATTACGGATGAAAATATTCAAAAACCGTTTTTGATACTCACGGAAGTTTGCAATGCGGTTACTGCTGTATCAAAAAGATTTGCCGATTGAGGTTGTTGCATTTTCGGCAGGATTCGGCGGACTTTGCGTACATTTTCAGATTTTCTCGGCACTTGGAGGTATTAAGGTTAATAAAATGTTATTTTTCCTTTGCAGAATTTTGCAAGGATTTATCACCGCATTGCTTACGCATTTAGAATAAAACTGTTCTCCGTCACAACCGATGTTTTTTCAACATCAACGGTTGAAAATTTCAGTTTTTTCGGAGGAACTGCCCTTTCGGGAGCGGCTTTGCTTTTTACCGCTTTATGCTTTTTATATTCACTCAAAAATTACAAACAAAATTGACGGAGGTTACTTTATGTGCGGAATAGCAGGATGGATTGACCACTCACAGGATATGAGCGAAAAGAATCGATTTGCTCAACAGAATGTCTGAAACGCTTGACAGGCGAGGTGCCCTGACGAAAACGGTTTGTACATTAACCGTGGGGCGGCGCTTATGCACAGGCGGCTTGTTGTAATTGACCGTGAAAACGGCAAACAACCGATGTCGGTTCGTCACAAGGACACGACCTATGTCATTGTCTATAACGGCGAACTTTATAACACAGCCGAGCTTCGTGAGGAGCTGAAAGCATCGGGTTTTTTCATTTCAGAGGTCACAGCGACACGGAGGTTGTGCTGAAATCGTACATTAAATACGGTGTTGACTGCTGCAAAAAGCTGAACGGAATTTTTTGCCTTTGCAATCTACAACACAAGCGACAAATCTCTGTTTTTGTGCAGGGACAGAATCGGCGTTAAGCCGCTGTTCTACTATGAATACAACGGTGGCTTGCTGTTTGCGTCAGAAATAAAAGCGTTGCTTGCAAGCAAGGTTGTAAAGCCTCAAATTGACGAACAGGGACTCAATGAAATTTTCTTTTTAGGACCTGCAAGAACACCTTCGTTCGGAGTTTTCAAGGGAGTATTTGAGCTTAATCCGGGCGAATGTGCAATGTATAGGCACTCAAAGCTTCGCCGAAAAAAATACTACACCGTTGAGGCAAAAAGAGCATACAGACAATGAAGTAACTACCATTGAAAAGACGAGATATCTGCTGACTGATGCAATTCAGCGACAGCTTGTGAGTGATGTTCCGCTGTGCTTTTTCCTTTCGGGAGGGCTTGACAGCAGTATAATTGTCAAGACCGCATCAATGTACAACAAGGAACACAAACTCGGCAAAATCAACACCTACTCGGTTGAATACCGTGACAACGAAAAATATTTTCAAAAGAGCAATTTTCAGCCTACTCCTGACTACGAATTTATTTCGATGATGTCAAAAAATGCCGACACAAAGCACAGGAAATTGTCCTGACAACACGCTGGTGTGCGACGCACTTTATGAAAGTGTTCAGGCAAAGGGATTTGCCGGGGTATGTTGATGTTGACTCGTCACTTTTGCTCTTCTGCAAAGAAATCAAGCAAAACTACACCGTTGCACTTTCGGGAGAATGTGCCGATGAACTTTTCGGCGGATATCCGTGGTATCACAACCATGAAATACTTTTTGAGGATTGTTTTCCGTGGTCAAAAAAGTCAGGATATTCGCAGGAGCATTCTCAAGGACGGTGTGCTGAAAAACGGCGAAGAGTATGTCAGACAAAGGTATCTTGACACAATAAGCCTTGCCCCAAAGCTTAAAAGCGACACCGACCTTGACAGGCGAATGCGAGAGATGTTCTACCTGAATTTTTACTGGTTTATGCAATGTCTGCTTGAGCGAAAAGACAGATGCTCAATGTTCAGCGGACTTGAGGTAAGAGTGCCATTCTGCGATTACAGACTTGTTGAATATGCGTACAATATGCCGTGGGAATTAAAGGCATGGGGCAACCGTGAAAAGGGGAATTGTGCGAAAGGCTTTTGAGGATATTCTGCCCGAAGAAATTTGCTGGCGAAAGAAAAGCCCGTACCCGAAAACGCACAATCCGATTTACTTCAACGAGTGTGTAAAAAAGGGTTAGAAAAATTCTTAAAAAGCGTTCAATTCTAAACGAACTGCTTGACCGAAAAGGAATTGAAGATATCATTGAAAATCCCGATAAAATCACAAATCCGTGGTACGGTCAGCTGATGAAAGCACCGCAGATTCTTGCGTATATAATCGAACTTGACTACTGGTTTGATAAATATAATGTTGAAATAGTGTAACGGTTATGTTAAAATCTGAGTGTAAAAAGCATTGGGAGATGTAGAAAATTAGCCGTAAACAATATATTAAACTGACCGATTTCTTCAAGAATAACAAATCCGCAAAAAATGTGTTGAAATTCGTATATAAAATTTTTTCCGCTGACAGTATTTGCAAGCTACCCGATTTTGCTTGTATATACATTTTTTGTGGCAAAAAAGATTTGTTTTTAAAGTCGCTGACTGTGCCTGCGGGGGTGTTTTTGGGAATAACACTTCTGCGAATTATCATAAAAGAAGAACGCCCGTATGTGCGGTACGGAGTTGCGCCTGTTTTTGCAAAGAACAGCAAGCCCGACAGTATGCCGAGCCGCCACACCGCAAGCGCATTCATCATTGCAATGGCAATTTTGCGGTTCAATGTGTGGGCAGGAATTGCATACCTCTTCATTGCGGTTATGATTTCCGTGTCAAGAGTGTGTGCAGGAGTGCATTATGTGCGTGATGTCATAGTCGGCGCAGCAATAGCAATCCTCTGCGGAATAGTATTTTTGTTTTTGTTATTTTAATATAAAATTGTGCAGACGGTAACAATGTTACGCTCAATCATAATTTTCAATTTAAAAAGCCACAGCAGAAAGTAAAAAATCTGCCGTGGCTTTTTGTTGAGTGAAAATATTTATAAAACTTATACGGGTATTTTTACAATAGTTTTCTGAATGTATGTAGCATCTCGAACATCAATCACTCCGTCACCGTTGCAATCAGCAAGCAACTTCTGGTCATCTGTAAGCGTTGCTATACCCACAACATACTTTTTGCAATAATGTTGCGTCTGCTACGGTGACTGAATTGTCGAGATCGATGTCGTTTATCATAGCCCATTTAGCATACAAAATAACATCTGCCTTATTTTCATATATTGATGTTTCTTCGATTTTATTATTAAAATCAGCAGGGTCATACCAACCAATAAAAAATATTCTTATCCTTAGTTGGTTTTGGTAAAGTGCCATAAAAAGCCACAGTACGATACTTCTTTAGATGAAGTATTGCATAATCCCCATTTGGATTAAAGGTGACATTGTAAACTTCAGCAGTTAATTTTTGATATGATGATATGTTTTTATCAAAACCTTTTGGAACAACCTTGACTCTATATGCTTCAAGCCTAAGTTTTTACCGGTTGTACCTGCAACATCACCATTCTTCATCCAATCTGTCCAACCATTCTCTGCAACATGTACTTTATATAACACATCAAATTTATTATTTGCTTCATCTGAAAGTGAAATTTTAATTGCTTCCGAACGAAGACTTAGATCAGTACTACCGCTTAAAGTTCCGTTATATACATTTTTTCCCCAGCCAACATCTTCTATATGGGTACTGTATTGTATATCACAATACGCAGTATCTTTTAATTTCAGTTTGATAGCTTCAATTCTACGCTTTTCTCCTGTTGTACCCGAAATTTCGTCTTCATTTACAAATTGTTGCCAACCAATATCCTCTAAATGAGATGTATATTCAATTTTGGGAACTAAAATAACTTTTTATTGCTGTAATAGGCAATGAACCTCCTGTTGTTCCTGAAATTTCACCATTTTTAGCCCAACCAAGCCAACCGAGATTTTTGTATAACTACAATAATATATATTATAACTATTAGCAATATTGCCGACCAATTCTACCTTAAAAGCCTCAATTGAACTACCAGCATTATCAGAACCACACAATTCACCGTTATTATAGAAATCTGACCAACCAACATTTGAAAAATGACATGAATATTTCACTTCACCATCGCAATTTTCAAATCAATTTTTAATGCTCTGACACGATTTCCATCTATATCACCACATATATTTCCATTATAAATATCTTTTGATTCAAAATTTTTTCAAATATGTAGAATATGTTAAAGTCGGCAAATTATCAATATGGGATTCTTTTTCATTTGATTCATCGCATTCATAAACAAAGCCAGCCATGTATTTATAATTACATGTAAAATCATTCCAGTACAAATTTTCATCAGTTCTAACATCACCCCATAAACCTAGGTAATTTTCGTTACCTCCTGCACAGTCGGGTTCATTTTGAAGCCCATTTAGTATAATCAAAAGGTTCACCTGTAACCCATTTCCATTTTTTAGAAGTACAACTACCACCTAAATAAAAATTCAAATTATTATAATATTCAAGTGATTTCCAAAGTGCATTTTGTTCTTGAGAAGAGGTTACAGTAGCCAGATATCCGCCCTTATTTTTCACACCAAATTTTTGCATCATCCCAAGTTTTTGAAGAAGCATAAATTTTGTAAGTATGACCATCATATGAATATTTCTTTAACAAAAGCGGCTCATTTGATTTGTGAATAACATTAAAACTACAACTGATTGTTGACGATTTACCGTTTTCATTTACTCCAGAAACATATATGGTATATCTTCCTGTATCCATTAATGTCATTTTATAACTACTAACATTTCCAACATTACAATCCATAAAACAATATGTAGTTCCTTTAAGTGAACCAGTATCATATGTGATGTATCCCTGTAGCCAATAAGCGGTTGAATTTGCAGAAGGACTCCAATGAGCTATTACATCACCTGGGAGATAATAATTATAATCCGTAGAAATACTACCAGGCTGTTCTGGAAGAATATAAGTTTTATTATCATAATTAGGTCTTAAATATATTCTTGTGATACAACCCGAACTATCACCGTGACGATAACCAAGGTCACCGTTATGGTTGTATGATTTTCCTCTTTGAACTTTTGAAGTTCCATCAGACCAATTGTTTCCCTCAATAGAATGTGTTGAATCTTCCATTATACCAACATGACACCACTTGCCGGCTGTTGTAGAACACTTATTACAATAAAAGAATACTATATCGCCTTTTTGCGGAGAATAGACTCTTTCACAGCTATCTTTCATTCCCATATACATATTGTAACAACTTGAACTGCTGGCAATACTACTGACACCCGCCTGCTTTGCACACCATGTTACAAAATCAGCACACCATGCGTTCTTATGCCCATTATATTTTTGATAGTAAGAATTTCCTATTTCGGCACGAGCAATATCAACAATACTATCTGCGGTATTTACCGCACTTACAGTAACAGGAGCAATGATAATTGCCGAAATTACTATTGTCATTGTTAAAATAATAGACAACGATTTACTTAATTTTCTCTTCATCTCTATTCCCCCCTAAATATTTATTTGTACAAAATACGCATAATTATTGTTTGGATGTGCGTATTATTGTATATTTGCATTATAATCATATTTATGACTATTGTCAAGTGCAAAATCTTATATTACCTTTAAATACAGGTGATATAATGATAAAATACACTCCTTTTGGGAAACTTTGGAGAAAAGTAATGAGAGTACCTACACTCTTATCAACAAGCACAACATCAGCAGTGCGACAATTGACAGATTAAGGAAAAATCAGGGCATCAGCACGACTAAGATTGATGATTTGTGCAAAATTTTCAAATGCAGGGTTGAGGACATTATTGTGTTTGAAGATGATGAGAATGACGAAAACGGCGATAGCAACAAATAATTTAAGCCACGGAAATTTTGCCGTGGCTTTTATAGTATATTTTTTAGGAATTTTAGCATTAATATTGCAAAGCAATTGTCAAACAGTAGCGGCGAACCGTGTTCGCCATTTGTTTTGGGTGAAAACACAAAACAAGCGATTTTTTATTTTAATTATCGTTGTTACGGTTTGTCAATCATTTTGGCACATTTATAGAATTATATTTATCGGATATTCTGCAATACTGGTAGAACTCAAATGGTGATGTCTTATTCGGATCAAGCCATACGGCACCCTTCTGGGTCTGGGTCTTACCTCTTGCCCTCTGAGTTGAGAAGAAGTGTGATGGTCATGGCATGTGCGTCCTTACCAAGCTTTCTTCTGATAAGCTCTGTACCGCCAAGCATGTTGCTCCACTGATCATCTCCGCCAAACTGCATGTTACAGCCGTACTTCTGGAATAATGCATAGAAGTCATAGCTCTGCATGATCATGTAGTTGAACTCAAGGAAACTTAAGCCTTTCTCCATACGCTGCTTGTAGCACTCTGCACGAAGCATGTTATTTACTGAGAAGCATGCACCAACCTCACGAAGAACCTCAACATAGTTAAGGTCAAGGAGCCAGTCTGCGTTATTGACCAGTAATGCCTTGTCATCTGAGAAGTCTATGAACTTACTCATCTGAACCTTGAAACAATCTACGTTATGCTGGATTGTTTCCTTTGTCATCTGTCTCATATCGTCGGCTGTCGGGTCAAAGCCGATATAGAATCGTGGCTTTACCGCTGTTTACAAGCTCTCTGATTTCTTCTTCTCCGTAACCTGGGCAATAAGTCCTCTGGCTAGTTCTTCATATACTCCCATATTTAAAAATTCCTTTCGATTTTTGTCAGTTAAACAATAATATTATAACATTATTTAATTTATAGTCAACCTTTCAGGCATGAGTTTTGGTGCAAATCTCACCGTTTTCGACTGTTATCATAACGGTTTTATCGCTGTCTGTCCGATAAACATTTTTTGCACACGCTGTTAAGCAAGGCTGTTATATAGTAATCGGGAAGTGCCGTATCGTCAGCCGAAACGCTTATTACAGCGGTTTCGGGGCTTGCCTTTGCAAGAAAATCTTCACTTGAAGAATACTTACTGCCGTGGTGTGCAACCTTGAGAACATCGCATTTTAATTCTTTGTCGGAATTAACCATTGATTCTTCCCTTTTTGACGAAATGTCGCCTGTAAAGAGAAATCGCTTTTCGTCATATTGAAGCATTGTTACAAGCGAATTATCGTTTGTGTTGCCGAAGTCCTTTTCGGGTTGATAAAATTTAAAGGTCATATTTCCGATTTCAACGGGTTTGTCAGAAACAGGAATTATGGTTTTTATATTATTTTCTTTTATAGAATTAACAAGTTTTTCGTATTCGGGGGTTTTGTGGTTGTCGGAATATTTTCCGAAATAAACAACATCCGTACCGAATTTATCTATGATATCGGGCAACGAACCGATGTGGTCGCTGTCGGGGTGTGACACGATTACGGCATCAAGATGAGTTACCGAACTGCGTTTGAGATAAGCAGTAATTTTATCGGTCACAAGATTTGTTCCTCCGTCAATCAGCACACTTTTATCTCCGCATTTAATCAGCGTACAATCAGCCGAACCGACATTGATAAACGAAACAAAAAAATCGGACTCCATATCGGCTGAAATTCCGAAAAATGTATAGACATCGTTCCAATCGGGAATTCCGAGAGGTTTTCCGAATGAAACAAGCAGTACACAGGCAATGAAAAGTACGCATACCGATATTTTCAGTATGAAAAAGATTTTATTTCTTTTTGTTTTTTCGTCTGTACTTTGCGAACTTATCTTTGCCGTTTTTGCTTCTTCCCTTCTGATTCTGCGAATTGCGGTTGTTGTTCTGTTTTGAATAACCGCCCTGTGTTTGTCCTGCCATCGGAGTTACAAGACATTTTTTATCGTTACCGATTAAATCCCGTCTGCCGGCTTTGATGAGTGCTTTGATTACAAGCGGTTTGTTTTCGGGAATGAAATACTGCAGCAACGCCCTTTGCATTGCCTTTTCATTTTCAGACTTGGGAACATAAACCTCTTTGAGAGTGTACGGATCAAGCTCCGTATAGAACATACTCGTTGAAATTGTACCCGGGGTCGGATAGAAGTCCTGAACCTGTTTTGGGTGAATGTTTTCACGCTTGCAGAAAAGTGCAAGTTCTACGGCATCCGAAAGTGTTGAACCTGGGTGTGAGCTCATCAGATACGGCACTACATACTGGTCTTTATTTTCCTTGCCCGTAAAATCGTAGAACATCTTACAAAAACGCTTGTAGCTTTCAATATGCGGCTTGCCCATTTTGTCAAGAACCGCCGCCGAACAATGCTCAGGGGCAACTCTCAGCTGACCGCTGATGTGGTACTTTACAAGTTCACGGAAAAATTCGTCATTTTCATCTTCAATAAGGTAATCAAAACGGATTCCGCTGCGGATAAACACCTTTTTAATTCCCCTTGAGATTTCTCAGCTTTCGCAAAATATCAAGGTATTCCGTGTGTGACACCTGCATATTAGGGCAAGGTGTCGGTGCAAGACATCTTCTGTTTTTACAAAGTCCGAGCTTTTCTGCTTTTCGCATGACGGAAGTCTGAAGTTTGCGGTAGGTCCTCCGACATCGCTTATGTAACCCTTGAATCGTGGATTATCAAGAAAACTTTCAGCCTCCTCAATAATACTCTCTTCACTTCTGACGGTTACCGCTCTGCCCTGATGAAAAGCAAGTGAGCAGAAATTACAAGCACCGAAACAACCACGGTTGTGTGTGATTGAAAACAGTACCTCGTTGATACCGGGTACGCCGCCGAGACTTTCATAACACTTTGGGTACCAACGCTCATACGGCAGAGAATAGACATAATCAAGCTGTTTTGTGTCAAGCGGCTGCATCGGAGGATTCTGCACAAGAATATACTTTCCGTGCCTTTGAATGAGGGTTTTGCCCCTTACGGCATCAGCCTCCTCAAGCTCCCTGCGTGATGCAATTGCATAGTCACGCTTGTCCTCTTTACACGCTCGTAGCTTGGAAGTTCGACAACCGACTTTGGCACATAATCGTCTGTACGAATTTTATAGCAAACACCTCTGATGTCGTAAAGAGATTCAACAGGATAGCCCTCGGAAAGTCTTTTTGCAATTTCAATTGTCTGCAGCTCGCCCATTCCGTACACAAGCAAATCTGCCTTGCTGTCGAAAATAATTGAGGGCATTACCTCATTTTTCCAATAATCATAATGAGCAAATCTTCTGAGTGATGCCTCAAGACCTCCGATTATAATGGGAGAATCGGGATATAGCTTTCTGATTATGTTGCAGTAAACTGTGACTGCTCTGTCGGGACGCCTGCCGTTTTTACCGCCTGCCGTATAGGCATCATCATGTCTTTACGCTTTGCAACCGTGTAGTGGGCAACCATACTGTCAATGTTGCCTGCCGACACCATAAAACCGAGCCTTGGTTTTCCGAACTGTGTAAAATCATCATCGTTTTCCAATTAGGTTGTGCAAGGAATGCTGTTTTGTAACCGCAATCCTCAAGAACTCTCGTGATTATTGCCGCACCGAATGACGGATGGTCAACATAGCTGTCACCGCAAACATATATAAAATCGACTTCGTTCCAGCCTCGATCACGCATTTCTTTTGCGTCCATCGGTAAAAAAGCCATATTGAACCCTCCTTTATTTATTAATCGGCTCTGTTTTCAAGTGCATTTCTGCGTTCGAGCCATTCGTTGTAGGTCATGAGAACATCTCTCGGTTTTGAACCCTGATGAGGCCTACAACTCCCATTTGTTCCATATCATCAATCATTCTGCCTGCTCTTGCGTAGCCGACCTTGAGTCTTCTCTGCAAAAGTGAGGTTGATGCCTGTCCTGCTTCAATTACGCACTTGATTGCCTCTTCCATTTTGCTGTCAATATCAAGACCTTCGTCAGATGATGAATCTGAATCACCCGATTTTTTGCCCTGAGCAATTTCTTCTGCAGCAATTCTTTTAATTTTTTCTTCGATTTCAGAATTATACTGAGCCGAATATGCTTTCTTTATGTAGTGGGTTACACCCTCGATTTCTTCATCGGAAGCGTAGCAGCCCTGAACACGAATAGGCTTTGGAGCGCCTACAGGCGAAAACAGCATATCGCCTCGGCCGATAAGCTTTTCACCGCCGCCTGTATCAAGAATTGTACGGGAGTCTGTGTTTGAACTTACCTTGAGTGAAATACGGCTCGGTACATTCGCCTTGATAAGACCTGTGATTACATTAACGGTAGGTCTTTGGGTTGCAAGGATAAGGTGCATACCTGCGGCACGAGCCATCTGAGCAAGTCGGCAGATTGAGTCCTCAACCTCGCTCGGAGCCGCCATCATCAAATCGGCAAGCTCGTCAATTGCAATTACAACACGGCTCATTTTTTCTTTGGCAACGGGAAGTCCGTTCACTTCAAGAACAGGCTGAACCTCTTCTCCCTCTTCATTAACAACAGGTGGATTTTTCTCCATATAATTCATATTTTTTTCGATAAGAGAATTATATGAATCAATATCCTTACAATCGTATTCGGAGAAAATTTTATATCTCTGGAGCATTTCGTTTACCGCCCACGCAAGCGCACCCGCCGCCTTTTTGGCGTCGGATACTACGGGAATGAGCAAATGCGGAATACCCTTGTATTTTGAAAATTCAACCATTTTCGTGTCAATAAGCAACAACTTTACTTCATCGGGAGTTGCCTTGTAGAGAATACTCATAAGAATTGAGTTTACACATACGGATTTACCTGAACCTGTTGTACCTGCAATGAGCAAGTGCGGCATTTTTGCAAGGTCGGTAACAACAATTTCACCCGAGATATCTCTGCCGAGAACGGTTGTGAGTTTGCTCTTTGCTGTTTCTGAACTTGTCCGAATCAATCAATTCACGCATTGTTACCATGCTTACAACCTTGTTCGGAACTTCAATTCCGACTGCCGCCTTACCCGGAATAGGTGCTTCAATACGAACACCGTTTGCGGCAAGGCTGAGTGCGATATCATCGGAGAGATTTGTAATTTTGCTGATTTTAACACCGGGGGCAGGCTGTAACTCATAGCGTGTTACGGACGGATATCTCGGCAGATGTTTACAATGCTTGCCTTTACACCAAAGCTTGTGAGGGTATCAATAAGCTTTTTGGCATTATTCTGCATTTCTTCCATTGCATCGCTGTCATCGGAATTTAGCTTTGGTTTGAGCAACTGAATCGGTGGGAACTGATACTTCTTTTCTTCTTTTTGAGAATTATCGGAACGAACAGCTCTGTCAAGCTGTTCCGCAATTTCATCACCGGCCTCCTCACTGTTGTCTTTTTGCTTTTGAGAAGTGCTTTTTTTGACGATGTTCTCAGTTTCGGCATCAGGCTTGACCTCTGTCGGTTCAGCTTTAGAAGCTGACTTTTCGTTTGAGATATCCTCTGCAATTGCAGAAACCGTATTGTCGGCACTTTTTGCCCATAGGCTTGCTTGCACGATTGATTATGTTGATGAGATCCTGTGACAGATCCTTGTCTGCGGCATTTTCTTCCTTTGAATCGGCAATATCCGTGTCAATTCCGTTTACTGCCGACTTTGCTTTCTTGACCTTTGTCTTTTTGTCATCAAGCGGAATATCAATAAAACTTCCGAGGACTTTCTGTTTTCGCCTTCAAGCGCAATGTCGATATCGCCTCTTTCGGCAAGCTTTCTCTCACGGTTTTCTTCTCTGCGTTCTCTGCGAACTCTTGCCCTTTCCTCACCTGCTTCACGGATATGTACGGCTGTCCTTGACGCCGCCGCTGTCATATCTTTAATAGAAATGTTCGCAACAATAAGGATAAGTGCGGCTGTTACAACAAAGCTTGTAAAAAGTGCGGCTGTACTTCCGAACATGACAACAAGCGGATAGCCGAGCAGTCCGCCGATTATTCCGCAATCGAAAGTCATATACCTTGAGGTGTCGGAGGCATCCTTGAACAGATTGCCAAGACACGCAAAAAGTTCATATCAGAATATTTTGCACCGCTGCCTGCGTAAATCAACGCCCCGATAAACAGAATTATGACGACACAAAGGAAAAAGCTTCAGCTTATAGCGTGCAACCTGTTTCTCCTTTTCGGTCATGACACACAAATAAAAAGCGTTACGGAACAAGAAAAATTCCGAATCCGAGAACTCCGAAAAAAAGAAACTGCGTATCATTGTCCAGACATTTGAACCTTTTATGAAAATTATGCAGACAAAAACAGCCGCAACGGCGGCATAGAGGATTGCTCTTACACGCGGCGAAAGTCCGCTGCTCCTTTTCGGAACAGCGGATGCTTTGGTTCTGCTTGCAGTTTTTGCACCTTTTGATGAGGTTTTTGAAGAAGTCTTTTTTTCTTCCCGACGCAGTATTTTTAGTTTTGTCAGCTGTTTTTTTGTTAGCTGCCAATAAAATCACTCCATTTAAAATTTATGCAATTAGCGCACCTGTGAAAAGGTTTACGCCCGTATTCATTTCGATGATTGAAATTACAATAAATGCAACACCGACAACCGCTGTGTAGATTACGAAAATTTCCATTTTGTCGGATTTCAGGAACCACTTGAAAATTACGATTGCAAGATAGCCTACAACTGCGGAAACTGCCATTCCGATAATCAGCGGAATAAATTCAATATTGCTTAAACCTTCGGGTGACTTGATTGCATCCACACCCTCAAGAAGTGCCGCCGCAAGGATTGACGGGATACCGAGTACGAATGTGTAGTCAAGTGCCTTCTGCTTTGAGATTCCTCTCATCTCACCGACCGAAAGTGTTGAGCCTGAACGGGAAAGTCCCGGAAGGAGTGCGGCACAAACCTGTGTTACACCGACAAGGATTGCGTCAACAACATTAAAATTATCTCTTGTTGCCTTTGCATTGCTCTTTGTTGCAAGATGTTTGTGAGTTGAGGCAACACTCTTGCGGTTACGGATAATACCGATTGTTAAAAGTACGCTTGTGAGAATGAGCGAACAGGCAGTTACTATGAGAACAGGACTTGCGGAAAGCCGGTCTGCAAGGTCCTTGAGTTTCATATCTGTTCCGGGGATTGGCAGAAAAAGCAAGAACAGCGGTATAAGACCGATGATGAGCATTACAACGAGATTACGGTTATAATTCATTTTGCTCCATTTGAACTTGCCTGTGAAAATATCCTTGAGCATAAGGAAAAATTCTTTGATAAGATCCCACACAAGTTTGTGGTAGAATGCAACAACGGCAACAAGTGTGCCGACATGGAGCATTACATTAAAGAAAAGATTGCTTTCGCCTGTGCCTGCACCGAGAATGTGCTGTGTGATTGCGAGGTGGCCGCTGCTTGATACGGGCAAAAATTCGGTAAGTCCCTGAACAACACCCTGAATAATAGCATCTAAAATTGACATGGTTATGTATTCCCTCCAAAAAATAAGTTTTCAAATCTTCTCTGTTATTTGTACGCTGAAAAGCCGTATGGGTTGGCATAATTAAGACTTCATACAAATCATAAGCGTCACAATATATATGTATTCGGGCAAAACGCCCGAAATTATTTTTCCTGCTTTTTTGAGCGTGATTTTGCAGACTTTGGCTTGCTCTCTTTGTTTTCTTTAATCAAATCATAAAGAGCGTCAATCGCGTCGGAAACTGTTCCGACCTCGTCAATCAAGCCTTCTTCAACAGCCTCTTCTCCCTCAAGAATAGTTCCGATATCCATTACAAGCTCACCCGTGTTAAGCACAAGCTGATTATAACGGTCTTTTGTAATATTGGAATTTTCGGCAACAAAGGTTGTGATTCTGTCCTGCATACGCTGAAAATATTCAAAGGTCTGCGGAACTCCGAGTGTGAGGCCTGTTGTTCTAACGGGATGAACCGTCATTGACGCACTCTTTGCGATAAAGCTTTTCTTTGCCGCAACAGCAAGCGGAATTCCTATTGAATGACCTCCGCCGAGTACGATGGAAACGGTCGGCTTTTTCATTCCCGAAATCACCTCGGCAATTGCAAGACCTGCCTCAACATCTCCGCCGACTGTGTTAATCAGCACAAGCAGTCCGTCAATTCTTTCGTCCTCCTCAACCGAAACAAGCAGAGGGATGACATGCTCGTATTTTGTGGTTTTGTTTTGTTGCGAAAAGAATGTAATGACCTTCAATCTGACCGATAATCGTCAGGCAATGCAACACACAGTCCTTATGAGTCGTGAGAACAGAACCTGTTTTGCCGATTCGGTCTGTTTGTTCTTCACTTATGGGGCTGTCGTTTGCAAGCTTTTGCGGATCGTCATCCGGCGCAGGATTTTTAACATAGTTCCCTTTTTTGATGAGACTTTTGAAGATTTTGATTTTTGTGGCATTGTATGCACCTCCGAGAATAGTTTCACCAAAATTGCACGCAAAATGTATGCATACCAAAAATAAGACGCACAAGCCACATTGTTCAATTGTAAAAAGCCTTTAGTGCTTATTATACCATTACAGCAAAATTATTTCAATAATTTTATTTCTTTATTTCTAATAAGTAATAATTATTTAAAAAGAATTATAGTAGTATTAAAGAAATATTATTCCGACAGAACCTGTCGGAAGTTGTTATGGAGTGATATTCAGTTGACATCTGACATAATTATGGGTGTTGTCATTTTAGTTCTTATTTTGCTTTCGGCGTTCTTTTCGGCGATTGAAACCGCATTTTCGTTTGTAAACAAGGTGCGTGTTCAGCGTTACAAGGATGACGGCAACAAAAAAGCGGCAGCAGCGCTCTACATAATAGAACATTTCGACAATGCCCTTACAACAATTCTCATCTGCAACAATGTTGTAAACCTGAGCTGTTCTTCAATTGCGACTGTGCTGTGTATGAATCTTTTCGGTGACGCAGGCTCGGCAATTGCAACGGGTGCAACAACTTTTCTTGTTCTGACATTCGGTGAGATTGTGCCGAAATGTCTTGCAAAGGAACATTGCGATGCCTTTTCACTCAAAACAGCCGGATTGCTCAGAGGACTTATGACACTTCTTACACCGCTTGTGTGGATTTTCACACGATTCAAAATGATTGCCTTAAAGATTGCAGGCAGCAGCGGTGACGCTCCGTCAGTTACTGAAAATGAGCTTAAATACATTGTTGAGAGCATGAGGAAGAAGGCGTTCTTGAAGAGAGCGAAAGCGAGATGGTTCGCTCCGCACTTGACTTTGACGAAACTACCGCCGAGGAAATTCTCACTCCGAGGGTTGACATCACATTTATCAGCGTTGATGACTCGCCTGAAAAAAATCAAGGATATCATCATTGAAAACCGCTATTCAAGAATTCCCGTGTACGAAGGCACGGTTGACCATGTTGTCGGCATTCTCCATACAAGAGATTATCTCGAACGACTTGCAGACGGTAAAGCGCCCGATGTTAAGGAGCTTATGCAGCCACCTTACTTTGTGTTCAAAACACAACAGCTTTCAAAAATCCTTAATGCATTCAAACGCACAAAAATTCATCTTGCGGTCGTTACGGATGAATACGGCGGAACACTCGGTATTGTTACAATGGAGGATTTGCTCGAAGAAATTGTCGGCGAAATATGGGACGAGGACGAGGAAATTGAGCATAACTACTACAAAATCGGCAAGGGCGAGTTCCTTGTAAACGGTGATATGGAACTTGAAGATATGCTCGGTCTGTTTGATATGGACGAGGACAGTCTTGAATGTGACAGCGTAACGGTCGGCGGTTATATTCTTGAACACGCAGGAACAATCCCCCACAAGCGTGACAACATTGAGGCCGACGGCTTTAAGTTTACCATTATGGAGGTTAAGGATCAGCGTATTTTACGGGTTGTTGTCAAGAAAAGCGACACTTCCGAAGAAAACGAATCCGATGAAAAAAAGCGAGAACAAAAAGTCTGAATAAATAAAACATAACAGGAGCAGTATTTTTTTACTTACTGCTCCTGTTTTTTTTACTGTATTTTTTGCAGAGAGAAGTGCATAATGCGCTGACGGGGATACAAAGAAATGCCCACAGGGTGCTGTAAAACGGACAAATCTGCCCTTTTAAATTAAGTCGGCAGTTTGAATAATCCCAGATATTAAGCCTGAATTTCAGATTGACAACACAGCCACAGCAGTATTCAAGTGCGGTAATTATCGCACTTCCCGATATGCATTTTTGCAGCATATTCATTTTTGAAAAGCGCTTGTAAAATCTGAAAAGCGACACAAACGCAGTTCCGCCCGTAACCGCCATTGACCAATGAGTTTTTCTCCGCCACAAAATTTCAAGCAGAGCGTAGCCTGCTCCGCCTATTGAAAAGAGAATGCAATCGTTACGCAACCGTAAACTTTTTTTTTCATAAGAAATCACCTGTTTTAGTTTTTGCCGAAACAGGTGATTTATTTAACCTATGAATTTTTTATTTTGTCAGAGCATCTCTTTTTAGTTCTTCAAGAGAATAAAGACAGTTAATTGCGGTCAAAAATGCGTTTGTTGAAAGATATGACGGCAGACCGAGTTTTTTAAGAATCTTCTTGCGGTTTATTTCTGAATTTTCAGTTCCCGTAAGTCCGAGGACAAATAGATCGGCTTTAGTAATTTTCCTTTCGGGAATATTATTTTCTTCACCGATTATCTCGGCACCGCTTTTGCGGATTGCATTTATTATAACCTCATCGCTGACACCTTCAACACCCAAAAGCCCCTCTTTACCGCCTTTTGCCTTGCGTTTTTCCTTGCCTTTGATTTGAGGAATATAGCAATTTTTAATTTTTGAATTATCGACCGAGCCTTTAAGAAAATTCCTTATTACAAAACCTGCACCGTCGCTGTCGGTCATTATGAGTATTCCCCTTGTTTCGGCAATTTTGCGGATAAGCGACTGCTTTTCTTTGTCGGAAAAACACGGAAACCGTTGGTTTCGATTATCGGAGCATCTACAATTGATGAAAGCTTTATCTTGTCATATCTACCCTCAACTATGACAGCCTCACGGATTTTGAGCATTAGATTCTGCCCTCCTTTGCAATCAAAAGCAAACGGGAAATAAGCTGTTCAATTAAAAATCTTTGATTAACGGAAACTGATTTCAGCTTTTCGTCTGTTTCAACAAGCACATCAAGGCTTTTCCGAAGTGACTCGGTTGAAGTCCTTGAAACGGAGGTTCTCGCCCTGTTTAACACAAACGCACGATTTTTGTAGGCAAAATCTTTCGCCACGGTTTCTTTACTGACTGAGCATTCATCTGCAACACGCATACGATACGCATCGACATAGGCGGATGAAAGTGCATAGAGAATGTTAATCGGTTCTTCCCGCTGACAGAAAAAGTGTGTCAAGCTTTCTGAACGCTCTGTCACCTCTGCCGTTAATAACATCGTCAGCCATATCATATGTTCTTGCTTCAAGGTTTTACGGTTGACAAAAGGTCGATATCACTGTCGGTAATTTCCTCACCCTTTGCATATGCGGCAATTTTGTTGACCTCGTTTTTCAGAAGATTGAGGTCATCACCGACATTTGAAATAATCTTTGACGCATTAAGGTGTGAAATCAGCTTGCCGTTTTCGTTTGCCCACTTTGCAACATACTTTTCGATAATTTGTGAATTGATTTTTTCAAAACAGCAGACGCTGCCGATTTTTTCAACACGCTTTATAAGAGCGGTAAAAGAAGTTTTATTCTTTGACGGAACATAAGTCGGCATTGAAATTATGAGAACCGTACCGTCCCATGCTCTGCTTGTTAGCTCTTTTAGAGTATCAAGCCGATCCTTTACCATATTATCAAAGTAAATGTCGGTCACAACAACACAGTTGCGTTCCGCCATAAACGGCATTATTTGCAGGGATGCGGCAAGTTCCTGAAAATCGATGTCGCCGCTGAATGTATGATAATTGAAATCGGACGGATTTTTGCCTGCAACAGCCTCACAAAAGCTTTTTTGTGTAACTTTTGACAAACATCTGCTCCGAACCGTAGATTAGGTACACAGGCGAAAAAGCTTTTGTTTTTAATTTGTTTTTTTTCAGGTCTGCTTCGGTGATGCGCGGCATTTTATCCTCCGTTCAGATTGACCGTTATGTTCCTTTCAGATGTTGAAATAACGGTTGAACTGATTTCTTTAATAGAATCATAATTTTTCTTAAACTGCTTTTCCAATCCCGAAAATATCACGGTATTGCATGATATCAAATCGAAATTTTCGGGGACGGAATCGATCAACAAACAATCGGGGTTGCGATACTTTTCGGGCAGATTTGAAAGATCTGCATTTGTCGGCACAAACAATACAGTCATATTTTTCCCTTTTATGAACTGAAACATTGTGTTGTCAACGCAGATTACCTCATCCGTCACCGTATCGGAAAGATTCAGCGTAAAATGACTGTTTCCGCCGAAAGTCTGTCGGCTGTTACCGTCAAAAAGCGTTCAAAAGATTTTGCTTTTTAATGTCATTATCATATACCAAAATATTATTTAAGTCAAATTTTGTGAACGTAAAGCGTTCAAGAGAAGAGTATTTATTATTCTGATTCGGAATTATCATATATTCAATATCTGAGTATCTTTCGCTGATATCGGCTGTCACATCGTCTGCGCTTGCTCTGTTGCCTCCGCAAGAAATCACGGAACAGCTGTCGGGGCAGTTGACTGTTGCAAAAACACCGTTGCCGACATTATAGATTTTCATTTCACCGTTATCGGCTGTTAAAAGCACATTGAGCGATGCTCCGATTACAAGGACTGAAATTGATATCGGAACAGAAATTTTGACATAGAATTTTCGATTTATTACAAACAATCCGCCGATTGCGAGAAGTACGCTGACACCTATCCACACAAACCAATAGAGCGAATGGGTTTTAATTGTGCTGAATGGGAGTTGTGAAAAAGTTGAAACCAACCACAAAATTGCCTTTGAACATAATCCCGAAACGAGTCCAAACGGGTAAGCAAAAAATGATATAAACGGGCAAATAAAAAGTACCGAACACAACAGAGAACACACCAAAAGTGCCGAAACAAACGGTTCACATAACAGAGAAACAAGTATGACTGTCGGGGAAATTCTGTTGAATGCAACGGCGGTTATCGGCAAAATCCACAGAAATGCGGATACTGAAACCGACAGCATATTTACACAGATTTTAAACAGCCTTTTGATATAATAGACAACCGTTCCGACAAAACCGTCCTTACGCTTGTTTTTTGTAGTGAAAGAATCTCAGCACAGAGCGTTCAATCGGTCTTGACCACAGAATTATACCCGTCGTTGCCGAAAATGAAAGCAACATTCCGATATCGGCTACCGCATATGGGGTTGAAAGCTGTCAGGACAATTGCGGCAAAGCCGAGATTATTCAGCGAGTCGGCTATTCTGAGATTTGACGATGCAAACGACACAATTATCATCATAATTCCGGCACGGACAACCGAATGCGCAAAGCCCGTTACAGCCATGAAGGCAATAACCGTAAATGTGGTAAAACCTGTTATTAAAAATCTGTTTTTTGTTAATTTTCTCACCAACAACAATACAAACGAAGTGATTATAACAAGATGCATTCCCGAAACCACTATTAAAAACGAAGTACCTGTCAATGAAAAATCATCTTTAACGCTTGAATCAAGAGCTGTTTTCTCGCCCAAAAGAACGGCACGGCAGAGCGTTGAATAATCCTCCGGCAACAGCATATCAAGTGAATTTTTCATTGTCATTCTAACCTCAACGGCAAATGAATATAAATCAAACACTTTCTCCCCTGTCGCATCAATTTTGAAGCCGTCATAGGAATATGCTTTCAGAAAAATTCCGTGACTGATTTGTGAGTTTACATTATTCTTGTATGTATGAGCCGTGAAGTTGACCTTTTTCAAAAGGCTCTGCGTCAACATTTGAGTACGAAATAATTTGAATTTTCGCATCTGACGGCTGACCGTTGATTTTGTCGGTTTTGATTACGAAACTGCATGATGAATCGGTGGTAATGATTTCATCACAGATATATCCGCTTGCTGTAATTTCTTTATCAGAATAATTATTTATGACCGTGTTGTTAATATATTCGGAATAGCCGATCATATTGCCCGCAGAATATATTACGGCAAAAGCAAATACGCACAGCGACTTGCCGAATGATTTATTTTTCTTTGAAATAATTAAAAATATACCGACAGCAACGGATAACACTCTAACGAGCCGATTATTGCAAAGACAATTTCATTAAAATCCGAATAAAAAACGGCTGAAAGGACAAACAGGAAAGTAAATCCTATAAGTCCAAACAGCCGTTTCATAAAAATCAATCCTTATTCAGTAATCATTTTTTTAATATAATTATACACTCGGTTACCATTCAATCCTTTTTTTGCAATAAAAAGAATATTTATAATTGTTATCATTATATTCTCCTACTACAGTTTCACCTTTTTCATTTACAAAATTCGCACCCTTAATTTCAAAAAGTCGCCATTGTGGGAGAAAGTCCGTTTGTATTGACTCCGCTGAGATTTTCACTGTTTTTTACAGCATAGCTGACAGCCTTGCGCAAGGTCACAGTATTGTCAGAGGCAGATTTATCTAACGAACAAACCACTTCGATCGCCGTGTATGGAATAGCTCTTACACTTACAATATTTTTCAAACTTTCGCCAAACTTAATTCCGGAAATTTCTTCCGCTTTATCAATACTCGCTCCGCAATCTTCCCACTTTTCAAAGTAACATCTACGGAAGGATTCACGGTTTCAGAGGTACTTGATGCAGGTAAATCAGAGCAGGAACATAGAATACATACCGCTGCCAACACAAAAGCAAGGCATAAACATACTTTTTTCATAATGGCATCTCCTTTTATTATTTATTTGGTTATTTTTATCTGCAAAAAACAATTAGTCAATTTTCATCATATCAAGTATATCGTTTTTGGTATTTTTATAATATCATGTAGAATTTCAGTTGTCAATATAAATATTATTTTTAAAAAATATTTTTATTTTTGTTAATTTTGCTGATATCTCTTCTCATTAAATTATCTATTCACCACTGTTTCTATTCAATCATTTATAAGTTGAACAATTTCTGCACTTTAATTTTTACACTTTATATCTATGGTATAAAAAAGGAAAACAGCCGTCAAAATATGCGGACGGTATAATCTGCACACTTCAACAGCTGTTTAAATTTGATTTTATAATTACTCAGTATTACTTAAAAGAAAAGCGGAAGTTCGCTGAGGAATATAATGTCATCTCTGTCCTTAGCGTCACCTTCGGCAAGGACTGACGCCCTGCCAACGATATTTGCGCCTGTTTTTTCAACGAGCGTTTCAAGAGCGTGAAGACTTTCGCCTGTTGAAATTACATCATCAACAAGAAGAACTCTCTTGCCGTTGAGAAGATTTACATCATCTTCGCCGAGGTAGAGTTTTCTGTTCGTTTTTTGTTGTGATTGAATTAACGGTCACTCCGATAGGATTGCCCATATAAACCTTAACGCTTTTTCTTGCGACAACATAGTTTCTGCAGCCCTGACGAGCCATTTCATAGCAAAGCGGAATACCCTTTGCTTCGGCAGTCACAACAACATCGTGTTCGGGAACACGCTTGAGGAGTTCTCTTGCGGCAACCTCTGTCATCTCAATGTCACCAAACATAATAAATGCGGCAATATCAAGCTTATCGTTTACAGGGAATTTTCTGAGTTCTCTGTCAAGTCCTTCAATGTTAATCTTATATGTATCCATTATTGCAGTCCCTTCTTATGCCATTGTGCCGTTGAGCTTTTTGCCGCCGAGGATGTGGAAATGCATATGCTTTACGCTCTGACAGCCGTCCTCACCGCAGTTATTTACAATACGGTAACCGTTTGTAAGTCCGAGTGATTTTGTAATTTCAGGAATTTTAGTGAAAATGTGAGCAATATTGCCGACATTTTCTTCATTAACTGCATCTGCACAGCAGATGTGTTCCTTTGGAATTACAAGCACATGAACGGGAGCCTGTGGTTCAAGATCATAGAAAGCGAGAATTTTTTTCGTCTTCATAAACTTTTTTTGACGGAATTGAGCCGTCAACGATTTTGCAGAAAATACAATCTGACATTTTAATTCAACCTCTCAATATAATTTATTTTCCGTATCAGAAACATTTAAAATATAACAAATATCATACCAAAGTTATTGTACAACCAAATCACTTTTCGGTCAATACTGCCGTCATTTTTTGGCTGTAATTTTCTTTTCTTCACCTTTAAGAAGTCTTTTGATGTTTTCTTTGTGCTTTACAAGAACGAAAACGCCGATTAAAAGAGCCGCCGCAGTTGAGAAGATTACATATGTAAGAGAATAATCCTTGTAAATTATGAAGTCAAAGATAAATGTCATTGCAAAGTGTAAGGCGCATAGAGAATCGCACAGAGAACACTTGCAAGTGATATAATTTTTGAGCAGAGGAATATAATTAAAAAAGTTACAATAATTGCGATAAATACACGCCAATCCTCTGTCAGCATAAGAGCGGCGGCGGTTACAACACCCTTGCCGCCCTTAAAGTGAAAATACACGGGGTATGAATGTCCGAGAATACAGAAAATACCTGCAACATATTTTCCGCAGTTGATAAGCTCGTTTATAAAAATAGGGCTTTCACCCTGAAATGCAACCGATGCAAACGAGAAGATGAACCCTCCGATAAGCACGGCGATAATACACTTCAGTGCGTCACACACAATGGTGATGATTGCCGGAACTTTACCGACACTGCGCAGTACATTTGTAAAGCCTGCATTGCCGCTGCCCATTTGACGGATATCCTTTTTGCCCTTTGTCACAATGCCTGTGACAAGAACAGCCGTGTTGATACTGCCGAGAAGATACGCAATCAATGCCGAAAGCAGAATCATCCACCAGCAGTTTGCTAAAATTGCCGAAATATGCTCCATTACTTTTCTCCTCTCTCTCTTACCACAATTTTGATCGGCGTACCCTCAAGAGCAAAAAGCCTCACGGATTCTGTTTTTCAAGATAACGCTGATATGAAAAGTGGAAAAGCTGTGCATTGTTGCAGAAGAAAACGAATGTCGGCGGTTTTACGGAAGCCTGAGTCATATAGAAAATTTTAAGTCGCTTACCCTTGTCCGACGGCGGAACCCTTGTTGTAGCCTGTGCAAGAAGTTCGTTGAGCATACCTGTTCTGATTCTTCGGTTTGCGCTGTCATTACAGCTTATGATATATTCAAACAGCCTGTCGATACGCATACCTGTTTTTGCGGAAATAAATACCTTTGGCGCATATGACATAAACGCAAAATCTGCGTCAAGCTTTTTGCGGAACTCCTGCATTGTCTTATCGTTTTTTTCGACAGCGTCCCACTTGTTTACGGCAATTATACACGCTCTGCCTGCCTCATGCGCAAGACCTGCAACCTTGGTATCCTGTTCTGTAACGCCCTCTGTCGCATCAATCATAATAACGCACACATCACTGCGTTCAATAGCCATTTTTGCACGGATAATACTGTATTTTTCGATATTATCATAGATTTTGCTCTGACGGCGAAGTCCTGCGGTATCGGTAAAGTTAAACTTTCCGTACTTATTTTCAACAAGCGTATCAATTGTGTCACGGGTTGTGCCTGCTATATCAGACACAATACAGCGTTCCTCGTTTGTAATTTTGTTTACAAGAGATGACTTGCCTGCGTTCGGCTTGCCGATTACCGCAACATTGATGACTGTGTCGTCATCTTCCGCATTTTCATCATAATCAAAGCTTGAAAAAGCCTTGTCTAAAAAGGTCGCCCGTACCGTAACCGTGAACGGCTGAAACCTCGATAGGATCGCCTAAACCGAGATTATAAAACTCATAGAATTCAGGTGACGGTTCGCCGAGTGTGTCGCACTTGTTTACACAAAGCACAACAGGCTTGCCCGACTTCTGGAGCATCTGTGCAACATCCATATCTGTTGCAACCATGCCCGACTTGCAGTCTGTTACAAGGATAATAACATTAGCCGTGTCGATTGCAAGCTGAGCCTGACGGCGCATCTGTACAAGAATAATATCATCTGATTTCGGTTCAATACCGCCTGTGTCAACAATAAAGGCAGTTTTTCCGCACCATTCCACCTCACCGTATATTCTGTCACGGGTAACACCGGGAGTATCGTCAACAATTGACAATCTCTGACCGATGAGTTTATTGAAAAGCGTTGACTTTCCCACATTTGGTCTGCCGACAACGGCAATTACGGGTTTGTTCATCTTATCAGTCCTTTCCTGCAATTACAGCCTCTACAAGGTCGTTTCCGTTGTTATTGACGGGAACAAGAGTTACACCGAGTTCCCGTTCAACATCGTCTGTTGAAACATCATCAAGAAACAAATCGTTTTCAAAACGGAGCATTGATGACGTGATAATAAGCCTGTCACCAAGGTCATCGTCACGGAGCTGATCAATAAGATCACCGCCTGTGACAAGTCCCGACACATTTACTCCGCCGCCGAAAAAGTTGTTCTTAATCGCCCTTGTATTTATAGTTATATTCGGGAATTTTTCGTTAATCATCGACATAATCCGCTTCATGTACGGAAACACTCCCTCGCCGCAGGCAATTGTTACCTTATGGCAAAGGCTTTCGTCTGCATCAAGCTCTTCAAGCTTCCAGCCTACATCATCGGTCAGATACGCAATCATACCGATTCCGTCCTCAAGAGCGGAAAAGTCCTCATAAAATTCGGGTGACGGGATTTCTCTTTCGGCAAGGAGGTAAAATTCATCACCCGGAAAGAAAATTCGTCTGCCGTGCTTTTTGACGCACTCATCACCCATTTTTTCAATTATATCAATTGTCTGCCCTGCCGTTTCCTTATTATAAGGAACAAGCGGATAAAGGTTTTCACGGTAGCGTGTAAGTCCGACAGGAACAATCGCAGTCATATTAACACCGAGGTTTTCAAGATCGGTCAATGTTCTGACAAGCTCGTCACCGTCATTAATTCCGGGACAGGAAACAATCTGACAGTTAAGCGTTATTCCTGCGTCTGCAAAGCGTTTGAGATATTTCAATGTATCGCCTGCAAAGCGGTTATTCATCATCTTACAACGAAGCTCGGGGTTTGTTGTGTGAACCGACACATTAATCGGGCTTATGTGCATTTTTATAATTCGGTCAATTTCGTGCTCTGTAATATTTGTCAGCGTGATATAGTTGCCGAACAAAAAAAAAACGAAAGTCGGCTGTCGTCATCCTTAAAATAGAGCGACTCACGCATACCCTTCGGAAGCTGGTCAATAAAGCAGAAAATGCACTTATTACGGCACGAATGCTGTTTGTCCATAAGATAGGTTTCAAACTCAAGACCGATTTCCTCATATTCTCCCTTGGTCATTTCTATGGTACGAACATTTTTGTTCTCATCCTCAACCTCAAGAGTCAGCTTGCGGTTTACCTGATAGAATCGGTAATCAAGAACATCGACAATCTCGTTTGAATTGATTGAAAGGAGGGTTTCCCCTTTTTTATTCCTGCTTTGTCGGCATGACTGCCGGTTGTGACATCAAAAATTTTAACAGCCACACCTTCACCTCGCAAAACATTTTTACATACACTTTTATTCTACACAAAATACCGTTTTTAATCAACAGGTTTGCAAATTGTTTTTGTATATACGGTAAAATTTGCAAAACAAAAGGGCGAACAGATAACTGCCGCCCGTAATGTTTGTAATAAAAATTACTGTTCGTCTTTCTTTACAACAACCTGTCTGCCGTTGTACATACCACAGTTTGTGCAAGCCTTATGAGCTGCTGTTAATTCACCGCAGTTAGGACAAGCAGTAAGTTCAGGAGCATTAATCTTCCATACTGTTGAACGTCTTGAGCTCTTTCTTGCGTGTGATGTTTTGTTCTTGGGTACTGCCATTACAAAAACCTCCTTACAAAATTTATCTTAGTCAATCAACTGTTTAAGTATCTCAAGTCTTGGATCCGTTTGACGCTTATCACAGGAACATTCACCGTTGTTGAGGTTTTGTCCGCAAATCTGACACAGACCTTTGCAATCGTCCCTACAAAGATTCTTTGACGGGAGCGAAAGAAAAATGTCAGAAATTACAACATCATCAAGCTCGAGTGTAAAATCAGGTGTTTCAATATAGTCATCATTTTCCTCATCGGCAAGAGTCTGAATAAGCCTGTGTTCAAAGCTCATATTCATCTCTCTTGTATAAGGCTCACCGCAACGGTCACAGTCACGGCTGTAATCAAAGTGTGCATTGATTACAAGAGTAATCAAACTTGCTCTGTTTGTTGCTTTGGCAGTCACGACAACAGGAGTTTTGAATGGATAAACTCCGTCAACATCAAGACCAGACAAGTCAAGGTTATATTCAACTTGTTTTTCTTCACCGTCATTCTGAAAGACGGATTTAAGCTCAAAAAGCATATCTGCACCTCTTGACAGCATAGACACATATTAAAACGCTGTTTATTATTATACAAAAGGTTTGTCCCTTTGTCAACTAAAAAATACAAGAAAATAGGCTGTTTTTTTCGGGAATTTATGACAATATTCGCTAATTTTCCCATATGGAATTTTGAGCCTGCAAAGTTACTCAGAAAGTTACTTTGCACTTGATTTTTTCTTTTCATTATACCTTTTAAACATATATAATGCAATAATAAATTGCAGTTGACATAAAACGGAATTTGTGATAGCATACTGTGTGGCAGTTCGTAACCATCCTGCCGGAAGGACACTGATAGGCTGCTCCTTCTATCAAAACTAAGGAGAAAGGCACAGGGCTTTTTACGCCCTTTTGCACCCTCTTTGGTGTGGGTGCTTTTTTGTGCCGGAAAGAGAGTATGGAGAGATACAGTATTATTAATGAAAAGAACAATCGTGAGATTGTTCTTCTGCGTGGAAGCGGTTGCGTTTACAGAAAATGCATCTTCTGCGACTACTACACCGACAGGTGCAGTGACGAGGACGAAAACTTTCGTCTTAACAAAGCCGTGCTTGAAAAAGTTACGGGAATTTTCGGTGACCTTGAGGTCATTAACTCAGGCTCGGTTTTTGAGCTTGACAAAAAAACACTTGATTTTATCAAACAGGTGTGCAAAGAAAAAAAAGATAAATACCATTCATTTTGAGGCACATTATCTTTATCGGAACAAAATCAGTCAGCTCAGAAAAGATTTTGCGGATTTTGATTTGAAAATGAAGCTCGGTCTTGAAACCTTTGACTGCGATTTCAGAGAAAATGTTCTGAAAAAAGGAATCAAAGAGAGCAGTCCCGCTGTTATTGCTGAGAATTTCGACGAAGCTAATTTCCTTTTCGGAATTAAAGGTCAGACAGCCGAAACCATGCAAAAGGATATTGAGTTGGGATTAAAATATTTTGAACGAATTTGCGTTAACATTATGTGTGACAACACAACGGAAGTTGAACCCGACAAAGCTGTCATAAAAGAGTTTATGCAGAAGGTCTATCCTGTATATAAGGATAACCCAAGAACGGATATTTTAATTAACAACACGGATTTCGGAGTAGGTGACTGATATGATAAATGAACTTTTGCTTATATTCTCGGTGGTATTCATATACGGTATGGCACTTTTGGGATATGCTCTTTTCGGCAAAGCCGGGCTTTACTGCATTTCAGCCGTAGCAACAATTCTTGCGAACATTGAGGCTTTAATCCTTGTAAACGCTTTTTCAATGGAACAAACTCTCGGTAATGTGCTTTTTGCGGTAACATTTTTGATTACGGACATTCTCTCGGAATGTGAGGGCAAAAAAAGCCGCCAACAAGGCGGTTCTTACGGGAATACTCTCATCGGTATTTTTTTTCTTGTGCTTTCACAAAGCTGGATGCTTTACAATCCGAGTCCGAATGACACGATTATGCCGTCAATCAAGGCGGTTTTCTCAAACACTCCCCGAATGATTTTTGCATCCCTCACTGTTTACGCAATAAGTCAGCTGTTCGATGTTTGGCTCTATCACAAGTGGTGGAAGTTCACGGAAAAGAAATTCGGTGACAAGAGAAGATTTTTGTGGCTGAGAAACAACGGTTCAACACTCATCAGTCAGATTCTGAACACAGCCCTCTTCACCGCTTTTGCGTTCTGGGGAACTTATGATTTCGGAACACTCGTTTCAATCTTCCTTTCAAGCTATGTAATCTACATTTTCACAAGTCTGCTCGACACCCCTGCGGTGTATCTTGCAAGATTTATCCACGATAAAAAGGAACAGAAAAAAGATTTCGGAATAAAAACAGCTTAATTGAATATTTTCAATAAAAAGACAAGTCATCGCAATATTTTTTGCGGTGACTTGTTGTGCTTTTTTCAGGATTTTGTGAATAAACCATAATATTATGCTTTTTTTATAATATACAACATTCCGCATTTTTATAGTCATTTTTAACAATATGTGCGAAATTGGCTGATTTTATCCTGAATCACATAATTTTTTAAGATTTTTATTGACTTTTTCTGTACCAAATAGTATAATGAAGTCAAGTTGAATGCTTAATATTATTTATAAACTTAATTTTGGAGGTAAATATCATGCTTACTAAAAGTGAAGAAGAAATTATGTACTTATTGTGGGACCTCGATGAACCGCTCACAAGCTCAGAAATTGTTAAGAAGGCTGTAAACAAAACATGGAAAAAAGAGTTACATTAACCTTCTTATCAATTCTCTTCTCAAGAAGGACATGATTAAGGTTGTCGGCGTTAAGCAGATGACTAAGAACTATGCCCGTACTTTTGTTCCTACAATGACAAAGGACGCTTATGCAATCAAGCAGATTTCGGACAGACCGAATTTTGCCGACAGCGATATTCCGACTCTCTTCTCAGAGCTTATTGAGAAAACCGAAAGTTCAGCTGTTTTTGATGAACTTGAAGCTCTCCTTAAAAAGCGCCGTGAAGAACTCGGCAAATAATCTATGCAAACAAGTTTTTATTCATTCTTATTTTCTATTGCAATAAGCAGCATTTTTATAGTGCTGCTTTACTTTTTCAGAAAAAAAGATTGCCTTTTGTAATTACTACGGTCTTTATACGATTTTGGGATTGTATGCTGTAACATTTGTAAGAATGGCTCTGCCGTTTGAATTTGGGTTTACAAATACAATTTCAGATCACAATGTATATGCCTCCATAATGAATGTCCTGACCCCCGACAAGAAAGCTGTGTTTGTTCCTAAATTCACATTGCTCAATCTACTTGTGTCAGTATGGATTGTCGGAAGTGTGATATACATTTTATGGGTGATGATTAAGTATTACAAAGCAGTAAAAGCTCTGAAAGCAAATGTTATTGACGGCACACCCGAAATGCAGGCAAAGCTTGACCTCATTTCGCAAAAGTGCGGAATCAGAAGAAAAGTTAAGCTAAAATTACCGATTGCGTTATCTCCCCTGTTACATACGGTTTTTAAATCATGTTATTCTTATTCCGAATCGTGAATTTGACGACAGGGATTTTGGATATATCGCAATGCACGAATGCTGTCATATAAAGAACAAGGATATTTGGATTAAATTGCTGACGGAAATTTATTGCGGAATCTTTTGGTGGAATCCGTTTGCCCACCTTTTGAAAAAAAGATTTAACCTACTGTCTTGAACTCAGGTGTGACAAGCGTGTTACAAGCAAGCTTAGCGAGAACAGATGTACTGTGTATTACGAAGTACTTGTAACGCAAATGAAAGCCTATAAAGAACAAAAAGAAAGTGAAAAGAGCGACAGGGAAACTGCACTGAAAAGTGCGCTTGTCGGAATGAGTTTTGTAACCAACGATAAGGGCGAAAAAAATTATAAGCAGAATGGAAATGATTCTGTACCCGAAGAAAAAACAGACAATTATAAACAATATTGTTACAGCTTTTATGGCATTGCTTATTATCGGTATATTCTTTGCTTCATACTGCTTTTTGATTGTCCCCGGTTGGGACGCCACATACGAGGATTGTGTAGCCGATCTTGTATCATCGGGCGAATACAACGATAAAGTCGAAGTATATGACGAAACAAATATGTATGTGTATGTTGAAAAAGACAAAACCACTCACCTCATTTTTGAGCCTTACGATAAAAAAAAGGCATTGTCTATACAAAAAATGATTCTATTATTATTCCATACTCCGAGGTAGAAAACGGCTACTATGATTATTGTCTTATATTAAGGGAGAAATAACAGATGAAAAAGAAAGCCGCAAGAATTTTTACAGCATTTATTATGACAGCAATTATCGCACAGGGAACCGTTATGGTTGCAAGTGCAGCAGAAACAGATTCAACCCCCGACAGCGTTGCAGTTGTTGAAGTTGCAACTCCTGACAGTTCAGCTTTGGAGAGCGGTGCCGATTCAACTTCTGTTCAGCCGATAGCTGATGTAATTTACAAGAAATGGCGTCGTGGAAGTCACGGACAGCTCCAGTACAGAAGATGGAACGATACAAAGCAAGAATGGGTTGACGACGAATGGATTGACTACAAAGGTTGATCTGCAATAACAACAGAGGCGAAACAGACATAAATCTGTTTCGCCTTAATTTTTTGTTTATTCAAAAAGATTCTGTTCCGACAGGCTGACCGATTCAACATCTTTAAGCTGACGCTGAATTTGACGGGTGCGAACACCCACAAGCTTGTCAAGCTCCTTGTTTGCCTGATCAAGTCTTTGCTGTGTCATTACAAGCACATCATTGAACTTGTCGAACTCGGTCTTTACACCGCCGAGTATTTTCCAAACCTCTGCACTTCTTTTTGCACGGCAAGAGTTTTGAATCCCATTTGCAACGAATTGAGCAGAGCCGCCATTGTACTCGGACCTGCAATATTCACCTTGTACTCACGCTGAAGAACTTCAACAAGTCCCATATTGACAACCTCGCTGTAAAGCCCCTCAAACGGAAGAAACATAATCGCAAATTCCGTTGTGTTCGGCGGATCAATGTACTTATCGTGAATATCCTTTGCCTCGCCCTTTATACGCTGAACAAGTGCTTTTTGTGCCGATTCAATGCGTTGCTTGTCACAGCTTTCAACCGCATCACGAAGAGCAGAATATGTATCGCCCGGAAATTTGGAATCAACAGGCAGATATACTGTACCGGCACCGTCAGCAGGCAGTTTGATTGCAAACTCAACAACATTTTTTTGAGCCTTTTTTTTTGCAATATTTTCCTCATACTGCTCCTTTGTAAGGATTTCGGAGAGAATTGCGCCAAGCTGAATTTCGCCGAGTATGCCCCTTTGTTTTGACATTTGAAAGAACCTTTTTCAAATCGCCCACGCCTACCGCAAGCGTTTGCATTTCGCCGAGCCCCTTATAAACCTGTTCAAGTCTTTCGTTGACAAGCGAAAATGACTTATTCATTTTTTCCTCAAGTGTTTTTTGAAGCTTTTCATCAACTGTCTGTCGCATTTCATCAAGCTGACGGAGATTTTCCCGCCTTATACTTTCAAGCTTTTCATCAACCGAACGTCTGATATTTTCAAGGCTCTGAACATTGTCGGCTGAAAAGCTGTGAAGTCTTTGTTCAAGCTGAATCGCCCTGTCATTTTGCGACTGTGCAAAGCTTTGCTGATTGAGCAATATCCTTTGAAGTTCGTTCTCCGTTCTGTTGTTATTATTCTTTTTGAGAACTGTTATTAATGTGACAACGCTGACAATGAGCGTTATTGCACAAAATAAAAGCACAATAATCTCGGATGTCGTAAACTGCATATTAAACCTCCCGAACAATAATTCGATTTCACAATTAAATAATATCATTCGGGAGTTTTTCTGTCAACTCAGGTATCGAATATTGTTTCAACCCGTTTCCGACAATTTTCAGGTGAATATACAAAACGGTCGATACGGTTGCTGTCGCAATAGTATTCGGGGCATTTCGGATTGTATTTGTAATCAAAAGTGTCAATGATGATGATTTTAATTTTCATTTTTTCGGGAATGATGCTTTTTATGTAAACGCTTGCCTGCTGACCTGCACGAACTCCCTCTTTTGTTTCTGCAAGTCCTGCAAGATTTGGTGTAAGCTCCACAAAAAGCACCGTAGTTTTCCACGCTTCGGATAATTCCCGACACGGTTTCACCGGCACAAAACCTTTCGGCATTTTCTTCCCATGTGCCGAGAAGCTCCTTGTGACTGAGGCTTATACGACCGTTTTCAACAGATTTGATAACGGCTTTGATGTCCATTCCTACAGTAAATCTCTCGGCAGGGTGTTCAATCCTTGAAACCGAAATTGTGTCAATGGGCATAAGTGCAACAATTCCGCAGCCTATGTCTGCGAATGCACCGAAGTTTTCAAGATGAGTTATGCGGGCAGGCACAATATCTCCGCATCGCAACCTTGAAATGTATGCGTCAAGGCATTTGCGTTGTGCTTTTTCTCGGGAGAGAACATTACAATCGGTTTGCCGTTTTCGTCCTCGGTTATGTCGGTGACAACGAAAACAGACGGGACGGTTCACCCTTGAAATCACGGCTATGTCACGAACAGAGCCGTCCTTAATTCCGATTGCACCCTCCTCCCTCGGAATTATGCCTTTTATGCCTGCAAGGTCAACAATAAGGTTGTGACTGCTGTCGCACACACAAGCCTTTGCCTCAAGAATCTTTTCGCTGTTTTTTGCATCCTCAAGCATCTTTAATGAGTGAAGTATATTTATGTTTTCCTGTTCGGATATAAGTTTTCCTTCGGGTAAATATTCTGACATTTTAAAGCCTCCGTCATATTTAGGTTTACAGAAAATCATATGAAAAAGTTTTCTGTCTTATTACACGGACGCAATTTTTTGCAGAAAAATTTTATTGCATTTGCTACGCTTTCCTTCATAAAAAGCGGCAAACTTGCATTTTTATTTCATTTATGATATAATAAGCACGAAAAGTACGATGAAATCTGAGCTTTTGTTGAGTGCTTATTATACGAATTTATATCCCCTCAAATTTTGCCATGCAAAATTTTCGATGGGATGATTGTACCATAATGCACTTTGTGATTATGGTACAAAAAATGTGTGTTTTTAGAATAAAATCCAGATTAGAAGAGCCGAGGTCGTTTTTGGAAACATTACATAACAACAAGGCTTGACAGGAAGGAAACAAACTATGAATACTTACAATCTTAAAAAAATGTGTGCCGTATCGGTTGCATCAATTATGTGTGTTTCTGCATTGGCATTTTCGGGTTGCGGTGATAAGAAGGCTGAAGTCTCGCAGACTCCCGACGAAACAACTCTGGCAACTACTGCCGTAAGCACGGCTGATGAACCTACCGCACAGAACTATCTTGAAAGCATCGGCATTGATACCGCTACTCTCGGAATCAATCCGAACATTATTCACGATTCAAACCCTGTCGGTTTTCAGCTTGATATGCCGAAGAACGGCGATACAATCGCAGTTGTTCACACCTCATACGGTGACATAACAATGCGGCTTTTCCCCGAACAGGCACCAAAGGCCGTTACAAACTTTGTAAACCTTGCAAAAGCAGGAAAGTATAACAATTCACTTTTCAGCAAAGTAACAAAAGACTTTATGGTCAACGGCGGTTACTGCGGTACAAGCTCGTACGGCGAGGCATTTGAAGATGAATTTTGCGACAGGCTTTTCAATATCAGAGGCGCTGTTGCAATGTCAAACACAGGTGCGGACACAAACGAAAGTGCATTCTTCATCAATCAGAAAACTGCCGAAACATATAAGAATGAAGGCGGCTGGGAACATCTTGCAAGTCAATGGGATTCTATCAAAACTCAGCTTGCAAACTACAAGGATTCAAACCTTCTGACTGCATTCATTGAGAAAAACGGCACAAACTGTTACGATACCGACAGCGTTCCCGACAGCGTTAAAAAAGCTGTATGAGGAAAACGGCGGAAATGCCTATCTTGACGGTGCATACAATGCGGTTGACAGAGGCTACACGGTATTTGCACAGGTAATTGACGGAATGGATGTTGTTGATAAAATCGCCTCAGCTAAGGTTGACAAGGACGACATTCCCGTTAAGAACATTGTTATCAAAAGCATTAAGATTACACAATATAAAGAGGAACCAACAACTCAGGCAGATTCGACATCTGCCGAAAGCGTCACACAGCCGACCACAGTCGGATAAGGAGCGGTTATGAACAGAATGCCCGTTGCAGCGATTATGTATGACTTTGACCGTACCCTATGTACGAAGGATATGCAGGATTACAGCTTTATCCCCCGTCTTAATATGACCGAAGACGAGTTCTGGAAATTTTCAAACGAACTCGGTCAAAGCGAACATATGGACTCAATTCTTGCGTATATGTACGCAATGGTAAAAATGTCCCGTGAAAGGAATATGCCTCTTTTTGCGAAATGACCTTGTTGAAATGGGAAAAAATGTTGAGTTTTTTGACGGCGTAAAGGATTGGTTCAAAAAAGGATTTCCGACTTTGGAGAAAAGCTTGGAATGCAGGTTGAACATTATGTAATTTCCTCGGGTATGAAAGAAATTATTGAAGGTACGGAAATCAGCAAAAACTTCAAAAGCATTTTTGCATGTGAATTTCTTTACGATGAAAACGGCAATGCCGTATGGCCTAAAACCGATGTAAATTACACCAATAAAACGCAGTTTGTTTACAGAATCAACAAAGGTGTTCTTGATGTTGCAAATGATGTTGACCTCAACCGTTCAATGCCGGAGGACAGCAAACGGGTTCCGTTCTGCAATATGATTTACATAGGTGACGGTCTTTCAGATGTTCCGTGTATGAAAATGATGAAAGCCTACGGCGGGTATTCAATTGCGGTTTACCGAAAAAAGGACAGCAAGGTTGAGGATTTGCTGATGAAAGACAGAGTTGATTTTATCTATCCTGCCGACTATTCGGAAAACACAGGTCTTGACCTCACCGTTAAAAATATCATCAGAAAAATGGCTGTCTGCGGTCTTTTGTACGATGAAAACCATGAGCAGAAAAAAAGAAATTCTCGGAAGATAATTTCGGTTGAATAAAAAAAGTCAAGTATCAAAACGATGCTTGACATTTTTCTTTATTTGGTTTAATATAATCGTAGAAGAGAGATACCTGCGATAAGCGGATTCTCCACTTGTTGGTTAGAAGCTAACCGCCAAGGGTTCGAATTTTGGGCGGTTAGTTTCTTTTTTATTTAAGTGTACATATTGCTATGTACTAAAAAGAAGTCATTTTTTGTTACCGAAAACTTGGTAACAAAGAGCGATAACGCTGACGATTAAAGTGCCGAGTAAACATACATCGGAAATTGTCATGGTTATCACCTCCTCTTGTGAGGAGAAACCGCCTACCGTTTAATGCAGGTATCACGGTTTTATTCTAACAGTTTAATTCTTATTTGTCAATTTAATTTTCAGACGGCAGTTCTTTACGGACTGCCGTTTTTTTGCATATATTCTGCATAACCTAAAAACATATCTTCACATCTGTAGTTGGTCTGTATTTTTACGAAAAAGACTTGCAATAAAAAAAGCAAATCAAATATAATTTAAAGAGAGCGTTGCTCAGATTCAATTATTGTATAAATAATATAACAACAAATTTTAACACAAAGGAACAAATAATGAATAAATTTCAACTTATAACCAATGAGGTAAAAAAAGGTAATAAACGGTAAAGACAGGGCGGTTGTCACCACTCTGCTTGCGTTGCTCACAGGAGGAAACATTCTTATTGAGGATATTCCGGGTGTGGGAAAAACAACAATGGCGGTTGCGTTTTCAAAGGCGCTCGGTCTTGAATACGGCAGAGTACAGTTCACTCCCGACACTTTGCCGTCAGATATCACGGGCTTTGCGGTCTATAACAAGGATACAGGAAAATTTACTTTCAACAAGGGCGCTGTATTCTGTAATCTTTTTTCTTGCAGACGAGTTAAACAGAACTTCAAGCAGAACTCAGGCGGCTTTGCTTGAGGCAATGGAAGAACGACAGGTCACTGTTGAAGGCAACACTTTCAAGCTTGAAAAGCCTTTTTCTGTTATTGCAACGCAAAACCCGACAGGAGCGTCAGGAACACAGCTTTTGCCTGATTCACAGATTGACCGATTCACGGTAAGGCTTTCAATGGGATATCCCGACAACGATGCGGAATGTAAAATGCTGCTTAACAGAAGCGGTAAAAATCCCCTTAACTCAGTAAACTGCATTGTATCCAAAAATGAATTTCTTGAAATGCAGTCGGAGGTTCAGAATGTTTTTTTGTCAGCGACGATATGGCAAGATATATTGTGTCACTCATTTCGGCAACAAGAAAGCATCCGTTGCTTTCAAGAGGTGCAAGCCCAAGAGCAACGCTTTCACTGACCGATATGGCAAAGGCTGTTGCATTTGCCGAGGGCAGAGATTACATTGTGCCGAGAGATGTGCAGAATATTTTTATCTGCACCGTAAATCACAGGATAATTCTCAACGCAAAAGCCTCTGCATCAAAAAAGAACAGCGAAGAAATTCTGCACGAAATTCTCAGAAAAACTCCAAAGCCGAGGACTTGAAAATGATAAGGAACATAATAATTTATCTTTGTCTGCTGACGGGAACATTTTTGTTCAGCATTTTTTATTACGCCTGGTTCTCATGGTTTTTGTTCCTGACGGTTGTTTCAATTCCGATAATCTCGCTTTTGCTGAGTCTGCCTTTTTATGATACGGAGTGTACGCTCCAATATTGAAATTTTTGCAAAAGAAAATGTTTTTATCAAGGATGAGTTTTACATTGCAATATCAGGCAAGAAGAAGAAACCGCTCTTCTGCCCTATGCTCACGCTGAATATAAAATCAACCAACCTTACAGCAAATCTTTGTGAAAACATAAAAATCAGATTTTCGGGTACATTTACAAAGCCGTTAATCAGACAATGCAACAGTCTTACACAGCATTGCGGACAGCTTGACATTGTATGCAAAAACGGTAAAATTTACGATATGCTCGGCATATTTTTTCTTCCGATCAGGATTAAAAAGCGTAGCTTTGTTCGTGTCCTTCAAAACAACAAAAACCGAAAATTATCCCCGACAGCAGTAATTTCACGGTTACGGGATATAAGCCTAAACCTGTCGGCAACAGCGAAATTTATGAGCTTCGTGAATACCGTCACGGTGACAGTCTGCGCAATGTTCATTGGAAGCTTTCGTCAAAAAACGATGGGCTGATTGTAAAAGAACCGAATGTTCCGATAATCAAGAACTGTCTTATAATGCCTTTTTCGGAGATAATGCAGACGAAAATGATGTTCTTTTTGCAAAGCTGATGTATGTCTGCCGATATATGATTAAGAGCATAGGCATTTGCTTTGCCTGCGACAGGAACGGCAATCCTTTTGAGATAAGATGCGAAAACGATATATTAAACTATTTTTCCGCACTCTATCTAAACACGGAAAGCAGCTTTGTTGCCGACACAAATGATTTTCAGCATTATAGTATATTTGCCGATCGTGAGGAGGTTGACTTGTTGTGAAAAACAAAACAAGCTTTACGATTGACATTCTTCTCTGCGTAACATTGATTTCAAGCCTGTTTTACTGTCTTGTCACCTCTTTTGATATAAAAACAGAATGGTACATCATAGTAATTCCTACGGCAATTTTCTGCACAATTTACGGATTGCTTGCCTCCCTTGTCAAAAAGTCGGGTGTACTGTTTATCAGCGTAGCAATCACTATGATTGTTTTTGTATTCACTCTGCTGTTTTCACTTGAAAGCATACTTGAGCAATTGAGTTATGTTATTACTCAGGCTTTAAAACTGCTTTCGCAATATCTTCCCGTACAGAACAAAATCATTTTGGGAGATACCCTCGGCACAAGTGCAACAGGACTTTTTGTGTTCATTTCGGCAATACTGAGTGCAGTTTTTACAATCAGCCTGATACGATACAAGCGTATTTTGATTCCGTCATTGCTGTCAATGGTACTGCTTGTCCCCTGCTTCATTCTTATAAACACTCTTCCGTCGCTCGTTTGTCTTTTTATTGCAATTGCAAGTCTTATTGCCTTGTACATTTCAAAGAACACACGCAAATTCAGACCGTCACAGGGCGGTGTGATTGCGGCAATTTCATTCGGAACAATGCTTGTTGTGATGACAATTTTGCTTGCGTTCAATCCGATTGAAAAAATATGAGCGATTTGACTGGCAGGAAAACCTTTTGCAGAGCATTGAAAACAGCTTTAATATTGATGACGGACGAAAAACTACCGCAGAAAAAAAAACCTTAATGAAATCAAAGGTTCACTTGAAGAAAAAGAAAAAATCTCAGCGATATCTCTCCGCTGACGCAGACGCATACACCTGTTATGACGGTCACTTCGGCAGTTGGCGGTAATATTTATCTCAAAGGCACAGCATATGCCAACTATAGGGACAATATATGGAGTATCATTTCAGACAATAATGCCGCAGGATATCCGCAGGATTTCGTACCGTTTACGGCAACAATCGGAAACAACGCTTTAACCGATACAAAGGGTTCATATGCTGAATGAAAGTAAGATTGCCTATGTTCCCTACTTTTTGAAAGTCTACCCGACAATCTCAATTCGGTTGCTGATGTGTGCGTAAAAACGATACGGATAAAAACGAATTTAATTATTCGCACTATCCGTTTTATGCTGAAAACACATACAGATACAATAATTCAGCCGAAGCGGAAGATTACAAAGCATTTGTGTATGACACCTATCTTGAAATTCCGGGAAAAACACAAATTGAATTGCGTAGGATTGCTGACCAAGAGGGCTTTCTCGACTCGGAGCTTACCGTTTCCGAAAAGATTGAAATGGTAAAGAACTATATTTCAAACAGTAAAACCTATTCGTTGAAAACTCCGAAAATGCCGTCGGGCAAAGATTTTGCAACTTGGTTTCTCAACGAGAGCAACACGGGATATTGTGTTCATTTTGCCACAGCCGGCACGCTTATGCTGAGGGCACTCGGGATTCCGGCACGATATGTTACAGGCTACTATGCAACCGCATACGCAAATCAAACCGTGACTGTAACAACCGACAACGCTCACGCATGGGTTGAGTATTACAGCGATACGGCGGGTTGGATTCCGCTTGAATGTACACCGTCATCGTTTCAGCCGGCAAGGTATGTCGGCTCTCAAAGAGCAAGCGGCGGCAGTACGGACACAACTCAGCCAACAACCGTTGAACCGACAACAGCACCGACTGCTCCGACAAACGGCACGGTTTCTCACGGCACAAAGCCGAAAAATGACAGTAAATCTTTATTTGAATTTAACGGATTTACAATCGCTATGATGTCATTGGGAATTGTTGCCCTTGCTTTAATCGCAATTTTCTCAAGAAGAATTATCATTATCAAAAAGAGAAAACAAAGATTTGAAACAGGAAGAAACAATAAACGGGCAATCTGCATTTATAAAGAACTTAAAAATCTCACGAAAATTTCGCATCTTCTGATTACAGATGAAGTGAAATCCGTGTACGAAAAGGCGAGATTCAGCAATAACACGATAAGCGATGATGAACTGAAAATTATTGAAAACGCTTACTATAATTCCGTTGAAGAAATTTACAATAATCTTCCTCGCATCAAAAAAGCCGTATTACAAGTTTATAAAGGCAATAAAATAAGACATGCTCCCGTACAATACGGGAGCGTTTTTACACAAAAGGCTCTTGAAAACAACTCAAGAGCCTTAGATTTTGCTTTATATTATTTAAAAAAGATTCTTTTTGTCATAATAATCCTTATCGACAAACTCGTCCTTTTCGTCAAGATTGCTGTCACTGCTCTTGAAAAGTCCCGAGCCAAAACGATAATCGTGATTTGCCATTCTGCGAATTCCGTAAGCAAGAATTGCAACACACACCAAAAACCAGAAAACTAACCAAAACATAAACAACACCTCTCAAAAGCAATACAATGTTAGTATTTTTGTTTAGCTGATTATATCATTGCAATATTATATTGTCAATATATTTTTATTAATATTCATTAATAAATGCAAGAACTTTTCTTACTGTTTCAACACTCAATTTATCAGTGTTGCCGTATTTGAGAAAAAGAATTGACATTACCTGCATTAAGGTTCAATTCCTTATAAATGCGGTAGTTTGTAATACACTTTTGCTGTTTAACTTCACAGATTTTTTTATACATCAAATTTTTGATTTTTGTTTCATTATTGTGTTTGTTTAATCTGTAAAGGTAGTTATCATAGATTGTTTTGTACTCGCTTAATTCTTTTTTTCGGAAACATATTTTTTCAACATTATTGTCCGTAATTCCCGAAAGTTTTTCGCAACCGTCATTAAGATAGTCGTACTTTTTAAGAAGTTTATTCTTTAAATTTTTATCGGTAAACATCATAAGATAAAGGCATAAAGCATCTTTAAGGCGAAAATTATTTTCGGCAAGTTTTGAAAACGAGTACAACGATGTTCCGCCCACTCCCGACAATTCCTGTAGTTGTGAAAGAAGATATCCTTTAAATGTCAACGCTCTCATTTAAACCTCTCCAATAAATCAGATAATAAATAATAGTATTATTCTATTAGTAATATTTTTATTTGTCAACAAAAAATTGTAATTTACCGACATAATTTTGCAAGTTAGGGTTCGGTACTGTTAATTTTCTTTTGATATGGTAAAATGGTTGATGAACGGAGGGAATGCGATGTTTAATGTTACAATCCGTCAGGTTGGGATTGAGGAACGGGAAGAAATTATAATTTGCTGTCATGAAATCAGCGACGAGGTTATGTCGCTTGCAAACAGCATTAAGGGGCAGAAAAAGTTTTCTTCTTGCATCAAAAGACGGCGAGATGTTCAAGCTTGACACAAAGGAAATTTTCTACATAGAATCGGTTGACAACAAAACCTTTATATACTGCAAAAACAATATTTATGAAACCAAACAAAAGCTGTATGAGCTTGAAGAAATTTTAAAAGGAACAAAATTTTTCAGATGTTCAAAGTCAATGATACTGAATATCGGTAAAATCCGTTCCGTGTCACCGTCTGTCAACAGCCGTTTTGAGGCAAAGCTTGTAAACGGTGAAACGGCAATTATTTCAAGGCAGTATGTGCCGACCTTGAAGAAAAAGCTTGGAATGTGAGGTATTGTTATGAATGATTCTTTAAAAAGAAATTATAAAGGAAGTCATAAAGGACTTTTTTTCATAATCACGGTTGCAATGCTTTTTGTTGTAAGCCTTGCAAATTCAATTGCGTTAATCGAATACTATCCCCCCCTATTTTCCGTGGGTTGTAATGGGAACAGGTGCGGTAACTTCAATTCCGACTCTGCTTTTTTACTTTAAAGAAGAACCCACCAAACTGCAGGCTCGCATACGAATTGTCATTCATTTCTGCCTTATTCAGGCAATTGTTATGACCGAGGGATTTTTGCTTGGTTGGTACAAGAATTTTCCTATGGCGCTTTTGGTTTTTGCAATGGTCACCGCCGTGTATCTGCTGACATTTCTTTTCAGCTACATTACACGGACAAGCACGGCAAAATCAATTAATGAATCGCTTAAAAAATTTAACGCAGACGAGGATTATCAGGACGAATAACTGCATTTTGACATACAAAATCGCAACTTACTCCCCTCTTTTTGCAACACAGCTAAAATTGCTTTTCTTTTGAATTGCAAGGTGCTACTATGTTGACAGAAGGAGGGGATTTTTAATGAGTAACATAATCGAAGTTAAAAATCTTGTAAAGAATTATAAAGATGTTCACGCAGTAAATGATATATCATTCACGGTTGAAGAAGGTTCGTTTTTCGCATTTCTCGGAATTAACGGCGCAGGCAAATCAACCACAATCAACATTCTTTTGTACGGTGCTTGAAAAACATCGGGCAATGTTAAAATCGGCGGATATGACCTTGACAAAGAAAAGAACAAAATCAAGGAGCTTATCGGAATTGTTTTTCAGGGTTCTGTACTTGACAAACAGCTTACCGTCAAAGAAAATCTTGAATCGAGAGCGTCATATTACGGACTCAACAAAAAGAAATCGCCAAAAGAATTGAAAGCCTTACACAAACCTTTGACCTTTCGGAAATTCTCAAAAGAAAATACGGAACATTGAGCGGTGGCCAGCGCAGACGGGTTGACATTGCAAGGGCGCTTATTAACCGACCTAAGCTCCTGTTCCTTGACGAACCGACAACGGGACTTGACCCGAAAACAAGGCTGCAGGTGTGGGAAATCATCCACAATCTTCGCAAAGAAACAGGACTTACGGTATTCCTCACAACCCACTATATGGAAGAAACAGTTGACTGCGACAATGTGGTGATTATTGATTCGGGCAAAATTGTTGCCGACGATTCTCCGCATAATCTCAAAAAAAAGATTATTCGTCAAACAGCCTTGTTTGGTACACGGAAGAAAATTCTGAAAACGATAATCTTCTCAAGGCCGATAATCTCGAATTTGAAAGAGTCGGAGATGCGTATAAAATCAAAATCAAGGACAGCAGACAGGCTCTTGAAATCACAAACAAACATACTGAAATTGTCGATTTTGAGATTATCAAAGGCAATATGGACGATGTGTTTCTGACTGTAACGGGTAAAAGGCTGGGTGACTGATATGAAATTTCAAAGAACACTTTGCTCATACAAGGGTATGACAAAACGAAATATAAAGGTATATTTAAAGGACAAAACCGCAATTATCTTCTCAATGATGACGCAGATTATCATACTCGGATTGTATCTTTTATTTCTCAAGCAGAATTATGTAGATTCAATGACTTCAATGCTTGACGGCTTCAACATCAAAACAGAGGACAATTTGATTAACGCACTTTGTAAATTCATGGCTTGTATCGGGCGTTATCGGTACATCTGTTGTAACGGTTGCAATGAACTCGCTTTCGGTAATGATTTCCGACAAGCAGAACAAGATTGACTACGACTACAACGCTTCTTCCGTAAAGGGCAGTACGGTTGTTCTCTCCTACTTTTCGGGTGCGGTTGTAAACACAATTGTAATCAGCGCAATTTTGCTGACGGCAGGCATCGCATTTTCGTGCATATCGGGTTCAAGCTTTCCCGAATTTACAGAGCTTTTAAAATTATATGGACTTGTGATTTTAGGCTCTGTTTCGGCTGTACTTATTCTTATGTTTGTTGCGTCATTTTTCAAAAAGAATTCAACCTATGCCGCATTCAACACACTTATTTCGGTTGCAATAGGTTTTGTAATCGGCGCATACATTCCCGTCAGCCAGTTTTCGGACGGAGTTCAGACATTTGTAAATCTTATCCCCGGCTCACACATTGCGGCCATGATAAGAAATGTGCTTGTCAGCCCGTGCATTAACGATATTTCGACCTCACTCGCAGGAGCAGACCACGGAATGTTTGCAACAGAGGCGGAAAAAGCATTTGCAACCAACCTCAACCTTTTCGGAAACGAAGTGGATTTCACATTTATGATGATGTACTCAATCGGTGCAATCGTACTTTTCCTTGTCCTCAACCTTATATCATACAAATTCAGTTCAAAACGCAAAGACTGATTTATGACAGATAAAAAGCCGACACTCCGAAAAGTGTCGGCTTTTTTATATATAGTTACTTCAAACTTCTTCTGCAATTTCTTTTACAAGAGCAAGCTTTGCCCACTGCTCTTCCTCGGTAAGCTTATTACCGATTTCGCATGATGCAAAACCGCACTGCGGACTGAGATACAATCTGTCAAGCGGAATATACTTTGCCGCCTCATGAATACGATTGATTACAGTCTGCTTATCCTCAAGAACAGGTGACTTTGTTGTGATAAGACCGAGAACAACCTTTTGTCACCGCTCACATATTTTAACGGTTCAAAACCGCCTGAACGCTCATCGTCAAACTCAAGATAATAAGCGTTGACATTTTCTTCACCGAAAAGTTTCTCTGCAACAGGATCATATGCACCGCTGCTGAAGTATGCAGAATGATAGTTACCTCTGCAAACATGAGTATTGATTACGAGGTCATCGGGCTTACCCTCAATTGCAAGGTTGTTTACCTTGAGAAGTTTCTCACTGATACTCTTAAAATCTGCATCCTCGCCATAGCGGTTTACGCTACCCTCCGCAACAAGAACGCCCCATGTGCAGTCGTCAAACTGGATATTTCTGCAACCTGCATCGTAAAGGTCTTTGATTACCTTTTTGTATCCATTTGCAATATCGTTGATAAGTTCTTCATCTGTCGAATAGAACTTCCTTGTCGTTTCAATATTTGCAGGAATGATGAACTGCTGGAAAAACTGTGCGGGAGCAGGAATTGTCTGCTTTGCTACTGTGTTTTCATCCTCAAGAGCCTTTACAAATTTGTAATGTTCAACAAACGGATGACTGTCAACCGAGATTTCGCCGGAAAGCCATGTATCGTCAATCAAAGCCTGTTCGCCGTGGAATGCAACACCGTTTTCGGTTTTTTTGTGTTCAACTCCGTTAAATCCCCACATGAAGTCAAGATGCCATGTTGCTCTGCGGAATTCACCGTCGGTAATCGCTTTTATACCGGCTTTTTCTGTTTTGCAACAAGGTCAAGAATAGCCTTGTCCTCAACTGCGGTAAGCTCTTCTTTTTTGTGATTTTACCGTTTTCAAAATCAAGTCTTGCTTTTTTAAGATAATCGGGTCTTAAAAAGCTGCCTACTGTTTCAAATCTAAATGGTGTGTGCTGTTTACTCATCTTAAATACCTCCGTGGAAATTTGATGAGTTAATTATATTATGAATTCACAGACTTGTAAAATACTTGTTATCAGCCGTTTGCTATTAGTTTTTCTTATATCAAATATGTTTCTTTAAAGCCTCAATATATGCCTCGGCAAGGTTACTGTGCAGAATCTTTTTATTTTCGATATAACCGATTTTCATATTGCCCTCTTCATCAAGGGGATTGCGGTTATATTATCACCGTTTAGCTCATTGTCGATTACACCACTGCAAACTGTGTAGCCGTTGAGTCCGATTAAAAGGTTGAATAGGGTTGCTCTGTCGGTCACTCTGATATTTTTTGTACGCCCGACCGTGCTGAAAATTTCTTCCGAATAATAAAAAGAATTATGCTCCCCCCTGTTCAAACGAGAGATACGGATAATCGGCAAGCTCCTCCATTGTAACGGATTTTTTGTCTGCAAGCGGATGGTCGGTTGATACAAACACATGAGGCTTTGCCGTAAAAAGCTCGGTGAATGTCAGCGACTTTGATTTTATAATTTTCATCAGCGCATCTTTGTTAAAGCTGTTGAGATAAAGAATTCCGATTTCGCTTTTCATCTTTGCAACATCGTCAATAATTTCGTAGGTTTCGGTTTCACGAAGTGAAAAATCGTACTCCTCGCCTGCAAACCGTCGGATAAGATCAACAAATGCATTGACTGCAAACGAGTAGTGCTGGGTTGAAACGCAGAACTGCTGTTTTATCTTTGTTCCCGACTTATACACTCCCTCAAGCAGGCTTGCCTGTTCAAGAACCTGTCGTGCATAACCGAGAAATCTTTCACCCTCGTTTGAAGTTACAACGCCCTTGTTTGTGCGTGTAAAAATCTTTATGCCCATTTCCGTCTCCAACTCACGAATTGATGTTGTAAGTCCCGGTTGGGAAATAAAAAGTTCTTTTGACGCTTCACTCATTGAGCCTGTGCGGGCAACGGTGACAACATATTTCAACTGTTGCAAAGTCAACCTTGTTCAATCCTTTCAAAAACAAATTCCCTCATTCAACATAGAAAACACGGTTTTCTCTTCTCGGTGAAGTTTTGGGATATTCACCGTTCACATAACCGATAACGCAGTGACCGATACCCTCATAGTCACCCTCAATACCGAGTGATTTGAGAATTTCTTTGCCCTCTTTGCTTTCAAATTCTTCCTTTGCACGGTGAATCCAACAACTTCCGAGTCCCTCATCATGGGCGGCAAGCATAAGATTTTCCATTACAAGAGTACCGTCATACAAATATGTAGGAGCTGCTTTATCGGCAAGCCCAATCAGCACAACGGGAGCGTTATAGAACGGATCAACATCTTTTCCCATAATTTCGGCATTCATTCTTGAAAGCCTGTCACGCATTTCTTTGTTTGTAACGGCAACGATAATAACCGGCTGTCTGTTCATTCCTGACGGTGCATACAGACCTGCGGAAATGATTTCGTCAATAACTTCCTTTGGCGGCATATTAGACTTAAAGCTGCGAACGCTTCTTCTTGATTTCAGTTTTTTCGATAAATTCACTCATTGTGTAAACCTCTCAGTCCTCATAAAATTTTGCAAAATCTTCAACGGATTTTCTCTTTGGTCTTACGATTTCGGAATCAGTGTAACCAACTGCGATAACGCTGACAACAGCCTCTGTTTCGGGAATGTCAAATTTTTTCTCTGAGCTTTTCACCGTCACGGATACCCATAACAAGGGTTGAAATGCCGAGTTCGGTTGCCTTTAGCAAAAGTGCCATATTGTTAAGACCGAGATCGTAATATCCCCAGCCGTTGCCGATTTCAGTCACGGCAGTACCGTCTTTGTCAAAACCCGAACGGTTGAGAACAACTGTTGTCACGATATATGCAGACGCATTTTCTGAATTTTTTCTGTTAAATTCAGGAAGTGCCTCTCTTACGGCATTCTTACTTTTCTCGCCTGTTGCAACATACAAGCGCGGCGTCTGCGAGTTCTTCCACGAAGGAGCAAGATTTGCCGCCGAAAGCATTTCATCAAGCAGGCTTTTGTCAACTTTTTTATCTATATAATGTCTTGTGCTTTTTCTGTTATTTAAAGCTTCAGATAATTCCATAATCGAACCTCCAAAATTTTTATACCTATATTGTACCAATGGAGTGGGAATTAATCAAGGGTTAAAGCAGAATATAGAACAAAATCGGTATCGTAAAAACTGCCGTCAGCTGTGACACAAGCGCCATGCTTGCACCGTCATCAGAACTTTTTCCGTAGGCTGACGGAATGATTACCGTGTTAAGTCCAAGCGGCATTGCATTTGCGCAAAGTGTTGCGACAACTGCCTCCTGAGGTGCGTTAAAAAGCTTTAATATCAGAACCGAAACCGTTGGCAGAAACACAAGGCGGATTCCTGCAACAACATAGGTCTGCCATTTGCCGAAAAGATTTGCAAAGCTGTAGCCGCCTATTACAAAGCCTGTCAGAATCATTGCAATCGGAGACATACAGGCAGCGGTTGAATTGATTATTGTTGTAACAAGTCTGAATTTCGGAATCGGCAATAAACCGAGAATTGCTCCGATAAAAATTGAAACAAAAATCGGATTAACAAAATTTTTCATTGAAAATTTGCCGTGTCCGTTCGGCACAAGCCACGCAATTCCTATTGAATAAGTAAACAGATTAAGCGGTAAAGTGAACATAAGATAGTCGAAAAGCTCCATGCTTTCTGCGCCGTATATTCCCGACACCATTGCAGTTCCGACAAATCCGAAATTTGAAACGGAAATTGAATAGCGGTACACCTTTTTCAGATATTCCGACTTACCAAGAAACCTTGAAACGGCAAATCCGTTGCAATGCAAAACAGCAGAACCCCCGTGCTGTAGGCAATGAACACCCATTTTTTCGCTTATGTTTTTTACTGTACAATTGGTGCGGAATGTGTTAATTACAACGGCGGGCATAAGAATTCTGTTCTCAAGCTTTGAAAAAATTTCGGCTGAATTTTCCGGCAAAAATCCGCCCTGTCGGATTGTGAAACCAATAAATATAAACGAAAATAAAACCGCAATCTGAAAAATTACCGATGAAAAAATCTCCACAAATTCATCCCCTTTTAAAGCCAAAACACCCCCAGTCCGAGGGGCTGAGGGTGTAAGCTTCAAATCAAATTACTTGCAGCTGCACTTTGTCTTCAAAGCTCTGGCAGTCCGTACACTGACAAACAGTCGGATTTGCCTCGTGAGTTCCGACCTTGATTGCTTCAAGCGAACAGTAGTCCTTTGTGCTGTTGTGATGCTTACAGTTTGTTACCGAGCACATAATGCTTTGGTTACAATATGCATTGTTTTCCATAGTATTCATTCTCCTCATTCATTTTTGCGGATTAGCCGCTTTTTATATTGTTTCTGCATTTTGCGGATTTATACCGCACACTTTGAAACATCTGCAATAAAATGTACTGAGGTGAATTACATGAATGTTGTATCGGCTGTTTTTCTTGTTGTTTTTGCCGTAATCGGAATTTGTGCATTTGTCCGTGAATTAACATTTTTTCTCTTTCGTAACAGAAAAAATAATACCGTTATGTTTGTTGCTCCCGTCAGCGGAAAATGTGAAAATGCCGAATATATTTTGCGAAGTGCTGCCGCAAAGGTAAAATGGATAAGCAGAGGAAGAAATGACTGTGTAATTTGCCTTGACTGCGGTATGGACGATGAAACAAAAAAGATTTGCCAAAAAATATGTCGTGACTACGGCTTTGCAAAGCTTTTGACAAAACAGGAATTTTTTGAAATGATAAAGTAAAAATCCAAACGAAATTTAAACAAAAATACTGCCACGGAATATGCCGAGGTTTTATAAGGCAGTATGATAAAACTTAATAAACCCAAGACATTGCCATGGCAGATGAGGCTTTGACTGTAAAAGGTCAAAGCCTTTTTCTTATCAAAGTCTGTGGGTGCATTTTTTGCATATACAAATGACCGAAAGGAGCAGAGTAATGGAAGCATTATGGTTTGTGCTTGATTTGCTGTGACAACAACAGTTGTACTTGCAACGGAAAAACTTATCATCAAAAACTAAAATCGGAGGTAAAAATGTTTGGACTTATAATGACATTGACTGCAAAAGTCGCAGTAGAAATGTTTGCAAAAGGTGCAGGAACGGCTATTACACTTCTCTACACAGGAACAAAGCTGAGGAAAAGAAAATGATTGAAATATTCTTATTATATCATAATCACAAGGTGCATTATGATATAATCACCATCGAGAATTTTGCAAGGCAAAATTTGAGGGGGGAACATAAATTCATATAATAAGCACTCACAAACACTTTAGATTATAACTATAATTTCCGTGCTTATTATATCATAAATCCGTTAGCATTAACAGACAAAATTCATAAGCAAAGCACCTGCAATGTGCATAACAAAATTTACACATAGTAAAAAGCATACAAATAACCATAGTAAAACTTGATGATTATGCTGATTTATTATCTACAGTATTGTATTCGTATAACGATAATGTTACAATTATGTCAGAGCAATAATAACCGGTTTGAACTTAAAAACAATTATTAACAGAAAGGTATGAATTATATGAAGCTTGATTATATTAACGAAGAAAATAAATTTAATGAAGATGAATTTGAAGAACTCACCGAAGATGAGATTTATCTTAACAAAGGTGCAGATGCGTATCAGGCGGGCGATTATGAAACAGCAATCAGGCTTTATCAAAAGTCTGCCGATATGGGAAATATAACCGCACTGAGCAATCTTGGCTACTGCTATTACTACGGAAGAAGCTTTCCTGTTGATAAAACCAAAGCTAAAGAATGTTGGGAAAAAGGCGGCTATTTTCGGCGATATTCCGTCTGTTTACAAGCTTGGTGATATGTACAGGTACGGCGATTTACCGCAAAATCTCGATTATTCACACGCTTTGTACAAAAGGGCATTTTTGTTAGCTCTTGACAATATGGACAACTACTATGTTGCTCCCGATGCATTTTTAAGAATGCTAAAGTATTACCCCGAGGAAATTTCCGACTTTGGCTATTCACCTATCGACATAGCCGCCCATTGCGTTATCGGAATAAAAAGATCGCATTGCAAGAGGTGACAATTATTCGGGAAAAAGTTTTAAGTGATGCAAAAAGCCGTACTCATAAAATTACTTGATGAATAATTTTTTTAATTAACAGTTTGGAGAAAATTATGTTTAAAAAACTTCAGGAAAGAAAACAACAACAATACGAAGAATATGTAAGAATGAGAAATGCAGAAAGAGAACGATTGTATTCGCTACCGGAAAAAAATTGATGGTGGAAACTCTTTTGGAAATAAGAGATTTGAATAACAAAATAGATGATTTAAAAAAGAACCGTTATACTTTACAGTAATCTTAACGGCAATTAAATATTAACTTAACAAAAAGGACAAATTCACTCACGGGATTTTCGCTTAACAGCGTGCCTGTTATGATGTGTGAATTTGTCTTTTTTATTGAACCAAAATTATTACTGTGATATAATTTTAACTATAAAACTACTTACGATTTATTCGGAGAAAATATGGATAAGCAACGAAAAAATAAGATGACAAAAGATACAATTCCCGAGGGTTCAGCGTACCGCTTGCGGTGTTTGACTTGATTCCTGTTATATTTTTCGGACTGTCGGCAATTAGAGAGTAGGCAGTCTTTTTCACAGCACATTGTTTGTAATCGGAGCAGTGATATGCCTTGTTTCAGGCGTAGTCAAAGTACTTTGGAAGCTGATTGCCGCTGTTGCAAAAGAAAAACATATGGCTGATGTTCGTACAAATGCGAATTTTATGCCAATCGGATTTATTGTTCTGATAACAACGCTCATTGTTGACAGAACAAATTTAAACGGTTCGGCAATACTTGCAGGATTGCTAAGTTTCCCCTCGTGCATTTTCTTCGCAATAGGCGTAATCGGAATGATTTTGATGACCGTTCTCGCATTCAAAGCAGACTCCTCAAACCCAAAAGTGAACCTGACAGAACAATTCATCATACCACCGCACAGTTATGCTTCTTTGTATGATTGATGTTAGTTTAATAATATTTCAGCGTGATTTCATCATTCATATTTTAATAATCACTTTACACAACCACCTGATTTTGGGTGGTTTTTATTTTGCATTACTTTACGCAAATTCGCTCTAATAATTTTTAATTAAATTTTCGAAAAATTGCATTATTCTATGCATTTTTCTTTAGATTAGGGGTATAAGTGGAGGGGGTTCTTCTTTAGTTACAACAGGAGTGATTATATGAGCGGTTGCAAATACATAACAATTTCATACAACATACTCTCGGACAAGAGATTGAATTCTACGGACAAGCTTGTTTACGGTATTATTGAATCGGCTTGCAGAATGTATGACAGTTGTTGCACTATGAGTAATGACACGATTGCTAAGATACTAAATACCACCACAAGAACAATTCAAAGCTCAATTTCTAAACTTGTAAAATACAAATTCATATATCGTAAGATTGAAAATGCAAACGAATCTTACATCAAACTAAGGAGTATGACTGTAATTCAGGACACGGACACTACGAAGAATACTTCATACCCCCATGAAGAAAATTTCACTCCCCCCATGAAGAAAACTTCACATAAATATAATAATAAAAATAATAATAAATATATTGTCGAAATCAAGGAGATTATCGACTATTTGAATTTGAGAGCAAGAAAGAATTTTCGCAGTTTAACCGCTGCAACACAAAGTCTTATTAAAGCAAGACTTAACGAAGGCTTTACTGTTGAAGATTTTAAGAAAGTAATTGACATCAAGTGCAGTGAGTGGCTTGGGAGTGATTACGCACAATACCTCAGACCGCAAACGCTGTTCGGGACAAAGTTTGAAAGCTATCTGAATTCTATTGACACCGTTAAGCCAAAGAAAGATTTTGACATTCTGTCAACCTATGAAACATTATAAATTACGGAGGTTATATGAAAGATACAACAGAAATTGAAAACCGACTCATCGGTCATATTATCAACTTTGACGAGGGCAAAAAGCCTCATCAGCGAATTGTCGGACGATTTGTTCACAGATGAAACCAACCGTTCCCTATTCGCAATTATCCGCAAAGAATTCAAAAGCGGAAATCCGGATACAGGCATTTTGCTTTCTAAATGCTCAAATGAACAGAAACAGCGTATTCTTGAATGTGCCGACAGTTCGTTCAGAACGGACAATGTGAATGAATATATTAAAATTCTGATTGATGAATCTGCAAAAAAGATTTATGAAATCAAGCCTTGAAAGCTCAATCATTGACGGCAGTATTTCACCTTCAAAGCTGAGGAGCATTGCCGATACAGCCGATGAAATCGCTCACAATGACACATTTAGGCAGAATGAGAAAATGCTCAATGATTACATTTCGCACATTGGCAAGGCTCACAAGGGCATTAAAACATACTTTCCAAAGCTTGACCGCTTTACTTCGGGATTGAAGAAAGGCACACTCGCAATACTTGCGGCAAGACCGTCTGTCGGCAAGACTACGCTTGCACTCAACATTGCGGTAAATTGTGCCTTACACGGTCAAAAGGTTATGTTCTTTTCGCCTGAAATGACCTACGATATGATTTTGGACAAGGTGTTTTTCTTCTCAATGCAATATTCCTTATGAGAATTTCAGAAACAGTCAGAATGCCGAACAGCTGCAATCCACAGCAAGAAATTTTGCATTAGGAACGAACATTTCAAAATATCTTATTGTCAGGGACAGAACAAGAAATGTTGAAGCAATCACCTCTGAAATTGCCAAAGAAAAGCCTCAGCTTGTAATTGTTGACTATGTTCAGATTGTTTCAACGCTGAAGAAATTCGGTGAGAGCAAGCGACTTCAGATTGATTACATAACAGGCGAACTCAAAGCGATTGCAAAGCAGACAGGCTGTTGCGTTATTCTACTTTCACAGCTCAGAAGAGCCGATACAAACCATATTCCGACAATGGAAGATTTGAAAGAAAGCGGAGGTCTTGAACAGGACGGTGACTATGTTTTTCTCCTTGACAGAGAATATGTCCGCAACCGTGACTCAGGCATTCCTCCCGAAGAAACCATGCTGATAATTGCGAAGAATAAATTTGGCAAAACCGCAAAAATAGAGCTTAACTTTGACGGCAAATATCAGAATTTTACGGAACCAAAGAAAACAAATTTTCCGCCTTATAAAACACCGAAAGCACCCATAATGCTTGATATTTCCGAATCACTCATTTCCTCTGAAATTCAGAATTCATTTGAAACTCACGAACTTGATAACTAATGCCCCGCATAGAAAAAGTCACGACTGCATATGCAATCGTGACCGAGTTGGTGGAGATGAGGGGAATCGAACCCCTGTCCGAAAAAATCTTGCCAAGGGTTTCTCCGAGCGCAGTTGGTGTTTTAAATCTCCCTCGGTGCATCGCCCATCAACAGGCTATGCACTTTGGCAGCTCTAAGCTGTGACAGGGTTCGGAGCGCTCCCCTGTTCACATTTACCTCTAATCGACGCCCCTTACACAGCCGAGGTACTCTGTGTAGGAACGAGCAGCACTCAGGCTGCTAAAGCAACTGTTTTGTTGTCAGTTAATTTTAAAGTTGCGGATTTTATGGCGGTTCCGCACCGCCGCTCGCTTACCAAGGTTTGAAATCCCCGTCGAAACCTTTACATCCCCATATTCAATTTAAAAATTTTATATTGAAAACCTGTATTCAGCGGCAGGCTTATCAAGCATTTTTTCACAGCAGACAAGACAACATTCAATGTGCTTTGTATTCGGCTCAATCGGTGAATATATCACAGCCGATTTCAAATTGCTTTTGCTTGAATTATCTACTGCTAAAGCAACAACTCCGTCATCGGTTGCCAATCCGCCCATACCCTTGAAAGGTTTGTCAAGCTCATCAAAAAAGGCAGAATATCACTGAGATTTCATCATCACACGAATACTCAACATACGGAAACACAATATCATTTTTGAAAAATTCCTTCATTTCGGAATCTTCGGCTGAATTCAAAAGTTTAAGATTTTTAATCACAATCTGATTTTCGCCGTCAAAAATTTCAATCGGAATATTTACTTCCTTGCCAACTTCAAGGCTGAGTTTTGCTAACGGATAATCTGTCTTTTGATATTTTGAAAATATTATTTCAACATTCTTTGTCAAATCAAGCAAAGACAAATCATCAATCTTATTCTCAAGTTCAATAAAGTTTATGAACAGAGAATCAAGAGGAGCGTCGAAAAGCCTGTCGCTCTTCCAACCGAGTTTCATAAACTCTGAGATGATATATGACCTTGTTAATTCGCAACATTCAAGCGTTTCACCGCATACTGAGTCAAGTCAAAACGCTGTCCATCAATTACAATTGCGGAAAAATCATCGGACAAATCAGAATTATTTTTCTTTTTCAAGAATAACATTTTCTCTCAAAGTCAAATCTTCACAGCAAATATCATCTTTGGAACAATTGAAATTCAACAGAACAAGCTCGGTTTTATCGGACGAATTTTTGCAAAACCAAGCACGGAATAATCGGTATCAAAGGCAGAAAAAGTCCCGTCCGATTAAAGCAAAATCGCTGTATTCCGAAATATTTTCGTACAAGCTACGCAAACTCATAATAACACCAAACTATCTTCTCTGTTCTTTAATGGCACGCTCCATATCACGCTTTGCGGAGCGTTCTGCCATATCGGCACGCTTGTCATAGAGCTTTTTACCTTTGCAGAGTCCAACCTGAAGTTTTACCTTGCTGTCCTTGAAATACAGACTAATCGGGATAAGTGAATATCCCGTCTGCTTAACCGTGCCGTAGAGCTTTAAAATCTCTTTTTTGTGCATAAGAAGCTTTCTCACACGCATCGGATCACGGTTAAAGATGTTTCCCTGTTCGTAAGGAGAAATGTGCATTCCGTTGACAAAAATTTCGCCGTCAACAATTGAACACCAGCTGTCCTTGAGATTTACTCTGCCGGCACGCAAGGATTTTACTTCCGTACCGCAAAGCTCAATTCCGGCTTCATAGGTTTCCTCGACAAAATAATCGTGTCTTGCCTTTTTTGTTCTGAGCAATCGTTTTCATATTTGCCACTGCACATCCTCCTTTCTACTGTGGAATACAAGATTATACTACTGTTTTGACAATTTGTCAATAGTTTAAACCAAGAAATTAAATTTCATTTCTGCCCTCAAGAGCCTTTGCAAGGGTGTATTCGTCAGCATATTCAAGGTCACCGCCAACGGGGATACCGTAGGCAAGCCTTGTTACTTTTACACCAAGCGGTTTTAAGAGCTTTGAAATATACAGAGCCGTTGCATCGCCCTCAACGGTCGGGTTGGTTGCCATAATGACCTCCTCAACCGATTCCTCGTTAAGCCTTGCAAGCAGTTCTTTTATTGTAAGGTTGTCGGGACCGATATCGTTAAGCGGTGAGATTGGACCGTGGAGAACATGATAAACACCCTTAAATTCGTGGGTATTTTCAATAGCCGTAGCATCTCTCGGAGTTTCAACAACGCAGATAACGGAATGATCCCTTGCGGGATTTGCACACACGGGACAAAGGTCTTTGTCTGTAAGATTACAGCATTTACTGCAATAGTGAATCTTTGTGTGGGCATCCATCACCGCACCCGCAAGCTGTTCCGCTTCTGTTTTTTTGACAGATTGAGAACATAATATGCAAGTCTTTGAGCGGTTTTGTTACCGATTCCCGGCATTCTTTCAAACTGCTCCACCAAATTTTCAAGCGGAGCAACATTATATCCCGACATAATCAGAACATTCCCGGAATGTTAAGTCGGCCCGAGATTGTTTCCGTTTTGTCCTCTTTTTCCTTAGCGGCTGCTCTGATTGCCTCATTTGCGGCTGCCATAACGAGGTCTGAGAGCATTTCTACATCCTCGGGATCAACAACTTCCGGTGAAATCTCAACCTTTGTGAGTTCCATTTTGCCTGTTACTGTAACCTTAACTGCACCGCCGCCGGCTGTTGCCTCATACTCTTTTTGTTTCGAGTTCCTTTGATGCGGCCTCCATATCATCCTGAAGTTTCTGAGCCTGACGGGCAAGCTGCTGAATGTTGTTTGCTCCGCCGCTGCCGTAACCCTTTGGTAATCTTGCTTTCATAATTTTATCTTCCTTTCGGTTATTCTTGTGTTATTATTACATCGCTTCCCTGCAAGCTTTCAATAAGCTTGTCAACGGGATCGGTTTTTTCTTCTTGTTTTGCACTCGGTCTTTTATACGGACCGAGATTATAGTGCTGAACTGTTGTTTCTAAAATAAGCTGACGGATTTCCTGTCGTCTTTCGTTATTTTTGAGGAGTTCAAAAGCCATTTCATTATCTGTGTCAATCAGCAAATATTTTCCGCTTGTGTAAGCGGCAGAATTTGCAAATGCCGCCGCAATTGCCCTTGAAACAGGTTTCATATTGTTGACTACCTCTGCCCAATCGGGAAAAGGCTGTGCGTTATTATAGATTGCATCAAGGTCAACGCTCGGTCTTTGAGCTGTTTTCTTAGGCTTTTGCTGTGCAGAAACGGGTTGTTCCTGTATTGGCTGAACGGGCTGTTTCGGTGTCGGCATCTCAACAGGAGGCGTCGAAATTACCGGCTCGTCATTGATTTTTTCCGAAACAGGTTTTGTTTCCTGCGACTTTTCGGGTTCGGAATTTTGAGCCTCAGGTTTTGGAGTTTCACTCTGAACAGACTGCGGTACAGTTTGCACCTGTTCGGGAACATAGTTCACCTTTATTCCCTTTTTAACAGCTTTTTCAAGAGCGGTTACCCTTGCGGTCAAAGCCTCAATTGTACCGTCAAGCTCAGCCGATGACAGCTTTACAACTGCCATTTCAAGCTCTGTTCTGTCGCCTGTTCCCCTGCCCATATTCTGATATGCCTTTGAAAGCACATCCATATAATAAACAATGTCGGCAAGTGAGAGGTAATCCGACTGCGTTTGAGCCTGTTCAAACTCATCGTCAGCCATAATCACGATATCCCTCGGATTTTTTACCGACTTTATGAGCATAAGCGTTCTGAAATGCGAAAGCAATTCATCGCAAAGCCTTGCCATATCCTTGGACTCACCGTAAAGCCTGTCAACAATTTCAAGTGCCTTTGCTGTGTTCTTATTGATTACACAGTTAGAGAGCTCAAAAAGATATGTCTTTCTCGCAAGTCCTGCGGCACTGCGAACAACATCTTCATCAATTTCCGAGCTGATTGCAATACATCTGTCAAGAAGCGAAAGAGCATCTCGCAACGCACCGTCAGCAACAGATGCGGCAAGCATTGCGGCACTGTCGCTCAGTGTCACGCCCTCCTGATTTGCAACATAGAGCAGTCTGTCTGCTATTGCACGGGGTGGGATTCTGTGAAAATCGAAACGCTGACAGCGTGACAGAATTGTCTGCGGAAGCTTGTGAACTTCGGTAGTTGCCAGAATGAATATGACATGTTCGGGAGGTTCTTCAAGCGTTTTGAGCAAGGCATTGAACGCCTCGGTTGTGAGCATATGAACCTCGTCAATGATGTAAACCCTGTATTTGCACTTTGCGGGCTTGAACTGAACCTCGTCAATAATCTGACGTATATCATCAATTTTTCTGTTGGATGCGGCATCCATTTCGACAATGTCGAGGATACTGCCGTCGTCAATTCCCTTGCAGATTTCACATTCACCGCAGGGATTTCCGTTTACGGGATGAAGGCAATTGACTGCCTTCGCAAGAATTTTTGCACAGGTAGTTTTGCCCGTACCTCTTGAACCCGTAAAAAGATATGCATGGTTAAGACGGTTGGTGCTGATTTCGTTTAAAAGAGTTGTGGTTATGTGTTCCTGTCCCGAAACATCGGCAAAGGTTTTCGGTCGCCACTTTCTATAGAGTACCTGATACAAAAATTCACCCCGCAATCAACAAAAATGCAAGCCGTCAGCCGAAATAACGGCAATCGTACAAATGAGTGAACGACAGACTTACTGCATCGCATCGGCAATACTGCTTAATGCTGCTCGGTTCCCCCGCCTGACATGATTCACAGACCCCAATCGTACAGGCCTGTCGCTCACTTAATTGCACGCTTTTTGACTTCTTGCAATTCTGAACTAAATTATTCATTTCTTTGTTCGTAAAAAGAAATATATTGTACAAAAAGAACACCATTGCAAGACAAGCTGATTGTTCAGTCTGCTTCACAACGAACTTATTATACCATAACCGATTAATAAAATCAATAGGTTTTGGTTATTTTTATTGTTTGCAGTCACAGAAAGATATCGTATGTTTTGCAGCGGCAAACATTGTTCACCGCTGCAAATGAATACACATTTTTGATTAAATCATAAGTTATGTGAATAAACAAAATGTTACATCAATGCGGGCGTCCAATGAACGCCCACAGCATAGACTGCATAAACACTTGCAATTTTGCACTCGGGCATAATATGCTGTTTATTATGCAATCTATCTTCACGAATTGGGAACGGCGGCTCGCCGTCAATTTTTAATTTGCTAAGATTTCCCTTGCAACGAATACACCGCCGGCGCTGGCATGAGAAAGTGAATGTGTAACGCCGCTTCCGTCACCGATGATATAAAGTCCCTTGTGGGGCGACTCGAGGTGCTCGTCAACATCAACTTCCATATTATAGAACTTAACCTCAACACCGTAGAGAAGTGTGTCATCGTTGGCTGTGCCGGGGGCAATTTTGTCAAGGGCATAAATCATTTCAATAATGCCGTCAAGGATTCTCTTTGGAAGCACAAGACTCAAATCGCCCGGTGTTGCGTCAAGGGTCGGAACAACAAGTCCTTCTTTGATTCTGCTCGGATTGCTTCGGCGACCTCGAATCAAATCACCGAAACGCTGAACGATCACACCGCCGCCCAGCATATTGGAAAGACGAGCAATGCTTTCGCCATAACCGTTGCTGTCTTTGAATGGTTCTGAAAAATGCTTGCTTACGAGCAGCGCAAAGTTTGTATTCTCCGTTTGTTTTTCCTTGTCCTCATAACTGTGACCGTTTACTGTAATAATGCCGTTTGTGTTTTCTGTAACTACACTACCCTTAGGATTCATACAGAATGTACGCACATTATCCTCGAACTGTTCTGTGCGGTAAACAATCTTGCTTTCGTAGAGTTCGTCTGTGAGGTGTGAAAAGATTGCGGCAGGGAGCTCCACACGAACACCGATGTCAACACGGTTAGATTTTGTCGGAATTTTAAGGTTATGACAAACATGTTCCATCCACTTGCTGCCGCTTCTGCCGACTGAAACAATGCACTTTTTTGCACTCATAATTTTCATCGGCTGTGTCAACAAGATAACCGATTACCGAACCGGGGTTGAGTACACTGTTACAGCCTACCTCAACATGATCACCGAGCATTGCACCGAATTTTTTAACGCCGGTTTCTATCTTTTCGTTATCGCAATTAACGGTAACAAGCGACTTGTCGCTCTTGAGGTTAGAGGTAATTGTACCTGCGCCTGTGTGCGACTTGTAGCCAAGAATACTGTCACCGATGTAGTTATAGTGCGGAGTCTGAACACCGTCAAAAAGAATTGAATTTTTAAGCTCTGTTGAGTTGCCTACAACTGCGCCCCTGCCGACGATTGCATTGCCTCTGATGAAAGCACAGTGTCTTACCTCTGCATCCTCACAGATGATGAGAGGGCCGCCGAGGTGAGCGGACGGATAAACAGTCGCACTTTTTGCAACCCATATATTTTCGCCACGCTGTTCGTAGATTTCGGGGTCAAGAGTTTTGCCGAGCTCGATTATAAAATCTTTGATTTTAGGAAGTGCCTCCCAAGGATAGTCGAGTTTTTCAAGAAGTGGTTTTGCAATTGTTTTGTCGAGGTCATAAAGATTTTTTATGAGCATTTTTTCATTCATTATGTATTATTTCCTTTCGGTTTAAAATCAAATTATGCTGCAAAAAACAGCCAATATCCGTGAGCGTCTTTACCTGCAATAAATTTTACACCGTCGCTTGTGTATTCCGAAAAAACATAGTTCTTTTTGTCAAGCGGAGAGGTGACGGTAACACAGCTGCCCGTGCCGCACCATCTTTCGTTAAATACATTGATGCCCTTTATTACAAAGTAGTCTTTTGAAGTTTTGCCTAAATATCTGTGTTCGGTCATTTTACATCACCTTTTTTACGAATAATCTTTTTGTTAAGACGGTTATCCCAGCCGAAATTTTTAAATATAAGACAAGTTATTATTGCAAGCGCAATACCGAGTACAGCACCGCAGATTACATCTGTAGGATAGTGTACACAGTTGTAAAGCCTTGAAAACGCAATGAGAAAAGCGAGTACAGCCGTAAAAACGGCGAACTTTTCTTTGCGTATGATAATTACCGTTGCAGCGGCAAACGACGAGGTTGTGTGTCCCGACGGAAAACTGTAGCCCGACGGAATATGCCCGTTTACGGTAAAGTCGTAGGTTACAAACGGACGGGGACGGCAGATAATATTTTTTATGCCAAACTCACCGAGCAGCAATCCCAAAGTCATTGCGCAAAGCATTATAACTCCCGTTGCCCTTGTCTTTTTGAAAAGGCAGAGCGTAAGTCCGAGTATAATCCAGATAAGACCTTTTTCACCGAGAAAGCTCATTACAGCCATAAATGTATCAAGAAAATCACATTTTATGCCTTGTATTGACTGCAAAACCGATGCGTCCCACGGAGTGATTGTTTCAAAAAAAGACATAATTTCTCCTATTAATGTTATATGCCGCTTGCTGATATGTTTATATACATATTATAGCAAACGGCGGTTGTTTTTTCAATAAATATTAATCAACAATATATTTTTCTGCTTTAGAATACAGCTTTTCGTCAAGGATTGCCTCAACCTTAATTCCCTCTGCAACATATTCTTCGCTAATCAGGGTTGCGTTTTTACGGATTTCTGCCACAAGTCCGGCATCGGAAAAAGGAATAAGCAGAGAAACTCTCTTTACTCTTACGGGGAGGTTATCGTCAACAGCTTTTAAAAGGTCGTCAATGCCTGTGCCGTTTTTGGCGCTTATCTTGACATATGAGCCTATCTCCTGCGGAAAACTCTCTTCTTCCAAAAGGTCGCATTTGTTGAGCACGGTAATTATAGGAGTGTCGCCGCAGCCGAGTGAATTTAAAAGGTCGGTTGTAACCTGCATATGCACTCTTGCCTCATCGCTCGAGGCATCGCATACATTTAAAATAATGTCTGACAGAGCCGCCTCTTCAAGAGTTGAGCGGAAAGCCTCAACAAGGTGGTGCGGAAGTCTGCGTACAAGTCCTACCGTGTCAATCATCATAACCGTAACGCCGCTCGGCAGTTTGAGCGCCCTTGATGTAGGGTCAAGAGTTGCAAAAAGTTTGTCCTGAGCAAGCACACCCGCATCAGTAAGATAATTCATAAGGGTGGATTTTCCTGCGTTTGTGTAACCGACAATTGCACAGGTGATTACTCCGTCTTTTTCTCTGCGTTTTCTCAACATTGAGCGGTGCTGCTCCACTCCTCATCCGTGATTTTTCTGATAGGCTTGCACGGATTCCCCACGGCTACGCAGTCGGACGGAATATCCTTTACAACAACGCTTCCACCGGCGATTACAACATTACTTCCGATTGTGACGCCCGGCATGACCTGAACTCCTCCGCCAATCCACATTGTCACCGACGGTAATCGGATAGGCATATTCAAAGCCTGCGTTTCTTCTCGGATAATCAACAGGATGACCTGCCGTGTAAAATCCGCAGTTTGGTGCAACAAAAACATTGTCGCCGAATTTCACCTTTGCACAGTCGAGAATCACCATATTGTGGTTTGAATAGAAATTCTCACCGAGTTCGATATTGTAGCCGTAGTCGCACCAGAACGGAGCGGTAATATAGGAATTTTCCTTTGTACTGCCGACAATTTTCTTTATAAGAATTTTTTGAGTCTCTTCATCTTCAAACGGAAGATTGTT
>VOFC01006161.1_pt1 | contig 79944 bp, 106 predicted proteins | sample 5384161 | NCBI WGS metagenome assembly VOFC01 (sample SAMN12384722, study PRJNA508395) | human gut metagenome | isolation source: healthy gut B | host: Homo sapiens | reverse complement strand
GTCGGCGTGCCGACGGCGAATTGGGAAGCTTTTCGGGTAGGCATGCTTTTGAGGAAGTCGCACGGCTGCACATTCCGCGAGCTGTTGGTGCTGGAGCATCCGAACGCGGTGGACGAAACCTGTATTGGCGGGTGTTTTGGATGCCCGAATACCTACGGTTACGAGCCGAAGAACAAACCGTGCCCGCATGAACATGTTCATCAGCGAGAGGTAAAAAGAAGTAGCTGTGCGCGGCCTGTTGGGATCGTATCGTCCCGGGAAGTGAGGCGCTGCACAATGAGTAAGGCCGTACTTATCAGCATCCGCCCCAAATGGTGCGAGCTGATCGCCAATGGCACAAAGACCGTTGAGGTGCGCAAGAGCCGCCCAAAGCTGCACACGCCGTTTAAGTGCTATATCTACTGTACGCAACCGAGATACCCGCACGAGGACTATATCGAGACGGATTATCCAAAGCCGCAATTTTACGGTGGCGGTAAGTGTCATCGGCGAGTTTGAGTGCTATGACACTGTCCACCTCCTCCGTTTTGGCGGTAGCGTCAGCCCGGAGATATGGCATATGCTTGCCGGATTGGAGCGTTGTCCCGGCGGACGAGATCTTTGATGACGCCTGCTTGACCCGCGATGCGGCCGAGGCGTATCTCGGCGGGCGGGAAGGCTGGGCATGGCGCATATCAGGCTTGCGAATCTATGATAAGCCTCGCGCACTGAGCACGCTTTGTCGTCCGTATGAGTGCGATGATTGCGATGCGAAATGGGCAACTGACTGCAACGCTTGCCATGACAAGGGCAAAATCAAGCGCCCACCGCAGAGCTGGCGCTATGTGGAGGTGACTTAATTGGACTGGAAGCGGGAGGCGGCTGATGAGCTGCGCAACTACATGAACCGAAAGGCGGCAATTGCAAACATCAGCGATCAGATCGCTGACCTGGCGACAGAGATCACAAGCATCCGCAGCGCATCGGCGGACGGCAGTCCGGTCGCCGGTGGCTCAAACGGCCGGGACGATGCGCTCGTCAACAACATCCTGAAGCGTGAGCGGCTGGAAGAGGCGCAGCGCTTGACAGAGAACCGTGTACGCCGCGTGGATCGCGCCTTGAATCAGCTCTCTGAGCGGGACAGGTGTGTGCTGCAGCGCTTTTACATCGCACCGTGCATCGGCGGCGTCGAGCGGCTGTGCCGGGAATTGGCCATCGAGAAGCCAACAGCTTACCGTTGGAAGGATTGCGCACTGCGGAATTTTACAATCACAATGTACGGCCTCACAGAGACGTGAGCGTAACGTGGGAAAAAATCGGGAACATTTTCACGGGAATCTGTGTTAAAGTGATATCGCGGGATTGCGAGAGAGACCGGCCCCGCAAGTCACTTTGTGATATACCTCTCTTCCTTTGATCCTTTTGCAGAATGTACGCATGGCTTTTTCTCTTGTCTCTGTCAACTCCGGTTTTCTCATGTCTCTCAACAAAGCAAAGCACCGGCCCGGTTTCGGGTTCGGTGCTTTGTGCATTCTGGTGCGGTTATGAATCTGAAACAACTTACCTACAAACTGCAGGCGGCGCTGAACCAGCGCGGCGAGCATTACAAAGTCAATCAGTTACAGCACTACTCCGAGCGGCTTGGCCGGATGGTAACAAAATACGTGCTGGAAAAGGCAGAAACCGATGAAACCGGGAAGCATATCAGCACGCGCGTACTGGAGACTTACAGCATGGCGGATGTCGTAAAAACGCTGGCGAAAATCTATAGCGGGTGATCCCATGAATCTCACGCCAAAGCAGCGCGCTTTTGCGGATTTTTACATCGAATTGGGCAATGCGACCGAGGCGGCGCGCAGAGCGGGGTACTCGGCGAAAACCGCCAAATCCATCGGAGCGGAAAACCTGACAAAACCTGACATAAAAATCTATATAGCGCGGCGGCAGGAAAAAATCGAATCCGAGCGCACGGCATCCCTGAAAGAGATCCAGGAGCTGCGCACGGCGATCATGCGTGGGCAGGAAAAAGACCAGTTCGGCATCGAAACCTCCATCGCTGACCGTCTACGCGCAGCCGGCGACCTTGAGAAGTCGCTGCGCATCAAGGAAGAGCAAGAAACAAAGGCGGCAGCGCGTGCATCTGCGCACTATGAGCTGCCGGCGCGCGTACTAGGCCGGGCGTTTGTGGACATCAACCGGCGCATTCAGCCGAACATGACGTATGTCTTTGAAGGCGGCCGCGGCGGCCTGAAATCGTCGTATATATCCCTGAAAATCGTCGAGCTGCTGAAAAACAACCCGACGATGCACGCCTGTATCATCCGCAAGATGGGCAACACCCTGAAAGACAGCGTGTATGCCCAGATGAAATGGGCGATCAACGAGCTGGGGCTATACGATGAGTTCAACTGCAAGCTGTCGCCGCTGGAAATCGTGCTGAAAGAAACCGGCCAGACGATCTATTTTCGCGGCTGTGACGACCCGTTGAAGCTGAAATCCATCAAGCCGCCGTTCGGCTATATCGGCATCCTGTGGAAGGAGAAAAAGACCAGCTTTGCGGGCCGGAAGAAGAACGTTCTATCAACCAATCCGTGCTGCGCGGCGGCGCGGATTCCTATGATTTTTCGTCATACAACCCGCCGAAATCCAATCCAGCTGGGTCAACAAGGAGCGGCTTGTCCCGAATCCGGGACGCATTTTCCATCATTCCAGCTACACGGAAGCGCCGCCGGAATGGCTGGGCGCAAAGTTTATCTCCGATGCGGAGCACCTGAAGGAAGTCAACCCGGCAGCATACGAACACGAATACGAGGGCGTGGCCAACGGCGACGGCGGCAGCGTCTTTGACTATCTGGAACAGCGGGAGATCACAGACGAAGAGATTTCACATTTCGACCGCATCTTCCAGGGAGAGGACTGGGGCTGGTATCCTGATCCGTACTGCTTCATCCGTTGCTACTACGACAGCGACCGCGAGGCGGTGTATATCTTCGCGGAACACTATGCCAACAAGGAATCGAACGAACAGACAGCGCGCTGGATCATCGAACACGGCTATGATGATTACACCATCACGGCCGATTCGGCCGAACCGAAAAGCGTCAACGATCACCGCGAAATGGGCCTGCCCGTCACCGGCGCTGTCAAAGGTCCGGGGTCAATCGAACATGGCATGAAGTGGCTGCAGCGCCGGCGCATCATCATCGACCCGGTGCGCTGCCCGAATGCGGCAAAGGAATTTTCGGAGTATGAATACGAGCGGGACCGGGACGGCAACGTCGTCACCGGATACCCGGACGTGAATAACCATAGCATCGACGCCACGCGGTACGCACTAGAACCGCTGACGATGCGCAGGGGGGCAAGTGCATGACTGTAAATATTTTGGGGACGGAATATGAAATCATTGAAGCCACGGCGGCCGAAGATGCAATGCTTGAAAAATGCGATGGTTACTGCGACAAAACGGTAAAGACCATTGTTATTTCAAAAAAGGCCAAAGACTGCGACCTGAAAGACTTTAGCGTCTATCAGAAAAAAGTTATGCGTCATGAGATCATTCATGCATTTCTGTTTGAAAGCGGGCTGTCCGAAAACTTTACGCATCCGGAATACGGCCATGACGAAACATACGTGGACTGGATTGCTTCGCAGTTTCCGAAAATGTGCGAAGTGTTCAAGGAGGTTGGCTGCCTGTGAAAATCAATATCCCGCTGGACAGCGTGAAAAAGCAGATCCGCGAAGAATTCCGCATTGCGCCGCTGGTAACGCCGGAAATGCGCGAAGCGGAAGATCTGTGGATGCAGATCTGGATGGGTACACCGCCGTGGGCAAACGATCAGGATCGCACCATCAATTTTGCAAAGGCCGTGACCGGCGAAGCTGCGCGCCTTGCGACGATGGGCGTCAGCGTTGAACTGTCAGGCTCTGCTCGCGCGGACTGGCTGCAGGAACGTCTGAACGAAGAACTGATTCCGTTCCTGCGTGACATGGTGGACGTGGGCTGCGCTGCTGGCATGTTCTTGCTGAAGCCCACGCCGGACAGCATCGGCCTGTACACGCCGCCGGAATTTACGATCACGGCTGTGGATAACCGCAAGCGTGTGATCGGCGTCGTGCTGTACGACACGAAGGCGACGCCGGATTATTACTATGTAAAGGCCGAATACCACCGCTATGAAGGGACGCATTATGTGGTTTCCAACCGCGCGTTTCGGCTGGCGAAGGGCAAAGCAGCGGCATCCCGTGTGAATCTGGATGAAGTGCCGGATTGGGTGGGCATCCTGCCGGACGCCGTGCTGGATGATACTGCGCCGCTGTTTGCTGTGTGCACTATGCCAGACGCCAACAATATCGACGGCGGCGCATGCGGTATGTCTATCTACGCCAACGCCCTGCCGGAACTGCGTGGACTGGATGTTGCATGGTCTGCCATGGTGGACGAAATTCAGGATTCCCGGTCGATCGCCCTTGTGGATGACCGTCTGCTGCGCGAGCCAGGGCGGAAGAATGTTTCCGTGCGGCTACCGCGCTATGTGCAAAACGTTGCTGGTTCAGCGGCGGAAAGTTTCTATCAGGAAATCGATCGCAAGCTGAAAACCGGCGAACGCCAGACCGGCATCAATATGTTGCTGCAAAGCCTGTCGACCAAGTGCGGCTTTTCGAAGGCTATTTCAGCTACAACGAAAAGCAGGGCCTTGCTACTGCAACGCAGGTGGAAGCCGATGACCGCCGCACCATCCAGCGCATCAAGGACATCCGCGACCGCATCCAGGCAGCTGTGGATGACCTGATTCAGGCATTGAACGACTATGCTGATATCTACGATCTGGCGCCCTATGGCACGTATACCGTGGCGTACAATTTTGGAGACATCACGTATAGCTACGAAGAGGACCGGCAGAACACGAAAAGCCTTTGCCAGCTCGGCGTTTTGCCGTGGTGGATGTATCTGGTGCGCTTTGAAGGTTTCAGCGAGGACGACGCAAAAGCGGCCTACGCCGAAGCCAACACAGCGAAACCGGGGCTGTTCCCTGATACCGAATGATCACCCCGGAACAGTTCCAGGAGATCGGCGAAACCCTGCTGCCGCTGCTGGACGACCTGACAGAATGGATCGCCCGCGACATGATCGAGCGCTTCATGATCCGCTTCGGCCGCGGCGAAGAAAAGCTGCTGACCGGCACGGATGAATGGCAGGCGTGGGTGCTGAAACAGGCCGGCGGGAATCTGGACGAAATCCAGAAGGCGCTGGCCAAAAGCACCGGCAAATCGCAACAGGAAATCGCAAAGATCTTCAGGGACAGCGGCATTCAGGCAGCAAAAGCGGATGCAGAAGCCGCCGCCGTGACGTTTTCCGGCCTCTCGTCCGGCATGATGGCGATCATCACGGATGCCTATGAGCGCACGGTAGGCGAAATTACAAACATCACGCGCACAACGGCCGGCGCGACCAATCAGGCGTTTATCGACATCTGTGACGCTGCATATTGGAAGGTGCGCACCGGTGCGCAGTCCTACACCGCCGCTATGCTGGAGGGCATAAAAGAGCTGGGGCAGGTACAGCCAATCGTGCGCTATCCGTCCGGCCATAAGGACACGCTGGAAGTGGCGGTACTGCGCTGCATCCGCACGGGCGTGGCGCAGTCATCCGGTAACATGACGATCCAGCAGTGCAAAGACATGGGCTGGAATCATGTGCTGGTGTCGCAGCATCTGGGCGCGCGTGTATCCGATACCGATCCGATCGCAGATCATGCCGGCTGGCAGGGCAAGGTGTACTGCATCGCTGGCAAGGACGCGCAGTTCGATAACCTGCTGGATGCGACCGGCTACCCGGAAAATCCGCTGGGCCTGTGCGGCTATAACTGCCGCCATTCCTTCACACCGTTCCTGCCTGGCGTTAGCCGGAACAATAACAAGCCGATCGATACCGAAGCCAACCGACGCGCGTATGAGCTGTCGCAGACGCAGCGCGCGATGGAACGCCGCATCCGTGCACAGAAGCGCAAGTGTGCGGCGCTGCATACGGCCGTGAAAAGCTGCGAAGATACGGCAGGCAAGGCAAAATTGCAGGAGAAATATGCGCAGTCCGCCAAGCGCCTGCAGGATCAGAACGCGGCCTACACGAAGTTCTGCGCCGACAACGACCTGAAACCATACCACGAGCGGCTTGCCGTTGCGGGTTGGGATCGCTCGGCGGCATCAACCGCGTCCGCGGCAGCACGGGCACAACAGAGAATTGCTGATGTGCAGGTTTCGCCTGCTCCGGCTACTAAAGCGGTTGAAAAACCTGCGAATGGTGGTATAATAGTTTCGGCGCAATATCCGGAATACAGCAGAATAATCAGCAGCTCTGACGCCGTTAGAGATGCCCAAAAGGCGAATCCGAACTACAACAAGCAAACATACGAATATACGAATAACTGCCAGCGGTGTGTTCCTGCATGGGAACTGCGGCAAAGAGGCTTTGATGTAATTGCGCAACCGTGTAAGCCATTGGGGGAGCGCGACGCTTTTCAAATGTCGCCATTTTCAGTGTGGAATTTTAATGCATTTGACGCGGATATGTCTAAACGAGTTCAGGCTGATAAGGTTGGCACTGGTAAAGAAAAGATTATTGAGTTCCTAAAAGCGAGCGGGAACGGTGCAAGAGCCGAAATCGTTGTTGTTTGGGACTATGATAGAGAAAAAGCGCACGCATTTGCAGCAAAAAATATTGACGGCAATGTTCTGTTTATTGATCCGCAAAACGGGAAGAGCGGCAAGCTGGTTGAGGAATATTTTGACAGGGCTGCAACAGGGAAAACAACGTGGCTGCGAATCGATAATTTGCCGTTAGTAGAGCAATACCGGGATGAGGTGATCAGAAACCCTTATGAATGACTTGAATAAAGCCTGCGAGATTGCTGTTGCAAAACAAAAGCAAGCATATGGAGCGAAATCCAAGGCAACAAAAATCAGCAAAATTGGCGAAACCAACGATTTGTATATAATTAGTTTTCACCCAGCATGCGGTTCAGTTGAATGCGGTGGTGGAGGGCTTCTTGTTTACAAGAAAGACTATTCCGTTGCCCACTATTGCATCCCGTCATATCCTCAAAATATATTTGAAATCATTGACAACGCGATTGACGTTGATGTTCCGGCGGAATATACATGATACTGAAAACTGTTTTATATAACAATCACGAAAACCATCTTACCAATCGGCAAGGTGGTTTTCTTATACCCAAAATCGAATCAGGATACGCAGGGGCGGACGGGAAACCGGCTGCCCCTTTGCCATATCACACGACCCCGCCGGTGGTTCATCCGGCTCAATCCACACAGTCGACGGGCTGTTAAAAAATCACGTTCAGGAGGATTACGCATGAAGAACATCGAGACCATTCTTTCCGACTTCGGTATCACGATTCCGGAAGGAAAGGCGGCGGATCTGCGCAAAGCCGTCGCCGAGAACTACAAGACCGTGGCGGAATTCACCAAATTGCAGGAACGCCACGACGCGCTGGACACATCGCTGAAAGACGTGCAGGGCAAGCTTGCCGCCTTTGACGGCGTGGATGTCGCAGCGCTGAAAGGTCAGATCACGACCTTGACCAATGACCTGCAGACCGAGCGGGACAACCGTAAGAAGGACGCGGCCGCCGTGAAGCTGCGCAGTACGGTGGACACGTTCCTGTCGGGAAAGCATTTCGTCAACGACATCACGCGCGAAAGCATCACGGACAAGCTGGTGACAGCCCTGGGGTCTGACGATGCGCGCGGCAAGTCGATCGACGACCTGTTTACCGGCCTTGTCACCGATCGGGACGGCAAGGAGATCCCCGGCATCCTTGTGGCCGATCCCGCCAGCAAGGCGCGCTTTTCGTCCGATCACAGCGGTATGGTGCCGCCGGCGGGTGGCGCAAAAGAATACGTAGCCCAGAAATACAAAAACAATCCGTTTTTCAGGGGCTAAGACTACGAAAGGAAATGATGATCTATGTCTATCCAGTACGGTTCCCTTTACGTGGATGAGCAGTACAAGGCAACTGTTCTTCCCAACCTGTTTTATAAGACCTGGCTTGTGCCCGGCGTGACCTATCAGGACGTGATGGTCGACGGCGCCGGCGGCTGCTACTGGCACAAGCTGACCTCCACCGCAGCATCTGTCGGCACGCCCGGCCGTGATTCACGGACACCGCCGCCGCTGACACGCTGGTGCAGGCCGTTTTCAACAACAACATGCATGCGTCGAAGAAGATCTACGGCGTGCAGGCCGCTGCTGTGGCGTTCCCGATTGCCGAGGAGCATCTGGCCCTTGCCACCCGCGAAGTCGCGGAGGCAAAGAACCAGTGCGCGCTTGCCTGCCTGATTTCCGAGGGTACTGCATCCACCAACACCACAAAGACCACTGCGGCCAACTTCAAGGCGCAGGTGCTGGCTGAACGCAAGGCCATGGTCAAGGCGAAGGCTAACCCCACCATCGTGCTTTGCAGCCCGGACTTCTTCGCGACGATGCTGGAGTTCGCCGGTGAGAAGTATATCCCGACGTCCAACGAAATGCTGCTCGCCGCCGCTGCCGGCGGCCAGGTAGGCAGCTTCATGGGCTTTACCTGGATCGAAGTCAACGGCTTCGCGTCGTCTGCTGATCTTGCCTACTATCCGCACGGCGGTACGAAGGCCAGCGTTACGGCGGCGAACCTCGCGAAGGTGGAATTCATCATGTACGATCCGAACGCCTTCGGTGTCGGCGATAACTTCAGCATCGTCCGCATGGTCGATTCTGAGCTGTTTGCCGGTACGAAAGCGCAGGTCGAGGAAAACGCCGCTCTGCGTGTTCTGGACGCTGCGCAGGTGCACGTGAAGTCCTACGCAAGCGCGTGATCGGCAGGTGAATCACGGTGTACGCGGATTTTGACACATACGTAAAACGGTACGGGGACGATCTGTCCCCTTTCCGCGACGAAGTGACTGCTGCCCGCTATCTGCGAGCGGCGTCGCGGGAAATCGACCGCTTTACGTTTGACCGCTTCGGCGGCACGCTGCCGGAATCCACGATCGACGCCGAAAAGCTGCAGGACTGCGCGTGCGAACTGGCCGAATGCCTTTACCGCATTGACCAGGCGCGTGACAGCGCGGCTGAAACCGCAGATGTCGGCGGCGTAAAAACCGCCGGCCCTGTGGCGTCGGTGTCGTCCGGCAGCGAATTGATCACATATAAAGCGGCTGACAGCTGCTACACGACCGCCGCGAAGACTTCGGCGGCACGTGACGAGCTGGTGTTTGACTTGCTCCGGCGTTGGCTTTCCGGCGTGGCCGTGGATGGCGTCCTTGTGCTGTACGCGGGGGTGACGTGCTGATGCTGCTGCATAGCGATACGATCACGCTCTTTTCGCGCGTGCGCGGCGCACGCGGTCAGGCTGATACATGGGTGCGGCATGTGCTGGCGGGCGTCAAGGTGGAAGCAAAAACCGCTATGACGCCAGGTACGACCGGCGACGTGCCTGGGCACTATGTGCTGCTGCTTGTACCGAAAGCGTCCATTGACGCGCTGACCTATGCGACGCCGGAAGTGTACCAGGCGGCGGATGACCGCAGCGGCATGATTGCGTTTCAGCCAGGCGATTATTTCTGCCGCGGCGAGCACGACTGGGCGGAATACGATGTGCTGTGCAAAGTAACAGAGTGCCACCGCATCACATCCTGCGCGTGGTTTCCGCTGATTGCGCACTTCGAGGTGACAGCATCATGAGCGGCATCAAGCACTATAAGGACGTCAGCTATGTCAAAGGGCGCGTCCAGGTAAATCTTCGGTTCTCAAAATACGGTCCACGATTCGCCAAGGCACAGGAATGGCTTGGACAGCAGGTGCTTGCGGACAGCAAGCTGTATATGCCGCTGAAAACCGGCAGCCTGCAGCAGCGTTCATACGTCACAGAAGGTGGCCGGCAGGTTGTGTTCCCAGGCCCATATGCGCGGTATCTGTATATGGGCAAGGTCATGGTCGACCCGGAAACCGGTTCGCCGTGGGCGCGTAAGGGCGCTGTGAAAGTTGTAGCCGACCGCGACCTGCGGTTTGCGACCGGCGTGCCGCGCTGGGCGGAAGTCGCGCAAAACGAACACGGCAAGGAATGGGCCGCGGAGTGCAAGCGGATCATCCTGGGGGAATCAAATGGTTGACACAAAAGATTTTTCAACGATCCTGAGCGACTTGCTGAATGACTTCCCTGCCATCGGCGCGCGTGAAATCCGGTTCGGCGAACTGGGTGACAAGTCTGGCGTCGGGATCTATCCGTCCGCTGCGGCGACGGTGATCAGCGAAACGACCGACATCATGGGCGGTGTGTACCAGAAATGCAACTATGCGTTTCAGGTGGTATATCGCGCCGTGCCGCAGTCGGAAACTGACCGCATCCACATCAAGGGCTGGCTGGACAAACTGGCGCGCTGGCTGGAAAAACAGCCGATCACGGCGGACGGCCAGCAGCACACGCTTGCCGCGTGGCCAGACATCGGCGATGGCCGGACGATCACTGCATTTGTACAGGTGTCGGCGGCCTATTTGACCGGGCGCTATGCCGACGGTGTGGAAGACTGGGCCGTGTCCCTATCGATGCGGTACGACAACAATTTTGAAAGGTGATGCATTATGCCTGAAAGTACGACTTTTAACACAACCGCGGGCCAGACGATTGCCCGCAAACTGCTGATGGCCTTCCTGAATACCGGAACGTCTTCCGCGCCGGTTTGGTCGATCGTCGGCAAGCGCGTGGAAGACAGCAGCCAGGAATATGACTGGAACAAGGAGACCACGCAGGACATCCTGGGCAACACGTTTACCACCATGTCCGCGCCGACCATCACGCAGACCTTTGACCCGTGCAATCTGGACGCCGGCGAGACCGCGCTGACGAAGCTGTGGCAGCTGGCGATTAAGGATCAGGACGTTGCGGCGCTGGCCGAACAGGATATGATGATCGTGCACTGCTATGCCGGCACGAAGGACACGGCGATGTTCGCCGAACGCTATAGCGGCTGCGCGATTGAAGTGAAGTCGCTGGGCGGCGACAAGACGGTGGACATGCCGTTTGACGTGACCTACGGCGGCACGCGCACGGTCGGCACGGCGGCCATTGCCGACGGTGTGGCCACGTTCACGAAGGCGACGGCATAAGGGGGTGACGGCGTGAGCAATAACATTTCATTTGAAACCGGCCTGAAAGCGTTCACCATTAACGGCGACGCAAACCGGAAGATCTATTTTGACCCGAACGACATCGGTATCATCGACCGGCTGGAAGCGGCAGCGATGGCGATCAAGGCCAAAGCCGACGAAATGGGCACGCAGGAAAGCGATACGGACGCCCGCACGACGATCCGCGAACTGGACGCATACGCACGCGAGCAGGTGGACGCGGCGTTCCCTTCGCCCGTCTGCGATACAGTGTTCGGCAAAGCCTACTGCGTTTCGCTCACGCCGTCCGGTTCCCTGCAAATCATTTCGTTCCTGGAAGCGGTTTCGCGCCAGATCCGGCGCGAGATGGACGTTGCGACCGCTGCCGCGCAGAAGCGTCAGGCGAAATACCTGGATAAATACAACGGCGGCGGTCAGCGAAGGAAGAAGCGCAGATCATGAATACCGGCCTGCCGAAGGCAGCATGTATCGGCGGCCGGCGTTTTCGTATCCGCAGCGACTTTCGTGAAATTCTGGACATCTGCGCCGCGTTGAATGACCCGGATCTGACAGATCAGGATCGCGCCGAAGTGGCGGTCAAGATCTTTTACCCGGACTGGGATCAGATCACGGACATGGCCGCCGCGGTGAAATTCATGCTGTGGTTTTTAGACGGCGGTGTGGACCGCGGCGACCAGCGGCAACAGCCGAAGCAGATGGACTGGGAGCAGGATTTCCCGATGATCATCGCGCCGATCAACCGCGTGGCCGGTCGGGACGTGCGAGCACTGCCGTATATGCACTGGTGGACGTTCATCGGATATTATATGGAGATCGGTGACTGCACATTTTCCACGATCCTGGACATCCGGCGGAAGCTGCGCAAACACAAGAAGCTGGAAAAGTGGGAGCGAGAATACTACGACGAAAACCGGGAATTGATCGATTTCAAGTCGGCGCATCTGACCGACGACGAAGATGAATTCATCCGGCAGCTGATGACAGGGGGTGCGCGCGATGGCTGACGTTGTCGGCGATCTGGTATACGAAGCAGCGATTGATAGCGGCAAGTTTGACGCCGGCCTTGCGAAGCTGGAAAACAACGCGAAAAAGGCTGCGAACAATGTGGACAAGGCCGCACAGAAGGTGGCCACGCTGCGGCAGCAGCTGGAAGAACTGCAGGCTGTTGCCGAAAACGAAAAGAAAACCAGAAGCACCGGGACGGTATCGCAGGAAACCGGTGAAGCAATCCAGAAAACGACGCAGCAGCTGAAAATGGCGCAGATTAATCTGGAAAGCAGCCAGATCGCGCAGGAAAAAGCCAGTGCTGCCGTAAGCGAATATGTGGGAAAGCAGCGTCTTGCAGCTTTGACGACGCAGAATGTGTCAGAACAATTCAAGAAATTCACCAAACGAATTGCTGGCTTAGCAAAGCGCGTCTTCATTTTCACCATGATTACCAAAGCGCTGCGTACGATGCGCAAAATGCTGCTTAGCACAATCGGCGCAGACAAACAAATGTCAACATCTTTGGCGCAGATCAGGGGTAATCTGATTTCCGCTTTTGCACCAATCTACAACTATATTTTGCCGGCAATTCGAACGCTTTTGGCGTGGCTTGCCAAATTGACTGCCGTTGTGTCCGTGTTTATCAACTCGTTGTTTGGCAAAACGGCTTCACAAGCGGATGCATCTGCAAAGGCGCTGTATAATCAGGCTTCCGCAACCGAGGCCGCAGGGGACGCGGCCGAGAAGGCAAAAAAACAGCTTTCCGGGCTAGATGAAATGAACCGCTGGGAATCGAACGATAGTTCCGGCGGCGGTGGAGGCGGTTCGTCTGGCATAGCGCCGAAATTTGATTTGTCCGATCAGGTCGACACCGGAAAAATTGGCAAGATCGCAGCCGTTGTCCGCGAGCTATCGCCGTATGTGGCAGCGGTGGCCGCTGGATTCGCTGCGTGGAAAATCGGAAAGAAGTTCCTGGGGAATTTGTCGAAGGCAAAGCAGCTGGCGCTTGCTGTCGCGGGGGCTGTTCTGATGGCCATCAACGTTGTCGATATGCTTAAAAACGGCATAAATTTCGACAATCTGACAGGGTACATCATCGGCGCTGCTGCGGCTGTCATTGGGCTGGGGCTGGCATTTGGTGTGCTTGGCGGAGCAATCACGGCAATCGTCGCGGGGCTTGTCCTTCTTGGTGTGGCAATTCGTGACGTGATTAAAAACGGCTTCAACAGCAAGAACCTTACGGCTATTACCGTGGCGCTGCTAACTATTGGCGGTGCTATTGCTATCATCACAGGGGCGTGGATACCGCTGCTGATTGCCGCTATAGCTGCAGTGGTCGTGTGGATCGTTGCAAAATGGACGTCCATAAAGGAATGGATCAGTAAAACGACCAGCAGTATCGATGCGGCCTTTGAGCAGTTTCTTGCCAACGTAGAAGAGGGCGTTGCAGCGGCAGTGGACTGGGTCATCGAAAAATGGACGGCCGTAAAGGACTGGTTCAGCGGCCTGTGGGAAAAAGTCTCATCCGGCGCTGTAGCTGCATGGGATGGAATCAAAAGCGCCTTCAAGTCTGTTCCGGAGTGGTTTCAGAGCAAATTCCGCGATGCATGGCAGAAGGTCAAGGACGTGTTTTCGACAGGCGGCCGTATCTGGTCAGGCATCAAGGAGGGCATCGAAAGTACCTTCCGCACGGTCGTCAACGCAATTATCCGCGGCATGAACACGATCATTGCCGTGCCGTTCAACAGGATCAATTTCATGCTGAATACGATCCGCAATGCGCACTTCCTTGGCATTTCCCCGTTCCAGAACTTGTGGGGCGTGAATCCACTGCCAGTGCCGCAGATCCCGATGCTGGCGCGCGGCGCAGTCATCCCGGCAAACCGGCAGTTCCTTGCCGTGCTGGGAGACCAGCGCAACGGCAACAACCTGGAAGCGCCGGAATCCATGCTGCGCCAGATCGTGCGCGAAGAAGCCGGCGGCGCTGGCAGCCGATACGAATTTATCGCCCGGTTGGATCGCCGCACACTGTTTGATGAAGTAATCACCGAAGCAAAATTGCGGAAAGGGCAAACGGGCAAAAACCCGCTTGTAGCGGTGTAACACATGGCACAGGAATACATTAAAATTCGAAAAAGTCCGTCGGATGAATGGCTGGCGCTTCCGCAGCCGGACTCTGGTGCGCTGTCGTATGACTTTGAAACGACCTACACGGAGGACAGCGGCCGCACCCAGACCGGTGCGGCCGTCGTCAGTCCGCTGTTTACGGTCGAAGCACTTGGATATAGCCGAGCGGCTGTCAGCAAAACCATGCTGTCGCAGATCCTGAAGATCATTGCAAAAGGTCAGCAGTTCCAGTTGTACTACTTTTCCGCTTACTATGGTGCGTGGTGTCAGGCGTGGTTTTACGTCGGCAAAGGACAGCTGAATATCGGGCGCCTGAACGAAGGCAAGGAGCTGTTTACGTCCCTGGAATTTAACATGGTCAGCGTCAATCCGCTGACGTGATTGGGGGTGACATGATATGCGAACAGTCGACAGTCAAATTACAAGCGTCTACCCATCGCAGACGAACTTTGTGGTCGAAGCATCTTTTACGTGGGATCACGATGTCACGTTCGAGAGGAACAGTGAAACTATAACGCTGAAGGCCGGGCAGTATCTGCAGGTGGGCCGGCAGTCTTTCCGCCCGGGCGGCACGAAGATCTCGGCGCAGACATCATCCGGCAGCTACCCCGTCGGGCTATCTGTGTGCAAATGCGCAACGATTGAAATGTACGACATCGGGTGGTCGACCCCAGACTACTGGTCGCTGTACGAAGGGGCCACGGCACATCTGAAAGCGGCAATCACCATTGACGGAATCGAACGCATGGTGGACATGGGCCACTTCAAGGTGTACGAAGTGGAAACCGTGCACGAAGTCACCACGCTGACCTGCTACGACGCCATGAAGGCGGCGGATGTGCTGTGCCCTGCGGAGATGCAGGGGGAGCACAATTACATAGAGCTGTGGAGGCTGGCAGCGACTCGGCTCGGCCTGACAGCCAGCGCAATTGATAGCGACTTGGGATATAACGCACTGGCGACCGTGGACACACAGCACACCATCCGGCAAGTGATCGAAGCAATTGCGCTGGCCTGCGGTGGAAATGCCATGGTGTCTGGAAACGCACTGTTTGTGCGCCCAATCACGTCTGCGGCAGATGTGACGCTTACGCAGTGGATCAACCCCGTGGAAGTGGCGAAAACGCCGGTAGAAGTTACAGGTGTGCGCGTGAAAAAGACGTTCGCCAGTGACGGGAAAGAGCACACGTATTTCTTTGGCGCCGGAGGCTACGTTATTGAACTGAACGACGACAACCTGTGGCTGGGTATCGAAGGACCAGCAGGGTCGATCACGGTCGCTGCTGAAGCAGTCGCGGAGACGGCGTACGAGCAGCTGAAAAACAAGCCGATCTATAAGTTCTCCGGCGATCTTCCGGCCGACCCGCGGCTTGATATTTTCGACAAGGTGATTGTCAAGGACATCAGCGGCCGGGAATACCCGTCGATCATCACGGATTACACGTTCGTGTTTTCCGGAAAAACGTCGGTTGGGAACAGCGTCGAATCCAGCAGCAGCTACAACACATCAGATAGCGGGCCGTCCGGATCGTCGCCTTCCGGCGGCGGTGGCGGCACGATCGATGTGGACAGCGCACTATCAACGACCAGCACCAACCCTGTGCAAAACAAGGTGGTGACGGCCGCCTTGGCCACCAAGGCCAGCACAGCAGCGGCTACACAGTCAGCAGCTGGCCTGATGTCTGCTGCTGACAAAAAGAAGCTCGACGTTCTGTCTAGCGGAAGACTTGTTGCCATGACCGCAGACGAAATGCAAGCCATCTGGGATGCCAATTGAAAGGAGTAACGGTATGAGTGACGAAAAGTATGTCGGTGCAATTGCAGCGGCAAAGAATGCGGCGCTTACCAAGGCCGCGCTTGACAAGAAGCTGGACAAGACCGGCGGAACGATCACCGGTAGCTTGAAAGTGGACGGCATCATTAGCGCCGGTATGAGTCTTGATTTAAAAAGCGGCATAGACGCTGGGGGATGTATTCATTCCGAAGAGAGTCTGCTTGCCCCGGCGCTTGGACTATATAACGGCGCAAAGGAAACGTCTGTCTCCATTGACTGTTCCGGAGATAATGCCGCGAAAATTACCAGCTTGAGTAGCGACGGAAAATCGCACTATGCACGGCTGGCTGTTGGCACGCCTACCGGAGACAATGACGCGGCCACAAAAGCATATGTAGATGCAAAGGTTGGCGCGACGGTATATGTTGATTTCTGGTGGACTGGCCAGTCCGAGGTGTATGACAAAGCCCTCAAGGCGTACACTATTGCACTAAGTTCAAACCAAACTTATGATGCTGTTTTTGACCTGATTAGTTCTGGAGCAAACGTTATTGCACGTTTGTATGAAGATTCGTCAAAAACTGAATTGGTCGCAGAATCCATAGAGGCGCAAATTTCCGGGGATAAAACGCTGGGCAATATCAATTTTTTGTTTTTGCGAGCCGCATCCGGAATTTTTGCTGGGTTTCCCACGATTGCTGATGCTATTTGGGTGACTAAAACTGCCAGCGGCGCGGCCGCATACGCTCTTTACAAATATTGCGCTCTGCCTATCCCCGCTGGTGATAGCACAGACAGCGGCAAAGTCCCGACTATCAACGGGAAGAAGTGGGAAATGAAAAAAGTAGATGTCGTTACAGATGTGGCTACAGAGTCTACAAACGGTTTAATGTCTGCTTCTGATAAGGAAAAGCTAAACGGCATTGCTACCGGGGCAACTAGAACAACGGTGGACAGACTTTTGCTCGATAATTCCGATAATCCAGTCTCAAACAGGGTGCTAAAAGCAGCGCTTGATGCAAAGGCTTACAAGACGGTGGCAACGGCAAAAGCAGACGGCCTTATGTCTGCATCTGACAAGAGCAAACTTGATGGTATCGAGTTCGGGGCAAACAAAACCATCGTGGACGCGGCGCTGGATGCGTCCAGCACGAATTCAGTCCAGAACAAGGCCGTCAAGGCCGCGCTGGATAACAAAGCGGACAAGACGGCGTTGGATAACAAGGCAGATACCACCGTTGCTACGGCCAGTGCAAATGGCCTGATGTCTGCTGCCGATAAGAAAAAATTGGACAGTATGTACGACATTGTCGCTACATCCACGGATGGAGAGACATTTGACATCACACCTGCACAGTTGCATGAAAAACTGAAAGGTGTTCCAACCACCTGCGCAATCAAGGTTGTGGATACAATCATCCCGTTGTATCGAGTGCAGTTGCCGGGTGATGGGAGCACCAAGTATATTTTCCAAATCACAAAGGACAATGGATTTTGGGAACCCAATACAAGACTGTCGTATACTGCATCGGCTGGCGGTACATATGCGGGTACAATATGGGTAAAGTCCGAATATGATTTGCTTGCAAGCACTCCCGGCATCCTGAAATTCACTGGCGCTGCCAAGGCGGAGTTTAGCGGTTCAAAAGATGTGACCATAGACATCCCGACAGGAGAAGGTTCTGTTCGGTACGATGAAACGCAAGAACTGACATCCGATCAGAAATCCCGCGCGTGCCAAAATATCGGGGCGATCAACCAAAAAGGCGCGTGGGCGGAAGGAGCTGTGATGCTGATTCCGAGTGGGAACGATGATGGAGCAAGTGTCATAAACATCACGCCCTGCGGTAAAAACAATGACTACACGCTTGCGCTTGACGGTGGGCCTGAAAATGTACCGGTACGTGTGTCCGGCATTGAAACCCCGACAGACGCGCAGACTGACTGCGCGGCAAACGTTGCCTACGTCAAGGCAAAAATCGCCGAAGTCGCTGCGAGCGGCGGCGTTGACGTTGATAATGCGCTGTCGGCGACCAGCACCAACCCCGTGCAGAACAAAGTCGTGACTGCCGCCTTGACCGGCAAAGCCGGGACGGCAGTGGCGACCACGTCCGCCAACGGTCTGATGTCCAAGGCGGATAAAACTAAGTTGGACGGAATCGCGAAGGGTGCAACAAAGATCACCATTGACAGTGCCATGTCCGGGTCATCAAACAACCCCGTCGCAAACCATGTCGTCAAGCAGTACGTCGATGACAAGGTGGCTGCTGCTGGCAGCAACATCACCGTAGACGCGACGCTATCCAGTACCAGCACGAACCCGGTGCAGAATAAAGCTGTCAAGGCAGCGATTGACGCCAAGGCCGACAAGACCGCGTTGGATGCAAAGGCGGACAAGACTGCACTGAACGCCAAACTGGACAAGACCGGCGGCACGCTGACCGGCAACCTGACTGGCAAGTATTTTTGCGGTACATGGCTACAGTCCACAGAGGCTAGCGATCTGGGGCGTACACCGGGCAAGATCGCCGTGCTGGACGGCAGCGGCTGGGTGTACTATCGCACGCCCGCCGAGCTGTTTGGCGATCTTGGGATTGCCAACGCAATCAAGTCCTATGTTGATACTGCAATCGTAGCAGCAATCAACAGCGCGTACTAAGGGGGTATACCATGGCTACCACTGTATCTATGACTAATATCGTGGCAAACGGCGGCAAGGGCTGGTTTCCGGCCACGCGCGGAAACTGCTCGTGGCAGCTGTCAAGCATCACGCCGGGCGACGGGGCGGCATCCAGTATCAAGATCATCCCATCCGGCGCGGGCGAGGTGACACTGACGTCGGCGTCGCACGCCCTGGTCGCGTCGCACAAGTACTACGTTACACTTAAAATCCGCTTTGAATCCGCCGTTATTGGCACGTGCGATTGGTACTGGCCAGTAGCCGAACCTGCGGCGGCTTCTGGTATGGCCGTCAACGCTGCTGCTGGCGCGTGGACGCGCTTGTCAGCGGTGTTTGATCGCACCAGCTTTGCGGACGGGTCATATCCGTGCCGCTTTGACTACAACAACAACGACGGCGGCAACAAAATATTTTGGTTAACGTCCTGCATGCTGGTCGATCTGACTGCGGCATTCGGCGATGGCAAGGAACCCAGCAAGGACTGGCTGGACAAGCACATAACTGCATTTTCGGACACACCGACGGTGCAGTACGTCGAAAATTTGGGGGAACTGTTTACGAACATCGCCGACGCGATCCGCGCAAAAAGCGGCCAGACTGGCGAGATCATGGCCTGCGATTTTGCAGATCGCATCCGCGCGTTGTGAAGGGAGGACGGCTATATGGTCAGCATAATTGAAGCACTTGTCACAAACAACAGGTGCTATCAGATCGGTACGCCGCTGACACCGCAGGGCATCATGCTGCACAGCGTGGGATGCGCGCAGCCGTCTGCGGCGGTATTTGCACGCAGCTTTAACCAGTATCAGCCGGGCGGCTCGTCCGTATGCGTGCACGCGTTCGCGCAGGCGGACGGCACGGTGTATCAGCTCCTGCCGTGGGAGATGCGCGGCTGGCACTGCGGCGGGAGCGCCAATTCTACGCACATCGGGGTAGAAATGACCGAGCCGAGCGAGGGCATGACTTACGCGGAGGCGGCAGAGCAGATCGCGGGTACATACCACACGGCCGTGGAGCTGTTTGCCGCGCTGTGCAAGCAGTACGGTCTTGACCCGGCACAGGATGGCGTCATCATCGGGCACGCCGAGGGACACCGGCGCGGCGTGGCGAGCAACCACGCAGACCCGGAGCTGCTGTGGCGCACATATGATATGGGCTACACGATGGACGGGTTTCGGGCGGACGTCGCGGAGGCAATGGCAGCAAAAAATACAGATAAGGAGGACGATGACATGATTAGGTATACTACGATTGATGATGTGCCGGGCTGGGCGCGTGGCACAGTAAAGGAGATGATGGATGCAGGTCTGATCGCCGGTACGGGCGGCGGCAGACTCGACCTGAGCGATGATATGCTGCGGATGCTGTACATCATGTGGCACATGCGCGATACGCGCTATGGGCGCATCGTAGATGGCAAAGTGATGGGCGTGCCCGCGTGGGCGCAGGACACGGTGCAAAAGCTTGTCGATGACGGTGTGCTTGCGGGCGTAGGCGATGGCAAGCTGAATTTAACTATAGACATGCTGCGCACGCTGGTGATTGCGGCGAACATGGATAAATAAAATAAAAACGGAGGAATACATATGACTGCACCGAGTAAAGCGATGGAATTGAAGGCGGCGATCACGGCCATTTTTGCAGCGATGACAGCCTTTTGGGGATGGACGGGCTGGCTTGTGATCGTGTGGCTGGCCGCGATGATCCTGGACTATGCAACGGGATCGTGGGCGGCGCTGTCGACCGGATCGTGGGACAGCGCCGTAGCGCGTGCCGGTCTGTGGCACAAGCTCGGCAGCATCGTGGCCATGCTGGTCGCACTGCTGCTGGACGTGGCACTGTCGGCGATTATCAACTACGGCGACCTGGGTTTTGACTTGCCGTTTGAATACAAATCGGCCTTTTTGCCGCTGGTCGCGATCTGGTACATTGTAACGGAACTGGGCAGCATCATTGAAAACGCGGCGCGGTTGGGCGCACCGGTGCCGAAGTTTCTGATCAGCAGCTTGAAAAAGCTGAAAGACAAAGCGGATGAAGATAAATAAAGCAATGGCGCTGCCTTAACTGGCAGCGCCATTTTCTTTATCTGTGAAGTTGTTTTTGCCCTCGAATTTTGACAACACTTTTGACAACAGTTTGCGTCTCAAAATGTTTCAGAGCGCGCCGAAAGGGAAACGAAAAAACCGTTGAAAAATCAAGGTTTTCTTGAAATTTCAACGGTTTCCTTTTGGTGCTCCAGCGGGGATTCGAACCCCGGACACCCTGCTTAAAAGGCAGGTGCTCTGCCTACTGAGCTACTGGGGCATATCGGTGTGAAAAGTTATCTGCTATCCAAAACATCAGACGCACCCAACAAATACTCAGACGCGAATCCAGCGGAGCGATTCGCGGCTGACGTGGCTGGGATGGCGGGATTCGAACCCACGATATCAGAGTCAAAGTCTGGTGTGTTACCATTACACTACATCCCAATATCGGGGCAAAATCAACGGGGATCGGGATCACTCCCAATCCCCGATTTCGTGGGGTGGGTAAAGGGGTTCGAACCCTCGACACCCGGAACCACAATCCGGTGCTCTCCCGACTGAGCTATACCCACCATAGGTCTGAAATGGTACGCCAAGAGGGATTCGAACCCCCGGCCTACTGCTTAGAAGGCAGTTGCTCTATCCAACTGAGCTATTGGCGCGCATGCAATATTTGGCTGCCCGCCCAGAAGGTATGGAGCGGGTGATGGGAATCGAACCCACGTATCCAGCTTGGAAGGCTGGTGTTCTACCATTGAACTACACCCGCAGAGGTCGTCCCACATTCAGCTTTACGAATATACCATCCCTGCGCGGTGTTTGTCAAGCAAAACCTGTTCAAAATGCGAAAAAATCGCAAACCGGGGGGGACGGCGCAGGCCGTCCCCGCGGATGTTTCAGCGGTGAAAGAGCTTTTTGGTCTGGAAGCGCGGCTCAAACGTGATGTTCACCTCGAGCTTTTTGAACACGTTTTCGTCCACATGCGAGAGGATGACGGACGAGTGCGCCTCGCAGTGCGCGAGCTTTTCAAGCTGCTGCATGGCAATCTCGGCGGTCGGGTCGCTCACGGCGCAGATGCTCAGCGCGACGAGCACCTCGTCGGTGTGCAGGCGCGGGTTGTGATTGCCCAGATGCTCCACCTTCAGGTGCTGGATCGGCTCAATGATCTCTGGCGAGATGAGCGTGACGTTCTTCGGGATGCCGCCGAGGTACTTGAGCGCGTTGAGCAGGCAGGCCGAGCTCGCGCCGAGCAGGGAAGAGGTCTTGCCGGTGATGATCGTGCCGTCGGGCACCTCGATGGCGACGGCGGGGGCGCCGGTCTCCTCGGCACGCCGGAGCGCCGCGCCCACGACCGGGCGGTCGGCCGCCGTCAGGCCGAGCTGGTTGAGCAGCAGCTCCTGCCGCTGCGTCTCGACCGGGGCGCACAGACCGCGCAGCTGCGCGCAGGCGGTGGCGTAGTAGCGGCGCAGAATTTCCTGTTTGGCGGCGGCGCAGCAGACATCGTCGTCGCTGATGCAGTAGCCCGCCATGTTCACGCCCATGTCCGTGGGGCTTTTGTACGGCGAGCTGCCGTAGATGCGCTGGAACATGGCGTTGAGCACGGGGAAGATCTCCACGTCGCGGTTGTAGTTGACGGTCGTCACGCCGTAGGCCTCGAGGTGGAAGGGGTCGATCATGTTCACATCGTCGAGGTCGACGGTCGCGGCCTCATAGGCGAGGTTCACGGGGTGGCGCAGCGGCAGGTTCCAGATCGGGAACGTCTCAAACTTGGCGTAGCCCGCACACACGCCGCGCTTGTGCTCGTGGTAAAGCTGGCTCAGGCATGTGGCCATCTTGCCGCTGCCGGGGCCGGGCGCGGTCACGACGATGAGGCTGCGCGCCGTCTCGATATAGTCATTGCGGCCGAAGCCGTCGTCACTGACGATGCGCGCCACGTCGGACGGGTAGTCCGGAATGATGTAGTGCCGGTACACGCGGATGCCGAGCGCCTCGAGCCGGCGCTGGAACTTCTCGGCCGCGGGCTGGCCGCGGTGGTGCGTGATGACGACGCTGCCGACGTACAGCCCGCAGGCGCGGAACGCGTCGATAAGGCGCAGCGTGTCCTCGTCGTAGGTGATGCCGAGGTCGCCGCGGCGCTTGTTGCGCTCGATATCGTCGGCCGAGATGGCGATGATGATCTCCGCCTCGTCGCGCATCTCCATGAGCATGCGCACCTTGCTGTCGGGGGCAAAGCCCGGCAGCACGCGCGACGCGTGGTAGTCGTCAAAGAGCTTGCCGCCGAACTCCAGATACAGCTTGCCGCCGAACTGACTGATGCGCTCGCGGATCTTTTCCGACTGCATCTGGAGGTATTTATTGTTGTCAAAGCCGATCGCCTGCATAGATCTTTCTCTCCTCTGTCTCAAGCTATCAAACAAACATATATTCTACAGCATTCGGCGCATTCCGGCAATGGGAAAATGCCCAATCCGGTAAAAATTTATCGCGGGGCCGATTCACTCTTTTTTTATTCATAAATGTATGGTATAATCCTAAATTACACTGGACAAGGAGTGTCAACAAATGGGTTTTCTCAAAAAAATATTTGGTTCTCACAGCGACCATGAGCTCAAGCGGCTCTATCCGATCGCTGATAAAATCGAAGCCATGTCGGACGAGTACGCCGCGCTCACGGACGAGCAACTGCGCGCCAAGACCGATGAGTTCAAGCAGCGCTACGCCGACGGCGAGTCGCTCGACGACCTGCTGCCGGAGGCGTTTGCCACGGCGCGCGAGGCCGCGTGGCGCGTGCTGGGCATGAAGCCGTTTCGCGTGCAGCTCATCGGCGGCATCGTGCTGCATCAGGGCCGCATCGCCGAGATGAAGACCGGCGAAGGCAAGACCCTCGTCGCCGTCCTGCCGGCGTACCTCAACGCGCTCACCGGCGAGGGCGTGCACATCGTCACCGTCAACGATTACCTCGCCCGCCGCGACAGCGAGTGGATGGGCAAGGTCTACCGTTTCCTCGGCCTGAGCGTCGGCCTGATCGTGCACGACATGTCGAGCGCCGAGCGCCAGCAGGCCTACGCGGCCGACATCACCTACGGCACGAACAACGAGATGGGCTTTGACTACCTGCGTGACAACATGGCCATCTATAAGTCCCAGATGGTGCAGCGCGGCCACGCCTTCGCCATCGTCGACGAGGTGGACTCCATCCTCATCGATGAGGCGCGCACCCCGCTCATCATCTCCGGCCAGGGCGACGAGAGCACCGACCTCTACCGTCAGGCGGAGGACTTTGCCGCCCGCCTGAAGTGCAAGTCCTACGCCTCTATCGACGATAAGGAAGAGGAGGACGAGGACCTCGACGCCGACTACGTTGTCGACGAAAAGGCCCGCACCGCGACGCTCACCGCCCGCGGCATCGCCAAGGCGGAGACGGCCTTCGGCCTCGAAAACCTCGCGGATATTGAAAATGCCACGCTCGTGCACCACATCGACCAGGCCATCCGCGCCCACGGCATCATGAAGCGCGACATTGACTACGTCGTCAAGGACGGCGAGGTCATCATCGTCGATGAGTTTACCGGCCGCCTCATGCTCGGCCGTCGCTACAGCGACGGTCTGCACCAGGCCATCGAGGCCAAGGAGCACGTGCGCGTGCAGAGCGAGAACAAGACCCTCGCGACCATCACGTTCCAGAATTATTTCCGTCTCTACGGCAAGCTCTCCGGCATGACCGGCACGGCCATGACCGAGGAAGAGGAATTCGCGGCCATTTATAACCTCGACATCATCGAGATCCCGACGAACAAGCCCGTTATCCGCATCGACAACCCCGACGTCGTGTATAAAAACGAGGCAGGCAAGCTGCGCGCCATCATCGAGCAGATCCGCGTCTGCCACGAGAAGGGTCAGCCGGTGCTGGTCGGTACGGTGTCGATCGAAAAGAGCGAGCAGCTCTCGAAACTCCTGCGCAAAGCGGGCATCCCGCACAACGTCCTCAACGCCAAACACCACGAGAAAGAGGCCGAGATCGTCGCGCAGGCCGGTAAGTTCGGTGCCGTCACGATCGCGACGAACATGGCCGGCCGCGGCACGGATATCATGCTCGGCGGCAACGCGGAGTATCTGGCCAAGGCCGACCTGCGCAAGGCCGGCTTCACGGAGGAGATCATTGCCGAGGCCACCGGCTATGCCGAGACTGAGGACGAGGAGATCCTCAAGGCCCGCACTCTGTTTGCTGAGCGCATGGCCGAGCACAAAAAGAGCATCGACGAGGAAGCGGACCGCGTGCGTGCGGCCGGCGGCCTGTATATCATCGGCACCGAGCGGCACGAGTCCCGCCGCATCGACAACCAGCTGCGCGGCCGTTCCGGCCGTCAGGGCGACCCCGGCGAGAGCCGCTTTTACATCGCGCTCACGGACGACGTCATGCGCCTGTTCGGCTCCGAGCGCATGCAGAGCATGATGGAGACGCTGCGCGTCGACGAGGACACGCCGCTCGACCACAAGATGCTCTCCAACGCCATCGAGCAGGCCCAGCGCACGGTCGAGAGCCGCAACTTCCAGGCCCGTAAGAACGTGCTCGAGTACGACGATGTCATGAATGTGCAGCGCAACGTCATCTATGAAGAGCGCCGCAAGGTGCTCGACGGCGAGGACCTGCAGGAGCACGTCCAGCACATGATCCGCACCGTCATCACCGGCGACATCGCTGCCGGCATGGCGGAGCACCACCCCGAAAACGATAAGGACCTGCACGAGATCCTTGCCCCGCTCGAAAAGCTCTTCCCGTGCGACCTGAGCTATACGGCCGAGGAGCTGCATAAGCTCACGCCCGACACGCTCGCCGACGCTGTGTATGAGCGCGCCATGCAGGCCTACGCCGCGCGCGAGGAATCTTTCGGCCTGCAGCCGGACGGCACGCCGCTCATGCGCGAGCTCGAGCGCGTGGTCATGCTGCGCGTGGTCGATGAATACTGGATGGATCACCTTGAGGCCATGGACGACCTGCGTCAGGGCATCGGCCTGCGCGCCTACGGCAATGTCAAGCCCGTCGATGAATACAAGCGCGCCGGCTTTGACATGTTCGACGAGATGGTCAACGGCATCCAGAGCGAAACGGTGCGCCGCCTGTTCACGGTGCGCGTGCGCCGCGAGCAGAAGCTCGAGCGCAAGACCGTCGCCCGCGGCGCTGCGACGAACGCCGGCGGGGACGACAGCGAGAAGAAAAAGCCCGTCCGCCGCGTCAAGAAGCCCGGCCGCAACGACCCGTGCCCGTGCGGCAAGCTGCGCCCGAACGGCCTGCCCATGAAGTATAAGGACTGCTGCGGCAAGAATGCATAACGAAGTCTCTTTTCCGTTGCACGCTGCGTGCGGCGCAGCGTACCTGACCGCGCCGAACATCGCGGCGCGCCACGCCTTTTCCACCCGCCTCGGCGGCGTGAGTACCGGTGTGCTCGAGAGCCTGAATCTCAGCGTCCGCCGCGGCGACACGCCGGAAAACGTGCGCGAAAACTGGCGGCGCCTCGGCGCAGCCGCCGGGCTGGATCTGACACGCGCGGTGTATGCGCGGCAGGTCCACAGCGCGGATGTGCGCATCGCGCACGCGGCCGACGCGCAGCCACCGGAGATGGAGCCGCGCTTTACCTGCGACGGCTTTGTCACGAACGAACCGGGTGTCCCGCTCGCGGTCTTTATGGCCGACTGCCTGCCCGCGCTGCTGCACGACCCCGCTGCCGGGGTCATCGGAGCGGTGCACTGCGGCTGGCGCGGCTCGGTGGCCGATATCCTCGGTGCTGCCGTCGCGCAGATGTGCGCCCTCGGCGCACACCCGGCGGACATCCGCGCCGCCATCGGCCCCGGCATCGGCGCGTGCTGCTTCGAGGTCGGGCCCGAGGTCGTGGCCGCGGCCGAAGCCCTGCTGCACGAGCCGCTCGGCGCGCTCGTGCGCCCGCGCGCGGACGGCCAGGCCCTGCTCGATCTCAAGGGCGTCAACGCCCGGAGACTTGCGCAGCTCGGCGTCCCGGCGGGGCAGATCGCCGTGTCGGACGCCTGCACCATGTGCCGGCCGGACGTGTTCTGGTCGCACCGCGCGACCAATGGCCGCCGCGGCGTGCAGGCCGCCGTCATCACCCTGTGACCCAAGGGGGGCAGACCATGAAACATTTGCACCTGACCCGCGTGCTCGCGTTTGCGCTTGCGCTCGTGCTGCTGCTCGGCTGCACGGCCTGCGGCAAAAAGACTGCGGACGACACCGGCGACACCGTCGGCCAGAAGGACACGCAGACCACCGTCGAGCTCGACGGCAAATTTACGCTCAACTACAGCGCGTCCGCCGGCATGAACCCCTATAAGACGCAGAATTCCGATAACCTCGCCGTCTGCGGCCTTGTGTACGAGACGCTCACGGAGCTCACCGATGCCTTTGAGGCTGAGCCCGGGCTGTTCACCGAGTGGAGCAGCGACGACGGGGAGACCTGGACCTTCACCGTCAATACCGACCGCACCTTCCATGACGGGCACCAGCTCAACGCGCAGGACGCGGCCTACACCATCCAGACTGCCGCGGCGTCGCCCCTGTATTCCGGCCGCCTGAGCGCCGTCAAGGACGTCACGGATAACGACGACGGCACCGTCACGGTCACGCTCGCGCGCGCGAACACGCAGTTTCCCGCGCTGCTCAACATCCCAGTCATCGAAAACAACGCGGCCGACAGCACCTACCCCAGCGGCACGGGGCTGTACGCGTTCGCGTCCGATCACCAGAGCCTCACGGTCTATTCCGGCCACCCGGACGCGGACAAGGCACCAATCGACGCGATCTACCTCATGGAGTGCAAGTCGGTCGAGGAGATCGTCTCCGCGTTTGATGACGGCCAGCTCGACCTTGCGCTCAGCGACCCCAGCTCCGGCACGGACCTGAGCTTTTCGAGCCTGAACGATCAGCGCCAGTACGCCACGACGAACCTGCAGTATGTCGGCTTCAACACCAACAGCAGCTTTTTCATGACGGCGCGCTACCGCCAGCCGTTCAATTACGTCATCGACCGCACATTCGCCGTCGCGCTGCTGCACGACTGTGCCGTCGCCACTGCGCTGCCCGTCCACCCGGCGAGCACGCTCTATGACAACGCGCTCAACGAGTCGCTGTCCTATGACCTCGACAAGGCGAAGAAGCTGTTCGACGACCTGAAGATCGTCGACTACGACGGCGACGGCGAGCGTGAGTACATTCCTGACGGGCAGTCCCCGCTCGACATCAGCCTCTCGCTCATCGTCTATGCCGACAGCACGGCCAAGGTCAGCATGGCCAACAAGATTGCGGCCGACCTCACGAGCATCGGCATCCCCGTGAAGGTGCGCGAGCTCAGCTGGGACAACTATCAGGCCGCGCTACAGGGCGGCAAGTATGACATGTATTACGGTGAGGTCGCCCTCCCGGCGGACTTCGACCTCTCGGCCCTGCTCAAGGCCGGCGGCTCGCTCAATTACGGCGGCATCACGACCGGCACATATGCCGATGTCATCAACGCCTACCTCGCCGCCTCGGACGCCGACCGCGCCGCGGCCTGCCGCACCATGCTCCAGACGATCTCGGACACTGCGCCCATCGTGCCTGTCTGCTTTGAAAAGCACTGCCTGTATGTGCACCGCGGCGCCGTCGGCGGCTTCGCCCCGACGAAGTACAACATTTTCCGCAACATCACGGATTGGAAGATCAATAACGCATGAAACAAGAGTGGATCGCGCGCGCCAGGCGCTTTGCCACCTATGCGCTCGTCGGCTGCTTCGACACGGGCATGGACTGGGTGGCGTTCACAACTGCACATGAGCTGCTGCATTTCACGCCCCTGATCTGCCAGGCCATCGGCTATATCGTCGGCACGATCTGCAGCTATTTTCTCAACGGCCGCATCACCTTCCGCGACGGGCACATCGCCCGCTGGCGGCAGTGTCTGCGCTTCGTGGTGTGGAACGTGGTGTCCCTCGGCGTGAGCGAGGTGATGATCGGCCTGCTGACGCACTTCGGCCTCAACCCGTACATTGCCAAGATCGGCGTCACGCTCGAGGTCGCGCTGCTGAATTACTTCGGCTATAAGTATATTGTGTTCGCAGTCCCCAAACAAACGGAAGGAGAGCAGGATCATGACAGATCGTCAACTGATTAATCTGGCCGAGCAGGCCTCCCGCAATGCCTATGTCCCGTATTCCCACTTCGCCGTCGGCGCCGCGCTCGAGTGCCGCGATGGCACAGTCTTTACCGGCTGCAACATTGAAAACGCTGCCCTCGGCAGCACCATCTGCGCCGAGCGCACTGCCGCCTGCAAGGCCGTCAGCGAGGGCCACCGCGACTTTGTGCGCATTGCCGTCTATGGCGACGGTGAGCACTATTGCTACCCCTGCGGTGCGTGCCGGCAGTTTCTGGCCGAGTTCGCGCCCGATATGGAGGTGCTGTCCGCTATGGGCGGCGGCCGCTACGTCAGCAACCGCCTGAGCGAGCTCATGCCCTATACCTTCAATTACTAAGGTATCCGCCATGGAACTGGAACAGCTGCGCATCTTCTGCACCGTCGCTGCCTGCCGCAGTTTCACCCGTGCGGCCAAGCAGCTTTTTGTCAGCCACTCGACGACCAGCCGCGCCGTGTCCGCCCTCGAGCGGGAGCTCGGCGTGCCGCTGCTCGCGCGCGACCGGCACACCGTCGCGCTCACGCCCGCCGGGCAGGCGCTTCTGGCCGGGGCGGAGGACCTGCTGCAGCAGGCCGACGCCCCCTCGCGGCCGCCGTGCATACGGCCGCGGAGACGGCCCCGGAGCCGCCCGCACCGCCGGAAGCGTAATTTTGGCGGACTGCACAAACTTTTTGTAAAATTTCTACGTTTGAGCGAAAAACCCTCTTGACATTCAGGAGGGTTTTTGCTATTCTTATGAAGCGCCTGTGCGGAAACAGGTGCATTCTGCGATGAAGCGGGAGATTGCGGAGCTTATCTCCGGTAACTTCCGTGGAGTATGTCCGCTGCCGCGCCTTTGCACGGCAGATGATCGGGCGGTTGAGTCAGCCAGCACTTGCGTATATCACCTGCGCGGCTGCATACCGGCGAGAGCCGGTTTGTTTTTCGGGCAGGGTTTGATACGCACGGAACGGTGTATGGCGATCTCATCCGTGCGAACCAGGCGGAGCCAATGCCGCCAAAAAAATTCGTAACGGAGGAAACAACATGGCAACCACGAGCAACAAGAAAATGATCCGTATCCGCCTCAAGGCCTACGATCACCAGCTGATCGACAAGGCGGCGGAGAAGATCGTCGAAACCGCAAAACGCACCGACGCGAAGGTTTCCGGCCCCATCCCGCTGCCGACGAAGACCGAGATCGTCACCATCCTGCGCGCTGTTCACAAGTATAAGGACAGCCGCGAGCAGTTTGAGCGCCGCACCCACAAGCGCCTGATCGACATCATGAACCCGACCCAGAAGACGGTCGAGGCTCTGATGAATCTGGAGCTGCCGGCCGGTGTCGAGATCGACATCAAGCTGTAAGCACATCCCGTTAACCCTGCGCGCGAGCGCATAATTACAAACCCGCAGTCCGCAGCTTGCGTGTGCGGACGGGTCAAGTCAGCAGCCTCTGGCCATGAGCTAAGCGAGCTGACCAATAACCTGAAGGAGGAACATGTATGAAAACAGCCATCATCGGTAAAAAGGTCGGCATGACGCAGATCTTCGATGAAGCAGGCAAGGTCGTCCCCGTCACCGTGATCGAGGCAGGCCCCTGCACGGTCACCGGCAAGATGACCACGGAAAAGGAAGGCTATGAAGCCGTCCAGCTCGGCTACGAGGACGTCGCCGAGAAGAAGCTGACCAAGCCCGAGAAGGGCCACCTGGACAAGGCGGGCGTCGGCTACAAGAAGCACCTCAAAGAGTTCCGTCTCGAGGACTGCGCCTCTGTCAATGTGGGCGATGTCATCAAGGCCGACACCTTCAAGGAAGGCGACAAGGTCGACATCACCGGCATCAGCAAGGGCCACGGCTACGCCGGCGTCATCAAGCGCTTCGGCCAGGGCCGTACCCCGACCTCCCACGGCGGCGGCCCTGTGCACCGTCACGCCGGCTCCATGGGCTCGAGCACCGATCCTTCCCGTATCTTCCCGGGTAAGAAGCAGGCCGGCCACATGGGCGTGGATCAGGTCACCGTCCAGAACCTCGACGTGGTCAAGGTCGATCCTGAGCTCAACATGATCGTTGTGCGCGGCGCGATCCCCGGCCCGAAGGGCGGCATTGTCTATATTAAGAGCACCGTCAAGAAGACCGTCGTCAAGAAGGGCGACGCCGGTATCAGCACCAACCCGCAGAAGGCCTCCGGTCGTAACCCGCAGAAGGCTTCTGCAAGAAAGTAAGGAAAGGAGAGAGCAAATATGCCTACTGCTAAGTTGTTTAATATGGCCGGCGATCAGGTCGGCGAAGTGGCGCTCTCCGAAGCCGTTTTCGGTGTTGAGCCCAACGAGTCCGTTCTGCACGATTCCGTGAAGAACCACCTGGCCAACTGCCGTCAGGGCACGCAGAGTGCGCTGACCAAGGGCGAGGTTTCCTACTCCACAGCCAAGCCCTGGCGCCAGAAGGGCACAGGCCGCGCACGCGCCGGCTACAAGGGCAGCCCGGTGTGGACCCACGGCGGCGTCGCGTTCGCGCCGAAGCCGCGCGATTACAGCTACGCGCTCAATAAGAAGGTCAAGAGACTGGCCCTCAAGAGCGCGCTGAGCGCCAAGGCCGCTGCCGGCGAGATCCTCGTCGTTGACGGCATGGCTGTCGAAGAGATCAAGACCGCCCCTGTCAAGGCGTTCCTGACCAAGATCGGCGCCGACGGTAAGGCTCTGCTCGTGACCGAGCAGGTCGACGAGAAGCTCGTCAAGAGCTCCCGCAACATCCCCGGCGTGAGCAGCACCATCGCCACCATCCTCAGCCCCTATATGATCCTGACGCACCGCGTCCTGGTCGTTGACAAGGCTGCGCTCCAGAAAATCGAGGAGGTGTACGCATAATGAGAACCGCTTACGATGTCATTATCCGTCCCATCATCACCGAGCAGTCCATGGAAGACCTCGACATCAAAAAGTACACGTTCGAAGTCGCCAAGGACGCCGGCAAGATCGAGATCAAGAAGGCCATCGAGGAGATCTTCGATGTGAAGGTCATCAAGGTCACCACCGCGACGATCCGTGCCAAGGAAAAGCGCGTCGGCGCCAACCCCTCCGGCATGACCGCCACCCGCAAGAAGGCCGTTGTGAAACTGTCCGCTGATTCGAAGAACATCGAGATCTTCGAGGGCATGGTGTAAGGGAGGAATTGAACAATGTCGATTAAAACCTATAAACCCACCACGCCTTCCCGCAGACATATGTCCGTTTCCGGCTTCGACGGTGTCGATAAGCACGCCAAGCCGCAGAAGGAGCTCGTGGAGGTCCTCAAGAAGCACTCCGGCCGCAACAGCTATGGCCGCATCACCGTCCGCCATCAGGGCGGCGGCAACCGCAAGAAGTACCGCGTCATCGACTTCAAGCGCGACAAGATGGACGTGCCCGCCACTGTCCTGCGCCTGGAGTACGATCCGAACCGCAGCGCTTATATCGCCCTGGTCGAGTACACCGACGGCGAGCGCCGCTACATTCTGGCCCCTGTCGGCCTGAACGTGGGCGACACCGTTCTGTCCTCCGCCGCGGCGGACATCAAGCCGGGCAACGCCCTGCCGCTGGCCAACATCCCGGTCGGCACCGTCATCCACAACATCGAGCTCTACCCCGGCAAGGGTGCGCAGCTGGTCCGCTCCGCGGGCGTCGCCGCGCAGCTCATGGCGAAGGAAAACGGCATGGCTACCGTCCGTCTCCCCTCCGGCGAGTACCGCAAGGTCCGCCTCAACTGCATCGCCTGCATCGGCCAGGTCGGCAATGTTGACCACGCCAACATCGCCATCGGCAAGGCCGGCCGCAAACGCCACATGGGCATCCGCCCGACCGTCCGTGGTTCCGTCATGAACCCGTGCGATCACCCGCACGGCGGCGGCGAAGGCAAAGCGCCTGTCGGCCGTCCCGGCCCGGTCACCCCGTGGGGCAAGCCGGCGATGGGTTACAAGACCCGCAAGAAGAAGAACGCGACCGACAAGTTCATTGTCAAGCGCCGCAACGCCAAGTAAGGAGGGAATAGGTAATGAGCAGAAGTGTTAAGAAAGGCCCGTTTGCCGCTCCCGAGCTGCTGAAGCGGGTCGATGAAATGAACAAGGCCGGCGAGAAGAAGGTCATCAAGACCTGGAGCCGTTCCTCCACGATCTTCCCGTCCTTTGTCGGCCACACCATCGCTGTCCATGACGGCCGCCGTCACGTTCCGGTCTATGTGACCGAGGACATGGTCGGACATAAGCTGGGCGAGTTCGCGCCCACGCGCACGTTCCGCGGCCACGCCGGCAGCAAGACTGTTGGAAAGTAAGGGGGAGAGAACATGGAAGAACTGAAGACTGCACGTGCCCAGCTGGTGCACGCCCGTATCGCTCCCCGTAAGGTCCAGATCGTGTGCGACATGATCCGCGGCAAGGACACCAAGGTCGCCGAGGCCTATATGGCCAACACGCCGAAGGCCGGCTGCGAGCTCATGCTCAAGCTCCTCAAGAGCGCCTGCGCCAACGCGGAGAACAACTTTGAAATGGATCCGGACAACCTCTATGTTGCCGAGGCCTATGCCACGGCCGGCCCGATCCTCAAGCGCGGCCGCCCGAGAGCTCAGGGCCGTATGTACCGCATCAACAAGCGCACCAGCCACATCACGATCGTCGTGGCTGAGAAGGCATAAGGGAGGAGGCAGACGATATGGGACAGAAAGTTAATCCGCACGGCATGCGTGTCGGCGTCATCAAAGATTGGGATTCCCGCTGGTATGCCCGTGACGAGAAGGTCGGCGACCTGATCGTTGAGGACTACAAGATCCGTGAGTACCTGAAGAAGACCCTGTATTCCGCAGGCATCCCGAACATCGAGATCGAGCGCGACAGCGCGAAGGTCCGCATCTATATCCACTGCTCTCGTCCGGGCGTTGTCATCGGCAAGGGCGGCGCGGAGATCGAGCGCATCCGTCTCTCCGTCGAGAAGATGATCGGCAAGCCGGTCGCCCTCTCCATCGTGGAGGTCCGCACGCCCGATACGAACGCTCAGCTCGTCGCTGAGAACATCGCTGCGCAGCTCGAGAAGCGCATCGGCTTCCGCCGCGCGATGAAAAACGCCATGGGCCGTGCCATGAGAATGGGCGCCCGCGGCATCAAGATCATGTGCTCCGGCCGTCTGGGCGGCGCCGAGATCGCCCGCACCGAGTGCTATCACGAGGGTACCATTCCGCTGCAGACCATCCGCGCGGACATCGAGTACGGCTTCGCTGAGGCTGCCACGACCTACGGCCGTGTCGGCGTCAAGGTCTGGATCTACAAAGGCGAGATCCTCTCCCAGAGCCTGCGCACCACCCCGCGCACCATGGATCTGAACAAGCGCGACGACCGTCGCCGTGACCGCCGTGACGGCGATCGCAGAGGCCGCGGCGGCTACAACCGCGACCGTCGCGACGGCAACCGTCAGGGCGGCCGTCCGGGCTACCAGGGCGGCGGACGTCCCCAGGGCGGCAACCGTCCGCAGGGCGGCTACAACCGCGGCCCGCGTCCGGCAGCTCCCGCTGCTCCGAAGGAAGGAGGCAACAACTAATGCTGATGCCGAAAAGAGTGAAGTACCGCAGAGTGCAGCGTGGTCGTATGACCGGCAAGGCCCTGCGCGGCAATAAGGTGACCTATGGCGAGTTCGGCCTGCAGGCGCAGGAGCCGGCCTGGATCACCTCCAACCAGATCGAGGCGGCCCGTGTCGCCATGACCCGTTACACCAAGCGTGGCGGTCAGGTCTGGATCAAGATCTTCCCCGACAAGCCGGTCACGCAGAAGCCGGCCGAGACCCGCATGGGTTCCGGTAAAGGTTCTCCTGAGTACTGGGTCGCCGTTGTGAAGCCCGGCAGAGTTCTGTTTGAGATTGCTGGTGTGCCGGAAGAGGCTGCCCGTGAGGCGCTGCGTCTGGCCAGCCACAAGCTTCCCTGCAAGACGAAGATCGTCAAGAAGGAAGACACTGAGATTGGTGGTGAATAAGATGAAAGCTAGTGAAATTCGCTCCATGTCCGCCGCTGAGCTGGAAAGCAAGCTGGTCGAACTGAAGAAGGACCTGTTCATGCTCCGTATGCAGCACGCTACCAATCATCTTGACAACCCCGTTAAGATTTCTGCTGTGCGTCGCGACATTGCCCGAGTCAAAACCGTGCTCCGCGAAAAGCAGCTCGAGCAGTGAGGAGGTAAGTGAGAATGAACGAAATGAGAACGACTTCCCGCAAGACCCGCGTCGGCAAAGTGGTGTCCGACAAGATGGACAAGACCGTTGTCGTCATCGTGGAAGACCACGTGGCGCACAAAGTCTATAAAAAGATCATTGGCGAGACCTACCGCCTGAAGGCACACGACGAGAACAATGAGTGCCACGTTGGCGATATCGTCCGCGTGATGGAGACCCGCCCCCTGTCCAAGGACAAGAGATGGCGCGTGGTCGAGATCGTTGAAAAGGCGAAGTAAGGAGGCAACAACATGATTCAGCAGGAAAGTTATCTGAAGGTTGCCGACAATACCGGCGCCAAGGAAATCAAGTGCATCCGCGTTCTCGGCGGATCCAAGCGTAAGTACGCCAGCATCGGCGACGTGATCGTCGCTTCCGTGCGTAAGGCAGCTCCCGGCGGCTCCGTCAAGAAGGGCGACGTCGTCAAGGCTGTTGTTGTCCGCACTGCGAAGCCGGTCCGCCGCGCGGACGGCACCTATGTGCGTTTCGATGAGAACGCCGCCGTCCTGATCAACGGCGAGGATAAGAACCCCCGCGGCACCCGTATCTTTGGGCCCGTCGCCCGTGAGCTCCGCGACAGTGACTTCACGAAGATCCTGTCTCTGGCTCCCGAAGTTATTTGAGGAGGGCGCAGAACATGAACATCAAAAAAGACGATAAAGTCGTTGTCCTGTCCGGCAAGGACAAGGGCAAGGAAGGCAAAGTCCTGTCTGCTGACCCGAAGGGCGGCAAGCTCATCGTGGAGGGCGTGAACGTCGCCACGAAGCACCAGAAGCCGAAAAACCAGCAGGATCAGGGCGGCATCATCAAGACCGAAACCCCGATCTATGCCTGCAAGGTCATGGTCGTCTGCCCGAAGTGCGGCAAGCCGACCCGCGTTGCGCACAAGATCACGGACGGCAAGAAGGCCCGCATCTGCAAGAAGTGCGGCGCCGAACTGTAAAGGAGGGAGCAACGAACTATGGCAACAATGCCTTCTATGAAGAAGAAGTATGTGGAGGAAGTCGCTCCCGCTCTGATGACGAAGTTCCAGTACGAGAGCGTTATGCAGATCCCGAAGATCGAGAAGATCGTCGTCAGCGTCGGCTGCGGCGACTGCAAGGATAACGCCAAGGCGCTCGACGCCGTCATCAAGGACATCACCGCGATTACCGGCCAGAAGGCCGTCGCGACCGTCGCCAAGAAGAGCGTCGCGAACTTCAAGCTGCGTGAGGGTATGCACGTCGGCGTGAAGGTCACGCTGCGTCAGGACCGCATGTGGGAGTTCCTGGACCGCCTGTTCAACATCGCGCTGCCCCGTGTCCGCGACTTCCGCGGCATCTCGGCCGACGCGTTTGACGGCCGCGGCAACTACAGCCTAGGCCTCAAGGAGCAGATCATCTTCCCCGAGATCGAGTACGATAAGATCGAGAAGCTCCGCGGCATGAACATCGCCATCATCACCACCGCCAAGACCGACGAGGAAGCACGCGAGCTGCTCAAGCTCATGGGCGCCCCGTTCGTCACCAAAGCATAAGGGAGGAGCGACACAATGGCTAAGAAATCTATGATCCTCAAGCAGCAGGCGCCTGCGAAGTACTCCACCCGCCAGTACAACCGCTGCAAGATCTGCGGCCGTCCCCACGCTTACCTGCGCAACTACGGCATCTGCCGTATCTGCTTCCGTGAGCTGGCGTACAAGGGCCAGATCCCCGGCGTCCGCAAAGCCAGCTGGTAAAAATGTTCCGCCATGCATCGTGAGCCGCGCTTGCTGTATCAGAAATACAGCTGCGCGCGGCGCACATCGCCTGACGAAAAATTGCGAACTTGCCGTCTGGCTTCGTGAGGTCGGCTAGAAATACAGCAGCGCCGACCGCACATCCCCAGCCAACAAGTTTTTGCCCAGTGCTGAAATTCTGTGCACAGCGCCTTTCGCCAATCAACAGAATTTTAGCCACCGTGCTCGGTGGAGGGCCTGACTGCAAGGTCGCCGATCCACCGCCCGCTGAACCTCGCGTTCAGCCCCAACTTCCGTAAGTTCGCCCCTTCAGCCGCAGCTGGATCTGCGGCTGTCGGTGCGCACTGAAATACGGTGCCGGTGCTTATGATCTGAGTCCCGGTGCCGCACCCCGCACTGCCTGTGCGTTTGACCCGGCGCGCAGGTATGCAGTCACCGCTTTTGTGCCGTCCGGCACCGCGGCCGTGCCGCTGCCTCCGGCGGCGACATGAAAATGGACCGCGCGTCACAAAAGCAAGCTTTTGCCCTTCGCTGAAAGGGCAGGGATGACGAAAGGCCGCAGGGAATCATGCATTCATGCGGAACCTCGCCGCCCAAACCGTATCATCGGTAACTTCTAACTAAGGAGGAAACACACATGCAGATCACCGATCCCATCGCCGATATGCTGACCCGCATCCGCAACGCTGGCAGCGCTCGGCACGAAACCGTGGACATCCCGAATTCCAAGATGAAGAAGGCCATCGCCGAAATTCTTCTCGAGGAAGGCTACATCAAGAGCTTCCAGCTCATTGATGACGGCACGCAGGGCGTCATCCGCGTCACCCTGAAGTATCTCCCCGGCAAAGAGAAGGCCATCCAGGGCCTCCGCAGAGTCTCCAAGCCCGGCCTGCGTGTGTACGCCGGCGCTGACGAGCTGCCGCAGGTCCTGCGCGGCCTCGGCATCGCGATCATCTCCACCTCGAAGGGCATCATGACCGACAAGAAGGCGCGTGCGCAGCACGTCGGCGGCGAAGTCCTCGCGTTCGTGTGGTAAGGGAGGTACAGAACAATGTCTAGAATTGGTAGAGCTCCCATTGAGATCCCCGCAGGCGTTGAAGTCACCTGCAATGGCAACGTTGTCACCGTCAAGGGCCCGAAGGGCACCCTGACGCACAACGTGCACCCGGACATGACCGTCACGGTCGAAGGCAACACCATCCATGTCACCCGTCCGAGCGATGACAAACTGCACCGCTCCCTGCACGGCCTGACCCGCACGCTGATCCACAACATGATCATCGGCGTGACCGAGGGCTTCAGCAAGACGCTCGAGATCAACGGTGTCGGCTACAGAGCCGCAAGGAAGGTCAGAACCTTGTCATGCACCTGGGCTTCTCGCACACGATCACCATGTCCGAGAATGCGGACATCCAGATCGATGTTCCGAACCCGAACCAGGTCATCATCAAGGGTATCGACAAGGAAAAGGTCGGCCAGTTTGCAGCAGAAGTGCGCGCCAAGCGTCCGCCCGAGCCGTACAAGGGCAAGGGCATCAAGTACGACTATGAGCACGTCCGCCGCAAAGAAGGCAAGACCGGCGCGAAGTAATTGGAGGTGTGCCTGAATGATTAAGAGACCGAATACGAAAGCGCAGCGCGTTCGCCGTCACCAGAGAGTGCGCGGCAAGGTTTCCGGCACGGCCGAGAGACCGCGTCTGAGCGTGTTCCGCAGCGAAAACAACATTTATGCCCAGATCATCGACGATGTCGCCGGTAAGACGCTCTGCAGCGCCTCCACCGTGGAAAAGGGCTTTGAAGGCAATGGCGGCAACTGCGAAGCAGCGGCCAAGATCGGCAAGCTCGTCGGCGAGCGCGCCGTGGCTGCCGGCATCACCGAGGTCGTGTTCGACCGCGGCGGCAATGTGTACCATGGCCGTGTCAAGGCTCTGGCAGAAGGCGCCCGTGAGGGCGGCCTGAAGTTCTAACGGGAGGAGGAAACGAAATGGCATATAACAATGACAGACGGGACAATCGCCGCAGCCGCAGCGATGAGCCCCAGGAATTCACCGAAAAAGTCGTTGCCCTCAACCGCGTTTCCAAGACCGTTAAGGGCGGCCGCGTCGCAAAGTTCTCCGCACTCGTCGTCGTGGGTGACGGCAAGGGCCGTGTGGGCTTCGGCCTCGGCAAAGCAGCCGAAGTCTCCGAAGCGATCCGCAAGGGCCTGGAGGACGCTAAGAAGAACCTGACCACCGTGACCCTGCAGGGCACGACGATCCCGCACGAGGTCATCGGCGCGTTCGGCGCCGGCCGCGTGCTGCTCAAGCCCGCTGCTCCCGGTACCGGCGTGATCGCCGGCGGCGCTGTGCGTGCTGTGGTCGAGGCTGCCGGCATCAAGGACATCCGTACCAAGTGCCTGCGTTCGAACAACCCGGCAAACGTCGTCGCTGCGACGATGGAAGGTCTGAAGTCTCTGCGCAACGCCCAGCAGGTCGCTGTTTACAGAGGCAAGACCGCCGAAGAGATTCTGGGTTAAGGAGGGGCTGAGACATGGCAAATCTGAAGATCAAGCTCGTCAAGAGCCTCAGCGGCCGCAATGTCAAGCACATCGCCACCGCCAACTCCCTCGGCCTGCACAAGATCGGCAACGAGACCGTGCAGCCCGATAACCCGCAGACCCGCGGCAAGATCGCCAAGATCGGCTATCTCGTCGCCGTCACTGAAGAAGAATAAGGAGGGCCCCGAAATATGAATATCCACGAACTTTCTCCCGTTGTGGGCTCCACCCATGTCGGCAAGCGCAAGGGCCGCGGCCACGCGACCGGCAACGGCAAGACCGCAGGCCGCGGTCATAAGGGCCAGAAGGCCCGCAGCGGCGGCGGCGTCCGTATCGGCTTCGAAGGCGGCCAGATGCCTCTGGCGCGCCGCATCCCGAAGCGCGGTTCCACAACATCTTCGCCAAACCGCTCGAGAGCGTGAACGTCTCCGCTCTGGAGAAGTTTGAAGACGGCGCAGTCGTCGACGCGAAGGTTCTGCTTGACGCCGGTGTGCTGAGCAAGTGCACCTACGGCGTGAAGATTCTTGGCAACGGCGAAATCACCAAGAAGCTGACTGTGAAGGCTTCTGCGTTCTCCGAATCCGCGAAAGCGAAGATCGAGGCAGCAGGAGGAAAGGCAGAGGTGGTGTAAGGTGCTCCAGACATTTCGTAACGCATGGCGGATCGAAGAACTGCGCAAGAAAATTCTCTTTACGCTTCTGATTGTCCTGCTTTACCGTCTCGGCAATGCCGTACCCGTACCTTTCGTCGACACCAAAGCACTGGCCGACTACTTCCAGGCAAGCGGCCTGCAGAACACGATCCTGGGCCTGTTCAACGTCATGTCCGGCGGCGCGTTCTCACAGGCAACGATTTTCGCGCTGTCCATCCAGCCGTACATCAACGCTTCCATCATCATTCAGCTCCTGTGCATTGCGATCCCCTCGCTGGAGCGTCTGCAGAAGGAAGGCGGCGAGGAAGGCAAGAAGAAGATCGCCAGCATCACCCGCTACAGCACGGTCGCCATCGGTCTGCTGCAGGGCTTTGCTTACTATATGATGATGCGCAACTACGGCCTCATGAACGCCGACTTTGCCGGCAACATCTGGGCTGCCATCGTCATCATCCTGACCTTTACGTCCGGTTCCGCCCTCATCATGTGGCTTGGTGAGCAGATCACCGAGTTCGGCATCGGCAACGGTATCTCGATCATCCTGTTCGTGAGCATCGTCGCCCGTTTCCCGAACTCCATCATCCGCCAGATCAACAACGTCGCCAACGGCGACCTCGCCTGGTGGGTGCTGGTGCTGATGTACCTCGGCGCTCTGCTGCTGATCGTCATGATCGTGCTCGTCAACGATGCCGAGCGCCGTCTGCCGGTGCAGTATTCCAAGCGCGTCGTCGGCCGCAAGATGTACGGCGGCCAGAGCACGCACCTGCCGATGAAGGTGAACATGAGCGGCGTCCTGCCGATCATCTTCGCCCAGTCGATCGCGTCTCTGCCGGCCACCATCTGCGCCTTCGTTCCGAAGTGGCAGAGCAGCTGGATCATGAAGCATGTCTTTGATACGACCACCTGGCCGTATATCGTCCTCTACTTCCTGCTCATCATCTTCTTCAGCTATTTCTACTCCACGATCCAGTTCAACCCGATCGAGGTCGCGAACAACCTGAAGAAGAACGGCGGATTCATCCCGGGCTTCCGTGCAGGCAAGCCGACGAGCGAATTCATCCAGAAGGTGCTCAACAAGATCACGCTCTTCGGCGCGATCTATCTGAGCGTCATCGCGATCACGCCGCTGATCATCAGTGCGTGCTCGCAGGCGGAGCAGCTCACCGGCATCTCCCTGGGCGGCACGTCCATCATCATCGTTGTCGGTGTTGCACTTGAGACCGTCCGCGCACTCGAGGCGCAGATGCTCATGCGCAACTATAAGGGTTTCCTGAGCTGATAGGAGGATTCATAGTATGAAACTCGTTTTGTTAGGTGCCCCCGGTGCAGGCAAGGGAACGCAGGCTGAGATCCTTAGCCGCAAGCTGAACATTCCCACCATTTCCACCGGCAACATCCTGCGTGCGGCCATGAAAAACGGCACGCCCGTGGGTCTGAAAGCAAAATCCTATGTGGAAAGCGGCAAGCTCGTTCCGGACGACGTCATCATCGGCATCGTCTGCGAGCGTCTGGCTGAGCCCGATTGCGCCAATGGTTATATCCTCGACGGTATGCCGCGCACCATCCCCCAGGCGGAAGCTCTGGAGCAGCACGGCATCGACGTCGACACCGCCCTCTCGATCGAGATCGCGGACGAGACCATCATCGAGCGTATGTCCGGCCGCCGGACCTGCAAGGACTGCAGCGCCACGTTCCACATCGTCTCCAATCCTCCCAAGGTGGAAGGCAAGTGCGACTTCTGCGGCGGCGAGCTGACCATCCGCAAGGACGACGCTCCCGAGACAGTAAAGGCGCGCCTGGATGTCTACCATGCCGAGACCGAGCCGCTCAAGGGCTTCTATGCCCAGCGCGGCAAGCTCGTCTCCGTCGACAACCAGCCGACCATCGAGGCCACGACCGCTGCGATCGAGAAAGCTCTGGGTCTGAAATGATCATCATCAAATCTGATCCCGAGATCGATATCATGCGGCAGGCCGGCCGGATCACCGCTGGCGCGCGCACCATCGCGCGTCAGATGGTGGCCCCGGGCGTGACCACCCGCCAGATCAACCGCGAAGTGCACAAGTTCATCACGAAGTCCGGCGCGACGCCGTGCTTCATGACCGACGGCGGCTTTCCGACGGCGGCGTGCATCTCCGTCAATGACGAGATCATCCATGGCATTCCCGGCGACCGCGTCCTGCATGAGGGCGATATCGTCAGTGTCGACGTCGGCGCCCGCTACCGCGGCTTCAACGGCGACTGTGCGGGCACGTTCCCGTGCGGCCAGTGCTCGGATGAGGCGCTGCGCCTGATCCGCATCACGCGGCAGAGCTTTTTTGAGGGCATCCGGTTTGCCCGTGTCGGCTACCGCATCTCCGATATCGGCCACGCCATTCAGGATTATGCCGAGAGCTATGGCTATTCACTCGTGCGCGAGTATGTCGGCCACGGCGTCGGCGCCGGCCTGCATGAAGCGCCGGAGATCCCGAACTACGGCAAGCCCGGCCACGGACCGCGTCTGCAGAAGAACATGACGATCGCCGTGGAGCCGATGGTCAACGCCGGCGGACTACGAAGTCCGCGTTCTTGACAACGGCTGGACCGTGGTCACGGCGGACGGCAGTCTGTCGGCGCACTACGAAAACTCTCTGCTCGTCACGGATGGCGAGCCCGAGATCCTGACGTTTGCAGACGACATGTGACGGGCGCGTCCCGAAAAACCTTAGGAGGTTCAAACACCTTGGCAAAAGACGATGTAATCGAACTGGAGGGCACGGTTGTTGAATCCCTGCCCAACACGACGTTCCGGGTTGACATTGGCAACGGCCACGTCATCCTGGCGCACATCTCCGGAAAGCTCCGGATGAACTTTATCAGAATCCTCCCCGGTGACAAGGTTACGGTTCAGATGTCTCCGTACGATCTGACGCGCGGCCGCATCACCTGGAGAAGCAAGTAGGAGGTTAACTACAATGAAAGTCAGACCGAGTGTCAAGCCCATGTGCGAAAAGTGCAAGGTCATCAAGCGCAAGGGCAAAGTCATGGTTATCTGCGAAAACCCGAAGCACAAACAGAGACAGGGCTGATCTGACCCTGTAAGTCCTAACACATCCGCGCCAGAAGGTCGGCTCCCTCCGGCGGGAGTAAGTCGCCTCCCTTTTTGCGCGCGGAACCAAAATTTCGAAAGGAATGATCGAATAAGATGGCACGTATCGCCGGCGTTGACCTGCCCAAGGACAAGCGAATTGAAATTGGCCTGACCTATGTTTATGGTATCGGCAGAACCAGCGCGAAAAAGATTCTTGAGATGACCGGCATCAATCCGGACACCCGTGTGAAAGACCTCACCGACGAGGACGAAGCGAAGATCCGTGAGTGCATCGACCACCACTTCATCGTGGAGGGCGACCTGCGCCGCAGCGTGGCGCTCGATATCAAGCGCCTGACCGAGATCGGCTGCTACCGCGGCCAGCGTCACAGACGCGGCCTGCCCGTGCGCGGCCAGCGCAGCAAGACCAATGCGCGTACCCGCAAGGGCCCGAAACGCACGATCGCCAATAAGAAGAAGTAAGGGAGGGATATGTAATGGCAAACGCAGCAAAAGGCAAGAAGGTTCGCACGCGCCGCAAGGAGCGTAAGAACATTGAAAAGGGAGCCGTGCATATCAGCTCTTCCTTCAACAACACCATGGTCACCATCACGGACACCCAGGGCAATGCGATCTCCTGGGCTTCTGCCGGTGGCATGGGCTTCCGTGGAAGCAAGAAATCCACCCCCTTCGCCGCGCAGACCGCCGCTGAGACGGCTGCCAAGGCGGCTATGGAGCACGGCCTGAAGACGGTCGAAGTCTTCGTCAAGGGCCCCGGCTCCGGACGTGAGGCTGCGATCCGCGCCCTGCAGACTGCAGGACTCGAGGTCACCATGATCAAGGACGTCACCCCCATTCCGCACAATGGCTGCCGTCCTCCGAAACGCCGCCGCGTCTGATTGAAGGAGGGAAATGAATTATGGCTAGATATACCGAAGCTGTCTGCCGTCAGTGCCGCAGAGAGGGCCAGAAGCTCTTCCTCAAGGGCGACAGATGCTACACCCAGAAGTGCGCGCTCGAGTGCAGAGGCTACGCCCCCGGCCAGCACGGCCAGGGCCGCAGCAAGACCTCTGAGTACGGCTCCCAGCTGCGCGAGAAGCAGAAGGTCCGCCGCTACTACGGCGTGCTCGAGAAGCAGTTCCGCAGCTACTTCGCCATGGCGGAGAAGCGTCAGGGCATCACGGGCGAGAACCTGCTCGCGATCCTGGAGACCCGCCTGGACAACGTCGTCTACCGTCTCGGCTTTGCTATGAGCCGCGCCGAGGCGCGCCAGCTCGTGACGCACGGCCACTTCACTGTGGATGGCCGCAAAGTCAACATCCCCAGCTTCCTGGTCAAGCCGGGCATGGTTATTACACTCAAGGACTCCAGCAAGAGTCTCGACAAGATCAAGGCCAACGTCGAAGCGAACGCTTCCCGTCCGGCGCCGAAGTGGCTGGATTACGACGCCAACAGCATGGTTGGCAAGGTCGTGGCCATCCCCGCGCGTGACGACATTGATCTGCCTGTCGAGGAACACCTCATCGTCGAGCTGTATTCCAAGTAATAAAGAGACCCTCAAATTGGTAAGCTGACATCCGCAGCGCCGCTGTGGCGCAACAACACAGTAAGGAGGGTTAAGTCTAAATGATTGAAATTGAAAAGCCGCGCATCGAATGCCAGGAATCCCCGGACGACATTTCCTACGGCAAGTTCGTCGTTGAGCCTTTGGAGCGTGGCTACGGCACGACCCTGGGTAACTCTCTGCGCAGAGTGCTGCTCTCTTCACTGCCCGGTTATGCCCCGACGTCCATCCGGATCGCCGGTGTGCAGCACGAGTTTTCGACGATCCCCGGTGTCAAGGAAGACGTCACCGAGATCGTGCTGAATGTGAAGGGCATCATCGCACGCCTGCATTGCGACGGCCCGAAGACCGTCTATATCGAAGCGGCAGGCGAGTGTGAAGTCACTGCCGGTGACATCAAGGCAGACGCTGAGGTTGAGATCCTCAACCCCGAGCTGCACATCGCCAGCCTCGGCCCTGACGGTGCGCTCTCCATGGAGATCACGCTTGACCACGGCAGAGGCTACGTCCCGGCGGACAAGAACAAGAGCGCACAGCAGGTCATCGGCACCATCCCGGTGGACAGTATCTACGCGCCGGTCCTGAAGGTCAACTACGCTGTCGAGAACACCCGTGTGGGCAACCAGACGGACTTCGACAAGCTGACCATCGAGGTCTGGACCGACAAGACCATCTCGGCGCGTGACGCGCTGAGCCTCGGCGCCAAGATCCTGTGCGATCACTTCACGCTCTTCACCGATCTGTCTGACACGATCGGCAACAGCTGCACGGTTGTGGAGAAAGAGCCGGAGCGCCCCGATACCGTCATGAAGATGACGATCGAGGAGCTGGACCTCTCCGTGCGCAGCTTCAACTGCCTGAAGCGCGCGAACATCAACACCGTCGAAGACCTCATGAACAAGACCGAGGAAGAGATGATCAAGGTGCGCAACCTTGGCCGCAAGTCCCTCGAAGAGGTCGAGCACAAGCTCGCTATGATGGGCCTGAGCCTGGCGAGCGACGACAATCAGTAATAACCAGCTACTCTTATCAAGGAGGAAAACCGATATGCCCGGAACAAGGAAACTCGGTAAGACCACCGATCAGCGCAAGGCGATGCTCCGTCAGCAGGTCACGGATCTGCTCGACATGGGCCGCATGGAGACGACTGTCTTCCGCGCAAAAGAGATCGCGCCTCTGGCCGAGAAAATGATTACCCTTGGCAAGAAGAAGGACATGGCTGCCTATCGTCAGGCGCTGGCCTTCATCACCCGCGAGGATGTTGCCAAGAAGGTGTTCGAGGAAGTCGCCCCGAAGTATGCCGACCGCAACGGCGGCTACACCCGCATCACCCGCATCGGCACCCGCCGCGGCGATGCGGCCGAGATGGCTGTCATCGAGCTCGTGTAAGGTTTACCCGAACACAAATTCAAATGTTCGAACACCGACCGCTCTGCGGCCGGTGCATTTTCAACCCAGCAACGCACCGACTGCATTTGCAGCCGGTGCGTTTCCGCCGGAGACGGACAGCGCGTGCGGGACTGTCTGCGGCCGGTGCATTTTCTGTATAATAATCACGACAGACAGACAACAAGGAGGGACGTGTATGCGCATTCTGGTCGTGGAAGATGAACAGGATCTCAACCGCATCCTCGCCAAAACACTCAAGGCCGAGGGCTACAGCGTCGACGCCTGCTTTGACGGCGTGGAGGCGCTCGACTATCTTGAGGGCGCGGAGTATGACGCCGTCGTGCTCGACGTGATGATGCCGCGCATGGACGGGTTCTCGCTTCTGACGCAGATGCGCGAGAGCGGCAACGAGACGCCGGTGCTGTTTCTCACGGCGAAGGACAGCGTACCCGACCGCGTGCACGGGCTGGATGCCGGGGCGGACGACTATCTTGTCAAGCCGTTTTCGTTTGATGAGCTTCTGGCGCGGCTGCGCGTCGTCACGCGCAAGCGCGGCGGCAGCGCGACCAATGTCTTCACCGTGGCGGACCTCACGGTCGATACCGCCTCGCACCATGTCACGCGCGGCGGGCGCACGATCTCGCTCTCGGCCAAGGAATTTGCGCTGCTCGAATACATGATCCGCAACCGCGGCGTCGTGCTCTCGCGCGAGCGCATTGAGAACCATCTCTGGAACTATGACTACAGCGGCGGCTCAAACGTGGTGGATGTGTACGTGAGCTATCTGCGCCGCAAGATCGACGCGGACTATCCCACCAAGCTCATCCACACCGTCTGGGGCGTCGGCTGGGTGCTGCGGGAGGAAGTATGAAGCGTCCGTCACTCAAGATTGCGCATCACTGCATGGTTTGCACTCATGATGTTCGTCATCGAGGCGCTGGTGCTCTCGTTCCTGCTTGCCGTCAACGGCACGGTTGCCACGAACGACCCGAGTCGCGCCTCGTGCGCATGGTTGAGCACAACGCCGACCGCGTCAAGTATAACCAACCGGCAGTTCCGCTATGACCACATCCACTATTACCGCAGCGGCGGTCTACGGTGCTCTACGACGCGGACGGCAATCCCCTGCAGGGCACGTTCCCGGCGGAGTTCACGCCATCGGAGCCCCTGCCGCTCGGCGGCGAGACCGTGCGCCTCGTCGACTGCGGGGAGAACGAATATTACGTCTATGATGTGCACGTCGATATGATGGTCGGCAGCGTCTGGCTGCGCGGCGTCATCGACGCGAACGCAACGGCGGCGTCATGCGCGTGATCATGCCGCTGGCGTGGTCGCTGCTACCTGTGCTGCTGGTACTGTCGGTCATCGGCGGGTATTTCATCGCCAGCCGCGCCCTGCGCCCCGTGCGCCAGCTCACGGCCGCGGCCAATGCCATCTCCGACGGGCAGGATCTCAAGGCGCGCATCGGCCTGCCGCACACGAGGCAGCGACGAGATCTATCAGCTCTCGGCCTCCTTTGACAACATGTTCGACCGGCTTGAGCGATCGTTCGAGGCTGAGCAGCGCTTCACGTCGGATGCCTCGCACGAGCTGCGCACGCCGACGACCGTCATCCTCGCCGCCTGCGAGGACGCGCGCATGAACGCGCACGCCGGCGGATTATCAGGCCGCGCTCGATGTCGTCGACCGGCAGGCGCACAAGATGTCGCAGCTCATCGCGCAGCATGCTCGAGATCACGCGCCTCGATCAGGGCACGCAGAAGGTGAACTGGGAGTATGCAGACCTGTCCGACCTCGTTACCGTCATCTGCGACGAGCAGGCCATGGTCGCGCGCCGCGGTATCCGCATCAGCTGCGCGGCCGAACCGGACATCTTCATCGACATGGACGTCTTTCTCATGTCGCGCGTCGTGCAGAATCTGCTCGACAACGCCTTCAAGTTCGGCGTGGACGGCGGCTGGATCCATGTGGCGCTCCGGCGCGCGGCCGCGGGCGCCGAGCTGACCGTGCAGGATAACGGCATCGGTATCTCGCAGGAAGATCTGGACAGAATATGGCAGAGGTTCTATCAGGCCGACCCCAGCCGGCAGGAAAGCGCGGGTCTGGGCCTGGGCCTGTCGATGGTGCAGCAGATCGTGGCGCTCCACGGCGGCACGGTTGCCGTCGTGAGTGCGCCCGGCCGCGGCACGACGTTCACGGTCACGCTGCCCGAACACCACGGAAAAGAGGAGAAGTAATATGAAGAAAACCGTTTTGCGTGCCTATGCCCGCCTCATTGCGGAGGTCGGCGCACGTGTGCAGAAAGGGGCAGGACGTCGTCATCGAGGCCGAGCTCGACCAGCCGGAGTTCGTGACCATGGTCGCCGATGCGTGCTACCACGCCGGTGCGCGCAAGGTCACAGTCACGTGGAAGCACCAGGCGCTCGAGAAGCTCGCCATCCGGCGTGAGAGCGTCAAGAACGCTCCAGACTGTCGAGGCTGGGAGCGCGCGAAGCTCCAGCACTATGTCGACACGCTCCCGTGCCGCATCTACCTGCTCAGCGAAGATCCGGACGGGCTGCGCGGCGTCAGCCCTGCAAAGATGGCCAGCGCCCGGCAGGGGCGCTACAGCGTCATCAAGCCATACCGCGACCAGATGGAGGGGCGCTACCAGTGGTGCATCGCGGCCGTGCCCGGCGCGGCGTGGGCGAAGAAGGTGTTCCCGCACGAGACGAAATCGCGCGCCGTCGAAAAGCTCTGGGAGGCGATCCTGCACACCTGCCGTGTGCACGATGATCCCGTCGCCGCGTGGGACGCGCACAACGCAGACCTGCAGGCGCGCTGCGATTATCTCAACAGCCTCGGCATCGAGACGCTCGAGTACCGCGCGTCCAACGGCACACACCTCACCGTCGGCATGATTCCCGAGGCGCAGTTTTGCGGCGGCGGGGAGTACACGATCGGTGGCAGCTACTTCAACCCCAACCTGCCCACGGAGGAGTGCTTCATCTCGCCGAAGCGCGGCGAGGCCGAGGGCATTGTCTATTCGTCGAAGCCGCTGTCGTATCAGGGACAGCTCATCGAGGATTTCTCCATCCGCTTCGAGCACGGCCGCGCCGTCGAGGCGCACGCGCGCACGAACGAGGCGCTGCTGCAAAAGCTCATCGCCATGGATGACGGCGCCGCCTACCTCGGCGAGTGCGCGCTCGTGCCGTATGACAGCCCCATCAACCAGACGGGCATCCTGTTTTATAACACCCTCTTTGATGAAAATGCCTGCTGCCACCTCGCACTCGGCATGGGCTTCATCGACACCATCCGCGACTACCCGAACCGCTCGCTCGAGGAGATGCGCGCGCTCGGTGTGAACGACTCCATGATCCACGAGGATTTCATGATCGGCACGCCGGACCTTGCGATCACGGCGCACTGCCGTGACGGCCGCTCGGTTCCCGTGTTCCGGGACGGGACATGGGCATTTTGACCGAAATCCCACTATTTCGTCGAAATACCGCGAATTGTGGTGCGCTCCAATCTTGGAGCGCACTATTTTTCTTTGAAAGTGGGGAATGCATGCAGAAAACCGTTGCATTTTCCGGCGCGTATGGTAAGATACGCCTACACGGAACTTACCGCTTACTTGCACCAAAACGGGAGGTGACCGGCATGAAGCGTGCCCTTTTGTGCACTCTGCTCGCAGCGCTGCTGCTCTGCGCCTGCACGCGCGCCCCGGAGAGTACCGTGCGCGCGCCGGATGCCGGCGAGCCGCTGACGCTGTGCCTCGGCGCCGGCCTGTGACGCTCGACCCTGCGCGCACGGAAAACGGCATCGGTGCGACGTATGTGGTCAACCTTTTCGCCGGTCTGACCGGCTACCGTACCGGCGGTGACGGCAGCGGAGCTCACGCCCGAGCTGTGCACGGAGCTGCCCGTGCCGGAGTCTGCCCGACGGGCGCGTACGGTATGTGTTCACGCTGCGTGACGGCCTCACGTGGTCAGACGGCACGCCGCTCACGGCGGCGGACTTTGTCTATGCGTGGAACCGGGCGTGCACGCTTGAGGATGCGGCGGCGCCGTATCTCTTTGCCTGCATCGACGGATACGGCACCGGCTGGCTGAACGTCGCGGCGTCGCCCGACGGGCGCACGCTCACCGTCGTGCTCGCGGAGGCCATGCCGACATTCCTTGCAGCTGTGTGCCCAGCCGGCGTATGCGCCTGTGCCCTCCGGCGCGGCGGAGGAGAGCTGGACGGCGGACGGCGCGGGCTTTTGCCGTCAGCGGGCCGTACACGGTCGCCGAGTGGACGACCGAGGGCCTCACGTACACGAAAAATCCCGCCTATTGGGACGCGGACAACGTCACGGCTGAGACGGTGCGCTTCGCTTTCAGCCTGACCCCGACGCTGCAAGCGCCGCCTTTCTTGCGCGCGACTATGCGCTCAGCTGGCCGGTGCCGGACGCCGCTCTGGACGACCTGCGCGCAAATCACGCGCCCGAGCTGCGCACCGTCAGCCGGCTCGCGCACATACAGCCTCTGCTTTCCCATGAGTGACCCGGCGCTGAGCGTTTTCACGCAGCCGGAGCGCGCGCAGATTCGCACGGCGCTCGCACTGCTCATCGACCGCAGCTATCTCTGCAGCGAGATCACACCCGGCGCGCAGCAGAGCGCGAACGCTCCCATCCCGCCCGGCATCTCGGATGCCGACGGCAGCGACTTTGCTTCGCACAATGGCGCTGACGGCAAGGGCGGCGGCTATTACGGCAGCGATTACGAGGCCAACTGCCAGCAGGCCGTCGCGCTGCTGCGGCAGGCGGCAGAGTCGTCCGGCCGTTTCACGGTCAACGCGCAGGGCGTGTGTGCCGGCTTCCCGGAGCTGACATACCTGACGTCCGACGCGGCGGGCCACGTCGCCATTGCGGATGATCTGCAGGCGCTCTACGCCCGCTACGGCATCACGCTCACCGTCACGGCGCAGGACATGGAGACCTTCCTCGCCAGCCGCGCCGCCGGGGGCTACTCCGTCACGCGCTGCAGTTTCAGCGCCGATCTGGACGACCCCATGCCGTTTCTCTCCCTCTGGGCGAGCGGCGCGGGCAGTAACTTTGTCGCGCTCGGCCGCGGCGCGCACATGGACTACGCGGGCTATACCGTCACGATCGACGGACGCACGAAAGATAACTGCACCTGGGCGGAGTCGTATGATGCGCTGCTGTACCGCATTGCGAGCAGCAGCGATACCGCCGAGCGCTATGCGCTCATGCATCAGGCCGAGACGCTGCTCATGCAGACGGGCGCCGTCTGCCCGCTCTACTGGTACACGGACACCTACCTCTGCAACGCGCACGTGCAGGGCCTGCTGGCCGGCCCGCTCGGCGCGCAGTACCTGATGGGCGCGCACGTGGAAAAGTGAATGCAGTGAGTGCAAAGTGAATGAAAATGAAAAAACAGCCCCGCTGCCGATTTCCCGGCAGCGGGGCTGCTGCAATATCGAATTTTACAGGAACACGAAAAACAGCATCACGATCAGGTACGCGAACGCGAGCGTCATCGGCGCGAGCGCGAGCACGGCGGTCAGCCGCCAGTCGTCTGCGCTCTCGACTGTGCCCTCATAGACCGGCTCGCGCGTCCCGGCGAGCGTGCCGTGCAGGTAGCTGCGGTAGAGCTTCAGAAACCGCTTTCCGTCGCGGCGGCCGGTGCTGTAGGCCGACTGCTCCGGTGTGCGGGGCTGCAGGGCGTGGTGTGTGCGCATCCGGTGTTCCTCCTCATGCTCGAAAGGTGTCAAATCGTTCATAAGCTATTATACGCATTGCGCCACCGCGCGTCAACCGGGTAACTTTTCCGGTGCGGCGGTCTCGGGCACGTGCGTCGCGTCGGGCGACGGTTCCGGCGTGACCTCCGGGAACGGCTCCGGTTCGGGCGTCGGCATCGGGGGCAGGATCACCTGCGGCGGGGCGTTTGGTGTGGGCGTCGGCGTGGGCGCCACCGTCTGCACCGGCGTGGGCGCGGGGGCAGGGGGCTTGCGCGGGATGCTGCCGACTGCGAGCCATAGCGCCGCGATCACGGCGGCGAGCACAGCCAGCACGACGGCCACGGTCAGGATGATCTCGCGCCGGCGCGCGTGCGCATGCTTCCTGCGCTGGGACTCCTGCTCGGCGATCCGCGCGGCCGATACCTCGAACCGCCGCGTCTGTGACAGCTCCTCGACCGGCGGCTGCGGCAGGGGGAACGGCGGTCTCGGGGTCGAGCGCCGTGACCTCAATGAGCACGAGCGTGATGTTGTCGCTCGCTCCGGCGTCGAGCGCCTGCGCCATGAGTGCCTGCCCCAGCTCCGGCAGCGGCATATTCGCGCCGAGCACGGCCTGCAGGCGGCTGTCGCTGAGCTTTCCGGTCAGCCCGTCGGTGCACAGCAGCAGCCGGTCGCCGACGGCGAGCGGCACACCGGCCGCAAAGTACGGCATGAGCCGCTGGCGCGCACCCAGCATGCCCAGATACTGCGTGAGCACGTGCCGGTCCGGACTGTCGTCTGCGTCGCGTCGGGCAGCACCGTCATCGAGCTGCTCCTGATACTTGGTGTGGTCGCGCGAGATGCGCTGCAGCGCGCCGCCGCGCTGCAGATAGATGCGGCTGTCGCCGACGTTGCAGCAATAGGCGTGGTTTCCGGTCAGATGCACGGTCGCAGCGGTCGAGCCGCTGACCTGACCGCTGGCCGCGATCATGTCGCACACGGCGACGTTTGCGCGCCGGAAGAAATCGAGCGCGTCAAACGGCTCATCGCTGCTGCATTGGTGCAGCGTCTGCGCGCACAAAAGCGCTGCCTGCTCGCCGTTTGCCTCGCCGCCCATGCCGTCGAACACGCCATAGATCAGCCGCTTGCTCTCCTGCTCGGCGGCCGCCTCGGCCACGGGGGCGGCGGCGTCGCGCTTGAACGTCCCGTTGCAGTAGTAGTTGTCCTCGTTATTGTCCCGGCCGGAGCCGATGTTTGTCTGCGCGTAGCACAGCACACGCATCGCGCATTCCTCCCATGATGGTCTTCTCTCCGCTATCGTACCGTTCGGCGGCCGGTTTGTCAACGTGTTGTCGGGGCGGAGAACGGAATCTCACCCAAACCGCCGCCGTGGGGATTCCATCGGCGGCGGATTTGTGCTATGCTGAAAGCAAAAGAGAGCGCTGCCGCGCGTGCGGCGGCGATGGGGGAACGGATATGAACGAACGATTGGATGCGGCGCTCGAGCAGCTGCCATTCTGGCCGAACCTGACCGAGCCGCAGCGCGAGCTTGCGCGCCGCGGCGCACGGCTGACACAGTATGAGCGCGGTGCACTCGTGCACGGGTGCGACGGGCAGTGCCTCGGCATGATCCGGGTGCAGAGCGGACGTCTGCGTGCGTGCATGCTCTCGGATGACGGGCGCGAGATCACGCTCTACCGCCTCACGGACGGGGATGCCTGCGTGCTCGCGGCGGCGTGCGTCATCCGGCAGATCACGTTTGAGGTGCAGCTCGTGGCCGATGCGCCGACGGAGCTGCTGATCCTCGGCGCGCACGTGTTCCAGCAGCTCACGGCGGAGAATATCTATGTCGAGTGCTGCATGTACCGGCTTGCCACCGAGCGCTTTTCCGACGTCATGTGGGCGATGCAGCAGCTGCTGTTCACAAGCTTTGACAAGCGCCTTGCGCAGTACCTCTGGGACGAATCCGACCATGCCCGCGCCCCTGTGCGCGCCACGCATGAACAGATCGCGCGCGATACCGGCGCCGTGCGCGAGACGGTCACGCGGATGCTGCGCCACTTTGCCGATGACGGCGTCGTGTCGCTCGGCCGCGGCACGGTCACGGTCACGGACGCCGAAAAACTGCGCAGTCTCGCCGGAATGTGACTTTGCCACAGAACGCAGGTGTAAAATCTGTTAAAATCAGCACATACTAACACAGACGACATTCCAGAAAGGAAGATTTTCATGATTACACTGACGAAAGAGAACTTTGCGCAGGAGGTCCTGCAGTCTGACAGACCCGTGCTCGTGGATTTCTGGGCGACGTGGTGCGGTCCCTGCCGCATGATGGCTCCCGTGGTCGAGGAGCTCGACGCCGAGCACCCGGAATACAAGTTCGGCAAGATCAATGTGGACGAGCAGCCGGAGCTCGCGGGTGAGTACCGCATCATGAGCATCCCGACGCTCATGGTCTTCCGCGGCGGTCAGGCTGCGGCTGTAAAGGTCGGCGTGACGCCGAAGGAAGAACTGCTGAAGCTCCTCGGCTGAGCCGGGGAATTGTGGATTAGAAGGAGGAGACAACGTATGTACTGCACTGTGAAAAATGACCGAGGATCTGTATTGGGTCGGTGCGTCCGACCGCCGTCTGGCGCTGTTTGAGAGCGTGTACCCATCCCGCGCGGCGTGTCGTACAACGCCTATGTCCTGCTCGACGAGAAGACCGTCCTGCTCGACACGGTGGATCAGTCCGTCGCCGGCCAGTTCTTTGAGAACCTTGCCTTTGTCCTCGGCGACCGCCCGCTGGACTACATCGTCGTGCACCACATGGAGCCGGACCACGCTAAGACGCTCGAGGAGACCGTGCGCCGCTATCCCGATGCAAAGATCATCTGCAACGCGAAGATCCGTGACATGATCCGCAACTACTTCACCTTCGACATTGACAGCCCGCGCCATCCTCATGGCCGAGGGTGACACATACTGCTTCGGCAAGCACACGTTCGCCTACGTCATGGCGCCGATGGTGCACTGGCCGGAGGTCATGGTCAGCTTTGACACCACGACCGGCACGCTCTTTTCCGCCGATGCCTTCGGCACGTTCGGCGCGCTCAATGGCAATCTCTATGCCGATGAGTACGACTTTGAGCACGACTGGCTGCCTGATGCCCGCCGCTACTATACGAACATTGTTGGCAAGTACGGCACGCAGGTGCAGGCCTTGCTCAAGAAGGCCGCTACGCTCGACATCCGCATGATCTGCCCGCTGCACGGTCCCGTCTGGCGCAAGAACATCGGCTGGTTCGTGATAAGTACAGCAAGTGGAGCTCCTACACGCCCGAGCAGGACGGCAGCGTGCTCATCGCTTACTCCTCCGTCTACGGCCACACGGAAAACGCGGCGCAGGTGCTCGCGACCATGCTGGCCGAGCGCGGCGTGCGCAACATCGCCATGTACGACGTCTCCGTTACGCACCCGAGCTATGTCGTGGCTGAGGCCTTCCGCTGCAGCCACCTCGTGTTCGCGTCCACGACGTATAACGCCGGCATCTTCTGCAACATGGAGACGGCGCTGCTCGACATCGCGGCACACAACCTCCAGAACCGCACCATCGCCCTGATCGAAAACGGCTCCTGGGCGCCGACTGCCGGCAAGCTCATGCGCGGCATCCTCTCCAAGCTCAAGAACGTGGACATCCTCAACGAGATGCTCACCATCAAGTCCTCGCTCAAGGACGATCAGCTTGCAGCGCTTGCCGAGATCGCGGACGCGCTCGTGGCCTCCATGCCGAAGCCGCGCCCGATCGTCAACGAGGGCAAGCAGAATCCCGCCGCGCTCTTCAAGTTCCAGTACGGCCTGTTCGCACTCTCCGCCCGCGAGGGGGACAAGGACAACGCCTGCATCATCAACACCGCCATCCAGATGGCCAACAAGCCCGAGCGCATCTCCATCTCGGTCATCAAGGCCAACTACACCTGCGGCATGATCGAGCGCACCGGCGTGTTCAATCTCTCGCTGCTGACGAAGGAAGTGCCGTTTGCATTCTTCCAGCACTTCGGCTTCCAGTCCGGCGCGGAGGTGGACAAGTTCGCAGACTGGAGCGACTGCGCCCGCAGCGACAACGGCCTGTATTACATCAACCGCTACACGAACGCCATGTTCTCCTGCCGCGTCGTGGAGAGCTACGACCAGGGCAGCCACCGGCTCTTCATCGCCGAGATCACGGAGTCCAAGCTCTTCAGCAACGACGAGACCGTGACCTACGACTACTACCGCAGCCACATCAAGCCCGCTCCGCCGAAGCTCGCCCCTGCCGAGAAGGCGACCTGGGTCTGCTCCGTGTGCGGCTATGTGTACGAGGGCGAGACGCTCCCGGCCGATTTCATCTGCCCGCTGTGCAAGCACCCGGCGTCCGACTTCGTCAAGCACGAGGCCAAGCCCGCGGAAAAGCGCGTCGGCTTTGTGTGCACCGTCTGCGGCTATGTGTATGAGGGCGCGGATATGCCGGATGACTTTGTCTGCCCGCTGTGTCACCACCCGAAGTCCGATTTCAAACCGCTTGCGTAAGTTCCCCGATATTGCAAAAAACGACGTGACCGTCTTTGGCCACGTCGTTTTTTGCTGTCCTTCGGCGCTCAGCGCTTGTCGATCACGTCGATGATCTCGCCCACGAACGCGAGATGCGGCTGCCAGCCGCCGTGAAAGTCGGGGTACACCTGCGGCATCGAGGCGTAGTATGCCTGCACCTCCGGCGCGAGATCCTCTGTGGTGAACTGGTGCTGGTAGAGCTTTTTGCACAGGAAGGTCAGGTTCGCCTCCGCGTAGGTCACGCCCTGTCCGAAGGCCACCGGCGTCAGTCCGGCTGCGGCGGCTTTATCGCCGTCTCTGCCGGAGTGCGAGCCGATGTAGCCCAGCGCACGCCTGTATTCCGGAGGGTAGAAGCTGACGGTGAACGTGTCGCCGCGCTCTAAGAATTCGCAGGTGTAGCGCGCCGGGTGCACATAGACCGTCACGGTCGGACGGCTTCTGCCGGTCGGTCCCCAGAGGTTGCCCAGACTGCCCCAGCCGACCGTGCAGCTGTTGTAGTGCTCGATCGAGCCGGCTGTCACGAGCGCCCACTGCTGGTCAAAGAGCTCAAAGACGTTGTATGCTTTCTGCTTGAAGTTTTCCATGTTGATCCACTCCGTCATGATCGCCGCGCAGTGCGGCGGTGTGTGTTATTCCTTCGGCAGCACGCGCAGCCAGTTGTCGGCAAAGAGCGCGTTGAGCAGCGGCTCGTCATAGCCGCGCGCTGCAAGCGCTGCGTAGAGCTTCGGGTAATCCTGAATGCCGGTGACGCCGCCGCCGAGCGTGTCACACCCGTCGAGATCGCCGCCGAGCGCGAGCGTTTCGTCGCCGCCGAGGTCAAGCAGGTGCTCGACGTGGCGCACGACGGCGTCCATGCCGTCGCCGCCGAGAAAGTCCGTGTAGAGGTTCAGGCCGACCACGCCGCCGCTGTCGCGGATGGCGCAGAAGAGGTCGTCCGAGAGATTGCGCGTGTGCGCGCAGACGGCGCGGCTGTTCGCGTGTGAGGCGATCACCGGGCCGAGCCCGAGCCGCACCACGTCCCACGCCGCCGTCTCTGACAGGTGCGATACGTCCGGCAGCATCCGGTGCGCGTACAGCGCGCGCACGAAGTCGCGCCCCTGCGCCGTGAGCCCCTGCTCCGGTGCGTCGCAGTGCGATCCCGCGAGGGCGTTGGCATGGTTCCACGTCAGCGTCACATACACGCATTCCCACGCTGCAGCTCATCCAGCCGCTCGGGTCGCAGTCGAGCAGCTCCGCGCCCTCGATGCCGAGCAGCGCGGCCGTTTTCCCGGCCGCCCATGCCGCGCGCACGTCCCGAGCAGTGCGGCAGCGGCGCACGAGGTCGGCGTTGCGCGCACATTCGCGCTCAAGCAGGGCATGCTGCCGCTGCGCGACGGTATGGAGCGGCTCGCTTACCGCTGCGCTGTCGGCAAACACGGCAAAGATCTGCGCGTGCTGCCCGAGTGGCCGCGCAGCGCGTGAGGTCGACATGGCCGGTGTTTTGCCGCAGCGCCTTCGCCGGTGGAGGCAGCGCGCGAGCGTGTCGCAGTGGCCGTCAAAGCTGCGCATCATGCGTCCTCCCGCCGGGTCACGGCCTCGAGATAGTCATAGTACGGCAGCAGGAAGCCGAACCCGCGCACAAGCTCGTCTGTCAGCGCGGGGGAGAAGAGCAGGTCGTCGTGCGCGCGCACGCACGAGAGATCGAGCACGCGCTTATTGTACCACGGAGAGAGCAGCGCGCCGGGGTTGCCCTTCGGCCGGACATAGTCCTGCCCCGCGAGCACGAAGGTGCTCTGCGCGTTCAGGCGCTCCGCCAGCGCCGTCAGCGGCAGGGGGTCTGCGTCGATCGCACGGCGGAAGCACGCCATCGTGTTTGCCTTTGCCCAGTAGCAGCCCATGCCGTAGCTGTAGTTGTGCGGGGTGATCTCAAAGTAAAACGCAGGGATCTCCGGCCCGCGGCTGCTGTCGCAGCGCAGCGTGAACCAGAGGCTTCTCCTTGTACGGCCCGCTGCCGTGCAGCCGCCGCGCATCGCGGTAGATGCGCGCTACGTGCAGGTACCACTTCCGGTCGGGGTACGCCTGCTCGAGCGCGGCCGTCACGTCCGCGGCCAGCGCCTTCATGGGCGGTCGAGCGTGTCGAGAAATACCTGCTTGTGCTCCAGAAACCACGGGCGCTCGTTGTGAAAGCGCAGCTCCCAGAGAAAGTCGATCGTTGCATCGGAAAAGCCAGTGAACATGTGTGTTGCTCCTTGTCTCTGCGTGGAAAGTATCCCTATCTTACGCCGAAATATCTGTCCGTGCAAGGTCCGGCGCGATGGAGAAATCTTTGTTATTTTCAGGGTTATTGTCACATTGCCGAATCATGGTTGCTTTTTGGCAAATCTTTTGTATACTACTCCTTGCGCGGCCGTTTTGCCGCCGGGAAAATGAAAAATTGCAGAGGAGACAAAACATGATTGACTCAATTGACAGAGTTGTCAATGCGATCGGCGGTTTTTTGTACCGGCCGTACATCGTGCCTCTGTTTCTGCTCGCCGCGGGTCTGTATTTCACGATCCGTACCGGGCTGATCCAGTTCCGGCTGTTCGGTGAGTCGATCCGCGTTGTCAAGGAAAAGCCGAAAGAGAAGGGCAGCATTTCGTCCTTCGGTGCGCTCATGGTGTCCACGGCGTCGCGCGTCGGCACGGGCAACATCGTCGGCGTGTCTACGGCCATCTGCCTCGGCGGCTTCGGCGCCGTGTTCTGGATGTGGGTCGTGGCGCTGCTCGGCGGGGCGAGCGCATTCATCGAGTCCGCGCTCGCGCAGGTCTATAAGAAAAAAGACGGCAAGGGCGGCTGCGTCGGCGGCCCTTCGTACTACATGGAGCAGGCACTGCACCAGCGTTGGCTCGGCATCATCTTCGCCGTCGTGCTCATCCTGACGTATGCCGTGGGCTACAATATGCTCGCGGCCTACAACCTGCAGGACGCTTTCTCCGGCTTTGGCTTCTACGCCAAGAGCCGCACGCCATACATCATTGGCGCAATCCTGGCAGTGCTGTTTGCGGTGTGCGTGCTTGGCGGCGGTAAACGCCTGACTGATATTACGGGCGTGCTCGTTCCGGTCATGGGCGTGCTGTATATCCTCGTGTCGCTCATCGTCGTGTTTATGAACATCAGGATCTTCCCGAGCGTCATCGCCAACATCTTCCGCGATGCGTTCAACTTCAAGGCGGCGTTCAGCGGCTTCACCGGCTCTTGCATCATGTGGGGCATCAAGCGCGGCCTGTACTCCAACGAGGCCGGCATGGGCTCGGCGCCGAACGCGGCCGCCACGGCCGATGTCTCGCACCCGGCCAAGCAGGGCCTTGTGCAGATGCTGTCCGTGTTCATCGACACGCTGCTCATCTGCTCGGCCACGGCGTTCATGTGCCTGTGCTCCGGCGTCGTGCCGACCAAGGAGCGGCCGGCGCGGCCTATGTGCAGGCGTCCATGCAGCAGGCGCTCGGCAGCTTCGGCCCCATCTTTATCGCCGTGTCCATGAGCCTGTTCGCATTCACGACGCTCATCGGCAACTACTATTACTGTGAGGGCTGCCTGAAGTATATCCTCAAGCGCGACCCGAGCAAGGCGGGCATGACGGTGTTCCGCGTGCTTGCGTCCCTGATCGTGTTCGTCGGCGCGACGGTCAGCGCCGGCCTCGCGTGGGATACGGCCGACATGCTCCAGGCCACGATGGTCATCATCAATGTCCCCGTCATCCTGATCCTCGGCAACAAGGGTGTGGCTGTGCTCAAGGACTACATGCGCCAGCGCAACGAGGGCAAGGATCCGCAGTTCCACGCCGCCGACATCGGCATCACCGGAACGGATTTCTGGAACTAAACCGCATTTTATAACGAAAAAGAGAGCTTGTCACGAATCGTGACAAGCTCTCTTTTCAGTTTACCAAAGAACCTCGTAGCCTTTCGCCGCCGCAGCGGCGAAAGAAAGTCCGATCATTTTCTTCGGCGACATGTGCGGCGAAGAAAATACCGCTCAGGCTGCAAGTGTGGAATTTGTGCGCGCAGCAGACTGCAATCCCTTTGTCAAAAAGTATTACTTTTTGACAGTCTCAAGAGAGCTTGTGACAAGCTCTCTTTTTTGCGCCCTGCGCTCAGGCCGGGCACGATTTCCGGTAGATGATCGTCGGGTGCAGCGAGATCTCCTGCGGATAGCTCGCCCGCCCGGTCGCAATGTCCATGCCGAGGCGCATGGCCATGTAGCACAGGTCGCGGAACTTCAGGTCCACCACGGTGATCGGCGGGTTGCTGTAGGCGAGCAGATCATCGTCGCTCGAGCTGGTGGTGAGGATCTCCACGTCCTTGCCGACGACGATGTTCTCCTCCGACAGGGCGGTGGTGAGGCCGAGCGCCGTCATGTCATACGTGCAGCAGATGACCTTCTTGAGCCGGTTGCTGTGCACGAGCGCCTTGCCAAGCTCATAGCCGGCGCGGATGCTCGTGTCGGCGCTGATGGTGCTGTGCTCAAGATTTACGCCGTGCTGCAGGCAGTAGTCGGAAAAGGCGCTGCTGCGCCACGACGTGCCGAACAGGGTCGGCGATGAGACGAGCAGGATGCTGTCTCCGCCGCGCTTGAGGGCGTGCTCGGCGGCGAGACGGCCGGACTCAAGCTGGTCGAAGCCGACGTAGGAGTAATTCGGCAGCGTGCGGTTGAGCAGGATGACCGGCACGAGTGTCTGCTTTTCGGCGAGGTTTGCCAGGTCTGTTCCGCCGGGGAGATGACGACGGCGGAAGTACCCTTGCGCTCGGCCCAAAGCTCCCGCTGGAGGTGGAGCTGGTTTTGCGTGTACGGCCGCAGGAGAATGTCGATGTTTGAGGTCTCGGCGTCGACGATGCGGTTGAAGGCGTCAAGAAACGTCGGCAGCAGCATCTTGAGCCCCGAGAGCGGGAAATAGACCGTGACGCGGTACTTGAGCACTGCCTTGTTGCGCCCCTTATATTCATAGTCGAGGCTTTCTGCCGCTTTTCGGATCTCCTGCTGTGTCTGCTCGGTGATGCGCTTTTCCGTGCCGCGGCCGGACAGAACATAGGAGACGGTCGCTGTGGAGACGCCGCAGATGTCCGCGATGTCTTTGAGTGTAGCCATAACGGGAAACTTCCTTTGTGTCATAATGGTTGCGCGGGTGAACCGCTGCTGCTTAACATTATACTAAACAGGCGTTAAAAAAGCAATACCTGCTTAACTTATTTTAAATTAATTTTGCTTATCTTTAAATAATTTAAGCAGAGATGTGTCGAAATGCTATAGAATTCCGGCCGTTAAATGGGCGAAATGATGATATTTTCGCGTTTTCGCAATTTCAGATTGACAAATTTCAAGGAAAGTGCAAAATATAAGTAACGATTGACAAGGTTTTGTCTCAGGTTATTAAGCTTACTTGTTAAGCAAAATGATGTCACGGTAACACAAGGTAGTCACGAAATAAAAACGGAATGTCAGGAGGAATCTATCATGGCAAACAAGATCAATGTTCTGGAATGCGGCCCGCGCGACGGTTGGCAGAATCTTAAGCAGATGCTGACCTTTGAGCAGAAGCTCGACCTGATCGACAGACTGTTCGACGCCGGTGTGACGCAGATGGAGGTCACGTCCTTCGTCAGCCCCAAGGCGATCCCGCAGATGGCGGACGCGGCGGATCTGGCCAAGGCCTGCATCGAGAAGTATCCGAACGCGGTGCTGTATGCGCTCGCGCCGAACTTCCGCGGCGTGGAAAACGCCTTCAACGCCGGCATCCGCAACATCTCTTACGTGATCTCGGTCAGCGAGAGCCACAACAAGGCCAACATCCGCAGAACGCATGAGGAGTCTCTGGAAGAGCTGCAGAAGATCATGGACACCTACCCGCAGATGAACATCTGCGTGGCGCTGGCAACGTCGTTCGGCTGCCCGTTTGAGGGCATTCCGCCGATCCAGAAGGTGGTCGACTTCACCAAGCGCGTCTACGACATGGGCATCCGTTCCATCTGCCTGGCCGACACGATCGGCATCGCCGACCCGCGTCAGGTGCGTGATACGATCCACGCCGTGACCGAGGTCATGCCCGACTGCGAGTTCCAGATCCACATCCACGACACCCGCGGCATGGGTCAGGCCAACACGCTCGCCGCTATCGAGTGCGGCATCAAGACGGTGCAGTCCACGCTCGGCGGCCTCGGCGGCTGCCCGTTCGCACCGGGCGCTTCCGGCAACACCGCCACGGAGGATCTCGTGTACATGCTCCAGCGCATGGGCTATGACACCGGCATCGACTTCGAAAAGCTGCTGGCTGCCGCGAAGTATCAGAAGAGCTTCATCGACGGCATCTACAGCGGCCATCAGCAGAACATCAACACTAAGACCCCGCCCTGCTGCTGAGAGCGGCACGCATCCACAAATCTGAACCAAATTAGAGAGGGAATCATTTATGGGAAATGCATTTGATATTATTTCGTTGGTGCTGTTCATCGTCGTGATCCTGCTGGCTTTCTTCCGCAAGGTCAACGTCGGTGTTGTGGCAGTCACATTCGGCGTTATCATGGTGCGTATCTTCGGCCTGACCGATAAAGATCTGATCGGCGGCTTCAGCACCTCAATGTTTACCACGCTCGTCGGCATCACGCTGCTGTTCGCGGCCATCACGCAGACCGGCGCGCTGGATCTGCTGGCCAGAAAGATCATCGCGCTGGCCGGAAACAAGATGTGGGTCCTGCCCATCATGGTCTACATTGCCGGCTTCGTCATTGCCGGCGTCGGCCCCGGCGCTGTGCCTGCGCTGGCGATCATCCCCGCACTCGCGGCGATCATCGCCGTGGAGGTCGGCTTCAACCCGCTGATGCTCGTCCTGATCGGCGAGCAGGGCCTGATGGCCGGACGTATGACGCCCATCACGCCTGAGGCTGCCATCATCACCGGCGCCGCAGCCGAGGCCAACATTGCAAACGTTATGCCCACCATTCTGGTCTGCCAGACGCTCGTGACGATCGTGTCCTCGCTCGTGTTCTGGTTCATCTTCAAGGGCCACAAGGTCAAGCAGCCGCTCAACCCGATCGAGCGCGGCACGCTTGAGAAGTTCAACGCAAAGCAGATCATCTCTCTGTTGAGCATCGTGCTCATGCTCGTGCTGCTGATCTTCGTCAAGGTCAACATCGGCGTCGCCGCCTTCGCGGTTGCCGGCCTGCTGTTCCTGTTCGGCGTTGCCGACGACGGCAAGGCGCTCAAGTCCCTGCCCTGGGGCACCATCGTGATGGTCCTTGCGGTCGGCTCTCTGCTCAACATCGTCAACAAGATGGGCGGCATCGATCTGATGAGCAACGCGCTCGCCAAGATCATGACCAAGGGCACTGCGACTCCGTTCATGGGCATCTCCGCTGCACTGCTGAGCCTTGTCAGCTCCGCGCTCGGCGTGGTGTACCCGACGATGATGCCGATGTGCGCAGACATCGCTGCCCAGGTCGGCGGCGTGAACCCGGTCGCGCTGATGGCGGCTGTCGGCGCCGGCGGCTCTCTGTCCGGCATCTCCCCGCTGTCCACCGGCGGCGCGCTGGCTATGGCGGCGCTCGCAACTGCGCTTCCCAACCGCACCAAGGAGGACGAGAACAAGACGTTCGTGCAGCTGTTCATCTACGCCGGCCTTGCGATCCTGATCCTGATCGTGCTCTGCTCGACCATCTACGTCCCGCTGGCAAACCTGCTGCATGGCGCCTGATCCCCGGAAACGTTTGACTGCAATCTGATTATCTGATAAAGGAGATATTTCCATGGAAAAAGCATTGAGCAATATTACCGTTCTGGACCTGACCCGCGTTCTGGCCGGTCCGTACTGCACGATGATGCTGGCCGACTACGGCGCCAACGTCATCAAGATCGAGATGCCGGGCAAGGGCGACGATACCCGCGCCATGGGCCCGAAGAAGAACGACTACAGCATGTACTATGCCTACGTCAACCGCGGCAAGAAGGGCATCACCCTGAACCTGAAGTCCGAGGAGGGCAAAAAGCTCTTCCTCGAGATGGTCAAGAAGGCCGACGTCGTCGTCGAGAACTACCGCCCCGGCGTCATGGACAAGCTGGGTGTCGGCTATGACGTGCTCAAGGAGGTCAACGACCAGATCATCTACGCCGCCGTCTCCGGCTTCGGCTGCTACGGCCCGAAGCACCAGCGCCCCGGCTATGACATCATCGCTCAGGCCACCTCCGGCCTCATGAGCATCACCGGCGAGGCCGGCGGCCAGCCCTTTGCCAGCACCACGCCGAGCGTGATGGCGCCCGTGCGGGTGTAGACGATGAGGAACCACGCCGTGCCGAATGCGTAGCACACCAGCAGCCCCACGACTGCCGAGAGCACGAACACCCACTGGCCCCGCCCCCAGCGCGCCTGCGCGAAGGCAATGATGAGCGCCAGCAGTACAAAGCCGACGAGATAGCCGCCCGTTGTGCCGATCAGGGACGCGAACCCGCCGCGAAAGCCCGCGAACACCGGCGCGCCCACCGCGCCCAGCAGCAGATACACCAGCACGCTCACCGTACCGCGCTTGCCGCCGAGCAGCCCGCACACGGCGAAGATTGCAAAGGTCTGCAGCGTGAACGGCACGTCCGCCGGGATGCTGATCCATGCGCACACGGCGATGAGCGCCGCGCCGATCGCGCAGAAGCACAGGTCTCTTGTGGAAAATTTCATAGTGTTGCCTCCAATTGTAAAGTAAAGCGTAAATGAACTTAACAATCGGACGATAGCACACGGGCGGTGAATTGTCAACCGATTTTGAAAAATGCTTTACAATTTCGCCGCCATCGGCTAAACTGCTGTCAGAAGCTATGGAATAAGGAGTGTGATCGGATGCTGCGGGATGATGTTTTGCTCCTGCTCACGGAGGCGGAGGGGTATGTATCCGGCGAGGAGATGCGCGAAAAGCTGGGCGTGACGCGCGCGGCGGTCAGTCAGGCGGTGCGTGCACTGCGCGCCGCGGGTATGACATTGACGCCGTCACGAACCGGGGCTACTGCCTGCGCGCGCGGCCGGATACGCTCACGGCCGGGGACGTGCTGCCCTACCTGCCGCAGGCGCGGCGGGCTCTGGTGCAGTGCTTTGCGCAGATCGATTCCACCAACAGTTACCTGAAGGCGGAGGCCATGGCCGGCGCGCCGGACGGCCTGTGCGCCATTGCCGACCGGCAGACGGCGGGGCGCGGCCGGGCGGGGCGGTCGTTTCGCTCGGACGCGGGGCAGGGGGTCTACCTGTCGATGCTCCTGCGGCCAGCGTGCGCCGACGGCGGCCATGACCGTGACGGCGCACGTCGCTGTGGCTGTCTGCCGCGCGCTCGAGCGCTGCGGTGTGCAGCCGGGCATCAAGTGGACCAACGACCTTGTCCTCGGCACGAAAAAGCTCTGCGGCATCCTCACGGAGCTCACCGTCGAGGCCGAGTCCGGCACGGTCGACTCCATCGTGGCCGGCATCGGCGTGAACGTGCGCCAGCGGCCGGAGGATTTCCCGGAAGAGCTGCGTGCCATCGCGGGCTCTGTCCGGTCCGAGACGGGGCAGGAGATTTCACGCGCGCGGCTGGCCGCCGAGATGGTGCGTGCGCTCGATGGGATGTATCTCGACTGGCAGCGCGATCCGCGCGTATATCTCAGCGACTACCGTGCGCGCTGTGTCACGGTGGGGCGTCCCGTGCGCGTCGTGCGCGGTGAAGATGTCCGCACCGGCTTTGCCGAGGCGGTGGACGATGACTTCGCTCGTCGTCCGCTGGCAGGACGCGCGCCGCGCGGCGAGACCGTCACCGGCGGGCTGCAGGTAGCGGATGCGGCTGTCGTTGCGGTTTTTCTCGCGCTTGGCGGCCTTGTATTCAAAGTTTTCGCTCAGGTCGCCGAAGGCGCGCGCCGTCTTGACCTCCTCGATCAGCTTCGGGCGCAGCTGAAGCGTGCGGTAGTCGATCTCGTCTTTCATCTTCTGAATGTCGACTTCCGTCAGTTCGTCATACATGAAAAACACCTCGATTTCTCAGACGTCCATCTTATCACATCCCGCGTCAGAAGAAAAGGGGATGCTGCCGTTTTGCGCGCCGGGCTTGACAGAAAACGGCCGCCGCGCTATAATTGCTTCAAATAATTTAACTAATTACAATGGGAGGCGATCCGCATGGATCATACGGAGCTGCGGCGCACGGGGAAGTTTCTGCTCTTCTCGTGCTCGGCCGGGCTGATCGAGCTCGGCAGCTTTGCGCTCTTCAACGAGGTGTTTCACTGGCCGTACTGGGGGGCGTACCTGACGGCGCTGGTGCTGTCGGTGCTGTGGAACTTCACGTGCAACCGGCGCTATACCTTCCGCTCGTCGGAAAGGTGGTGCGGGCCATGGCGCTCGTGTTTTTGTACTACTGCGCGTTCACGCCGCTGTCTACGCTGCTCGAGCACCGGCTCGCGGACGTGCAGGGGTGGAACGGCTATCTCGTGACGTTTTTGAACATGGTGCTGAATTTCGTGACGGAGTTTCTCTTCCAGCGCTTCGTGGTCTACCGCAACTCGCTGGACACGAACAAACTTGCGCACACCTCTCCCTGATCATATCCGTTTCCCGGGCGCAGCGGGCGCTCTGCTTTCGGCAGAGCGCCCGCTGCGCCGTCTTGTATTTTCTGCACAGGTTTGGTATTATAAGAGGCACAAGATCGACAGCTCCGCGCCGGGAGCGGGAGGGAACGGACATGAAAACAGCCATCGTGACAGACGGGAAATACCGGTCGTCCATCGCGGCGGTGCGTGCACTGCACCGTGCGGGCTATCAGGTGATCGTGACGCAGACGCGTGCCGACGCGCACGCTGTGCCGGCGGTCGCGGCCTCACGCTGCTGTGCTGCCTTTCGGTGGATCGACGGGGCTGCGGCCGACGACAGCTATGCAGATCGGCTTGCGGCGCTGCTGGAGACGTATGACCGTCCGGTGCTGTTTTGCGTCGGTGCGGTCACGCTCAACACGGTCGCCGCGCAGCGGGAGCGGTTTGCCCGGGTCGCAGACTTTCTCATCGCGCCCCGGCCCGTGCTCGATGCACTCAACGACAAGGAGACGGTGCATGCGCGCGCGCAGAGCCTCGGCATCCCGGTGCCGCGGCAATATGACGGCGTCCCGCCGGAGCGCTATCCCGTTGTCATCAAGCCGCACTGCGGCGAGAAATTCGGCCTCAAGGCCGCCGACCGGTACGCCGTTGCCGACACGCCGGAGGCATATGCACAGATCCTTGCGCGCATGCAGCGCTACGACCCGGCGCCGATCGTGCAGGACAGGATCACCGGCCCCGGTATTGGCGTGAGCTTGCTGCTGGACCGGGATGGCTGCCTGATCTGCGCGCTGTGCCACCGCCGCATCCGCGAATATCCGGTCACCGGCGGCCCGTCGACCTGCTGCGAGAGCTTTTACGACGCCGCGCTCATTGATCGCGCGTACCGGCTGCTGCACTCGTTCGGCTTCACGGGCATGGCCATGGTGGAGTTCAAGGGCGACTGTCTGCTGGAGGTCAATCCCCGCGTCTGGGGCAGCTTCCCGATGACGGAAGCGGCCCAAAGCCCGTTCACGGCGTACTATGCCCGTGCTGCGGCGGGGGAACGGGTGCGCTATACTGCGCAGGATTATCGCTCCGGCGTGCGTATGCGCTTTCTGCTCAATGATACGCTCGCTGCGCTGCACTATCTGCGCGCCGGGCGCATCGGCGTGTTCCTGCGCAGCATTGCCGACCTGTTCACGGCGAAGGAGGCCCTGCGCTGCCGGGGCGATAACCGCGTGTTCTGGGTCTATCTGAAAAACAGCCTGTTTGCGCGCGGGTGATTTCCGCGCAGAGAGGAGCTTTGCCCATGGAGGTCAGATTTGACCTGCACATTCATTCCGAGCGCTCGCCGGACGGGCGTATGTCCCTTGACGAGATCGTCTCGTGCGCGCGCGCACGGGGCTTGCAGGGCGTCGCCGTGTGCGATCATGACCGCGCCCTGACCGAGACGTGGGACGCACCGGATTTTCTGCTCATTCCCGGCGTTGAGCTTTCGACGGATCAGGGCCATCTGCTGGGCCTGTTCGTCACCGAGCAGATCGAGGCGCGGGAGCTGGGCGCCGCGATCGACGCCGTGCACGCCTGCGGCGGCCTCGCCGTGATGGCGCACCCGTTCGAGCGCAGCTGCGATGCGCAGCGGCTCGACGCCTACCTCGACCGGCTCGATGGCATCGAGGTCTGGAACGGCCGGGCCGATCGCAAGAACCCGCAGGCCAACGCCATGGCGTGCGCGCTTGCGCAGCGTGCGCAAAAGCCGGTCACGGCCGGAAGCGATGCGCACCTGCCTGAGGAGATCGGCAACGGCGTCGTGACGCTGGAGGTCGATGCACTGACGCTGCCGGCCGTCCGTGCGGCGCTGCTGCGCGGGGCGACGGCTGTGGACGGGCGGCGCGGAAAGGCGCGCTATGTTGCCGAGAGCCAGCTGACCAAGCGCAGACGCACCCATGCCGGTGCGGCCGCCTATGCCAAGTGGGCGCTCTTTGCCGCAAAGTGCTGCCTGCAGGATATCACGTGGAAAGAGGAGACCTATCATGTCTTGGATCGTTAAAGCAGGAAAACAGGGCAAAAAGATCGTCAAGAAACTCATCATGCCCGCAGAAAAGCACTATGTCGGCTATACCCGGCGCATCGAGCGCGTGCAGACGACCCGGCGCATCTGCGCCATGACGTTTGACGACGGGCCGATGGGGCTGCCCGCGTCGCCGGATCGGTTTGACGGCCGGACGCTCACGGACGTGCTGCTCGACACGCTGGCGCAGTACGGCGCGCGCGGCAGCTTTGACGTCATCGGCGATACGAGCGCCAACTACCCCGACGAGGCCGGCAAGCTCGGCAGCGCCGCGTGGGGCGGCGTGCGCTTCGACCATTATCCGGACATCCATTGTGACGAGCAGGGCGGCGCGGAGCACAATGACCGCCTCATCCGCCGTATGCTCGCCTAGGGCCACCAGATCACGAACCACGGCTACCGGCACATCATTTTCGGCAAGAAACCGTTTGTATACGGCGCGCGCGAATACCTTCCCGGCTTTGACGCCGCGGTGGAGGATCTCGGCCGCCTGCACGCGCTCATGCAGACGCGCTACGGCTATACGATGACGCTCGCGCGCCCGCCGCACTATGTGGACAAGATGACCGGCGGCTTTACCAGCTACGATGTCTATGACCGTATGGGCTATCAGTACATGGCGGCGTCGTTTGACGGCGCGGGCTGGCTCCCGTCTACGGATCCGGATCCGGAGGCGGCGCTGCAGGCGGAGATCCGTGCCATGGTTCTCGCCGTAGGTGCGGTTGATGCGCTCGCGGCCGTACTTCCCGTCGCCGAGCAGGGGACAGCCGGCGGCGGCCATCTGTGCGCGGATCTGGTGCGTGCGGCCCGGTCAGCAGCCGGCACTCGACGAGCGAGAGCCCCTTGCGGCTTTGCAGCGTGCGGTATTCCGTCGCGGCGGATTTTGCGCCCGGCTGCGGCTTTTTCGTCACGTAGACCTGGTTTTTTACCGCGTCCTTGAACAGATACCCCTCCAGCCGTCCCTCGGCGGGCTTCGGCCGCCCGCAGACGACGCAGAGATAGGCCTTGTCGATCTCACGGTCGCGGATCTTATCGTTCAGGATGCGCAGCGCCTCGGCGTTTTTCGCCGCGATGACGATGCCGCCGGTGTTGCGGTCGATGCGGTTGCACAGCGCGGGGGTAAAGGCGTTTTCGGCCTTCGGGTCCCACTGCCGCTCTGACGCAGATAGGCCTGGATGTTCGATATGAGCGTGTCCCAGCTCCACTCGCCCGCACTGTGGCACAGCACGCCGGGCTTTTTGTCCGCCAGCAGGATGTTCTCGTCCTCGTAGACGATGTCGAGCCGCGGCGTGGCGATCTTGAGCCAGGCATTTTCCTCCGTGGGTCTTTCAAAAAACTCGTCGTTGATGTATAATTGCAGCACGTCCCCCTCGACGAGGCGCACGTCGCGCTTTGCGCCCTTGCCGTTGCGCTTGATGCGCTTGAGGCGGATATATTTTTGCAGCAGCGATTCCGGCAGCAGGGGAACGGCCTTGCCGACGAAGCGGTCGAGCCGCTGGCCGGCGTCATTTTTGCGTATTTGGATCTCTTTCATAGCATGTACCATCTCCACGCAACGATTATCGCGGATTTTCAGCGCATTGTCAACACAAATTCCTGTTGACAATTGGGGTAGATATCATCTATAATACTAAAGCGATTGTGCGAGGTGCGCTATGAGCTGAATCTGAGAGAAATCATAGAAATTCCCGGCGGGAGCGTTCCGTTTTCGCAGGAGCTGGACACGGCCCTGCTGGACTTTCCCTCTGTCCGGGCTTACACCGCACCGATCACGGCCGAGGGCAAGGTGGTCAATACGGCCGGCATCCTCACGCTGCAGGGAAGGCTGCATGCGCAGATGCTGTGCGTGTGCGACCGCTGCGGCGCGGAGTTTCCGCGCACGGTCGACCTCGACCTGCACGCCGACATCACGGCGGATGCGCAGGACGACGATCCCGAGGTGTTTACGCTCGACGGAGACTGGCTCGATGTGGACGAGGTGCTCTCCACCTGCTTTATCCTCAGCATGGATACCAAGTGCCTGTGCAAGCCCGACTGTGCCGGACTGTGCGACCGCTGCGGCGCGAATTTGCACCTCGGGCCGTGCCGGTGTCAAAAACCCCGCGATCCAAGAATGGCTGTATTAGAGCAGCTTTTGGATAATAAAACTGACGAAGAAGAGGAAGCTGCTCATAACAGCGACTGACGAGGAGGTGTCATCATGGCAGTCCCGAAAGGAAAAGTGTCTCGACAGAGACGTGATAAGCGTCGTTCGTCCCACTGGAAGCTCACCGCTCCGGCGATCGTGAAGTGCCCGAACTGCGGCGCATTCGTCATGCCCCATCACGCCTGCAAGACCTGCGGCAAGTACAACGGACGCGACGTCATCAAGGTTGACGACTAAAAGAAGCTGAGAAGAGGAGCGTTTGCCCCTCTTCTTTTGCTATGTGCCGGAGTTTTCCGGCATATAGCAAAAGAATTCCCGCAAAGGAGGCGCGGCGCATGCATCGCTGCACGATCAGCCACATCGATCCCGACAGCCCGCTGCGCCACGCAGCCCACCCCGGTGACCGGCTGGTGTCCATCAACGGCAATCCGATCACCGATGTGCTGGACTACAAATACTACGCCTATGATCCGCAGCTTGCGGTGTGCCTGCGCCGTCCGGACGGGTCGGAGCACACCGTGCACATCGTAAAGCCGCTCGGCGGCGAGCTGGGGCTGGATTTGAGACCTACCTCATGGACAATGCCCACTCGTGCGCCAACCACTGCGTGTTCTGCTTCATCGATCAGATGCCGCCGGGTATGCGTCCGACGCTGTATTTCAAGGACGATGACGCGCGTCTGAGCTTTCTCATGGGCAACTACATGACGCTCACAAACCTCTCCGAGCGCGAGGTGCAGCGCATCATCCACCTGCACATCAGCCCCATCAACGTCTCCGTACACGCGACGGACCCGGAGCTGCGTTCGTTCCTGCTCGGCAATCCCCGCGCGGGCAAAACGCTCGAGATCATGCGGCGCTTTTCTGACGGCGGCATCACCATGAACTGCCAGATCGTCTGCTGCCCCGGCCTGAACGACGGCGCGCAGCTGCAGCGCACGATGCACGACCTCGCGGCGCTCTATCCGCAGGTGCACAGCGTGTCGATCGTGCCGGTCGGCCTGACGAAATTTCGCGAGGGGCTCTACCCGCTCACGCCGTTCACGCCTGAGCACGCGGCCGAGACGCTCGATCTGGTCAACGCCTTCGGCGACGAGTGCGTTGAAAAATTCGGCACGCGCATCTTCTTCTGCGCCGACGAGCTGTATCTCAAGGCGGGACGCGCGCTGCCGCCGGAGGAATTCTACGAGGAATTCACGCAGCTGGAAAACGGCGTCGGTATGCTGCGCCTGCAGCAGACGGAGTTCCGCTCGGCGCTGAGCCTGTCCGACCCGCCGGACGGCGTGCCGTTTTCCATGGCGGCAGGCGTTTCGGCAGCGCCGTTTCTGGAAAAACTTTTGTGTACGGCGCGTGAAAAGTATGCTACAATACAAGGACACGTCTATGCGATCGAAAATGACTTCTTCGGCCGCAGCATCAATGTCTCTGGCCTCATCACCGGGCAGGACCTCATCGCGCAGCTGCGCGGGAAGGATCTCGGTGAGCGGCTGCTGATCTCCAGCAACATGGTGCGCCACGACGAGCTGGACTTTCTCGACGACATTACGCTCGAGCAGGCCAGCGCCGCGCTCGGCGTGCCCATCTATCCCGTGGACGCCGACGGCTTCGCCCTCTGCGACGCCATGTTCGGCATCCTGCCGGAGGTGCACCTGCCCGACCGCGGCAGCGGCAGCACCGACGGCGCAGAGTACTACAAATACAATCCCCATAAGGAGGGGTGATCATGTCCAGACCACTGGTTGCGATCGTGGGCCGGCCGAATGTCGGCAAGTCCATGCTCTTCAATAAGCTCTGCGGCCGCCGCCTGTCCATCGTTGAGGACACGCCCGGCGTCACACGCGACCGGCTCTATGCCGAGTGCGAGTGGTGCGGCCGCACGTTCGACATCGTCGACACCGGCGGCATCGAGCCGAGCACCGACAACGAGATCCTGCTGTTCATGCGTGAGCAGGCACAGCTTGCCATTGACGCGGCCGACGTCGTCGTGCTCGTCACCGAGATCGGCACCGGCGTGACCGCCGCCGATCAGGAGGTGGCCAATATGCTCCTGCGCTCGAAAAAGCCCGTCGTGCTGGCCGTCAACAAGATGGACTCCACCGGCGCGGTCGATCCCGGCATCTATGAGTTTTACTCCCTCGGCCTCGGCGACCCGATCGCCGTCTCCGCCGTGCACGGCCACGGCACGGGTGACCTGCTCGACGCCTGTCTGGAGCACTTCCCGCCCGAGGATGCGGACGATGCGGACGCGGACTATACCCGTGTCGCCGTCATCGGCAAGCCGAACGTAGGTAAGTCCTCGCTCGTGAACCTCATCCTCGGCGAAAAGCGCGTCATCGTCAGCAACGTCGCCGGTACGACGCGCGACAGCGTCGACACCCGCTTTGAGAATAAATACGGCAAGTATATCTTTGTCGATACCGCCGGCATCCGGCGCAAGTCGCGCGTGGACGACCGCATTGAGAAATTCTCCGTCATGCGCGCCAAGCTCGCCATCGAGCGCGCGGATGTGTGCCTGATCATGATCGACGCGCGCGACGGCGTCACGGAGCAGGACACGAAGATCGCCGGCCTCGCGCACGAGGCGGGCAAGGCGTCCATCATCGTTGTGAACAAGTGGGACCTGGTCGAGAAAGAGACCGGCACCATGGAGAAGATGCGCAAGGACGTCCTGCGCGACCTGAGCTTTATGTCCTACGCGCCGGTGCTGTTCATCTCGGCCCTGACCGGTCAGCGCACCGAGCGGCTGTTCGAGCTCATCAACTTTGTCAACGACCAGAGCGCTATGCGCATCACCACCGGAATGCTCAACAACGTCCTCGCCGACGCGCAGGCGCGCGTCCAGCCGCCGACGGACAAGGGCCGCCGCCTGAAGATCTATTATATGACGCAGACGGGCGTCAAGCCGCCCTGCTTTGTCGTGTTCTGCAACAGCCGGGAGCTGTTCCATTTTTCCTATCAGCGCTATCTGGAAAATCAGATCCGCGCCGTGTTCGGCCTGGAGGGCACGCCCATCCGCATGGTCATCCGGCAGAAGGGAGAGCAGGAATGATCCCAGGACTGCTCGCGGCCATCGCCGTTTTCTTCCTACCTGCTCGGCGGGCTCAACGGAGCAATCATCGCCTCAAAATACGTCTTTCACCGTGACGTGCGCGATTACGGCAGCGGCAACGCCGGCCTGACGAATTTCTACCGCACGTTCGGCGCGCCCGGCCTCGCCATCGTCATCGGCACGGATGTACTCAAGACCGTCATCGCGGTCGTGGCCGGCGGGCTCATTATGGGCACACAGGGCGCGGCGTCCACGGGGCAGGTGTTCGCGGGCTTTTGTGTCATGCTCGGCCACATCTACCCGGTGTTTTACGGCTTTCGCGGCGGCAAGGGTGTGCTCTGCGCCGAGACCATGCTGCTGATCGTGAGCTTTCCGACCGGACTCGTCTCGCTGCTGATCTTCGCGGGCATCGTCTGGGCCACGCGCTACGTGTCGCTCGGCAGCGTCTGCGGAGCGCTCATCGCGCCCATCGGCGTGCTCGCCGCCTGCGGCAAGCTGCCTGCACTGCTGAGCCTGTTTTGCGTGATCCTGCTCGTTGCCAAGCACCGCAGCAACATCGGCCGGCTCATCCGGCACAAAGAGTCCAAACTGTCTTTTAAGAAAGACCTGTCCGATAAATTTGACGACGAAGATTTGATCCAAAGATGAAACAAAGAGAAGAGGGAACCAACCAATGCTTGAACTCAAACACCTTTGCTTTGAGGCTGAGACGGACGAGGGGGTCCGCCAGATCCTCAAGGACGTGAACCTCACGGTTGATGAACGCATGGTCGTCATCACCGGCCCGAACGGCAGCGGCAAGTCCACCATGGCCAAGCTCATCGCCGGCATCGAGCAGCCGACCTCCGGTCAGATCCTGCTCGACGGTGAGGACATCACCCACATGTCCATCACCGAGCGCGCCCGCCGCGGCATCAGCTTCGCCTTCCAGCAGCCGGTGCGCTTCAAGGGCATCACCGTTTTTGACCTCATCAGCATCGCCTCCGGCAAGAAGCTCTCAACCAACGAGGCCTGCACCTACCTGTCCGAGGTCGGCCTGTGCGCGCGGGATTATGTCAACCGCGAAGTGAACGCCAGCCTCTCCGGCGGCGAGCTCAAGCGCATCGAGATCGCGACCATGCTCGCCCGCGGCACGAAGATGTCCATCTTCGACGAGCCCGAGGCCGGCATCGACCTCTGGAGCTTCCAGAACCTCATCAGCGTGTTCGAGAAGATGCATGAGACGATCCACGGCAGCATCCTCATCATCTCGCACCAGGAGCGCATCCTGGAGACGGCCGACAAGATCGTCGTGCTCGTCGACGGCGAGGTCCGCACCATCGGCACCAAGGACGAGATCATGCCCGTGCTCATGGAGGCGTCGCGCGTGTGCAGCCGTCTGGCTGACAAGGTCTGAGGGAGGGAAACACCATGGATGCGATTGAGAAAAAACTGCTCGAAGAGGTCGCCGACCTCCACGGCATCCCCGAGGGTGCCTATAATATCCGCGCCGACGGCAAGCTCGCCGGCCGCAACACGACCGCGCACATCAACATCGTCACGAAGGAAGACAAGCCCGGCATCGACATCTACATTGCTCCCGGCACGAAAAACGAGAGCGTGCACATCCCGGTCATTATTTCTCAGACCGGTCTCAAGGATATGGTCTACAACGACTTTTACATCGGCGAGGACTGCGATGTGACCATCGTCGCCGGCTGCGGCATCCACAACTGCGGCACGCAGGAGTCCCGCCACGACGGCATCCACAGCTTCTTTGTCGGCAAAAACGCCAAGGTGCGCTACATTGAAAAGCACTATGGCGAGGGCGACGGAACGGCGAGAACGTCATGAACCCGACGACGATCGTTGACCTCGGCGAGAACGCCTACATGGAGATGGAGACGACCCAGATCAAGGGCATCGACTCCACCTACCGCGACACGAAGGCGCATCTGACCGACGGTGCGACGCTCATCATCAAGGAAAAGATCATGACCCACGGCCATCAGCACGCGGAGACGAACTTCTCCGTCGACCTTGACGGCTATGACTCCAGCACGAACGTCATCTCGCCGCTCGGTCGCCAAGGATCACTCCACCCAGATGTTCAACTCCAACATCCGCGGCAACAACAAGTGCGCCGGCCACTCGGAGTGCGATGCCATCATCATGGACAACGGCACGTCGGCGCGCGCCCGGAGATCACGGCCAACTCCGTTGAGGCCAGCCTCATCCACGAGGCCGCCATCGGCAAGATCGCCGGTGAGCAGCTCAACAAGCTCATGACCCTCGGCCTGACCGAGAAAGGAGGCCGAGGAGCAGATCATCAGCGGCTTCCTGAAGTGAGGTGCGCGGCATGATCGAGATCCTCTGCTTCGGCGACAGCAATACATATGGCTTCACGCCCGACTGGAAGCACCGCTACGGGCGCGATATTCGCTATCCCGGCGCGCTTCAGGCGCTGCTGGGTGACGGGTATTACGTCGCGGAGGACGGGCTGATCGGCCGCACAGCGGCCTTTCCGGACGGTAACCGCGACGGGCGCTCCGCGCTCGAGACGCTGCCGCTGAGCATCGAGAGCCACGGCCCGGTGCAGTACATCGTGCTCATGCTCGGCACGAACGACTGCAAGGCGACAAGACCCGCTCCGCCGAGGAGGTCGGCATCGGCATGGACAAGCTCATCCGGCTCGTCATCGGCATGCTGCCCGCATGGACGAAGATCCTGATCGTGTGCCCGCCGCCGCTCGGCCCGTCCGCGCCGCAGCGCGACCCGGAGTATGACGCGCAGTCACTCACCGTGTCGCAGGGCGTGGCGGCGCAGTATCAGATGATCGCCGAGGCGTACGGCCTGCGGTTTCTGGATGCCGGCACGCTCACGCAGATGAGTGCGCTCGACGGCGAGCACCTCGACCCCGACGGCCACAGGAAGCTGGCCGCTGCTATTGCGGACATCGTCCGCCGCGACTGTGAGGCATGAGCGCGCTGACGCATATATGACGCACATATCACGGTAAAAGAGCTCTCTGCGCGGCGCCCGGCAGCCGCGCAGATTTTTTCTCCAAAATCGCAAAAACGTTCTTGACATTCGTGTCGTTTTCTGATGGGCACACAGGCGTATGTCATGGTCACTATTTCATGGAGAACTACGCAGGAGCCAAACAGGGACTTTGCCATCCGCTCCGGACTGATTCAAAAGGAACAGCTTTTCACCCAGAGCAGATGACCGAGATTTATCGCTGCTGTGCAGACTCTGTAGACGGGGATTTCTTTGAACTCACGGGAGAGCAGGAAAAAATGATCCGCAGTGTTCAGCAGCAGATTGAGGAGTGTGTGCCGGATTTGGACGAGCGAATCCGGCAGCAGGAAGAAGCCTTGGAACAAGTCGCACAGCAACAGACAATGTAATATCAAACGGAACGGGCCGGAGTCTTAGCAATAAGATTCCGGCCCTTTTTTGTTTCAGAGAGGAGTTCACTTATGATGCGCTATTTTATGCGAGACACGCCGCTGCAGGCGTTGGAGCAGTTGATGATGTCTCAGCCCGGTCAAAAACCCAGGGGCGGCGGGATATACCGCAGCCCATTCCATTACACGCCCAAAGATGTGGCGTGCGAATACTGCCAGAACTATGTCGGCAAGCATCCGTGCCGCCTATGCGAATGTACCTGCCTGGAGGAGCGGATTGAGGCAGGTGTGCTGGAGTTGAATTCGTTCATGAGGGACTGCTTCGCACCCTCTATGGGGCCGCAACTCCGAAAACGGATGCATCAGCAATTCAGAGAAAGAAAGGTTCGATTCTTCCTGTCCGATGCCCACCGGCGAAGATGGACGCACTGGCGAGAGCGCTACTGGCGCTTGTCCGACCGGAACAAAGCCGCCCTCTACCTGCTCACGGCATATGAGAGCCTTTGGCGTAGGATGGTTTGGAAGTGCGGGAACGACGGCTTTGACTTCCAAAGCGTCCGGCTCGGAGGATCGAGCCGGAACTCTACAGCGTATACCAGGCGGCGAAGGCCATTGCGGTCGGCTGCTGCAATATTACACTCGCAGACCTTGCGTCTCCGGAATTGGTCACAGATGAGGCGTTCCACCTGATTACCGGCGCACTGCTGATGGCCAAGTACGGAGATGTGGTTTTGAATTTGGAAAAAGGAGCTGATGAAACATGATGATTCAAGCGGTGCTTGGTAATCCGCATCACCCGGAATACGGCGTGGCGACCATCCGTTCCCCATCCCCCGCGACCAGTACGCCCACTGCATGGAGCTGCTGGAGGCTCTGGAGATTGGCGATGCGGTCAAAGCCGATTGCCAGGTGCAGGAGATCAACAGCTTTTACTCTGTGCTCAAGCGCACGGAGATGCTTACGGTCAATGTGGAGGAGCTGAACTATCTCGCCAAGCGGCTGGAAAGTTTCGATGACGGCGAGGCTGCGCAGTTTCAGGCGATGGCCCACAAGCTGGAGCTTTTCGAGCTGAAGGATGGACGGTAGCGGGAACCGCACGGCGGCTCTTTCCCTGACTGAAGCTGAACGCGCTGCGGTGACCTCCAAAAGCCGAGCCGGAGGATACAGAACACATCACATGGCTGTTCCTTCCCATGGTGCAGGAGGAGACGACCGCGCCCTCCTTCGTGGGGGGCATCACAGATCCATCGGAGATTCGTCTGAGCTTGGAGGACAGCCAACTCCCCAACGAGGTGGATGTTCTTTCTGGATATGGAGTACGAAACTCTCTCTGATCTCAACGAACTGGCAGAAGCAACGGATGGGTTATCAAAAGCGGATATGGAAAAGCTGGGCGCTGTGGTAACGCTGACGAAGCCTCAGAATGCAGAACAGGTCAAAAAGAATCTCGTGGAGAATCTCGACCTGTTTGATTTCGCCCCGGCGCACATTCCCCCGGTAGAGTATGGGAAGTACATGATTCAGCAGTCCGGTCATTTTGACTATGATGAGAATCTGGATGAGTTCTATGACTACGAGGGCTACGCCGTGCAGCGCATGAATGAGGAGGACGGAATGTTTACAGGCAGAGGCTATATCGCCTACAAAGGGCGATATCAGTCTGTCCGAGTACGAAGGCGAAGCCTGCACCGTGGATAAGGTCATCGAATTGCCCGCCCAGCGGTTTCAGCAGTTCAGCCGCGCACTGCTGGCTGATTACGATTTCATCGCAGAAAACAAAAACGCCATCCGGCACGATGATGACGCCAGGCACTGCCTGCTCATTCTCGATGCGGACGGAACAGACGGCTTCCTCGCTGATTCGCAGGGGTATAACTACGCACGATACAGCGCTTTCGTCCCGAACGCCCGAAGCCTGCTGACGCCGGATATGGCAATCGACCGCAGTTATATTTCACTGGCAGAGCCTTGGCGGGACGAGAATCGGGACGAAATGCTCCGCATGACATTGCACGTCGATGGAAAACCGGACTACACCCTTGTCCTTCCTGCTGACGAGGAATACCTCGACGCCGTGAAGGCTTACCTCGATATCGACGTTTTCGCGGATGCGATGCTCCGTGATATTCGCTTCAAAGTGCCTTACATCGGAGAACTGATCTGCGACACGGATTGCCCTGCCGTAGAGGATTACAACGACTTTGCGGAAGCATTGGAAGGCATCTGGCAGAAGGACGGGATGCTTCTGACCTATGCCGCTGTGTTGGATGCCGAGAAGCCGGAAACTCTGTGTGGAGCTTTAGAGCTCCTGCAGAATCTGGATAACTACCAGCGCATCGTAGATACCTACGGCTATGGTCAGCAGCGCTTGCAGGAAACGCTGGGGTTGGACGATGAGGCCATCTGCGAACTGGACGGTTACATGGACTTTGA
>VOFC01000992.1_pt1 | contig 80000 bp, 115 predicted proteins | sample 5384161 | NCBI WGS metagenome assembly VOFC01 (sample SAMN12384722, study PRJNA508395) | human gut metagenome | isolation source: healthy gut B | host: Homo sapiens | reverse complement strand
CTTTCCCGCCCTCAGACTACTACGGAGGCTCCGTTGCCATGCCGGATATTCAGCGTCATCTTTCTTGGGTTTTTACCCCTTGAAATTTATCGCCTTGCGGCATTACGCATAGCCGGATAGTTCCGGCGTTCCGGTTTAGGCAATCTCCAGTTAGACACTTTGGGAAAAGCGTATTGTGATGTCGGTAGTGGGTTTGCGTCCTTTTCCGCTTACTGCGGCTGGCTGTCATAAGTATCGTGCGGTCTTTGCCCGTGAACATCGTACTCAGGTTGGACTCCACCATGCCGGAAAGAAGTTCCCTCATCCATTTTTCGATTGCTGCGAAAATATTATCGAACAATGGCGGGTTTTCCTCCTATCGCTTGTTGATTAGCCGAACAGGCCAGAGAGCAGCGGGATCAGCTGGGTGCCGATGAGGATGACACCGCCGCCGGACATGAGCTGCTTCATGCCTCTGCAGAACGGTAATAGCCTGATTGAAGAATTCCATAGTCGTTTTTCGCCAGATTGCAGCATTTGATAAAAAGTAGCGATTCCAAAAGAAAACAGGCTGGCACATCTTCGGTGCTGCCTGTTTCCTGCAATTCTGGCTTCTCCTTTCATTTTAATAAAAATCAGCCTTTTGGAATCACAAAGATGGTGGTTATTTCAGTCGGTCATGGATTTCCTGTTCAGGGTCTGCCCGGACAGGCGGGCGGGTGAATTTACTTGCTGTTGATAAAAGACCTCCTTCCTTATGCTTGTGCCTGTTCGGACACATCCACCTCGTAGCAATCAAATTCTTCATCCATTCGCAGCCTTAGTTCGTGTTTCAGGTAGCGTTCTACATCGAACTCGTTTTTCTTATCGAAAGTCCGAAAGTTCTTTGTATCGCTTATGCTTGGTAATGTCGAATTTATCGCTCAGGAATGGCCGGACTCCGCGCAGCTGCAGGATACACTTGCTGCCATCCATGACAGAAAGTTCGTCCCGGCTCATAAGTTCCTTGCCAGTCTTTTGGTACGTTGTACCAAATGAAGGGCTTTGGCCGCGTGTGTCAGAAGTGTTATATAGGTCGATGGTTTCTTTCCCCAGCGTTTCGGAAATCTCTTTGAGTGTTGAGCTCTCCTTGCCACCGAGGAAAAGCATGGTGTCACAGTTGCCGATAATGGTTTCTGCGGCATCCTTGTAGATGGTTTTCAGCTGGCTCTGCGACTGCAAGATGATGGATGCTGATATCTCACGACTGCGGATGGTGGCGATCAGCTTATCAAATTTCGGGATCAGACCGATGTTCGCAAACTCATCGAGCAGCAGCCGTACATGGTACGGAAGTCTGCCTCCGTGTTCATCGTCCGCACTTATCACAAAGCAGATTGAAAAGCTGGGTGTACATGATGGACACCACGAAATTGAACGTATCGTCCGTGTCGGAAATGATAACAAACAAGGCCGTGCGGCGATCTCCCAGCAAATCCAGTTCCATTTCATCGTAGGCCATAAGGTCACGCAGCTCCGCAATATCAAATGGGGCTAATCTCGGCACCGCAGGAAATAAGGATCGATTTAGCCGTTTTGCCTGCCGCCAGTTTGTATTTCTTGTACTGACGGACTGCAAAGTGCTCCGGTTTCTTCCTGTTCCAGTTCCTCGAAAAGCTCATCCACAGGATTCTTAAATTCCTCGTCATCCTCACGGGCTTCGCTGGCGTTGATAAATTCCAGCAGCGTGGAGAAGTTCTGTTCTTCCTCCGGGGCTTCATAGTAGATATAGCCGATGAGTGCGCAGTAGAGCAGGCGTTCTGCCTTGACCCAGAAATCTTCGCTGGACTTCTCGCCATCTCCTTTCGTGTTGGCGATGATGGTATTGACCAGTTTCAGAATATCTTTCTCACTGCGGATATAGTGGAACGGGTTATAGTGCATCGACTTCTTGAAATTGATCGTGTTCAGGACTTTGATTTTGTACCCGGCATCCGAGAGCATCTTTCCGCATTCAATGATGATCGTACCTTTCGGGTCAGTACAGACATAGCTGACCTTTTCGGGCATCTGCATCAGATTGGGCTTTACGAAAAACCGTGTCTTGCCGCTGCCAGAGCCGCCGATCACAATGACATTCTTGTTTCTGGCATACTTCGGATGCTTTGGTCTGCCGCTCATCATCAACCGTTCCGTCTGGGTGAGCAGCACGTTATTCTCGAATACCGGGTCAATAAAAGGTTCAATGTCCTTGGCATTGCCCCACCGGGCAGAGCCGTATTCCTCTCCCTGACGATACTTCTTTGCGTTCTTCCCCTTAAAGTAGATCACGGCTTTCAGTGCTGCTGCACCGATCAGACCCACCAGCAAGTCGAACGGATGGACAACTTGGCAGATAACTCTTGTAGGCCAGACCGAAGTTCATAAAAAGAACCATCAGCCTGTCCACGATGGTATCGCCATTACAGTGTCGGTACAGCCATGCGGCTTTCTCCACCATGTAAAGGCGATAATGTAAGGAAAATTCAGCAGGATCAGCTTTTTCATATCTGCCGACTGCATCTTTCCACTGATTGCCGCCGCTACTTTCTTTCCCCATGCCGTTCCGCCTGTCTGGTTGGAGGGGGCTTTGCGCGGTCGTTTGCTCTGTGCGGTCGTTTTCTTTTTTCTGGCTCATCGCACCTGCCCTCTGTCTTTCGTCTTTTCCTTGGTGATTTCCCGGTGCTTGGCAACACGCTCCTTTGCCTGCTCCAGCTTCTTACGGATGGACTGCCGCTGCTCCTTTTTCAGCGAAACTCCGGTGTATTCCTTGAACGCTGCCGTCATAACGTCTACATCTTTCGCCTTGAAAAAGACCAAATATTCGGTTTTACCCTCTTTTTTCTGCCTTTTTCAGACTATAATCAATGCCGTACTTCCGGGCTACCCGGTCAAACGACTTGATGTTATTGTCCGTGACAACGATATTGGTAAGCTGTGCGCCGCTCTGTTGCAGGCTCTTGATGCTCTGCTTTCCTCTCTTACATCGGTTCTGCCCTCCCATCTTCTTCGACTGCTGTTTCTTCTTCTCGATCTCTGCCAGCAGCTTTGTCAGTGCTGCTTTCAGAATCTGCGCCGAGATTTTTCCGCCTTTGATGCACAATGCCATCGTTTTTTTCGTTTACTTCATCCTGCACCTACTCCCTCCTTTCCGATTTGTGGTTTTATCCAAACGACATCAGACACCGACCGTGCCTGATGCCGGAGGAGCCGTATCACCAAAGACCGAGCGGAATTTCTTTCTGCACTGGTGCATCATGTAGCCGCACTCCCTGCGGTGCCGGCAGGAAATGCAGGGATGGTCACTGTCCGTTCCCGGACGCTGGCGCATCATACGTTCAAACGGGCTATTCGTAAAGTTCATCGGCTCAACCCTCCTGTTCTGCCATCGGAAGAATCCCATGCCGTTTCAGTTCGTGGTACAGAAACTTCCTGCCTTTGTGCGTCCATGCCGTATGTAGCTTTTCCACAACACTGCCATCACTCCGATGGAGCCGGAAAACAAGGTTTGCGGTATATCCCTTATCCTGATGCTTTGCATACAGCACCCACTGGTTATTGGCCCGGTACTGGATACCGTGCAGATGGAGCAGACGATTGAACACCTTTGCACCGCAGCCGTACTCTTTTGCGATCTGTGTCGTTGTCACCAGCGAATCGGGCGGCTGTGATTCGTAAAAACACTTCGGCGGCGCGTGGCTCTTACACTTATGCTGATGCAGCAGTTCAATGATTGCCTGCATCCAGTGATCCGTTCCCATACAGTGCTGTCCTTCGCAGCTGTGGAAGCAGCCATTCTTGTGAAAGTGATGGAGCTTGTACAACTGCTTCGCCATCTCCAGCGTGATCCGGTAGTCTTTCACATACCGCTGCACTGTGCGCCCGCCCTCATCCTGCGGGCGGACACGGGGAACGAACTCATAGTCCCGGCCCTCCACAAATCCGTACTGGCACATCCGGGGAACCACTTGCGGAAGTCACTCTGAATCTGCATCTGGTCGTACAGGTCTCTCGCCCAGATCACCGAGGGAGCCATATCGAAATCTATAAAAACACGCTCATTGCATTGTCCTCCTTAACTGCTTCTGCCGCCCCATCCGAAATCATGCCTGACCTGTGCAGCGTAATAGCTGTCAATCGTGGTCGGCGCATTATACAGTGTGGCGAGCAGATATTGTTTGATGTTTCGTACCTGTGTGGTATTGCTTTTCAGGCATTCCATCACATACTGAATGTGCATGGAATCCAGCTTCATCAGGCGGCTTTTGACCACCTCTTTCGGCTTTTCTTCCCCGCAAATGCGCAGGAATTTCTTTCTGCTGGTCACGGTTTCCACAAGCAGTTCCAGAATCTCCATCAGGATTTCCCGGTCATGCGGGAAGTTCTTCTCTAAGATTGGGATTTCCAGCTTGTCTTGAAAATAGAGGCGATACCTTTCATCTTCCCGCATCTCTTTCGCTGTGTTTTCCCCATACGGTGCGGAATAGATAAGATCAGTTTCACTACTATCAGTATTATTTATATCAGTCTTACTTCCGTTTGATTTCCATACTCCCGGAAGTTCGCTTTTCAAACCACCAGAAGTTTGATTTTCATACTTCCAGTAGTTCGATTGTGAAAGTCCCGCATAGAGGTCTTTCACATAGAGCAGGTTCGGCTTTCCCAAGCCCTGCCTGCGCCGCTCAATAAGCTGATATTCGTGTTCCAGCTCATCCAGCAGTTTGACCGCCTTTTTGTCTGGCACATCGAATCGAATCCATGATCTCATCTATCGTACAGATGATGTAGGCATTTCCATTCTCGTCCTGCCAGCCATTTTTTAAGCGAAAGATTCATCCGATCCCGCAAGACCGCATAGAGCAGCTTTGCATCGCCGGACATCTTTTCAAACAGGTCTACCTTGATGAGCGCTTTCGGCACACGGTAAAAACTATATCGGTCTGCTTCCAGACCTCTGAAATACGGGTATTTCATGTAGATTCATCACCTCCCCTCTGGTAGATTTGCACTATTATAAATAACAGTACATTCCTACGACGGAGCATCTTCCGACGCTCCGCCGCATTGTATCTACTGTTATTTGAGCTTTGCCATTCTGCCCCAGCCCGTTCCTGCCCCATATTTCAGCGGCGTTTTCTCTGACAAGACACGCAGGATGCACATTCAGTATCAGAAGTATCTCTCTGGGATGGCTTATTCAATTTTCAAGGTTCATGTGAGAGGTTTTGTATTGTCCTCTCATCCTTAGAATCGGAGAAAGGTCATTTCGCAAGGTGTTTTCAAAAAAGTTTTTGAACTTTTCATGAACTTTCCGATTTGGATGGAGATTTTTTGTGTCCTCTCACTCCTAGAATCGGAGAAGGTCTATTTCGCAAGGTGTTTTAAAAAAATTCAAAAAAAAATTTTTGAGCCGCCCAATTCAGAGTGTTTTCTGTGATTGGACGGCTCATCTTTTTTTGATTATGTATAGGTTATCAACTGCACAATGCCCGGAAGTGCTTTTTTCTGTATCTTGTAAATTGCTGCGTTATAAATTCCGGTAAGATTCTGGCGGGTCATGCCAAGGTGTTTCGCTGCCTCTGTGAAAGACAGACCATGAAACAGATGAGTGTGGACGACCTTTCTCTGCAAATCAGTCAAAGTAGAGAGCAGCTCTTCCACTCTTTCCTCACTTATCATTCTTTCCAGTGTACTCACTGCTTCATCGACTCCCTCTAGGATTTCTTCCCTATACTCCCTGTCCTCACGGGATGGCATCCATTTTCCCTGAATGATTTCGTAATTCATGAAAATACGATCCTCTCCTTCCAGAACCAGCCGGATGTGCCACTCGTATTCATCAAATTCCTCTTCCTCAATGTGATGCCCCGCACCCTCCAGTGCATCATATTTATAATGTACGCAGTTGCGAAGCGAGAAAACGGTCACTCTTTTATGCGCCCGATAGATCACATAACCATTCTGGTAGACATTGATGCTGCCATGATTTTCCAAGACCTTTTCGGCAACCACTGGCACACCAGATACCTCAAGCGCCTTCACGGTGGGAACACGCTGTTCCTTGTACGAAGGGAGTTCAACAAGCTTTTTCAGATCCTTGAATGTCATCATAATGTCCACCTTTCTGCCTTTTGGCTGCGGGTGGTCTGAAACAAAAAATGCAGCAAAAGTTGTCCCAGACTTACCCGTTTTTTTTTTTTTTGAATGGGAAGTCTAAGACTTCTCCTGCTGCATCGCTATTTCATGATTCTCTTTTTAAGGTGTGATGTTTAGTCTCTCATATATAGAATTGCTGGAAGGGCTTTTCGCAAGGTATTTTTGAAAAAAAATTAAAAAAGCCGGAACAGGATGAACTACTTGCAGGCGTACTACTGCGCTGCATTCGCTCATTCTGTTCCGGCCTATATCACATATTGCTACGGTATCGCTCTAAACAAACAGATATTATATTGTAGACCCAAAAGAACGTCTGATGGAGCTGGTCGGCTAACCAGGTGCCGCCTAAGATTCCATTTCTTCCCTTTCAGTGTCCGATGAAGCCCTCTTACTTCAGGCTTCCTTCCGGCGATCCTCCGGCGTTGCAAATTCTATACTCTTTACAGGAAGACCGTGAATGTACTCAACCAGTGATTCCGCAGAAATATAATCTTCACAGCCACCACGCTTTATCTGAAGCATATTCTTTCCATCTACGACACTACGATTTCCGATCCGCAGCCCTTTCGGAGTGCGGATTTCATGATCTCCATTGTTCATCTTTCACGGCCTCCTTTGTGTTGGTTTCGGTTATTTCGGTTTCTATTGCCCTCAACCTTTGAACTTTCGTTCACTTTTCACCTTTTCCAACTTGCATATTTACTCATTTTCCAGTATAATAATCCAAAAGTCGAAAGAATATGGCACTATTATATACACAGAGCGTCGCTGTGTCAAGTAGGAATTGTGAAAGTTTGTTGCATATTTCAAAATGAATAATTACAAATCTTGTTTCACATTAGTAACGCACGATAACTACTCCATAGAAAGGTTGCAAACATGAAATTTGGAGCAAAAGTTCGTGATCTGCGCAAAAAGAACAATCTAACACAAGACGAATTAGCAAAATGCCTCGGAGTCAGCAAGAGAACGATCATCGGATGGGAGCGTAATGAACGCTACCCCCGAAATGTTGAAGTTCTCGAAAAAATGTCAGACATTTTCCATGTACCCCTGACCTATTTACAGCCCGATCAAGCGTTATTTATTGAACGTGCCGCTGCAATCTACGGCAAGAATGGCAAAAAAAAGCCCAGTATCTCGCATTCGAGCTTACTGAGCTGTTTGCCAGTGGAGAGCTATCTCCGCAGGATATGGACGGCATCATGTATGAGATGCACAAAGCCTATTTTAAGTACCGAGAACAAAAACGAGAGAAAAGAACGAATAATGAACCTGTAAATCACTGTTCCATTCACTATGCCATCCCCGAAAGGAGATCACATTATGGATTCTGCATTTATTCACCAAGTTGCTAATGAACTTGTCCAAAATGTCGGAACTCGCAACATCAAACAGCTCGTGCGCAGTTGCAGTCTGGACATCAGTGAAACATCTCGCATTAAAGATATGCTGGGTTTACTTTCGCTCTATTTTGATAAGCCTTTGATTCTTATCAATCGCCAGCTGAACAAACAGACAAAGCAGCTGGTGTGCGGCTATGCACTCGGACATTATCTGGAGCATCAGCTGCTTATGGACTTGCATACTCTGAACAAGTTTCTGACCATTAAGGACAAACACATCCTTCTATACGAGCATAACGCTTTTACATCCCACCTGATGCTGGACAGTGATGAAGTCTATCAAATGACGAAGCGTGGGTTGGACGCTACACAAATCGCTGCCGTCAAAAAGATTCACCTTAATTTGGTGCTGGTGAAATTACTGGAACTGCACCATTTGGGGTATGATCTGCGGCATTACCATGAGCAGCACCATGCGTTTATTGAGCATTTCAAGCTGCCAAGATATTTCCGGTTTGATGTTGCGTAAAGATTATCTTCACTGAAAAAGCCCACAGTAGGCAAGTTCACACTTGTCCACTGTGGGCTTTGATGTTATTTCAGTTTTGCAAGGATTTCTTCCGCGCTCATTCCGTCTGCCAGGAGTTTTTTCAGGACAGCCTCAGCTTCTGCCTTCTTTGCTTCCTCAGCGGCTTTCTGATCTTCTTTCGCTTTCTTTGCTTCGAGCTTGCTTACTTCTTTCTCAGCGGACTTCAAAGCTGCACGTTTAGTTTTCAGCTCTGCTTTCAGAGAATCAATATTCGCAGTGATAGATGCGATTTCTGTGTTGAGAGATTCGATGGTAGATTGCTTTTCTGCAATCTGGGATACAAAGTCGTTGACCACTTTGGGCTTGTTTTTGCTGCCTTTGGTTCTGGGCATACGAATACCTCCATCAAATTTATATTGCTTTAATGTAAGTATATCATATTGTTGGCTCTATTTCAATTTTAGAAATTGAAATGGCTGTCTGCCTGTTCTTTTGCAATATGCTCCATATCCGGATAAATAGAGCTTTCACGGAACCCCATCGCATCAAGCTGAGCTAAGAGTTGCTTTCTAATCTGCTGTGGTATACGAATCTTATAAAAGTAGTCGCAGGATTCGTCCAACTTGAGTATCTGATCCAATCGTTCAGGGGTGCTATGAATCGTAAAATCTGACTGTTGCACATACATTCTCAAGTCACATCCTACTCCATGACACGCAATGATTCTGTTCTGTAATTCATAATCATTGTTGTCATGATTAGAAAATGCGCCTTCCAAATCACCTCTCAGACTGTCGTAGCTTATCGGAGGCACATATTCTCCATAACTCACTTTTTATTCAGTTTCATTGGATTCAGTACCCAAACGGCTGCATCCGTCTTTGCATTTTTATTGCTACTCAATGCAAAATACAATGCAACCAGTGGTGATTCAGACCAATCCAGCAACCTAGTTGGCAAGCCATAATGCTGCATCAACGTTAACCACGATGCGCGATCATACCGTTGCGGCGCATTTGAGTTCAGCCGCATGGTATGAATCATGAAATTGGTCGATATATACTGCTCATAGTTCTTACCCATACCATCTTTTCGTTGAACCGATGGTACTAGACCCCACGAATCATCAGACTGTCCCCGGAACCACATACGGTACTGTTGTTCTACATCAATTTGTGTAATTACTTCTATATAATTTCCAATATTATTGATTTTTAATTCACGAATCATAATGCAATTTTCTCTATCTTAACAGTAGTTTAACAACATTCAGGCCTTTTTAGACTGTTTCTGCAAAATCAATCTAAAGTAAGTTGTTCTCGTACACTCTCCTTCAACTTGACCCTGCCCAATGTACATAATATCAAACAGTCCATCAATTAAATTCTCCAGCATTTTTTCATCACGAATTGGATATGACTTCATCTTCTCTATATACCTTGATGCAGCAACTTTTGCTTTTTTACAATCGATATTTTTTTTCTTTCTGCACTGCCTACCGTCTTTTCAATAAATCTTTCTTTTTCTGCACTATTAGGCACTATTGCATTTCCGTAATTCCAATCATTGCGCATAGTTGTAATATAAACACCTTCATCTTTCAGTGCATTCCAAATTTTCTCTAACACTATGCGCTTTTTATCATACTCAAATCGAGTTATAAATGCATCATTTATAACGATATCATATTTTTCGTTTAGTCCATCAAACACATTTTTCTGCTCTACTTCCCAAGAAAAGTTGTTAGCTTTTGCCACATTCTGACAGATGTTAAGTGGTGTTTTGCAAATATCGCAGATTTTTATTTTTTAATTCCTTTCATCTGGCACAAATATGGCATCGAGAAATCCGCAGTTCCTAAAATCAAAACTTTTTCTAATTCATTCACATATTGTCGAATTGCTTTTTCATAGAAGTCTTCGTGCCAAAACGGGTTTGAAACCACTCCTAGATATCTTAGTATCATCCAATTTTCATGATACCAAGTACAATCATTTTGATCCATATACCCGCTTTTACAATCAAATAATTCTTGTAATTTATTTGAGTTGAGTAACCTAATATACTCTTCATCCATCTTTTTCAATTTCTTTTTTTTCAACTCCTTAAATTCATTCATTCCTGCACTCGAATTAAGATGACCCTTTTCAGGAACTATCACCTGTTTTGCATGCAGCAATTTTGATATTTCCTTTGACATTTCTATCGGCACATACGGATCGTTGTCTGAATACAAGCATATCGCTTTATTAAAAAACTCACCTGCTTTTGAAATATCACTATGCTTAAAAAAGCTTTGATTTACGTCATCGAAATTTTCTATTCCAATAAAGCCATAAAATGGAGCCGCCAAATAAAGATTATTTATTTTAATTTTCTCATCAATTAAATAGTCAACAATAAAAGCCGGTCCCAAACTATGCCCAATAAACGATGTCTTTTCTCCTATAAATGGTTTGTACGCATCAAGAACTCTTTTCCAATTTTCATAGTTTTGATCTATGCATGGAAATTGTGGAGCTAATACCTGTTTTCCCTCACTTGTAAGAACATTAAATAGCCACGGTTCCCAATTTTCAAACGGATGTCCATAGCTTCCATGGATAATAACATAGTCATACATCATTTATTTGCCTCCAATTTCATTAATGTATTATTAATTTGCTTTGCAAGGTTCTCAAGAAATTTTGTCGTCACGCGATACCCACACAGTCCTTTGTTGGTGCTAAAAGGCGGCGGGAAAGAATCCTCAAACGATGTTCCCTGTTCAAATGCAATAGGAACTATCTTTTTCATCTTATTATAAATAAACATCTGAGACAAAACCAAATTCTCAAAAAAGACTCCGGATCCACTACCTTTTTCGTCAATCAGCAATGACTTTTCCTTATAATTCTTACTTCCCATAACAAGAATTACATCTGCCTCAGGAGCTTTTTGCATAAACGTCACCACATTAACACCAAGCGGTTCATCAGCGTAGCACCAGACTGTATATCCTTTTTGCCTCAGATATGCCGAAACCTTTTTTATGCGGTTAACTGTATTTTCCGAATCTTCGCTGTAAGAAATAAATATCTTATAATCTTTCATGGCTTCCTCACTTTCGCTGTTTTTTTTTTCCTGCAATGAACGTTTTACAAACTCATTAAGCAACTTAGGCAACTGTGTATATAGCACATCCCAACAGAAATCCATCGTATACCATGCAACTTGTGTTATCTGGCAACTTTGTTCTTCCTGAAGATTTAATTCCTTGTTTTTCTCTATTTTGCTATACACTTTATCTTCACACAATTTCTGAATATAATCTGTCAGTTCAGCTGAATTTCCATATGATCCGTCATCATTTTTCAACAAGCAACATGCTGTTGCACTTCCATCAACAATTTTATCATCTTGCATCCATTCAGCTTTTCTATCATAGAGATAACGAACAACTTTTGACACACGTTCCTTTCTTTGTCCATTCAATTTTGCCTTTGAAGAGTAAATTGCCTCCAAACATAAAGATGAGGTTTCATATGGTGTATTCCATCCACCCGTATGTGCTTCCCAATGATTGCTTGCCTTTATATATTCCAGTAAGAAAGATATGCCACGACTCACATTATCATTAGCAACAGTATATCCTGCCTGCGATAACCCAATTAAAATTCGTGCAGTTATCCATGGGATTCTTGTAGGATACCATCCGCCCTGAGAAGTTTGTCTTGAAAAAGTTCTGAGACAGCTGCATTATATAAGTCTTCATGTTGATATTGATATAGCTCACTCTTCAATCCAACAATGAGTCCAAGTAACCAGTTTTTATGGGCACAATTACAATCAAACTCTGACCCTCTCTCAAATAAAGAAAATCCCATCTCATCTTCTTGAATCATTCTCTTTTTTGATTTGATTGAAGTCATTTGTTGTTGCAATTTCACGGTAGTGTACTTTGACCCGTTTTTCAGAGGCTTCAAACTTTTCACAAAATTTATCCAGAACATTTTTATAATCAGGCAAGACTCCAAGAAGTGACGCGACCTTCAAAACAAAATACATTGATGAAGGTGCATTTCCCCATGCTGGATCTACTCTGGTTTGATTTTTTATCGCTGTTTCAAAACAGCTTAAGCCACTCCATATCAGGCTTATGCTTTGTAGTTTTTCTTCTCCATGTTCTCCAATCAATTGTCTTATTGCTCTCCACTGTTTGCCAGGTTCCTGTTCTTGAATATAGTCAAGAATAATCTTGTCCATGGCTGGAAGAGAATTTATTTTTAGGGCATTCTTGTTTTTTTTTATATAAAGGTATAAGAAACGGCATATTTCCTTGTGACCTACGTAATATGTTGTTCCGACTGCTTTAATAGTTGTCAATTCTTTCGACGATACGCTTGCTTCAACGAAATCTTTAGGAACCAAGTATTCAAATGACCCTAACACACATAATCTATAAATCAGCTCAATTTTCTGAGCGTCATTTGTTTTCACAAATGTCTCAAATAATTCTTTTTCTGGCTCGCCTAAGTTCTTTTCACAGTATTTTGCCGCACTGTTTAGCAGCGCGAGATTTTTTCCACATATTTTTCTAAGTTTTTATCCCCTATTTCTCTTTGCAATTGCGCAATATATCTGTCCGTATTCACTTGGAATGCCTTAAACACAGATTGATAGCCAGCAAATTTCTCGTTTGTCAAAAGAGAAACCCAACTCACCATAAATATATGGATATTTCTATTTTTTAATGTATTTTTCTTTTCTGCAATAATTTTAAAAAGTTCTTCTGTTTTTTCTGTATCGCATTGCAAATCATCCAATAAAATTGCAATATTCCTTCCACAATATATCAACAGCTTGATAAGAGCATATTCTTCATCAGAAGAAAAGCAAGGATTATACGCCACCTTTATAATTGGATAGCTATTTAATTCTTTAATTCCCATATATGTTTTTCCAGAACAACTCATTCCATAATACCATACGACTCCTTCTTCCTTCAAAGTTTCTCTAATTTCCTGATCCGGAATATTAATTGTGTACTTGTCTTCAACATATCCAATTTGATTACTGTATTTGTCCCATGTCTCAAATACATCCATAAATTGTTCCGCTGTTGGTATTGTATTTATATCTACGGACATATTAAAAGCTGCCAAGCACAAAAGTCCAAAAAACATATTTTACCAAGTAAAAACTGTTTTAGTTCTTCTAGGTCTACATCAATAATTGGAATTTCCAGATTCCACTCTTTATCATCCTTTACGAGCGAAAAAATCATTGCCTCATTCGACATTGTAAGTTTCGCATGAAAAGCTTTCATGCATACATCTACTTTCGATGTAACTTCCTTAAATATCTTGAGAACAAGAGCAATCGTTGATGCAGCGTTCAAACATTTCACAGCAGAAAGCTCATATATTTGTGGAATCAAATCAACCGATATTGAAACTTTTCCTCTATTATTCGACATAGCCTATTCTCCTGAAATTTTCATCCATCGTTAAAATAAAAAACTCCACCGCATACTAAAGCCAACTTTCATTGACCCTAGATTCGGTAGAGCATTTTTGCCCATCTTGGAAATGTAGTTTTTCTAAATTTCAGCACACATCATTCACCAAGATATGGATACCATTTTTCTTTTATGATAACACTTTATCATCTATCTCTCTATATCGATTTTCCGACAGCTTTATCGATATTTCGTCAATCGGTTGTTTATTCTTCCCTTTTGTATTGTATGAGCATTTCTAAATATTCATTTAACATTTCGTGTTTCCATTCAGGAAGACATCTATACTTCGTTAAGAAATCTATTTCAATATCGTTCACATCCACTCGCGTATCTTCGAGAAATTCACTTATTGGAATCCCCATTGCATTGCATATCTTATATAGCGTATACAGTTGCGGTGCTGTTTTCCCGTGCAGCATTTCATTCAATGTCGATGATGCAATTCCTGCTTTTTCAGCTAGCCTGTGAATTGACAAATTCTTGGATTTTCGAGCCATGTCAATTTTTTTTCAAAACCTTTTTACACTCTAAGTCGGGCTTATATTGCAATGTATCTCTTGGTTTACCATCCATTTTTTCAAGCCCTCTCTTCCAAGTTTTTACTTTTCCCATAGCAATCTTTTGATTTTCTTGCGTTACTCCACGGGCATTCTGTTTCGTATTTCATAAATCTTCTGAACTTTTGCTAGAACTATTTTTCAAGAATAGAACGTGCTTTTTCAAAGCACCTTTTCTTTCCCTTTTCAAAAAGAACACCGTCAATAGTCGTTGCAATTATTGCTCCTGCTATTACATAAGCTGACAACAGAGAAACCGTAGAAAAAAAGGATTTTGACCATTTCTATGCCGACTGCCAAAAGAAGATATGGAACGCCCGCAAGTGCAAGTGTAATAATCCATCCCAATATAGAAGCTCTCTTTTCAAAATCATTTTTCTCTTTATCCCTCCCAGTTTTCCTCTCCTTATATTTACCCTCTATTACGGAAAATGGCTCTGGATTCATCTCCAAGAGCCATCATCGACTTTATGCCTTATAGCCCTTTTCGCAAATCACATTGGCTACTTCGTCCACATACTTCTGGCAAGTATCATGATCAGGTGCTTCCACCATCACACGCACCACAGGCTCTGTACCGGATTCACGAACTAGAATACGACCAGTATCGCCCAGTGCTTCAGCCACATTCTTTACTGCTACCTGCACCGCCTCATCATTCTGTGCCGCCTTTTTATTCCGTTACGCGAACATTCTCCAGCACCTGCGGATAAATTTTCAGCGGTGCTGCCAACTCACTCATCGGCTTCTTCTTGGCCAGCATAACTTCCATCATCTTCAGGCTCGTCAGAATACCATCGCCGGTACTGGCATACTTGCTGAAGATGATATGACCACTCTGTTCACCACCGATACGGCAGCCATTCTTTGCCATATACTCATAGACGTACTTATCTCCAACGGCAGTCTTAGCATAACCGATACCCTGCTCATCAAATGCTTTGTACAGACCAAAGTTGGACATAACTGTTGTAACAACGGTGTTGGTCAGCAGTTTACCGCGCTCCTTCATATAGCAGCCGTAAATATACAAAATATGGTCGCCTGTAATAACATTACCCTTTTCATCCACACACAGGCAGCGGTCGGCATCACCATCATAGGCAAAACCAACATCCAGACCTTTCTCCACAACGAACTTCTGCAAGCCCTCAATGTGCGTGGAGCCGGCATTGTTGTTGATGTTCAGTCCATTGGGCTGATTGTTGATTACATAAGTATCTGCGCCCAGTGCGTCAAAAACGGACTTTGCAATGTTCCAAGAACTACCGTTAGCACAATCCAAACCAACTTTGATGCCCTTGAAGGAAGTAGATGCCCAGAGAGATTAGGTAGCCCATGTAGCGGTTACGACCTGCCACATAGTCCACAGTGCAGCCGATATGCTCACGATGAGCAAAGGGCAGTTCCGGCCAGTCCTGGTCGAACACATGGAGCTTGCCGTCAATGTAGTCCTCTACCAGCAGCAGAGTTTCTTCCGGCATCTTTTCTCCGTAGCAGTCAATTAGTTTGATACCATTATCATAGTACGGATTGTGGCTGGCAGAGATCATAATGCCGCAGTCAAAATCATCCACACGGGCGATATAGGCCACAGACGGAGTGGTGGTGACATGAAGCAGGTAAGCGTCTGCGCCAGAAGCAGTCAGACCAGCCACCAGACTGTATTCAAACATATAGGAGCTGCGGCGCGTATCCTTACCGATAACGATACGGGCAGATTCGTTATCTCCGTTGCGCTCACGGAGAGCATTGTAATACCAGCCGAGGAAACGGCCTACCTTGTAGGCGTGGTCGGCTGTTAAAAAATAATTCCGGCTTCACCACGGAAGCCATCGGTTCCAAAGTATTTTGACATTTTTCAGTTCATCCTTTTTATCTCATATTTAGATGTTTTCCCTACCATCCATGGTGCGATTCTTATAATCACCTCATAAGATATACTGCAGATAGTCACAGCCTCGGCCTATGACTTTTTCGCTTCTTCAGCTGCTTTCTGATTTCAGACACTACTCTCCCCTAGATACTCTCTTACGCGTTTTTTTTTTCAAACCGACCCAGAGTCTAAAGCTAATAATGCACGGCTGAAAATCACGGAAATTTTGTCAACGCAGAAACCAAGTCCTCTATTAAACAACTTACTATATACCCAAGACAAACAAGGTGTAATCAGAACATAGCACACAATGTTGATGCCCACTGCTGCAAGCAGCGACAAACCATTGTTGCACAGGAATTCGATCCAAGCATACTTTCCGTACGTAAGCCAAAAAGTAATTCGCATGAAAAAGATAAATCAGCAGCGAAAATTTTGACAATTCATTAATCCGATTATTGCTTCTTGGCCTACTCGTAACTGCAAGATTCAGTGTTGCCATTCCCATAAGTATTATCAATGGATTCATAAAAGTACATCCAAACAAGTTCATCCCTGAGAATTTCCCAGTAACTATGCTTAAAATATTTATTCCACAAATCCAAATGATAATTCCAACAAATGCGGCTACTATGATTCTTAAATCTCTGCTCCTATTTGCCTTGACATTCATATATCTTTTGTAATATAAAACAAAATAATGAATGCAGATAAAGCCAACCAGATTCGAGTAGTAATAGGCTTGTCCTAAAATCCCTGCGACGGAATACACAACAAATAAAATCTTGACGAGTTTCTTTGTTTCTTTCTTATTCATTCCCTCAACTGCTTTATTTAAGAGAGGGTGTATAAGATAATATATAATATAGCAACCAACAAACCAGTTTAAATTGAATCTTACCGGAAAGAATGCCTTTACTATTTCTGAAAATAGCGGCGTCATACAGCAAATAGCCGCAATTAACCCGATAATCGAAAGAATCCATGAATCCAAGATCATCCTAATCGGCTTATTCGCTTTTATCTGTTTGCTATCACATAAGAACCACGCCGACACTGCAATGAATAATGTATCTCCTATTTGACCACACCATCTAAATAGCGTAAAAATAATATGGTCAATAGACCACCCTGTATTATTTAAATTCACATAGACAGTATCGTGTACCCCCTCCGGTATGTAGCACCATAGGGAAGCGCAGAAGACAGTATAATCAAAAATACTGCAACAAGTTTAATAATCTCAATGTTTGAATTTCTTTTTGCCCTTGTTTCCATTTAAGTATCCTTTCGCTTTAATTATATAACCGTATATTCCGCCGGCTTCCTTTCAGAACGTGTTGTCTGGCACTCATCCGGGTAGTTTCCAATACCAATAAACATGATAAGAACTTCTGCCGGATCAAGTTTTAAGAGTTTTCTGACATTTTCTTCCTGTTCCTTCGTTAAAGATACTCAACGGGACGCTTGCAATTCTTTCATAGTACAAACTATCCAGTACACGCATTGCATACATACCGCCGTCAATATAAACTTGGAATACTTCCCTGTCTCTATTGAAGTATCTCAAATCTCCGACAACGACAAGAAGTTTATCAAATTCCTGACCAAATCCGCGATTTCCATTTTGGTTTTTTAGTACTTCCCTTAATACCGCCTTGTCTTTTTACAATATATGTTTTCCACCCCTGCCTATTGCAAGCAGATGGAGTATACTGTGCCAGCTTAACTGCATCTTCAACTCTTTCCAGCTCAACTGGTTTATCAGAGAAGTGACGAATGCTGTGTCGTGTTTCTACGAGCTCTTTGTAATTAGCCTTACCCAATTCTTCTTCTGATAAAGGAATAAATTTAATGACACCGCCAGCATCATTCGCCACACCTGGTAATGCTGAAATACGTTTAGACACCTCCTTATTCTCAAAACCGTATTTTTCATTTTTTTTTTTTTGCATTCATTTAATACCGAGAGAGCCGTTTGGTAGAAGAACTTATCCACGCCATACTGCCTTGAATATTGTTCCATTGACTTTACCAAAGCTAGTACGTTTTCTTTTCCAAAACCAGGTCTATAATTCAAATACGACAATCCCTTTTCTACTGTATGATATAGACGCGTTATACTAGCTTCAAACTGTTTTTCATCGGTACATGCACCATCCGCAAAAGAATAGCTTTGATATTTATTGTAATAATCCTCATACACAACTTTTTCCGGTGTTTTACCAAGTATTCTATTTATTTTATTCATTACTTTTTTTATAATGTTCATTATTCTGTCCTCTTTACTTTTCCATTTTTTCCCTTAAAGACAAAAAGGATGCTTTTCACTATTTTTCTGTTAACTACCAGTGCAACTATACATCCCATAATAATATTTACCATATTTAATGCTAACGTATTGATCCAGCAAACAGTGCACATTATAGCAAGTAGCGCAATCAACAAACAAAATCGTCTTATATTAAATTTAATCGATTGAAATTTCTGTACATCAACCATTCTATAAATTGCCAGAAATGCATAACTGACTAAAGTTGAAATAGATGCCGCAAAAACTCCAATTTTGTGGACAAAGACTAAATCTATTATAAGATTGCAGGCTGCCGCAAGAATAGTTGTAATACCAACACTCCGTGTTTTTTATGTGCAACATAAATTCCACCTATAAAAGAAGCCATCGACGAAAAAAGCATTCCCATGAACAAAATAGGCATTTGATAATATGCTTCTTTATAATCTCCTCTAATAAGAACCCAAAACAGAATCGGTGTTGCGGCAATGAGCAATGCCATTATCCCAACAAGAATGCCAAAAATACTGTCAAACATTTCCGAATAGTAAGTATCGGCATCTGAATCCTTACATGCCAAAGACGCATTCTCTTGCCAAGCAAAGACAAATGTTCCCTGCACCGTTGTAAAAAGTGCCGGAATCTTATTGGCAACGGAATATATCGCATTGGCTTCCAATCCAATAAATGCCGTTAATACTGCCCGATCCGAAAAGCTGAGAACCCAATTGGATAAGCTATTGGGGATCATCGGCCACGAATAACTCAACATTTCTAACAGTGTTTTCTTAGAAAGCAGTGACAAATCAATTCTTGACAAAATATGGCCTTTTACTAACAATAAGATTAAACCAATCGTTGTTGCGATAGTAATAGAAGCCAAAACACCAACTAACCCCTGTTTTCCAATAGAAATAGTCAGTACAATCAATAGCATATTAGAAAAAATGAAATCGTAACTGAACTCGTCGAATACAATTTATTATTAGATAACCCACGGACAATCTGCTGCATTGAAAGCATTAAAATGTCTGAAAAGAAATAGAGACAAATTAGACAACGTATTACTGGGCTTAGACTTTCTATGCAAAAAATATAGAATTACAAGTGCTATAAACGATGTCGGCAAAATAAAACAAATAATATTCGTTATAATTCTCTTGGTTTCTTTTTTTTTCTTTTCTGACATCAATCAAAAAAGCGAAATGCTGCGGATTGAATTTGCAATGTTGCTACAGGCAGGAACAATGAAACAAGCGTGCTGATAAGGTCATAAGTACCCATTTCAGCTTTCGTAAGTCCGCCGGTGATAATCGGAAGAGTAATAATGCTTGAGAACTTAGGCAGAAATTCACCAATTGATAGTATCAAAGTATTTTTTGCTAGTGCCTTTTCTCTATTCATTTGATTATTTCCTTCCCAAATAAATTGTCGAAGCAACTACTATCTTGAATGTCCTTAAGCCTTAGTTTGATAATTTCCGACTCATCTCCATATTCGGAAATTAATACATTTAATGATTTTACGACCTCATCGGCATTAAATTTCTCAGACGTTATATCAAAAGCATTTTTTTCCTGCCCCAATTTAGAAGCCAATTCATTATATTTTATTGCCCATCCAAGTAATATACATGGAACATAATTTCTATAAGCATGCACAATTGCATGAAATCTTGACGCAATTATAAAGTCAAATTTTTTTATCCATTCATCATATTCTAAACATGAAAAATCATTCTTTATTAAGTGCACATTCTTGTTACCTTCCGCAAGTTCATATAACATTTTACATGCCTGTAAATCTTCTCTCGAATGTCTAAATATATAAACATTCTTCCCACGTTTCAACAATTCGTTCATGATTGTTTTGTATAATGCAATTAAATCATCTCTATTCCCATGTGCAAAACATTGACTATTCGGGATGATACCGACATTATCATTTGCTTCTATTTCGGGTATAGCATTCTTTAAATCATATTTTAATACATTTTCTTTACATATTCCCTTATTTTGAAGAACTAAATCCGATGATAGTTCAATATTATCTAATCCCAATTTTTTTAGTAATTGATATCCCTCCATTTCACGTGCATATATCGCAACTGGATACTTGAATAGCTCGCGAATTTGACTCATTAAGTAGTCTTTATTTTTCGTATAATGGAATGGTCCAAACGATTGTGGCATTAATACAATTGGAATATTAAATTTTATTGCCAGCCTAATATTATTGAAATATGATTCATGTGTTGCGAGATCCCACTTATCACCAATGTTATAGCCACTAATGTCTATCATAAAATCTGTTTCTTTCAGTATCTCTTCCAGTCTATGATATTTAAAAAGGTTATTATACCTTCCAAGAATTACTTTTACAGTATCTTTCAAAATTGCTTCAACATAATTCTTTCCTTTATTGATTCCAAGGGCAATATTTTTTCTCTCGGTCAGAATAATATATACAATCAAATTTATAAATCTTGTTATCTATCCATTCCGTACACGCACAATAAATTTTGCAATCTGGATATCTTTTTCTCAACTCATCAACCGTTACAAAAAGCATCGATTGAGCGCCCTTATTATCAAATTGCGCTCCTACAATAAAAAAAAGTTTTCATCGTGTTGCCCCCTTCTTGCCTTGCGTTTTGGTTTTAGCTGCAAAATGCAAATATGAACGCTCAAAATCACATTAGCCCTATCGTTACTGCAGAATCAATGCTCGTAATTCTCTGCAATGTGGTAAAACAAGCCGGATTTACATATCCACCTTCAGGAGTGGCATGCCACCAATGTTAATGTTAGCAAATTAATCTATTCATTTATGTGCTGCGATATCTTTTTTATACAGACTAGCTTCTCTATTTACCCTTTGATCCCATTTTTTATTTCAAATATCCAAACACTGTTAGCTATTCTCACGGCAAAGATCATTAACCACTTCTCAGTAATGCTATAATACCCCAGAAAAATCAGCATAAAAGAACCTATCAATCCCGCAATTCAATTATCTGCCAACTAGTGAGAATATGGGTATCTGTATTAGTATATCAGATGAGCGTCATCTTCTGCTTAACTTACGCTGATGACACTATTTTCCTCAAAACAATAACCTCTTGCCTTTGCTTCGCTCCTTTCAATTATATCACAGTTTTTGACTAGCACCTATGTTTTAATGCAAATTCACATGCATCATAGTGTTCCTTATTTATTTTTCTACTTTTATTCTTCCATATTATTGTTTGAAATAATTCTACAAACTGACTTGTTAGCAATATTTCTTTCAAATAATCTGAAATGCTAAATTTATATCCACTTCCCTTAAGTTCAGTTTTCTGTTCATTAATACCCCCATGATTTTTTTCCAACTCTGCCGTGTGCAAAAGTTCTTTATGCTGAGCAATTACAATCTGAATCTGTTTTTCTATAGGCAATCGCTTTATTTCTTTGTCGAATTCTTTCAGCAATCCATATTTAATATCTTTGAGAACTTCATATTTTGAACTGTTATTAGTTCCATTCATTGACTTTACGACCAGGCACTCGTTCACTGCCGATACTTTTGACCCAAATGAAAATTGTCGAAGCAAAAATTCATAATCTTGTTGTCTCGGTAAGCTTTCACAAAATCCGCCATTCTTCAAAATAGTATCTTTCTTTATGAACAAATTACTTCCTGTCCCAAATAAATTCTCATTAACCATTAAATCATAAAACAAATTTCCTTCTCTTTCAGCCCTAGTGTATCCACAAGGTATGTTTTCCTTTGTAATTAATGTATTTGTATATACAATATCACTGTTTGTTTCAATTATACGTTTTAAACATTTTGCAAGTCTGTCCGGAAAATAGAAATCATCATCGTCTAAAAAACTAATAATTTCACCTTTAGCTTTTGCTATCCCTGTATTTCTTGCCACTGAACCATTCATATTACAAGGATGCTTTAAATAAATAACCCTATCATCATTTACATAATCTTTCATCACTATCTCGGTTTTTTTTTTCATCATCAGAATCCGGATTGTTATCATCTACAACTAAGACTTCAAAATCAACGCCTACTTGATTAAGTACACTATTAATGGCCCTTGATAAACACTTAGAACCTTTATAGGTCGGAATTATAACGCTGACTAACATAAATTACTAACCTCCTATCACCAAGATTTTGCTCTAAAGATCTTATCCATTGTAACTCCAAAATGTAATATAAGGAATAATCCCACTTTTATCTTCTACGAGATGTAACATACAGTAAACCCACAAAACCAATAAAGTTCCATAATACATAATTTTCTTATTATTGCCCTTTAACACCAATTTATACATATTAGGTATAAAAGGTATAAACAAACATATAAAATACCATAATACCCTGCAAATCAGTACATTCTTGGCAAATGCAATACCCCAAATGGTACAAAAAATACAACGATGGAAAAAATGAATAATCAACGGTATTCTTTAACTGTTGTTGATTCTTTATACATTTTGAAATAAATATTAAAATGAAAAGCAAAACCAAATAAAGAACTATAACTCTCCCACTACCATTATTGTTAAAGAATTGCGCATTATTTTTGCCATCTATATATTGTGCCAATTGCGGCGCAATACGAACAACAAAATTAACTATAACTCTCATTCCCACGGCTGCCCCAATGCATATAGCAATTGTGGTAGCTATGATTTTATCTATATTTTTCGTTTTTTTTTTACAAACATCATTCCTGCAATAGCTACTAAAAAAAGCAATTGCTGTTGTATGAATCAATACTGCTCCTATATATATTAACCACCCTTTAATACTCTTCATGTCATCCTTGAGAAACAAAAACGCATTAAGTGCTAATGCAATCGCAACAAACTGCCGCATACCGTTCATGCTTTCAAAATATAATGTCAACAGCATAAATAGCAAGCTAGAATATATATAATTTGTTGATGTTTTCTTAATGAATCTATAGAAGCCAACACAGATAATCAAAGAATTTAACATCAATATCATTTGATTGCTGTCAAACATGTGCGATAAAACATACGAATATAGAACATACAAAGGTGCCGATGATAAAGTCGAGGATTTCAAGGCATCCTCGAATGAATATGAATTACGTATTTTTTGATTAATAATATAATATGTAAACGTATCTGTTCCTACGGATTTAGCTCTAAGCGCCATTACTAGGCCAAGCATAAAAAAGACCAAAAATAAGTACACATCATTTCCTTTAAATTCTTTTCTGTTTTTTATGACACTGATTCTACATCTCGCTAACGGACTTAATGCCACTATCATTACTATCTCTATTAAATAAACTGCCATTTTAATTTTCCACAACCTTTTTTCATTTTATTTAATAGGAACAGGCCACTTGTTCCTATTATCAATGAGGCCGCAGCTATGCGATTTTTGATTCTTGAGCGTTTATCAAATAAAATATAATATTTTACACCACCCAAATAATCTTCTATGCGGTTATACATTTCACTATTTTTCTTTTTTTAAATCTGTGGTGCTTAGAAGAACTTGGCAATAATCACTAAATTTTTTGGAGTTTGCAGCTTTAACAAGAGAAGGCCAATTTCGAACACATACATCAACAAGACTATCTGCTGCTTCTAACTCATCAACTGTTGCCTGCCCGAAGGTATGCATTATACTATTTCTACGCTGAGTGTAAAAATATAGCGATTTAGATGTTACCGCAACTCGATTAGCCGCTGAATAATATTTATATGTTGTAAATTCATCTTCGTGAAATTTACCAACGGGAAATGGGTATTTTTGGGCTAACCAAATTGAAGCAACATTGCACACGCACTCGTGTCCAGTGTATCTTGGTATAGCATTTTTTCAAGTGCCTCTATTCCTGTATATGAATATTCTATTAATTGCCTTTTTGGTCTTGGTTCCTCCCCGTCAAAAAAAGTACACAAACCACCAACAGATATATCTGCATTATATCTAATATGCAAATCATATAAAACCGCCAAATAATCTTCACTAACAAAATCATCACTATCAACGTATGTTATATAGTTTCCTTTGGCTATTTCCGTACCAGCATTCCTTGCATCAGACAACCCACCATTTTTTTTATGGATTACTCTTACTCTTCTATCTATTTTTGCATATTCATCGCACATGAAAGGACATTTGTCAGGCGACCCGTCATCAACTAAAATCAATTCAAAATCTCTGTATGTCTGTGCCAACACACTTTGAACGCATTTGTCTAAATATTTTTCAGCATTATACACCGGCACAATAACACTAATCATTTTTTTCCCTTTCAATTGCATCGAAATAATACTGCTGCAGTCTTAAAGCCTCTGATGCGCTGTCAAAACCTGCATCTGCCACTTCCTTTGCATAACTTCTTCTAATTGCCATACGCTCTTTGCAAACTTTCAGTATTTTCTCAGCCCACACATCTGCCGATTCGGAAAGGTCAATAAAGTGACCTAGTTCACAGGCATTTGCTTCTGTAGTTACCTCTGTAGAGAAAAACATTGGCAGCCCGCAGCTCTCCGCCTCTAAGCCAACAACTGGAAGTCCTTCATAAAGCGAAGGAAGAATAAAGCAATCCATTGCATTGTAAAACTGCTGGATGTCCTCTCTTCGCCCTAAATAGGCAACCTGTTTTTTAATTCCCAACTCATCGATTTTTTTCATCATGTCCTCTTTGAGATCTCCATCACCAATTAGACACAAGACCGCTTTGGGTTCTTTTCTTGCAATTGCTGCGAAGATTTCAATCATGTGTACAGAATTTTTTTGTGCAGTAAAACGGCCGATGTGCCCAATTACAATCTTTTCCTCCCAGCCGTATTGTCTTCTTGTTTTCGCTCGCACCTCAGGATTGTAAGCATTAAATTCAGTATTGATGACAGTTTTGAATACATCGACTTTTCCCTCGTCAAACAGCTTGTTGCCAAACTGCCAGCGCCCGCAATCATCGCCACAAGACATATAATAATTTGCAAACCACTTTGACATGGGGCGCAACATCTTTTTAGAACTGTTTTCCAGTCACCCTCATGTGCCATAGATAGACTTTCTGAGATTCTCACTGGAATCCTGCAATATTTTGCAATCGCCATGGGAAAAAAGATTCATCGTGCTGTTATAAGCATGAACAATTGGGTAATCATTTTCCTTAAACAGCCGTCTCATATCTGCCATATTCCTTAATATATGCTGATATGGTGTTATTTGGAAAACACGTCCTCCTAGTTCTTCAATCTCTTCAAACGGAATCGCTTGAGAATCAGAATCGCATATAAAATCAAACTGAATTTTATCTCTATCAATATGTCGATAGTATTCCATGATTAGGTTTTTCTTCCCACCTGAATCCATCTTTCCTACGATTATTGCTATTTTTATGGTTTTCATCTAAACACAAATCCTTTACTTGAAAAATTCCAGAGTTTTATCAATTACTTTTTGCTGATCTTCTTTGTTCAAATGATAGTACATAGGAAGTCGAACCAATCTGTCGCTATCAGCCGTTGTATGCTCGTCTGCCCCAGAAAAACGACCAAATTTCTGCCCTGCAGGAGCACTATGCAACGGGACATAGTGAAACACACACAAGATATCATTGTCCTTCATGAATTTTATGTATTCCTGTCTCGTCTTTAAATCCTTACATTTCAAGTAGAACATATGCGCATTGTGTGTACAATCTTCTGGTATTGTCGGAAGCTCAATGATTCCTTTGTCTTCCAAAAAACTAAACGCTTGATAGTAGTTATTCCATGAGACCAAACGGTCCTCATTGATTTGATCTGCGACTTCTAACTGTGCCCAAAGGAATGCAGCATTCAAGTCACTTTGAAGGTAGCTATCTCCGAAATCCACCCAGTTATATTTTGCGACCTGCCCCCTAAAGAACTGAGAACGATTCGTTCCTTTTTCACGTAAAATTTCAGCCTTTTCTATATATGTGGGATTGTTAATGACAATTGCACCGCCCTCACCCATAGAATAGTTCTTTGTTTCATGGAATGAGTAACAGCCAAAATCTCCAATTGTTCCCAAAGCACGACCCTTATAGGTACTCATGACGCCTTGTGCAGCATCCTCTACAACCATTAGATTGTGTTTCTTCGCAATATCCATTATAGTGTCCATTTCACAGGCAACACCTGCATAGTGTACCGGACAAATCACTTTCGTTTTTTCTGTAATCGCAGCTTCAATTTTTGTTTCGTCAATATTCATAGTATCTGGTCGTATATCAACAAAAACTAATTTAGCTCCTGCCAAGACGAAAGAATTTGCCGTGCTAGAAAATGTAAAGCTAGGTAGAATAACTTCATCTCCCGGTTTAATTCCACAAAGAAGAGCTGCCATATCCAGCGCTGTAGAGCCGCTTGTTGTTAACATTACTCGGTTTGCATTAAATTTTTTTTTCAAGCCATTCATTGCACTTTTTAGTAAACGGACCATCTCCGCAAATTTTCTGATTTTCCACCGCTTCGTGCATGTACTTAAACTCTGTGCCAACAAAAGGCGGAACATTAAAGTGAATCATAATATCCTCCATCAATTCGTAATTTATATTCCAAACAATTTCTCTTAGCGATAGCAGTCTTGCATATTTACGATAGCATTTTCTTCATTTTCACCCACTCGAATAGTACCCGTATTCTTCATTTCAATCCAAATCATATGCCTTAATTCTTCATTATTTTTCAAATAGGTCATTATATCGCGCATTTCTTCTTCAGCGTTGTATTTTTCGTTATCCAATTTACTCACCTCCTTTGTGTTGCTATAACCTACATTTATCAGTCACGTTGGAAAATATCTCTGGTGTAAACTTTCTCTTCCACATCATCCAGGCAATTTTCATAGCGGTTTGCGATGATGGCATGGCTCATTTCCTTAAACTTTGCCAAGTCATTTACCACCACCGAGCCGAAGAAAGTTTCTCCATCCTTCAAAGTCGGCTCATAGATAATGACAGTTGCACCCTTTGCCTTAACACGCTTCATAACGCCCTGAATAGAACTCTGCCGGAAGTTGTCCGAATTAGATTTCATAGTCAAGCGGTAAACGCCAATCGTGACGGATTTCTCCTTGTCCTCATCGAACTCATTCTCTGCATCATATCCATAGTAGCCCGCCAGCTTCAGAACGCGATCTGCAATAAAGTCCTTACGAGTACGATTAGATTCCACGATTGCTTCAATCAGATTCTCCGGCACATCGGCATAGTTTGCCAGCAGCTGCTTGGTGTCCTTGGGCAGGCAATACCCGCCGTAGCCGAAGGAAGGGTTATTGTAGTGGCTACCAATACGCGGATCAAGGCAGACACCGTCAATGATCTGCTTGGTGTTCAGTCCCTTACTTTCCGCATAAGTATCCAGCTCATTGAAATAAGCAACGCGCAAAGCCAGATAAGTATTTGCAAACAGCTTGACCGCCTCGGCCTCAGTGAAGCCCATGAACAAGGTGTCGATGTTTTCCTTGATGGCTCCCTCCTGGAGCAGACCAGCAAACTCATGTGCTGCTTCCACCAGGCGTTCATCACTCAGGTCAGTACCGACGATGATACGGGAAGGATACAGGTTATCGTAAAGAGCCTTAGATTCACGCAGGAACTCCGGGCTGAAAATGATATTTTGGGTATTAAATTTCTTGCGCACAGAAGCGGTATATCCAACAGGAATAGTAGATTTGATGACCATAATGGCATTTGGATTATATTCCATAACCAGCTTAATCACAGCCTCAACCGCAGACGTATCAAAGTGCTGGGTCTTGCTGTCATAGTTAGTAGGAGCCGCAATCACAACAAAATCCGCATCGCTATATGCAGCTTTTGCATCCAGCGTTGCGGTCAAATTCAATTCCTTTTCTGCCAAGTATTTTTCAATATAATCATCTTGAATTGGAGATTTCTTGTTGTTGATCATATCGACCTTAGCCTGCACAATATCGACTGCAACTACCTGATGATGCTGGCTCAGAAGCACTCCCAGCGAAAGTCCGACGTATCCCGTGCCGGCCACAGCGATTTTATAATTTTTCATAGTTCTGTTCTCCCTCACTAATTTTTTGATTTTATAAAAACAAACAAGCCCACGGCGGATCGCTCAATGGCAATCCACCGTAGGCTCGATTCGTTCTCCTTAATTTTTACTTGCTGCTCATTTTGTGGGTCAAAACAGAGCTGCACCAAAGCCTCCCACATATAACCTCTGGATTTCAGCTTCTCCGCAGCCTGTCAGCAAATAAATACTTTTGTTGAACGAGTCGAGCCGTTGAAACCCTTTATTTATCGTGGTTTTTCTTGGTTGACCCTATTATATCTCTAGACCCGTTATTACTGCTCTGACAGGTTCTTCCGCCGAGATTGCAATACCGGCATTCTTGAAAGCATCGCCTCCACTCTTGGCAAAGCCTTGGCGGCGCTGGAGATTCTTTCCACCCTGTCCGACGCATTCCAGCGGGAGTACCTTTCCAGTGTCAAATTTTCGCATGACACCTACTACGACGAGCTGGAAAAGCTCCGTATCAAGCACGGATACACAAAGGAGAGTAATGCATGAAAGGTATTTTGATTCAGCCGGGCAAAGACCCGACCGTGACTACCCTGCCGGACACGCTGCAGGGCATGGAAGCGCTTTTGCAGTGCTTGCGAGCAGAAGGTCCTGCCCCGAACCCCTGCGGTGCTGGTGTACGCCATCTACGGCAAGGGCCTGAACCGTACTTATCGCGGCCAGCCCATCTATGGCACTATCCTCTGCTACGGTTGGAGGAATAACCGTTTCCAGCCCCTGAACAAAGACCTGCAGGCCGAAATGCTTGACCGCCTGAAGGAGTTGGAGGTGAGGGTGTGAGCGACCATCTCATCAGCCAGAACGGCAACGATGTCTACTATGCCTATTCCCGGGGACGCTTCTGGCGTTGGGACGAATCCACACAGGTCTGGAAAGAAAGCCATCTGCTGGCCCAGAAGTTTGACAAGGCCAAGGCCGCTGAAAAGCGTCTGACCCCGGAAGCGTTCCTGACCAGCGATGAGTTCATCCAGATGGATGACTACGAGCTTCCCAGCCGGATGCTCGCCGCCCTCAGGGAGGCCAAGCCCTGCAAAGCAGCCCCCATCGAGCCGGTGGAAGAACACCCTACCCCATCCGCGCAGTGTTCGGATGCTGCCACTGCTGCGGAAAGCCAAACTGCGGCATCCCCGGCAGCGCCGGAGGGGTCAAGCCCTACGACGGAACTGGCGACTGCTGCCGACGCACCCGGTGTTCCGGTCAGTGCAGACGAAAACGCGCCTGTGTCCTCGAGTACCGCTCCCACTTTTGATTTTGGCGCAGACGACCAGACCAACGCCCTGTTGTTGCAGGATGCGCAGACCTTCATCACCGGCAACATGGCCCGGATCATGGCGGCCAAGCACGCCCACGACCTGACCGCAAACCACTATCAGGGCAGTTGGGGCAAGTGGTGCAACGCAGTCGGCATCAGCCGGGACACCGGCGAAAACATGGTGAGAGTTGCCGAACAGTTCGGCAACATCCAGCTGGAAGGCAAGTCCATTCTGGACGTACAGCCCCTGAAACTGCTGTATGCTGCGGCCAAGCCCAGCACCCCGGAGGTGGTCAAACAAGCCGTTTTTACCGGTGACATCACTACTTATAAAGAGTATCAGGAGCTTATGGGCCCAACTCAAAGCCGAGAAAGACCGTGCCGACACCGCCGAGAAGTCCGCTCAGAACGCCCGCAAGGAAAATGCCTATTTCAAGGAAAGCTGGTGAAAAGCGCCGAAATCCAGACCTCTAAGGACGCGAAAAACGGGAGGAAGCAGAAAGCCGCTATGAATCCGCTCTTGCCGACATCAGCGGCCTGAAAGAGCAGAACGCCCAGCTGAAAGAGCGCATCCACGATGCCGAAGAGGCCCTGAAGCACCAGCCCATCGTGGGAATCGTGGACAAGGACGAAGTCGCCCGGCAGGTAGACACCCTTACCGCCGACGCAAAAGCGCAGGCCCGCAGTCAAGTCGAGGACGCTCAGCGTCGGGCCAATGAAGCCGAAGCCAAATACCAAAAGCTGCAGCAGGATGCAGACGGCTTTCTTGCCCCGGCAGCAGGCCTGCGAACAGCAGGCACGCTTTATCGCAGACAGTATGCGTTCCATGTACCTGAACTGGTTCGGGCAGGCTTGCGCCACCGGCACCCCGCTGGCCCAGATGGGTGCGCCGCTGTACGCCCTGTGCGGGGAGATCATGTCCTCGCTGGAAGAAGAAACCACCATCAACCCCACTGCTGCCGGCAGTGAAGAGGACGCGGAACGGGAGGCGTTGTTTGAATGAAATTCGACATAAAGGCATTTCTCCGGCTGATGAAGCAAAGAGTTGGCAGGGCGGCGGCGTGAAGATCCTGCGCACCGAACATCGCGGGCTCTGGGATTCCTTTTTCATCACCGGCGCAGGCTGGGCGCTGCTGATCCCGAAGGAGCACTGTCCCAGTGAGATCACAGGCCAGCTCGTCACCTGGCTGGCCGATATGCCCAAGATCGGCGAGTCCAAGTGGGTGGCCAAGGGCTGTGGCCCGCAGGACATCCCCGAAGGCGACAAAGCCATCGACCTCAGCCGTTATACAGCCGGGACCTACGATGACCGGCAAGGTCATGCCCTGCCGATATGCACTGCCACAAATGCCCTCGTCCAGTACAGTGGCAGCAATTTGGCAGCAGCTTTTCCCTGGATGCCTTTGCCGTGGTCCAGGCCGGCGCAAACTTTGGTTTTCTGGACGCAGAGACCGGTATCGCCCGCTGGCAGGACGAGGACACACAGGGTCTTTTCTGGCTTTGTGACAATGCGGACAATATTCCGCAGGATGTACGGGATGCCGCAGCACGGTTCACCCCGCAGAAACATTAAGGAGGTATTTTTATGGTTGAAATCACCCGAGCTACCCGCGAAAAAATCCAAGCTGCGCATTGCACTGGCCGGTGTGTCTGGCGGCGGCAAGACCCTGGGCGCACTGCTGCTGGCTTCCGGACTGACCGGCGGCGACTTTTCGAAAGTCTGCCTTGATCGATACCGAGCACCGGCGCGGTGAACTGTACGCAAACCGCAGCGACCTGGGCATCGGCGAGTTCTGGTACATCGAACTGAAAGCGCCCTATTCCCCTGACCGCTACAAGGAATGCGTGGACGCCGCTGTACAAAAAAGGTGGGGCCAGACGGTGTTGTGATCGTTGACAGCTTGTCTCACGCCTGGAACAGTTCGGGCGGTGTACTGGAGATCAAGGCCGGCATTGCCGCCCAGCCCAACAAGAACAGCTATACCGCCTGGGACGAGGCCGGCCGCATCCAGAACGACTTCATCAACTACCTGCTGTCGGTCAACTGCCACACCATCTGCACCCTGCGGGTCAAGCAGGATTATGTGCTCACCGAGAACGACCGCGGCAAGCAGGGGCCGGTGAAAGTGGGCATGGCCCCCGTGCAGCGGGACGATGTGGAGTATGAGTTCGACCTGATGCTGAACATCGGCCGTGACCACATTGCCACCGCCAGCAAGGACGTGACCTTCTTGGACGGCTTCGGTGCAGTGATCACGCCGGAGCTGGGCAAGCAGCTGGCCGACTGGGCCAACGAGGGCAAGGAACCCATTCGCTGCGGGAATGTGGTCGGCTGGTATCGGCCACCAGCAAAATGACCATCGACCAACTGGCCGGTTACACCCGCAAGACCTACGGCAAGTGCCTGTGCCAGGCCTGCGCCCGGAAAGCCGAAATAGCCCCCGTCGCGCCGCCGAAAAGGAGAAGGAGGCCAACAATGCGCCCCAGTGATACCCGCACCCGTCAGAAAAAGGACCAGCTGCAGCAGACCCGCAACGCCCGGGGCAAAAGCTGGCAGGACGACCTGCTGGACATCCTCTGCGGCATCCCGAAGGTCTGGTGCCGGGGCTTTGGCCCATAGATTATTCCGGCCAGCCCTATGACATCGAGGCCACCATCGACGGCCGCAGCTGGGGCATTGAGTGCAAGCACATTGCCAAAGGGAACCTGCCCTTTTCGGCCTTCCGCCCCAACGAGGTGGAGAACCTCTCCCGCAAGGAGGACGCCGGCGGCGTTGCCGTGGTGGCCGTGCGGCGGGATGTGCCTGCCTCAGACGTTTACTTTCCGTGGTACTACATCCGGGACGCCATCGAGAGCGGCGAACGCGGCAGTGTGAAGCTGGAGGGCCTGCCCACTGATATTCTGAGCGTACTGGAGGTGGTGCATCCGTGATCTATACGCTGGATGGAGAACTCCACCTGCAGGATGTGCCCACCCCGCTGCTGCACCAGCTGATCCGGGAGCTGACCGTGCCGAACCCCACGTTTCAGAACGCCCTGCGGCTGGGCCGCCCGGCCTGGAACATTCCCAGGACCAGTCATGCTGTACGAGATCAAGGGCAACGCCCTCACCCTGCCGCGCGGCATGGCGGAAGAGGTCTGGCGGGCGCGGCCCGCAGGCACCACTGCACAGGTCCGGACTCTCAAAGGCGAACCAGTCGATTTTGATACTTCTCGCTTTTCTCTGCGGAGCTACCAGCAGCAGGCCGTGAACGCTGCACTTGCCTGCCGGTGGTGTCAGGGTGTGCTGATCGCGCCCTGCGGTGCCGGAAAGACTGAGATCGGCATGGCGGTCATTGCCCATCTGGGCAGACCTGCGCTCTGGATCACCCACACACTAGACCTTGCCCAGCAGGCCAAAGAGCGCGCACAGCTGCGTCTGGGGCTGGATGAGCGAGAGGTGGCCATCGTGTCCGGCAGCCACAAGCGCTGTGGAACTAAGCTCACCATTGCCACCGTGCAGAGTTTGTACCGCATGGAGCTGGACGAGCTGTCCCGCACCGTGGGCGTGGTGATCGTGGACGAGTGCCACCATGTGGTCAACAACCCGGAATCCGCCAGCATGTTTGCCGCGGTGCTGCGGTGCCTGCCCGCCCGGTGGCGGTTCGGCCTGACTGCCAGCGACCAGCGCAGTGACGGCCTGAGTGAGACCATCTTTCAGGTGCTGGGTCCCCGCGTGGCAGTGATCGACCCCCTGCAGCTGGAGCAGCTCCTCATCACGCCAAAAGTCGAAACAGTCCCCACCACCTTTGTGTACACCCCCAGAGCCAACGAAAGCCCCATCGACTACATCCGCCTGATGCACCACATGGCCGATGATACGGGCCGGATGCAGACGGTGGAACACATCATCGACAGGGCCGTGACGGAAGGCCGCAGCTGGCTGGTCCTGGCAGCGTCTCTGACCATTCTGGACCGGCTGCACACCTATGCACTCAACCTGGGCCTCGCCGCCGAGTTCGTCTGCGGCGCCACCAAAAAAAATCAGAACGCACTGCCGCACTTGCCCGCATGAAGAACGGGCAGGCGCGCATCCTGTTTGCCACCTACCAGCTGGCCAAGGAAGGACTGGACATCCCCCGGTCTGGACCGGCTGGTGCTGGCAACGCCCACCCGCAACAAGGTGATCGTGCAGCAGAGCATTGGCCGCATCCAGCGCCCGGCCCCCGGCAAGACTGAAGCCCTCGTGATCGACCTTGTGGACGAAAAGACCCCGCAGCTGATGGTACAGTATAAACAGCGCCGGAGCCTTTATAAAAAGATGAACATCACAGAAAAGGAGTAACTACTATGAGCGAACTGAACTATGCAAGCACCCTTGCCGCACTGGATGACGAATTTGCCTCGGCCAGCGCCCAGACCGGCAGCGGGAACCTGCCGATCGGCCGCTACAATGCCATTCTGAAAGAGGCCAAAATCGTCGCCCGCAGCAATAACGGCATCGCCCTGAGCGTATCCTTTGTCGTTACCGAAGGACAGTACAAGGGCCGCTACGCCTTTACCAGCTACGGCTTGAATAAGAACGGTCTGCCTTTCTTCAAAGGTTTTCTGCAGATGATCCAGCTGCCGCTGGCCCGCCTGAGCGAATTGGAAAAGTCGCTTTCCCTGTTCCCCGGCCATCTGTGTGTGATCAATGTGCAGCAGGATAAGCAGAACCCCCAGTACACCCGCACCTATGTTGACCGCTACCTCGGCATGGGCAATGTAGAAGACTACCTGAACCCGCAGACCCAGCCGAACGCCCAGGAGGGTTTCACTGTGATCAATGACGCGGATGATCTTCCCTTTTAACTGAGGAGGTGCCTATGCTCGAACAGTTCCCTCAGGCGCTGAAAGAAAGCCGCCGCTGGGTCTGCTTCGACGCCGCAAAAACGCCCATCAACCCCGCCACCGGAAAAAACGCAATGCCAAATGAGCCCGCCACATGGGGTACGCTGGCGGCAGCGCAGGCCGCGGTCTCCCGCTATGGCCTGCGCGGTGTCGGGGTGCTTTTGGGAGATGGGCTGTGCGGCATCGACATTGACCACTGCCGGGATCCGGCCACCGGGGCCCTCTCTGATATGGCCAGAGAGATCATCGACCAAATGCAGACCTATAACGAATCAAGTCCCAGCGGCACCGGCGTACACCTGCTGTTTACAGGAAAAAAGCCAGCCGGAGCCTGCCGCAAGAGCAGCATCGGACTGGAAATGTACGACGGCGGACGGTATTTCACCGTTACCGGCAATGCCCTGAACAGCTTTTCCATCGAGGAACGCAGCGCCGAATGTGCCGCCGTACACGCACAAATATCTGGCGAAACCGAAAGCATCTCAGGTTTCTGCCCCGCAGCCATACGGCAGAAGGTGGACTGCTCCGATGAAGAGCTGCTGCGTACCGCCTGTGCCGCCCGCGACGGCGAACGCTTTGCCGCCCTGTATGCAGGCAGCTGGCAGGGTTACTACAACAGCCACAGCGAAGCAGACCTCAGTTTCTGCAATCTGCTGGCGTTCTGGTTTGGTGCCGATGCGGAGCGCATGGACCGTATTTTCCGTTCCTCCGGCCTGATGCGTCCCAAATGGGATGAACGGCGCGGGGCCAAGACCTACGGACGTTGGACGCTTGAGCGCGCCGTCAGCGACTGCCAGGAGGTATACTCCCCCCATCCGCACAGGACGCCGTACCCTTTGCCGATCAAGACGAAGCGCTCCGCACTCTGAATGCAAAATATGGAGCGCATCCCCCTAGCTGCGCCGGCCCCCGGCATCAAGACCTACTCCATGGACGACACCGGAAATGCCCGGCGCTTCCGCGACCGCTACGCCGACCGGGTACGCTATAACCCCACCGACAAGTGCTGGCTGGTGTGGGACGGCACCCGCTGGCAGCGGGACGACCTGGCCACCGTCAAGCGCTTTGCAGACGAGATGCTGGATCAGATGGACAAGGCCTGCTTTGGCATCCGGGACACAAATTCTGCCGGTGCCATGCGCCGCCATGTGCAGAAAAGCCGCTCCAGCCGGGGCAAGGAGGCCTTTCTCAAGGAGGCCCAGCACCTGCCCGGCATCCCCATGCTGCCGGACCAGTTCGATAAAAACAAAGGTCTGCTGAATGTGCGCAACGGCATCCTTGATCTCGCCCGCCGGGAACTTGAGCCCCACGACCGGGAACGCTACATCACCCGCATGGCACAGGTAGACTACGATCCGCTGGCAAAAGCCCCCGTATGGGAAGCGTTCATCCAGTCGGTCACCGGCGGGGATGCTCAGCTGGCCGAATATCTGCAGGTGATGGTGGGCTACTGCCTGTGCGGCTCTACACGAGAACAGTGTATGTTCTTTTTTTTACGGCGACGGTGCCAATGGCAAGAGCACCTTTCTGGAAACGCTGGCCAAGATGCTGGGCGACTACTGCATGAACGCCCAAGCCGATACCATCGCCAGCTCCCACAGCCGTTCCTCCGGTGCGGCCCGCAGCGACGTCGCCCGCCTGAAAGGAGCCCGATTCGTCACTTTGGAAGAGGGCGACCAGGGCGCGATGCTGGATGAAGGCCTCGTAAAACAAATGACCGGCGGCAACACCATCACGGCCCGTTTCCAGTACGGCAAGGAATTTGAGTTCCGTCCGGAGTTCAAGCTGCTGGAAGCCACCAACCACCTGCCGAAGATCCGCGGCACCGATGTGGGCATCTGGCGCCGCATCCGGCTGGTCCCCTTCACCCAGTGCATCCCGCCGGACAAACAGGACATGCTGCTGCCTCAGAAATTAGAGGCCGAACTGCCCGGCATCCTCAACTGGGCGCCGGGCGGCCTGCAGAAATGGCTGGCCAACAGCCAGGGCGGCAAACGGCACGGTCTGCCACCCTGTGCTGCCGTGGACATCGCCGTAAACGCCTATAAACAAGACCAGGACCGCATTGCCGCCTTTCTGGCCGACTGCACCGAGCCCGCCGAGGACCGTGCAGTTCAGGCCAGCGTGCTGTTCCGCACCTATCTCAACTGGTGCAGCGACAACAACGAGAAGTGGCGCATGGCCAACAAGCAATTCGGCATCGAGGTCAAAAAGCACTACGAGGTGCGCAAGGGCATGTACTACAACGAGTATGTAGGTATGACCCTTTCAGATGAAGGGATGCGCTGCATGGCGTTGGCACGTGGCACAGAGCCATCCGTCGCACCAGTCAAAAGCAGCCCTCTCTATGAGCAGACCCGCCTGAAGAACTGAGTATGGAGGGAATGGAAGCAAAGGAGCCGTTTCCCAGACTTTTTCCTATATATTTTTTTTTGTTCCCCCCCTAGGGATTTTTCAGAAATAGCCTCCTATCCTCCATACCCTCCATAGAAAGGAGTAACCAATTTGACCCACGAAGAGAAGATAAGCTGGCTCTCCCGCTATCGGGAAGCCGAAAAGCTCTACCAGCGGCTTTCCTTCCGGCTGGCAGAGGCGCAGGAGGCCACCCGGCATATCACCCAGAATCTCAGTGCAGCACCGGGCGGCAGCAAAGATGGGCAGAGCCTTGCCCGGGCAGTAGAGCGTGAAGAAGAAGCCGAGCGCCGCGCCTACGCACAGCTGGCAGTCCTCGACGCCTTGTTTGCAGAAATTGATGCTGCACTTGTACAGTTGGATGCCAACGAATACTGCGCTCTTCGCAAATACTATCTGGACGGCCTGAAATGGGAGCAGGTAGCCGCAGACATGAATTTCACTTCCCGTGGCATTTTCGCCCTGCGCCGCCGGGCCATTGAACACCTGAAGCTCTGAAACTGTGCAGTATCCGTTCATTGTGCGTTCACTCTCTTCCGGTGTAAAATGATACCATCGGCAGAGCCGGAAAGGCCACCCGATACACGCAGCCTCCGCACCATGTCCTCCTTGACGATTGACCGCATGGTGTGCGGGCTGCTTCTATTATGCCGCCTGAGCGCAATTTGGTGCGCGGCGCGTGTGACCAGACACGGCTGGTTCGATTCCAAGGGCGGCACCATGACGCTGCGCCCCGCCGCAGCAACAGCCTGACGCATGGCCTGCGAAACCGCTTGGGGCTGGCGTGCCGGATGGGAGTCCCTCCTGCTCCCCGTGAGAGTCCGGCACACCACCGGAGGCCCCGGAATCCGCAGTGGGTTCAAGGATACCCTACCGGATGTGCGTCAATCACCCTGCACAGAAATGTGCGGGGATTTTTATGCAGCCGTAGCTCAGACGCTAGAGCACTGGCGTGACCAGACGGACGGAGGGCCGCACCCTCCCGGCTGCTCCATTTTTTACACACAGGAGAGGTGGTGGATACCTTGAACGACCGACAGAAGCGCTTTTGTGATGAATACCTTGTGGACAGCGACGCTACCAAAGCGGCTCTCCGTGCAGGGTATTCGCCTAAAACCGCTCGAAATGCCTGCAAATGGCTCAATGAAGGAAACCCTCAAAAACCCTCAGGCAAATTCAATCCTGAGATGAGAGCCTACATCGATGACCGCCTTGCCCAGCTCCGCAGCGAAAAAGACCGCTGATGCGCAGGAAGTTCTGGAGTATCTCACCTCGGTAATGCGAGGCGAGCACAAAGAACAGACCCTTGTGCTGTGCGGCAACGGGATGCAGGAGATCGAGGACATCGACGTCTCCGCGAAAGACCGCCTGAAAGCTGCCGAGCTCATCGGCAAGCGCTACGGGATGTTCAAGGACAACGTAGAACTGGGCGGGCCGATTCCGGTGGTGATCTCCGGCGATGAACAGCTTGTTGACTGACCCCCGCGCAAGCCAGCTCCACCTGCCGGACATCGTCGGCCAGGGCTACGGCACCTTCTGGCGGTTCAAAGGCCGCTATCGTGTCTGCAAAGGCTCCCGCGCCTCGAAGAAGTCCAAGACCACCGCGCTGTGGTACATCGTCAATCTGATGAGATACCCGCAGGCGAACCTGCTGGTCATCCGCAAGGTGTACCGCACCCTGCACGACTCCTGTTTCACCGACCTGAAATGGGCTATCAGCCGCCTCGGTGTGCAGGCGTTCTGGGACGTGAAGGAAAGCCCCCTTGAACTGACCTACAAGCCCACTGGACAGAAGATCCTGTTCCGTGGTCTGGATGACCCGCTCAAGGTCACGTCCATCGCGGCGGAACACGGGTATCTGTGCTGGGCGTGGATAGAGGAGGCATATGAAATCAGCTCCGAAGCCGATTTCAACATGATAGACGAGTCTATCCGTGGCGCTATCCCGCCTGAGACGGGGCTGTTCAAACAGGTCACGCTGACTTTCAACCCGTGGAACGAACACCACTGGCTCAAAGCCCGCTTTTTTGATACCCCCGACCCTGACACACTGGCGCTGACCACGAACTACACCTGCAACGAATGGCTCGACGATGCCGACCGCCGGGTGTTTGAGCGGATGAAGGTTCAGAACCCCCGCCGCTACAGCGTCGCCGGTCTGGGCGAATGGGGCATCGTGGACGGTCTGGTGTTCGAAAACTGGGTGGAGGAAGCCTTCGACAAGACCATCATAGCGGCAAGGCCGGACGTCAAGAGTGCGTTCGGCCTTGATTTCGGTTACACCAACGACCCGACCGCATTCTTCTGCGGGCTGGTGAGCGAAAAGGAGATGACCATTTGGGTGTTCGATGAGCTCTATGAGCGGGGATTGACCAACCGGGCCATCTACCAGCGCATTTACGGCATGGGATACGCCAAGGAGCGCATCCGGGGCGACAGCGCCGAGCCGAAGAGCCTCGATGAGCTGCGAGAAGAGGGTCTGCGTCGCATCCGCCCGGCGGGCAAAGGCCCAGACTCCATCCGCAGCGGCATCCAGTACATCCAGAACTTCCGTATCGTGGTACATCCCCGCTGCGTGAATTTTCTGACCGAAATTTCCAACTACACATGGGCCAAGGATAAGTTCGGCAACAAGACCGGCAGGCCCATCGACGACTTCAACCACCTGATGGACGCCATGCGCTACGCGATGGAGGACAGCCAGCGCGGACCGACATACAGCTTTGACTGAGAGGTACATCCATGAATCTTATCGTGAACGGCGTGATGGAGAAGACCAACCGTCTCATCGTCCAGCGTGCCACCTGCATGACGGAGAATCAGTTTGCAGCGGAAATCAAGGAATGGAAAGCCAGTCCCCGGCGTGGGACACAGATAAAAGGCTCTGACTACTACGAGGGGCGGCACGAAATTCTGAACCGCCAGCGGTTGGCCATCGGGCGGGACGGCAATCTTGTGCCGGTGAAGAATCTGCCCAACAACAAGCTCATCGACAACCAGTATGCGAAGGCCGTTGACCAGAAGGTGAATTACTTTGTGGGCAAGCCTTTCACGGTGAGCTGCGAAGACCAGATCTATTCCGACCTGCTGGCGGGATACTTCAACCGCGGCTTCTTCCGGCAGCTGAAATATCTGGCCGAAGACGCACTGAACAACGGTCTGGCCTGGCTTTACCCCTACTATGGCGAAGACGGCCAGCTGGCATTCAAGCGTTTTTCCGGATACGAGGTGCTGCCCTTCTGGGCTGACGATGACCATACCCGGCTGGACTGCGCCGCCCGGCTCTACACGCAGGAGATCTGGAACGGCTACACAAAAGAGACCGTCGAAAAGGTGGAGTTGTTCAGAAAGGACGGCATCCACCGCTACATCTTCCAGAACGATATGCTGCCGCCGGACACTGCTGCCGGAGAGTGCGAGGCCTATTTTATCGGTCCCGGCCCGGATGGCTCCGACACCGGCTACAACTGGGAGCGCATCCCGCTCATCCCCTTCAAGTACAACAAACAGGAGATCCCGCTCATCCAGCGAGTCAAGAGCCTGCAGGACGCCATCAACACCCTGCTCTCCGACTTCACGAACAATATGCAGGAGGACGCCCGGAACACCATCCTCATCCTGCGCAACTATGACGGCGAGGACCTGGGAAAGTTCCGGGAAAACCTTTCGGCCTACGGCGCGGTCAAGGTGCGGGATGATGGCGGTGTGGAAAAACTGACCGTCGAGGTCAACTCCGACAACTACAAAGCCATCCTCGACCTGCTGAAAAAGGCCCTCATCGAGAACGCCAAGAGCTACGACGCCAAGGATGACCGTCTCTCCGGCAATCCCAACCAGATGAACATCCAGAGTATGTACGCCGACATCGACCTTGATGCAAACGGTATGGAAACCGAATTTCAAGCTGCCTTCGAAGACCTGCTCTGGTTCATCAACAAAGACCTCGTCAACCGGGGCAAGGGCGATTTCGAGGATGTCCCTGTCACCATCGTGTTCAACCGCGATATGCTCATCAACGAGACGGAGAGCATCACCAACTGCCGCAACTCGGTGGGGCTGCTCTCCAACCGGACCATCGTTGAGCAGCATCCGTGGGTAACGGACGCCCAGACCGAGCTTGACCGTCTGGCGGAAGAAAAGGCCGCACAGGCTCAGGACAGCTATACACCCACTACCTTCAATACATAACAGGGAGCGTGACCCGCCGTGAAGAACTCTGAATACTGGCGGGGGCGCTTCTCCCTGCTGGAACGCAGCACCTACAAGACCGCACAGGCTGCACTCCGGGAAATGGAAGCGCTGTACCGGCAGGCTCTGTACCAGACCCGCAAAGAGCTGGACAGCTGGTGCGCCCGCTTCGCTGACGACAACGGTGTTTCTCTCACTAAAGCCCGGCGTCTGCTGGGTACGAAGGAGCTTGAAGAGTTCCGCTGGGACGTGGCGAAGTACATAGAGACAGCCCAGAAGGCCGGACTGGATGAGACGTGGCAGCGCCAGCTGCGCAACGCCTCCGCCAGAGTCCACATTTCCCGGCTGGAAGCCGTGGAGACGCAGATTCGCCAGCAGATAGAGGAACTGTATGCCGGGCAGGAAACACAGCTTACAAAGGCTGTCCGCCGGGCGGCAGACGATGCTTACACCGGCGCCCTGCAGGAAGCGGCCAAGGGCCTCGACATCCGCTTCAAGACCGTCTCCCTCGACAAGGGTCAGCTGGACGCCCTGACCGCAAAGGCATGGACGACCGATGACCGCACCTTCCGCGACCGCTGCTGGACGAATAAGAACGCCCTCGTGCAGGCCGTTCATAAAGGCTTGCCGCAGGGTCTGCTGCGGGGCGACTCCCCGGCCCAGCTCACCGACGCCATCGCCAAACAGTTCGACGTTGACCGCTACAAGGCGGGCCGTCTGGTCTACACCGAAACGGCCTACTACAGCGCCCTCGCCGAGAAGCAGGGCTTCAAGGACTTGGGCGTCGAGAAGGTGGAGATCATCGGCACTCTAGACGGCAGCACCTGCAGCATCTGCGGCCAGCTGGACGGCAAAGAGATACCTCTTGCCCAGTATGAGCCGGGCGTCACCGTGCCGCCTTTCCATCCCCGCTGCCGCTGCACCACCGCACCCGTCATCCCGGAGGACTTCGCCGACGGCCTGCGCATCGCACGCGATGAGGACGGCGAGGAGTATTATCTGCCTGCGGGGACGAAGTGGACGGAGTGGAAGAGCAGGCAGAAACCCGATACTTCCACCTTCCAGAGCTTGAATCTCGAGCCGGAACCTGTTACAATGCAGGCAGTGGCGAAAATAAAAGCTTTCGACTGCGATACTCTGGACGCAGCCAAACAGCGCCAGCTCCAAAACGCGCATAAGCGGCTGTTGATGGAAGCATCCAAGCAGCCTCTTGGCGTTGAGGTTGGCAGAGTGTTCGATTTGAATATGCAGCCGCTGACGCAGACCCTCGCAGGTTCTCCTGAAGGGCATACAGTTGGGTTGCCTGATTTCCAAAATGATTACATCGCCACCCATACACATCCAGACAGCAATATCTTTTCGCCAAAAGATTTGCAAAGTCTTGTTCATAGGCCACATCTTAAATTGCTTACTGCCGTTGGACACGACAGCACGATTTATGCTATAGAAAAGACCTCTACCTTTGACCGTTCCGCCGCTGATATTCTTGTCACGGATTTAGGAATATCAGCCGATGAAATAGCTGCTATGTTCCATCAAGAAGAGCTTTCTTACGAAGAGGCCGTTCAGTCTCTCAATTTTATCGTCAGAAACTGTATTTCTGAGCTAGTGGGGTATGGATTAAACTTCTATGAACTACAATGAAAAACTTTTGACTCCCGAACGAATCAAGCGGATGCAGCAGCATTTACTCGCTCATCCTATCGACCCCAGCTATGATAAGCCGTGCGAAGAAAACTTTGACGATAATTGGCTGAACACTGACCTGCTCAACCAATCTACTTCTCGGGCTGAATACCGAATCTTGAAGGAAATTGGCCAACTGCCGCCCGGCATTGAATAATTCATTCACCACGATGCACACCGCACCGTGGTTTTCTTTTGCCCATTTTTAGGAGGACAACATGGAATTTTTCACTTTGTGGTTCATGATACTGTATCCCGCCACTTTCTATTTCTTCGCTTACTGCTGGACTTTTGCCGCTATCGCAATCACGGTTTCAGAACTTGCCCATTTGTTTTCTGCCTTGAAAAAGCGGCTGAAATCGCTCGTTCGCAAGAAAAACTGAATCATGCAAGCGTCTTTGCCTCCGGGCGAGGGCGCTTTTTTCATGCCCATCCCGCCCGCATGAGGACAGGATGAGCACCATCGTCTTTCCGCCGCAGACGGTAAACGCAGCAGGGGCAAGTCGTGGCTCCTACCCACGGTAAACACAGGACTCAACAAACGAGGTGAACGACATGAAGAAAGAAGACCTGCTGGCAATGGGTCTGACCGAAGAGCAGGCAGACAAGGTCATGGATGGCCTGAACGGCGATTTCGTGACCAAGAGCCGCTTCAATGAGGTCAACACCGAGCTGAAAGCTGCCCGCACCGCCCTCTCTGAGCGGGACAAACAGCTGGAAGAGCTGAAAAAGGTGGACGCCGCTGCTCTTCAGGCCCAAATCACCCAGCTTCAGGCCGACAACAAGCAGAAAGACGCCGACTATGCCGCCCAGCTCAAGGCGCTGAAGATCAGCAACGCCGTGGAGCTGGCGCTGACCGGTGCCAAGGCCAAGAACAACACCGCCGCCAAGGCCCTGCTGGCTGACTTTATCAGCAAGGCAGAGCTGACCGACGACGGCACCGTGAAGGGCCTTGCGGATGAGGTCAAGAAGCTGGCCGAAAACGAAGAGACGGCGTTCCTCTTCGAGAAAGCTGCTGCGAGCGGCTTCAAGGGTGCAAAGCCCGCCGAGAAGGGCGACCCTCCCGGCATCAACGGCATGACCCTTGAGCGTCTGCGCGGCATGAGCGCCACCGAACGACACACCTACTCCCTCAACCATCCTGAGGAGTACCGGGCTCTTTACAACGGAGGTGTTACCTGATGCCCAACAAACCCTACGATAATTTCTTTCTCGCCAATGAGATCGAAGACCAGTACAACTCCCACCTCGACCTTGTGCAGTTCTGCACCGTCGATAACTCCCTGACCGGCACAGCAGGCATGGACTACAAGGTCCACGTCTACAAGGCCACCGACGGCACCGAGAAGCTGACCAAGGGCGAGGGCAACACCAAGACCATCGAGGCCGACTTCACCGAGAAGGTCTACAAGATCCTGCTGGCGCAGAACCGCTTCTCCTATTTCGACGAGGATGCCATGACCGACCCGATGGTCGTCACCACTGGCACCCGCCATGCAGGCGTTGACCTGTTCAACACCCAGAACGCCGACATCTACACCGCGTTCAATGATGCTACTCTTACCCTCGTGACCCCGGCGCTGGGCTTCGACGCCTTCGTGGACGCCGCTGCCATGCTGAACCTCGAAGATCTGGAAGGCGTGAGCATCTTCGGCTTCGTCAACCCTGCCGAGATGGCAAAGCTGCGCAAGGCCCTCAAGGATGACCTGAAATATGTGGAGTCCTTCGCCAAGCAGGGCTATATCGGCACGGTGGGCGGCATCAACCTCTACACCAAGAAGGATGCCGCCAGCGGCAAGGTGGTCATCGCCACCAAGAAGGCCGTCACCCTCTTCAACAAGAAAGGCACCGAGGTGGAGCAGCAGCGTGAGGAGAACATCCGCCGCAACACCATCTACAGCCGCAAGTACTACGTCGCTGCCATGACCGACGCCACCAAGGCCGTCGGCATCATCACTGGCACCGCAGCAGCCACCACCGACTCCACCGTGAACAGCGCCAAGACCTATTACGCCAAGTCCGGCGTCGGCTATGTCAAGGTAGAGCCCGCCGAGGGCGATAACCCCAAAACCAAGGACTGGTTTGAGATCACCCCGGCATAAGGAGGCACACCATGCTGGAAAATGTCATCAAGCTGCTCTACGCCCTCGGGTTTGAGTCCGTCACGGAGGGCGACCCGTTGCTCTGTCTCATGAAAGACAGCACGGAAAGCACTCTCCTCGACCTCACAAACCTCGACGAGCTGCCGAAGGCGCTGATTCCGCTGGCTGAGCGGATGACCGCCGGCGAGTATCTTCGGATGAAGAAGTGCTGCGGCCAGCTGGACGGCTTTGAAGTCTCTGCCGAAGCTAAGGATATTAAACTGGGCGATACCACGGTATCCTTCGCCATGGACGGCTGCACCACGCCGGAGCAGCGCCTCGATGCCCTCATCAACGCGCTGACCCACTGCGACAAGGCCGAAATTTATCGGCACCGGAGGCTGGTATGGTAAACCTCGGAAAGACCTTTTCTGCGGCCCGCGCGGCGTTGGAACGATTTTATTCCGACACCTGCACCGTCTACGTCCAGCAGAAAGCAGAGTCTGACGACTGCCTGACCCGCTTTGAAAGCAAGGTGCTCTACGCAGACCAGCCCTGCCGGCTGTCCTTCTCTTCTTCGACCACCGCCAGCAGGGCGACATCGTGGCGGCGGTCAGCCAGAGCGTCAAGCTGTTCATCTCCCCGGAGCTGGTCATCCCGCCGGGCAGCCGCATCGACGTCCTGCGGCCCGGTGAGATTCCGCGCGCATTCCATTATAAGTCGTCCGGCCCGGCGGCGGTCTATCCGACCCATCAGGAGATCCCGCTCGAGCTGGCAGAGAGGTATGCATGAAGGGTGGGTGCGATTACAGCGCGTTGGCAAAAGTGGACGCGCAACTCCAAGAACTGCTGGACGGTAAGCTGGACGCCATCATCGACGAGAAAAAAGCAGCGAGGCCGCTGCCGCCCTGCTGAGCAAGCTGAAGAAGCGAACGCCGGTGGGTAAAGCGCCTCATTTCGACGAGCCGATGACCGTGACCATGAAGGGTGACGACTACACCACCCAGACCATTAACAAGAAGGGCGAACAGGTGTTCCGGAAGCGCAAGGGCAAGACCTATCGCTTCCGCAGCAAAAGTGGATCCATCTTTGACCGTTATTGGTCTGGCTACAGCGGCGGCACCCTGCGGCGGGCGTGGCGCGTTTCTCACGAAAAAGGCCGGAGATGACCACATCATCACCGCTGAGAACCCGGAGAAATATGCCTCCTATGTGGAGTACGGCCACCGCCAGACGCCGGGCCGATATGTGCCTGCACTGGGCAAGCGGCTGAAAGCCAGCTGGGTGAACGGCAAGTTCATGCTGCGCACTTCTGCGGATGAGATTTCTGAGCAGTACCCGAAAGCGGTTCAGAAAGTCGTAGACGAGGCCCTGAAGGAGGTATTCCGTGGAAAATGACATCGTAAAGGGCATCGCCAAAGCCCTGCGGGACACTTTCGGCCCCGGATACCACATCTACCAGAATGATACTGAGCAGGGCTTTCAAACACCCTGCTTTTTCATTCTCCCGATGAAGGCCATGCCTTCCCCGCTGGGCAAGGACCGTTTTCTGCTGAAAAGCCCCTTCGACGTCCACTTCTTCCCCGAGGACGAAGAAGGACAACGCTGCCATGCAGGACGTTGCGTGGCAGCTGTGGCAGGCGCTGGAGTTCATCACTATGCCCGGCGGAGACAAGCTCCACGGCACATCCATGAGCTGGGAGGTTCAGGACGGTGTGCTGCATTTTTTCGTCAGTTTCAACATGACGCTCCGCCGCATCGACCTTCCCGAGAAGATGGGCGAGCTGCACATGGAGGTCAACCAATGAATGAACCGAAATTCCCGAAAGAAAAGATACTGACATTTAAGCGTTTTGCTGGCCGTCGGGACCTGCTCAGCGTCCTGCTGAAAGATGGCAAGGAATATACGCTGGCGCAGGCCGAAGAGGCCATCCGCAAGTTTATGAAAGGCAAGGTGAACTGATATGGCACTGGGCGGCGGCACCTTTCTGGTGCAGAACAAGCGCCTGCCGGGCGCGTACATCAACACGGTCTCCGTGGCAGCCGCCTCGGCGACCCTCTCCGACCGCGGCTATGCGGCCCTCCCGCTCGAGATGGACTGGGGGCCGCAGGGCGAGATCTTCACGGCAGAGCAGGGCGATTTCCTCAAGAACAGCCAGAAGCTCTTCGGCTACTCCTACACCGCCGCAGCACTGCGGCCCATGCGGGAGGTGTTCTGTCACGCAAAGACCGTGCATTTCTTCCGTCTGGGCTCCGGCGGCATCAAGGCGGCCTGCACCTTCGGCAGCGCAAAATATCCCGGCATCCGGGGCAACGCCCTGCGGGTAGTCATCACAGCCAGCGAAGGCAGCACCGAGCAGGCTCCTCGGTACGATGTGGAGGCCTTCCTCGACACGCAGAAGGTCGAGACGCAGGAGGGCATCTCCACCGCCGCAGAACTGGCGGACAATGATTTCATCGTCTGGAAGGATGATGCTGTGCTGGCTCTGACAGCATCCACGCCGCTGACCGGCGGCACCAATGGCACAGTCGAAGATGGCAACTACCAGACCTTCCTCGATGCCATCGAGAGCCGCACCTTCAATGCCCTGGGCTGCACCTCGGCCAACGATACTATCAAGAAGCTCTTCGCAGCCTTCACCGAGCGTATGCGCAACGATGTGGGCAAGAAGTTCCAGTGCATCGGCTTCCGCTATCTGGCCGATGACGAAGGCGTCATTTCCCTGAAAAACACCGTCACTGACGAAGGCGCAGACCCTGCGGCTCTCATCCCGTGGGTCGTGGGCGTGGCCGCCGGCACTGCGGTCAACAAGAGCGCCACCAACATGGTCTACGACGGCGAGTATACCCCGGACACCCGCTATACCCAGACTCAGCTGGAAGCCGGCATCCAGGAGGGCTCCTTCATGCTCCACGACGTGGACGGTGAGACACGGGTGCTCTCCGACATCAACACCTTCGTGTCCATCACCGATGAAAAGGGTGCAGACTTTTCCTCCAACCAGACCATCCGGGTGCTCGACCAGATCGCCAACGACATCGCGGTGCTGTTCGGCACGAAGTACCTCGGCAAGGTCCCCAACGACGGCGCAGGCCGTATTTCTCTGTGGAACGACATCGTGTCCCACCACCAGAAGCTGCAGGCCATCCGCGCGCTGGAGGATTTCGACCCCGAAGGCATCACTGTGGAGAAGGGCGAGAGCAAAAAGTCCGTTGCCGTCTCCGACCACGTCACTCCTGTGAACGCGATGGAGCAGCTGTATATGACGGTCTACGTCAACTAAAAGAAAGGAGGGACATTTTATGGCAAACATCATGAACGCCAAGGACGCCGTCTCGGCCTCTCTGGCCGAGTGCTACGTCACCATTGAGGGCAACCGCTACAACCTCATGCAGGCCATCAAGCTGGAAGCCAAGGTGGAAAAGACCAAATCCGAGGTCCCCATTCTGGGAAAGACCGGCAAGGGCAACAAAGCCACCGGCTGGAAAGGCACCGGCTCTGCCACTTTCCACTACAATATGCCCATCTTCCGCCGTCTGCTCAAGCGCTACAAGGACACCGGCGAGGACATCTATTTCGACATCCAGTGTACCAACGAAGACCCTACTTCTTCGGTGGGTCGTCAGACGGTCATCCTGAAAGACTGCAATATGGACGGCGGCATCCTGGCCAAATTCGACGCCGATGCCGAATACATCGACGAGGATATGGATTTCACCTTCGAGGACTTCGAGATCCCCGAAAACTTCACCCTGCTGGACGGGATGCAGTGATTTTTTAACAAGAAAGGATTTTTGATATGGATTTGAGTGCATTTCTGGCCGAAAACGCCATTCCTCCCGAAGAGGAGGCCGCTTTTGTGGTCTCCAAACGCTTCCTGTCTGATGAAACGGACAAAAAGGGCAATCGCAAGCCCCTGCAGTGGAAGCTCAAAGCCATCACCGGCGCAGAAGATGAATCTCTGCGTAAAAGCTGTGTCAAACGTGTGCCGGTCCCCGGCCGGCGCAACCAGTACCAGCAGGAGACGGATTACAACCTGTATCTGGGCAAGCTGGCTGTTGCCTGCACCGTGTACCCCAATCTGAACGATAAAGCTCTGCAGGACAGCTACAAGGTCATGGGCGCAGAAAACCTGCTCAAGACCATGCTCACCTCCGGCGAGTATGCCGAATACCTGCAGAAGGTGCAGGAGGTCTGCGGTTTTGATGTTCCCCTGCAGGACGAGGTGGACGACGCAAAAACTGATAACCGAGGGCGATGAGGAGGCAAACATCGCCCACTATTGCCTTCAGGAACTGCACCTCATTCCCTCCGCCTTTCTCTCCCTGTCCCGGAAAGAGAGAGCCTTTATCATCGCCTCCTGCGAAGTACGCGGAGAAGAAGAAAAGAAACGGCAGAAGGAAGCCGAACGAAAGCGCAAAAGGAGGTGACGCCGTTTGGCGACCATTCGGACAGCGATTTCCCTTTATGACGGCGTCTCCGGCCCGCTGCGCACCATGCACCGGGCGATGAACGTCGTGATGGACAGCTTCGAAGCACTGAATACCGCTTCCAGCGGAGCCATTGATGTTTCCAGCATCCGGCAGGCCCGGGCAGAGCTTTCCGGAGTCATGTCTGACTTTACCCGCACCGAAGAGCAGATACGGAATGCAGACGACGCCCAGAACGAGCTGAACAGCTCCATCCGGGGCGGTTCTTCGGCGGCGGATACTCTGCTGGGCAGATTCAAGAGCCTCGTCGCCACTGTGGGCGGTCTGGCTGCCATCAAAAAGGTAGTCGGCCTCTCGGACGAACTGGCAAGCACCAAAGCGCGCCTGAATCTTATCGTGGACCAGCAGGAACCAGTGCCTCAGCTGGCCGATGCCAGCGTACACGTAGGGCTTGATGTGGACGACAGCCAGCTTACAGACAAGCTGGCAAATACAGACGCCCGCGTAGGTGTAACGGTTGATGACGGCGGGTCCATCGAAGAGCTGGAGCGCAAGATCATGGCATCGGCCCAGCGTTCCCGCGCCGCCTACTTTGACACAGCCTCCGCTGTTGCCAGTATGGGTGCCAATGCCAAGGCCGCGTTCAGCAGCAATGACGAGCTCATCTCCTTCATCGAGCAGGTCAACAAGCAGTTCGTCATCGGCGGCGCAGACGCACAGGGCCAGGCTGCTGCCATGCTCCAGCTCAAGCAGGCCATGGGCATGGGCGTCCTTCGCGGCGAAGAGCTGAACTCCGTCCTCGAGAACGCCCCCGGCATCGCCCGCATCATCGAGCAGTACATGGGCATCGCAGAAGGCTCCATCAAGTCCTATGCAGAAAAAGGTGCCGTCACGGCAGAAGTCGTGAAAGACGCGCTGTTGGGTGCGGCAGATGAGACCAACGCGGCCTTCGAGTCCATGCCCATGACGTGGGGCCAGATATGGACCTCGATGCAGAACAAAGCCCTCTCAATCTTCAGCCCCATCCTGCAGAGGATAAACGACATCGCCAACACCGACAAGTTTTCCGCCGTCACAGACGGCCTGCTGGACGGGCTTGCGGCGGCAGCGAAAGCCGGCACTGTGACGCTGGATGTTCTTCTCTCCATCGCTTCGGCCTTCAACAACTGGGGCATCATCCAACCTCTCATCTTTGGCATTGCCGCTGCGACGCTGCTCTACAACGGCTACCTGCTGACCAATAACGCCCTCACGGCCATCAGCAACATCCAGAAAGGCATCGCCGCCGTCCAGGCATACAAGGCAGTAGCGGCAAACGCTGCACTTTCGGCCTCCGAGCAGGCCGCTGCCATGTCTACCGCCAGCGCAACTGCTGCACAGTACGGCTTCAATGCCGCCCTGCTGTCCTGCCCGCTGACGTGGGTGATCGTTGGCATTATCGCTGTAGTTGCCGCCATCTATCTGATAGTGGCTGCCATCAACAACATGACCGGTTCTGCGATTTCTGCGACGGGCATTATCTGCGGCATTTTTGCCGTGGCTGCATCGCTCATCCTGAACACCGGCATCGGGGTTTACAACAGCTTTCTCGCTATCATCGGCACATTCGTGAACTTTTTCCTCGGCATCATCGAATGGGTCCTGAATGCTGCAAACGGCGGCTTCGATTCTTTCGGCGGTGCGGTGGCCAACCTCATCGGCCAGATCATCAGCTGGTTCTTGTCTCTCGGCCAGGTCGTGACCACCATTATTGATGCTATCTTTGGCACCAACTGGACGGCAGGTCTCGAGGACCTGAAAGGCACCGTGACCCAGTGGGGCAAGAACGACACAGCCATCACCCTCGACCGGGGCGATTACAGCGGTATCCAGCGCATCCAGTATTCTGACGCATGGGACGCAGGTTATTCCTTCGGCCAGGGCGTGGACAGCAAGGTCAGCGGCCTTTTGACGGCTTCTCGATGGACTCGATGGGCGCATTCGACTTCGGCAATACCCTCGAGCGCATCGAGCAGAACTCCGGCTTCACCGCAGCCAACACGGCCGCAAGTTCAAAAAAACTGGATATTACCAGCGAAGAGCTGAAATATCTGCGCGACATCGCCGAGCGGGAGGCCATCAACCGCTTCACCACTGCCGAAGTTCGCATCGAACAGACCAACCACAACAGCATCTCGAAGGATGTGGATGTAGACGGTATCATGGACTACTGGGCGGACTGGTTCGCCGAAAAGCTGGATGTCAGCTATGAGGGGGGGTGCATGGATAATGGCTTATAAGATGTTCCTCAACGGCCCTCTGATGCCCGTCTGCCCGGGCAAGGTGACGGTCAAGGTCAATGGCCAGAACAAGACCATGAACCTGCTGAACGGTGAAGAGATCAACCTGCTCAAGACGCCGGGCCTGTCGGATGTTTCGTTTGAGCTGCTGCTTCCCCACAGGGCTTATCCGTTCTCTTCCTCCGTCGTTCTGCCGCCCAGCTACTACCTCGCCTATTTCCAGCGGCTCTCCCAGCGGGACACCGGCTTCCAGTGGATACTTGTCCGCACGAAGCCAGGCGGCGGGATGCTGCACTACACCAACATGACCGTCGCTCTGGAGGACTATCAAATCGTTGATGATGCTTCGGAGGGTCTGGACACTACGGTCCAGATCGAGTTGAAACAGTGGAAAAGCTACGGCACGAAACGGGCTGACATCACGCAGGCTGAGGACGGAACTCTGACCGCGTCCGTCACCTCGATACGGCCTGCACCGTCCGCCCCCTCTCCGGCCACTTACATCACCAAGGCGGGCGACACCGTCTGGAATATTGCCAAGCAGCTGACCGGCAGCGGAGACAGCTGGCTGGCCATTGCCAAGCGCAGCGGGCTGAACACCAACACACCCGAAGCCGGCACACTGCTTGATTTGAGGGAGTGACGGTATGGCATATTCTTTGTTTTTAGAGCATGAAGGGACGCCCCTGTACCCAGTCGTGCAGGAAGGTGTTTCGCTTGCTTTGGAGCGGAAGGGCGCGCCCGGCACTCTCAAGTTCACAGTCCTCGCAGACGAAGCCCTCGATTTCGAAGAGGGCGACCGTGTCCATTTTTCTGTGGATGGCATCGATATGTTCTATGGCTATGTCTTCGCCAAAAGTCTGTCAGCGACGGCCTTATCAGCGTGACAGCCTATGACCAGCTGCGCTATCTCAAAAACAAGGACACCTTTATTGGCACCGGCCTGAAAGCCTCGGAACTGCTCAAACGGCTGGCGGAAGATTTCCACCTGCAGCCCGGCACCATCGAAGATACCGACCATGTCATCGACATTATCGATGAGCAGAACCAGATCCTCTTCGACATGATACAGAATGCGCTTGATGAAACGCTGACCAACACCGGCAAGCTCTACGTGCTTTACGATGATGTGGGCAGGCTCTGCCTCCGAAACATCAACCAGCTGAAGCTTGATCTCGTGGTGGATGCCGAGACCGGCGAGAGCTACACCTACCAGACCAGCATCGACAGCCAGACCTACGACAAGGTCAAGCTTTTCTACGAGAACGACAAGACCGGCAAGCGGGAGCTGTATGTTGCTCAGGACAGCAGCAATATCAGCAAATGGGGCGTGCTGCAATACTGTGAGCAGGTCAAGACCACCACCGGTGTGCAGGCCAAGGCCAATGCCCTGCTCAAGCTTTATAACAACCGCACCCGCTCTCTGGGACTCAAAGGTGTCTTTGGCGACCCACGAGTCCGGGCAGGCTGCTCTATCATCGTCTCGCTCACCCTGCCAGACATGACTTTGTGTAACTACATGGTGGTCCACAAGGTCACACACAGCTTTCAGGGTGAGCGGCATTCCATGGACCTGACACTTATCGGAGGTGAATTTATCAGTGGCTGACCCTATTGATACCATCAAGCGGGCAGCGGCGGAGGCTATCGCCGCAGACAAGCCTGTGCAGCTGCTCTTTGGTACGGTCGTCTCAGCCTCTCCGCTCAAGATACAGCTCGACCAGAAAGCGACCCTGCTGGAACCGATGCTGGTACTGACCCGGAATGTGACCGACTACGAAATGGACATCGACGTAAGCCACTGGACGGAATTTGAAAAAGAGCACCAGCACAAAACCTCGGACGGTGCGACCGCTCTGCCCACCTCCCACCGGCACAAGTATCGGCACCAAAAAGGTCAAGATTCACAATGCCCTGCTGGAAGGTGATGTCGTGGTTCTGGCCCGTATCCAGAAAGGCAAGCGGTACGTTGTTCTCGACCGCATCAGCCCCATCCCCGAGCTGAAAGGAGAATGGCTGTGACCCCCAAAACAAATATCGACCTTCGGGGTGCTGTCACTATAGCTGCACGTCCCGGGAAGACCTTTTGTCTGGATGGTCCCGGTATGATAGACGGCAAAGAAGCCGTCCGACAGGCCATCTATCTTATCCTCAACACTGAACGGTATGCATGGCTCATCCACAGCTGGAACTACGGCGTAGAGCTTCACTCCCTCATCGGACAGGACCCTGACTTCTGTATCCCGGAAATCGAACGCTGCGTCCGGGAAGCGCTCCTGCAGGATGACCGCATCACGGCAGTGGACGACTTTTCTTTTGAAAAGCACAAGAAGTCCATCGCCGCTACATTTACCGTTCACACCATCTATGGTGACATCGAATCCGAAACGGAGGTGACTATCTGAGTGTCGGAACAGACCTATGACGCCATCCTCAAACGGGAGATGGCCCGCGTTCCCGGAGATCTGGACACCCGGGAAGGCTCCCTCATCTGGTACGCCAACGCCCCCGGAGCCGTGGAACTGGTCAACCTGAACATCGCGGTAGAAGAAGCCCTCAACAACGGATTTGCCGATACTGCCAGCCGGAAATACCTCATCCGGCGAGCTGCAGAGCGGGGGCTTTCCCCGCAGGCTGCATCTGCCGCAATTCTGGAGCTGACCACCACCCCCGCCGAGATAGAAATTTCGCTGGGGACTCGATTCTCCATTGGGGCGCTGAACTATGCCATCACCAAGCGCGTCGCCGCCGGTGTATACGAGATCACCTGCGAAACACCGGGCGAGGCTGGCAACGACTACAGCGACACCTGTATTCCCATCGAATACGTCAAGGGCCTTGAGACCTGCACAGTCACCGCTCTGCTCATTCCGGGCGAAGACGAAGAAGCTACCGAAATATTCCGGCAGCGCTACTTCAGCAGTCTCCATGCGCAGGCTTTCGGTGGAAATCGGCAGGACTACATCGAAAAGGTCAACGCCATCCCCGGTGTGGGTGCTGTCAAGGTATATCGGGCATGGAACTCAGACATTGCACCTGCGAGTCTTCTCCCGCCGGAAGGTACGGATGCATGGCTTGAAACCCTTCCCGGCATACCGGAAGAAATAAAGAACTGGCTCGATACGATGTATCTTGCGGCTTCCCAAAGCAAGTTGACCGTCGGCGGCACCGTCAAACTTGTCATTCTGGACAGCACTCTCAGCAAGCCGTCGTCCACCCTCGTGGAGCTGGTGCAGACGACCATCGACCCTACCCAAAAAACGCTGGCGAAGGCCTCGGTCTTGCCCCCCATCGGCCATGTAGTCAAAGTATACGGTGCCGACGAAGAGGTCATAAACCTCGACTTTGCCGTCTACTGCCGTCGGGGACTGGCATGGGAAGACGTCTGCGACGCAGCAGCCGACGCCGTGAAGGACTATTTCCGGGAGCTGACCCAGAGTTGGGCCGACACCGACGGTCCGCTCATTGTCCGCGTCGCCCAGGTCGAGAGTCATCTGCTTACTGTTCCCGGAATCCTTGATGTGGGCCGCACGGCTCTCAATGGCCGGGAAGCGAATCTGACGCTCACCAGTGACCATATTCCGGTTCTTGGCACTATCTCGGCTCATGCAGCCGCGATAAGTTAAGGAGGCTACGGATGGAACGACAGCTGATAAACTATCTTCCCTTCATTCTCCGTGACCTTCCGGCATTCAAAGCGGCAATGGCATCGCAGCAGCCGGAATTCTCGGCTTTGTGGGACAGTGTCGCTGCTTTTTTTCAGGACGACCTCTTCATTCTGACTGCCGGAGACCGCGGTCTCGCCCGGTGGGAGTACATCCTCGACCTTGTTCCGAAGGCATCGGACAGCTTCGATGTCCGGCGCATCCGCATTCTTACCGCGCTGAACCGTCAGCTGCCCTATACTCTGCCTCAGCTGCAGAATGTACTGAACAACATCTACGGAGTCGGTGCTTCCACCGCAGAAGTGCCGGAAAACAGTTACACCCTTCGGGTCACGATGCCTTATACGGACACCTATGCCGACACGATGGAGCTGGTAGACGCGATGTCTCCCCAAAATCTGTTTTTGCAGTACATCGCGTATCTGGAAGATGCACATCTTACAGCCTACGCCGCCGCTGCCCCATGCAGCGCAGTCACCACCTGCACCGTCCGCATCCCGGGCGTCATCGGGCCGAAGGAAGTCACCGGTCGGGCATATGCAGTCAGTGCAGCCAGCAGCACCCGGGTGCAGGCCACCGTGGCTCTGCCCGGCGTCATCGGCCCGAAAGCGGTCAGTGCGCCGGCCCTTGCAGGCAGCAGGCTGGCCAACACCCGCGAGACCATCACCATCAAGATTGGAGGAATAACGATATGAGCTGGGAAAAAGCCGCGTATACCCGCGCGGGCGCTGCCTTATTGTCGGAGTCGGTCTCCGGCGGCGCACTCATCATCACCCGTGCGCTGGCGGCCACCGAGGCCAGTGACTCTGACCTCGCAGAAGCCGTCACTCTCAGTGGCGAGACACACGAGGTGGACATCCTCGGCATCGACACTGTGGAGAACGACGGCAAACCCGCCCGGCGGGTCAGCATCCAGATCACAGCCGGGCAGACAGCCTACATCTGCCATCAGGTGGGTGTATACGGCAAGCTGGACACCGGCCCGGACGAAACGCTGCTCATGGTCGTGCAGGATGACCGGGGCGTCGAGATCCCCGCCGCCAGCACGAGCAGCGATTTCAAAATCGAGCTGGCCGTCCTGCTGGCCGTCTCCAACAACGCCAACATCAGCGTCACCGTATCGCCGCAGGTGCAGGCCATCATGCAGCTGGTCGCAAAAGAGCTGGATAAACACGACAAGAACCCCGACGCCCACGCCTCGGTCATCGAGGCTGCCGCCAGTGCGGCGGTAAAGCGCGTCGAGGAGTCCGGTCAGATCATGACCGAAGCACAGGTCAAAAAGCTCATTCAGACCCACAGCGGCAGCGGGTATTTCGGCGAGTACAGCCTCGTCCTCCGCGCTGATGGCTGGACTCCCCTGCCGGACACCGGCCCCTACCAGTACATCTACGACGCCGCGCTGGCTGACAGCCACAGCTCACTTATCCCCAGCGGCGGCACAGATGTCAATGACTTCGCCGTGACTGCGCGGGCCGGCGTTCTGAACACCTGCGAGACCCGCGACGGCTCTGTCCGTTTCTTCTCGCAGCGCGTCCCGGAGGCCGACATCCATGTAACGCTTACTCTGAACGGTTCCGGGAAAGGAGGTGGGACCAATGCATCTGGCAATGTGACCATCGGGCAGGGCCTCAAACGCGATGAGACCGGCGCGATCGCCGTCAGCATCGGCGACGGCCTTGCCTTTGACTCCACCGACGCATTGACCGTCCGCAAAGACACCGTTGTGACCAGCGACGACCTCGTGAACGACACAGAGCTGTCTCAGGAAATCGCTGAAATTTTGAAGTAACAGAAAGGAAAAACACTATGTCCAAGAACATCACTACCGCTGACTCCATCCGCAATCTGGCCGCCGAGGTCAAGAAGGGCTTTGTCAAGAAGGAAGCGTTCACCCCTGTCCAGACCGCTGCTGAAAAGGCCATCAAGTCTCTGGATGTGACCGGCAACACCATCAGCTTCTTCACCAGCACCGACAAGACCGGCGACGCCGCCTTCTCCGTGGACTTCCCCGCCGAAATGTTCCTCGACCAGACCAAGACCGAGTTCGTCCCCAGCTTCGCGTTCAGCACCACGACCTACCCCGGCGCGACCGACCCCAAGCTGGACGGCAAGCCCGTCATGGTACTGGCGGTCAAGGGCGAGAACCCTGACTCCTGCACCTACTCTTTCCTGAGCATGGCTGCTCTGGTGGATACCTACAAGGCTAAGGCCGTCGGCAAGGACAAGTCTACCACCGTCACCATCGCTGGCTATGAGGTGGATGTCAAGGTCAATGTCTCTGCTGAGGTCGGCAACGCCCTGACCCTCAAGGACGACGGTCTCTACGTCAGCACCGCCAAGGTCGAGGCATCCGACACCAACGGCAACATCAAGGTCGATGGCAAGGAAGTTACCGTCTACACCGAGCCCGCGAACGTCCTGCACACCGAGGATGTCGAGGACTTCAGCGCCGAAGACATCGCTGCCATGCTGGCAGACTAAGGCTCACAGGGAGGCTCTATGTCAAAAGTGAAAATGAAAGCGCTTCTGGAAAAGGGCCTCGCCGAACTCTGTAGCTACATGAAAAAATATACCGCCGCCCTTGGCGACCTTGCTTCGGCCACGGCAGATGGCCTCGACGAAAAAGCAGGACATCACGGCGGCGGTGTCTTTTACGATTCCGACGACCGGCTGGGCGAGGGATTCCACCCTCACCAGCTATTACTACTGTGACATCTCCATCGCGGGGCTTCGGGCCACCGACATCGTGGATGTTACACCGGCACCGGAATCCTACAGTGTGGCGCGGACGGCAGGCTTTATCCCCACCGAGAGCATGGCCGGGAAGCTGCGGCTGCGGGCCAAGAAAGCTCCGACTGCGGCCATCAAGGCACAGTATCGCATCATCAACACAGTAAAGAACTAGGAGTGATTTTATGGCATATGGTTCTTTCAATTCGGGCGGCGAAGCTCTGGCTGTGGACACCGCCCTCAAAGTCTCCGGCGCAGCTGCCGACGCCAAAGCCACCGGCGACGCGCTGGCGGGTAAAGCTGCCGCCAGCCATACCCATAACTACGCTGGTTCGTCCAGCGCGGGCGGTGCGGCAAACTCAGCCAACAAACTGAACAAGAACGCGGGTTCTGCTACGCAGGGAGTATACTTCAAGGATGGTGTGCCGGTCGCTATGACCTACACGCTGGGCAAGAGTGTGCCTGCGGATGCAAAGTTCACGGACACCAACACCTGGCGCGGCATACAGGACAACCTGACCAGCACGGCCACCGACCAGAGTCTGAGCGCAAATCAGGGCAAGGTGCTGAAAGGCCTCGTGGACGGCAAGGCGGCGTCCAGCCATACCCATGACGACCGGTATTACACCGAGAGCGAGATGAACGCCAAACTCAACGGCAAAGCCAACAGTTCCCACACCCACAACTACGCCGGTTCCGGCTCTGCGGGCGGCACGGCCAACTCGGTCAACGGCCTGACTTTTGCCGCCCAGACCACCGACCCGGGGGCGGGAAGCGCATTGACCACCAACAAGGTGCTCATCGTGTACGTGCAAAGGAGGCCGGATATGGCAAAAGCAGTTTATGTGGGCGTCGGAAGCAAAGCCCGCAAGATGAAAAAAAAGCCTACGTTGGCATCGGCGGTAAGGCCCGCAAGGTCAAGAAGATGTACATCGGTGTCGGAGGCAAGGCGAGGCTGTGCTACAGTGCAGAGCTGGAAAAGGTCGGGATGGCTACGGCGCTGAGCACTACACGGTATGATATGCGGGCCGCGACCGTCGGCAAATACGCTTTGTTTGCGGGTGGATATATCTCCAAGTCCCCTTTTGGCTACAGCGTCGGCAGTTCCGTGGATGCCTACAATACCTCCCTTACGAAGAGCACACCGACAGAGCTGAGCTGCAAACGGTGCGGTCATGCGGCGGCATCTGTCGGCGGCTATGCGCTTTTTGCTGGCGGCGCATCGTCATATAACCTATTAGGCTATTATGACGGCCTCGTGGGTTCTGTAGATGCATACAACGCCTCTCTGACCCGCAGTGCCGCCCACATATTTGGCGATACAGCCGCAATCGGGGGCGCAGCCGTCGGGAACTACGCTTTGTTTGCGGGTGGGACGTGGGATATGCAAATAAATGACGATAACGTGACAAGCAGTGTGCTGGCGTACGATCCCTCACTCACTTTCACGATAGCACCCGACTTGAGTGTTGCACGAGCGGATGTGAAAGGCGCGAGCGTAGGCAATTACGCGCTGTTCGCGGGCGGAAAGGCTAGTAGTAAATGTACGACGGTGGACGCCTACAATGCCTCGCTCACCCGCACCACTGCGGCTGCTCTGAGCAGCACGGCAAACAACGACGCCGCTGCAACTGTCGGGAACCACGCAATATTTGTGGGCAACACTGCCTCCGCAGACATCTACGATGCCTCCCTCACCAGAACGTCTGCCGCCATCCTGAGCACGGCGCGGACGGGTCTGGCTGCGACGACGGTCGGAGACTACGCCATCTTTTTTCAGGAGGTGGAGTGGCAGATTTCTGCGACGCATCTCTGACCCGGAGCAGCATCGGCACCAGCATGACGGGCTATGACATGGGTGCTGCGACCATCGGGGACTACGCTTTGTTTGCAGGCGGACATTCCGGTGACACCAATTACGATTCCGTCGAAGTCTACACCGCATAAAAAGAAAAGGAGAAATCAAAATGGCACGATACAAAATTTACGACAACAAATCTGACGTCATCACCCCGGTGGGCGAGAAGCTCACCGCTGAGCAGTGGCTGGACCGTTACCAGTGGGGCCGCTACACCAAGATGATCGTGGGCGGCGGCATCATCAACGGCAGCGTCGCACTGGTCTTCGACGATGAGGTGGAGCGTTACCGCAAGGCGGGCTGCGATTTCAGCAGCTGCACCACCGACGAGGACTATCTGGCCGCCGTCGAGGCCTTTGAGGATAACCCGCCCGTGGCAGACGCCGGCGTCTCCGACCAGACCCGCATTGCGGACGCTCTGGAAGACATGGTGGCCTTGAGCCTGCCGGACGCAGAATGAGAAAGGAGAACGAAGTTATGAGCAACAAGGAAAGACTGACCGAGCGCTGGACGCAGGGCCGCATCTCTGAGGCGATGCTGCGGGTGTATGTCCGCAAGGGTATCATCACCAAGGCGGATTTCGAGGAGATCTGCGGGAAGAAGTATTGAGCGGAGGGATAAGGATGTCGATTCGTGAATATTCCATGACCCGCGACTCCACCCGGCAGCTTTCGCCCAGTTTCCGTGTCCGCGAGTTCGCCTGCAAGGGCAGCGATGTCGTCCTCCTCGACGACGAGCTGGTAGTGCTGCTGCAGTGCATCCGGGAGCACTTGGGCAAGCCGGTGCATATCACCAGCGGATACCGCACCGCCGAACATAATGCCGCCGTGGGCGGCAGCAAGTCGAGCCAGCACCTGCTGGGCCGGGCAGCGGACTTCTATGTCGAAGGTGTGCCGGTGGCGACTGTCGCCGCCTACGCTGAGACCTTGCTTCCCGGGCGCGGCGGCATCGGGCGCTACCCGAAGGACACAAAGCACCCCACCCGCAAGACCGGCTGGGTGCATATCGATACTCGGGCGGGCAAGAGCCGGTGGACCATGTAAAGGAGTGAAGAAAATGAAGGATACCATTTGCACCGTCATCGGCCTCATCGGCGGTGTCATTGCCTCGTTGTTCGGCGGCTGGGACACTGCCCTGCAGACGCTGGTCATCTTTATGGCCATCGACTACATCACCGGTCTGGTGGTGGCGGGCGTATTCCACGCCAGCCCCAAGACCAAGACCGGCGCGCTGGAAAGCAAGGCAGGCTGGAAGGGCCTCATCCGCAAGGGCGAGACTCTGCTCATCGTGCTGGTGGCCTGCCAGCTGGATGCCGTCATCGGCGGCAGCTTTGTCCGCGACGCAGCGATCATCGGCTTTTCGGCCAACGAGGCCATCTCCATCGTCGAGAACGCTGGCCTGATGGGTCTGCCTATCCCCGCAGCCATCACCAAGGCCATCGACATCCTCAAGCAGCGGGCCGAGACGCCCGAGAAAGGCAAGGACTGACATGAAAAAGAAGATCTCCGCCGGTACTCTGACCCGCACTGCTGTGCTGGGCCTCGCCCTGACAAATCAGCTGCTCAGCGCAGCGGGCAAGCCTTTGCTGCCCATCGACAACGCCCAGCTCGAACAGATGATCTCAACCGGCTTCACCGTCGGTGCTGCGCTGGCTACATGGTGGAAATTTGAAGTGCGGTGTCCGATGCCGTGGCCGCAATGAACCAGACCTACGTCAACGATTTGAAGACCGCCGGGACCTTCAAGGAGGCCGAACAGAAGGAAGCACTTATGAAGGCCTTGTCCGCCGCGCTGAAAAGCATGAGCAGCGACGCGCAGGACTACATCAATAGCAACTTCGGCAATACGACCCAGTACCTCAAAAACCGTATTGAGGCCCAGATCGACGCCAATCACGTCGCCGCCAAGCAGGCCGCTGCCCAGAATACGCTGAATCTGGGCTGAGTCAGCGCAAAGTCAGCGTAAAATGATAATCCCCCTGTACCATGACCCGTAAAGGGCTGGTGCAGGGGGATTTTTTGTTGGGGGTTGTAAAAACAAGAAGATATGGTATAATTCTTGTTGAAGCCTCTAAAAGAGAAAGACACCGTTCCAACTTGCACGTTGCGGTGTCTCTCTGTATCTGGCATTAGCCTATTTACTGTAAGCATTAAAACATTAGCGGAATAGCGGCCTACAACGTTTCCTGTTGACATTATACTAGAGGTTTTATTAAATGTCAAGCTTTCAGGGAATAAAATGGCGTATTCCTTATAGGAAGGAGCCTTTTATGACTAATTATTCAGTCCCCACTCTCAGAAAATATGCGTATCTTGGAAATTTCAGCAGCTCCGTTCAGGAATTGGCCGATATGGCGCGTCCGGAACGTTGGAGCTACGCTGAAACACCCGGTACGCGGAAAAACATCATCTTAGAAAATTACGTCTACCATACGTTCAATCGTCTCCGGGCGCAGCAAAAAGCTAACCCCGAGCGCAATTACATATACGAAACGGACACGGAGATGTGCTTCAATACAGGTCTATTCACACCGAACTTTGAACCAATCTTTGTTCTGTTTGACAGAAACGACACTGAACGTCGGGCGAAATGGAAGCTCAGAGGATTTTATAAGGAATCCGCAGCAGAGCTTAGTCAGATTTCCCCCTTGCCGGAACGGGCAAGCTATTTTGACAGCATTTCGGATTTGATGTTTGACACCCGTCTCGAAATGCGTATCAATATCGACCACATTTTAGAAGACGAAAGGAATCGCAAGCGTATTCCAGAACAGTATAGGGATATGAGCAATCTCCCCATGTTGTTCCGGGCCGCATTGGATTACGCAAAAATTCGCGTAAAAGAAAAACTATAAGGCGGCTGTGCCTCAGTATTATCACGGACGCATTCAGTTCTTGCTCCCTATTAGCTTGGGCGATCCTAAAAAGGTTGACTTATCGCTCGCAGTTGGTGCGCGTAATGGTGTTTACACAGGGCACACCTGTTTGACGCTGGATATGGCTTACAACAACGCTCGTCTCATCGCTAAGCCTGAAAGTGATTGGCTTATCGGCTCATAAGTCGAAGTTTCTCCCCCTTTGCACTCTATGTGCAGAGGGGGATTTTTTGTTTGTTAGAACTTCATCTGCGCAAGTATCTGATCCGATTCGAACGGACGACCTGCTCATTACGAGTGAGCTGCTCTACCGGCTGAGCCACAGTAGCATCTTGAAGTGCTGCAACATGTGGTATTCTATCATAAAAGCCGGGAGCTGTCAAGATTGATTCGGGGAATCCCTCTGTTTCTTGAAAATCCCGCTGCAGAAGCAGATTGGTCAGCTGGCAGACTGCAAAGCTGCAACCCACAAGAAGCAGCACAGCGCAATCCGGCGGAAGGCGCCGCATCAGGATGACCCGGGCAGGCAGCGTGCTGAACACTTCTGTCTCCTGTTCCGGCAAAAGCAGGGTGAAAATGGCCAGCGACAGCGGCAGATGCAGCGCCCGGGCGGTATACAGCGGCCGGAGGGTCATTTCGGGCGGGCAGATCGTCCGCACCTGCATCAGGACAGAAAGCCCCTGTACACTCAATGCCGCACAGCAGAGGGTGCTGGCCCAATAGCCCGTGCGGGAAGCAAGATCGCACCCGGAACAGACTTCCAGAAGCATCGCGCAGGCCGTGCTCACGGCAGGCGGAAGCAGCGCTCCCACTCCGGCAGCCAGCATCCGGAAGAAGAGCACAAAGCCGCAGAGTTTCAGGTAGGTCAGCGTGGACTGCGCCAGAATACCATCCAGGCGCAGCCGCGGCATTTCCTGCTGTTTCGGGCGCGGCGATCGCCTTTTTTCGTTTCGGTTTGTCCTGCTCAGTCGGGAAAGCAGAGCCGCACAGAGGTAATTGGCCGTGATCTGTGCCAGAAACAGCAAAACGCCCACCTCTGTGCTGCCCAGCAGGGTCTGTCCCACCGTCAGGATGACAAAGGACGGTCCGGAACAGACGCAGGCCGGGAGAAGCCGGTCCGCTTCTTCCGGTGTCATCTGACCGGAGCGCACCGCCTCGGCAGAAGCGTTAGCGGCGGGGGCAAAGCCGCCCAGGAATCCCACCAGCAGCACCCGGGCCGCGCAGGGAGCATACACTCCCACCAGCCATGCCACAGACCGAAATGGCAGGGCCAGCACATCCCCAGAGGGCACTGGATGAGCAGTGCCGACACCACAAGAAACGGATACAGCGAGAGCAGCAGCGGACCGCTGCAGAGGGTCAATCCCTCCCGCAATGCCTGCGCGCAGGCTTCTGGTGCCGCAAACGGGAGTGCCCCGATCAGAACAGCCAGCATCAGGGATACCAGCCCGGAAAAGTTCTTGGTTTGATTCATACGCACACCCTCCGCTTCCATATATATGTAGCACCGGGTGCAGCTTTGCACAGCGGCAGGGAGGGAGCGGATGTGGCCAGGAAGCGCAGACAGCACATCTCCCCTGCGGATGGTTCCAGCGGCTGTTCCGCCAGCCACCGGCCAATTTTTATGGCCGCACCTCCGTTTACCTCAGCGGAAGCATCCTGGAAATTGAGCATTTCCGGCGCATCCGTTCTTACGACGATGGAGAGCTCTGCCTGGAACTTGGCAAAGGGCTGCTGACCATTTACGGCAGTCAGCTCAAAATTACAGTCCTTTCCACCCAGCGCATCACTCTGCGGGGTGAAATTCTCCGCACGGAATATTCCCGGGATGCCACTTCCCGATAACACCCACTGATAGGAGGCCGGGCCATGGACCCTTTGCAGCTCTGGGCCGGTGTTCGCTTTGCGGCCCAAAACGGTAACACCGGTGGTTTGCTGACCGCTGCGGCACAGAATGGGCTCCATCTCTCTGCAATTACTGCCCAGCCCGGCGGGTTTTGTGCCCGGTGCGCCGCATGGCGTTACCCAGAGCTTTCCCGGCTGGCCCGCAGGTACCGGGTCCGGCTCCGCGTTCAGAAAAGGGACGGGCTGTTTTTCCGGCTGCGGCCTCTGCTGCGCCGCCGGGGGCTCTGGGCCGGGCTGTTTTTGTTTCTCCCTCTGTTGCTCTGGCTGCAAGGCGCGGTCTGGGCCACGGACTTCACCACCCTGACCCCCGGCCAGCGAGCCCGGGCAGAAGTCATCCTGCGCCAACAGGCTCTTTCCGCCGGGGAGTTCGTCTCGGAGGAAAAACTGACTGCCGGTGAATATGCCCTGCTGCAGAGCGGCGAGTTTTCGTGGGCAAGCCTGAATTTTTCCAAAGGGCGGCTGATCGTGGAGGGCCGCTGCCGCTAAGCCCGTGCCAGATATCGCATCCGGGACGCTCCATGGCATCACCGCCCGGGTGGCGGGTACTGTGCTGGAAACCAACCTCACCAGCGGCACCATGCTGGTGACTCCCGGCAGGCCGTGGAAGCCGGACAGGGACTTATTGGAACAGCCCGCATGGAGCGGGATGGGACTTTGATCTTTCAGCCTGCGGCCGGTCGGGTGCTGGCCCAGTTTGAGTGGGAATTTTCCGAGACACTCCCCACTACCGTGGCCGCAGACCAGCTCACCGGGAGCAAATCGCACCAGTACCAGCTCCACTTTGCCGGGAAGTCCCTTGCTCTTCCCCCATGGAGCTCCCACCAGGAAGACGCCCGCGCCATCACCCGGCATCTCCATCCGGCATTTTGGGGGCTGGCACTCCCCTGCTCCGTGGAGGAAACGGTATTCTACCATACCCAAAACGAAACACTTTCCTACACGGGAGACCAGCTGCTCGCCTTAGCCCGGCTGCACAGCCGTCAGGTGCTATACGCTGCCTACCCGGACGCGGTTCTCCTCACCCGGAAAGAAGATTTTTCTGCAGAGGGCAACCAGTTCCACTACCGGGTCTGCTACACCATAGCGGCCGACATTTGCCAGGAAAACACGAAAACGGCAGAGGATTGAAACTTCCTCTGCCGTTTTCATCGATATCATTGTTGTTTTAATTCTCTGCGTTCTCAGATGCAGGCGCTGTTTTCTCCACCGCCTTTTTTGACCAGCTTGTTCAGGTCAAACTCATACTTGGTGTGGCAGAAGTGGCAGACTACCTCGCAGTGGGGATCCTCATCCCGGAGTTTTTCCAGTTCCTTGCGGCCCAGGCTGAGCAGCATCTGCTCGGTGCGCTCCCGGCTGCAATCGCACTGGTACCGCACTTCCCGCTCATCCAGCACGCTGGGGTTGAAACCCGCCATGGCGAGGTTCATCATGTCCTCCGGGGTCTTGCCCGCGTGGAGCATCTCGGTCACGGAGGGCATGGCGGCAATGTTCTGCTCCAGCTGGGTGATCTCGGCATCGGTGGCACCCGGCAGCAGCTGCAGCAGATAGCCGCCCGCGCAGGAGATGGACAGATCCTTATCTACCAGCACGCCCAGGGCACAGACGGTGGGCACCTGCTCACTGTAGGCGTAGTAGCTGGTGATATCCTCCGCGATCTCGCCCGAGACCAGCGGCACCTGGCCGACGGTGGGCTCTTTCTGCAGGCGGTTGTCCCGGATGACGGTGAGCACACCGTCCTTGCCGACAGCCCCGCCCACATCCAGATGGCCATTGGCCTTGGCAGGCAGCTCCACCAGCGGGTGGTCGATGCAGCCCTTGACATTGCCGGTGCCATCCGTACAAGCAATGACGACGCCTGCCGGGCCGTTGCCAGAAGCGCGCAGGGGGATGGTGTCCCGGTCATCCTTGAGCATGGAGCCCATCAGGCTGGCCCCCGTCAGCAGGCGGCCCAAGGCGGCGCTGCAGGTGGCGCTGGTGGTGTGAAGTTGTTCTGCTTTACAGACAATATCCGTCGAAGCTACGCCACAAAAAACGATTCCGCCGTTTTCCGACAGGCCTCGGATCAGTTTTCCCATTTTTTAGTCTTCCTCCAATTGCGTATGCTGTTTGACCGCGCAGAAGAAATAGCGCCCGCTCTTCTCGGTCAGCGGGCCGAACGTTTCACCGTCGCAGACGCTCTCCAGCACAAAGCCGTGCTTCTCCAGTGCCGTGCGGATGGTGTCCAGATCGTAGGTATACTCACTGAACGCCTCATGGAAATGTTCTCCCGTCTCCCGGTAGTCGATATCCACGCTGATCTCCACCCGGCGGTCGGCCGCGTTGTAGTGGTTTTTCCAGACACAGCAGGCGTCCTCCTCCTCAAAGGTGAACGTGTTCTCTCCCAGCACGTTTTTGTGCTTGTAGGGGGTGTTCATATCAAAGAGGAAGACGCCGCCTTTCTCCATAAAGAAGCCCGCGTTGGCAATGGCCGTGTCGAGGTCCGGGATGTGATTGAACGTATCAAAGGTGGAGACCGCTCCCCGGATGGTGCCGTACAGGTCCAGCTTGAGCAGGTCCTGCCGCAGGAGCAGCAGCTTGCCGGACAGACCCAGCTGTTCCGCCTTATCCCGGACAACGCAGAGCATCTCCTCGGACTGGTCAATGCCGATCATATCATACCCGGCCTGGGTCAGCATCAGGGTCAGCTCCCCGTGCCGCAGCCAAGGTCAGCCAGAATGCCGTCCCGGATGCCATGGGCATTCAGCTCGTTCTGGATGTGCTCATACAGAGCGTCGTAGTCCGCTGCCCCGTTGAATTCATCGTAAAAGTATGCAAATTCGTTGTATGCCATCTTATTCGGCGTCCTCGTCCGCAAACTCTGCCTCTATGGCTTTGTTGAGAATGGCCTGCAGCTCCGGGATGCCGTAGCCGTTTTCGCCGCTGGTCAGTACCACTTTCTGGCAGCCATAGGGGCGGCAGGTGTTCTCAAACTCCTCCAGCGTCTTGGTCAGCTGGCTCTTTTTGAGTTTATCCGCCTTGGTCAGCGCCACCACATAGGGATCTGATGGTAGTGCAGGTACTTGAGCATCTGGAAATCATCGGCGCTGGGGGCATGGCGGCAATCCAGCAGCTGCACCAGCAGGGTGTGGTGGCGCTGGGCCTCAAAGTAGCTGTTGATGAGGTCATCCCAGCGCTCACGGTCCGCATTGCTTACTTTGGCGTAGCCGTAGCCGGGCAAGTCCACAAAATAACAGCTGTCCACCTCATAAAAGTTGATGGTGGCCGTTTTGCCCGGCGTGGCACTGACGCGGGCCAGCTTTTTGCGGTTGCAGAGCTTGTTGATGAGGCTCGACTTGCCGACGTTGGAGCGGCCGGAGAAAACGATCTCGGGGCGGTCGCTGTCCGGCAGCTGGCTGGAAATACCATAGCTGGCCATAAAATCCGCTTTGTTGTAATTCATAAAAGCTTCCCTTTCCTCTCAGCAGACGGCACCGGTCTTGGGCTTTTCTGCAGTCTGGGACATGGCGGCGGCATCGGCAGCCTTTGCGCTCTTCTTGGTACGGGGGTGGGTGGCCGCCGCTTTCGGCTTGAGCAGCGCTGCGTTCAGCACCTGAGAAAGGTTGGACATGGGCAGGAACTCGAGGTTCTTCTTGACCTCATCGTCCACCTCATACAGGTCGGAGACGTTGTCCTTGGGGATGAGGACCGTCTTCATCCCCTCGCGGTAAGCGGCCATGCTCTTTTCCCGCAGGCCGCCGATGGGCAGCACATTGCCGTGGAGGGTGATTTCGCCCGTCATGGCCACATCGCCCCGCACCGGGATGCCGGACAGGCAGGAGATGAGGGCTGTGGTCAGGGTGACACCCGCCGAGGGGCCATCCTTGGGCACAGCGCCCTCCGGGGCATGGATGTGCAGGTCGCACTTCTTGAGCCGTTCCGGGTCAATCCCATACTCTGCCGCATGGACACGGGCATAGGTAATGGCCAGCTGGGCACTCTCTTTCATCACGTCGCCCAGAGAGCCCGTCACGGTGATCTTGCCAGAACCGTTGTCGATGACCTGCACCTCAATGGGCAGGGTCTCGCCGCCGATGCTGGTCCAGGCCAGGCCGTTGGCAATACCGATGGCATTGGTGCGGTTGAGGAAGTCCGGCTTGACGATGCGGGGTCCCAGCAGCTTTTCCAGCGTGGTACCGGTCACAGAGACCGTCTCCGCCTCGCCGGAAGCGATCTGGCGGGCACACTTGCGCAGGACACTGGTGATGGTGCGCTCCAGGTTGCGGACACCCGCTTCCCGGGTATAGCCATCGATGATGCCGTACAGGGCGCTCTGGGAGAACGTGACTTTGCCGCTCAGGCCACAGGCCTCCAGCTGCTTGGGCACCAGATGCTTTTTCGCAATGTTGTATTTTTCCACCCGAGTATAGCTGGGCAGCTCGATGACGTCCATACGGTCGCGCAGCGGGCCGGGGATGGCGCTCAGGTCGTTGGCCGTGGTGATGAAGAGCACATGGCTCAGGTCAAACGGCATATCAATGAAATGATCGTTGAACGTGCCATTCTGCTCCGGGTCCAGCGCTTCCAGCAGAGCGGCGGCCGGGTCGCCCCGGAAATCGCCCGCCAGCTTGTCGATCTCGTCCAGCAGCATCAGCGGGTTGGAGCTCTTGGCCGTGATCATTGCCGTGATGATCTTGCCCGGCATCGCGCCGATGTAGGTGCGCCGATGGCCGCGGATCTCAGCCTCATCCCGCACACCGCCCAGGCTCAGGCGGACATACTTGCGGTTCAGGCTCTCGGCAATGGAGCGGGCAATGCTGGTCTTGCCAACACCCGGAGGGCCGACGAGGCAGATGATCTGGCCCTTGACATCCGGGGCCAGCTTGCGGACAGCCAGCACTTCCAGAATGCGGTCCTTGACCTTTTTCAGGCCATAGTGGTCGCGGTCCAGGATGCGCTGTGCCTTGGCAATGTCGAGGTCATCCTCGGTGAACGTATTCCAGGGCAGGTCCAGGCAGGTATCCAGATAGGTACGGATGACCGTGCCCTCCTGGTTGCTGCTCTGCATCTTGGCCAGGCGGTCCACTTCTTTGAGGAGCTTCTTCTCCCGCTCCTCGTCCAGGTGCAGAGCCGTGATCTTGCGGCGGTACTCCTCCGCCTCGGCGGTGGTGTCGTCGTCCTCGCCCAGCTCCTCGCTGATCATGTGCAGCTGCTCGTGGAGGTAGTAGTCGCGCTGGTTTTTGTCCATCGCTTCGTCCACTTTCTGGGCGATCTCCTTGTCGATCTCCATCATCCGGCGCTCGCGGTGCATCTTCTCGATCAGCAGCTTCAGGCGGCCCAGCAGCGTGCCGTCGTCCAGAATGGCCTGTTTGTCCTCAAAACGGAACAACAGGTTGGCCGGGATGTACTCGGACAGGAAAACAGGATCCGTGCTGGTGGTGATGGTAAACACCACGTCCTTGCCGATGTGCGGGTTGAGGGCCAGCAGCTCGTCAAAGCTCTTTTTGACGTTGCGGACCAGCACATCCACTTCGGGCTGCTCCTCCGGCTTTGCCTGCTTGACCGGGGCGGAACGGACCGTGGACAGCAGGAAGCTGCCGTCCGTATCCAGCTGGGTCAGCTTTGCGCGGTATTTGCCCTCCACCAGGATGCGGACAAGGTCGTCCGACACCCGCATCACCCGCTTGATCTCGGCTACAACGCCGTAAGTGCACAGGTCGGCGGCATTGGGGTCTTCCACTTTCATCTCTTTCTGAGCGATGAGGAAAACGTCGGAGTGATTGCTCACGGCCCATTCCACGGCGGCAACGCTCTTTTCCCGTCCCACTTCAAAGTGAAGCAGGTTGTTGGGGAAAACCACCAGCCCCGCAGGGCAATGGCCGGAAGATGGAGGACATTGCGCTCCACCTTGACAGTTACTTTCTCAGACATATTGCAAAACCTCCCAACTGCCCGGGCAGATGCGCGTCATCGTGAGGGCAGTTTTCTTGTTGGGTAACACTTGTAGATCGTATTATAGCGGAAAGCGGCTCCGCTTGCAACCGGGGCGCGCTCAACCGCGCTTTTCGCGGGTGTTGTAGCCCAGGCGGCCCAGGGCGGGCAGCAGGGCCCGCAGGGTGATGGATGTGAGCGAGCCCATGATGAGGCCGAATACCAGCATGACGGGTGCGTAATAGAGCGACATGGCCGAGGAGAGGATGACACCGGCCCCCAGCAGCTGGCCGACATTATGGCCCAGCGCACCGCAGACCGAGAGAATGAACCAGGTGGGCCGGACCGGGAAATGATAATACAGCAGCCACATCACCGCCAGCGACAGAAGCCCGCCGCACAGGGAGAGGAAACCCGCCGTCCACCCGGAGACCAGAAAGACGAACAGCGCTTTGAGCAGGTCCAGCATCAGTGCCTGCTTTCCTCCCATGAAAAACAGCGCATACATCACCACAATATTCGCCAGGCCCAGCTTCATGCCAGGCATCAGCCCGGGGATGACCAGCGTGCCCTCCACAAAAAGAGCCATGGCCAGTGCAAACAGCAGGCCGGAAAGGGCGATCTCATGCGTTTTGCTGCCGCGTTTCGGGTTCATCGGCACATTCCTCCGTCCATCATTCGTTCTCTCCCTGCCTGCACCTGCTCGTACTGTTCCTGCTCTTCCATGGCAGCTTCCCAGGCGGCAAACAGCTCCTCCTGATGGAACCGCAGATCCGAGAGCTCGTCACTCTTTTCCCGAAGCAGCTGCGGGTCGTTGTACACCTCCGGGGAATTGATCTCGTTGTCCAGCTCCACTTCCCGGGCACCGCAGGCCTCCATCTCGTCCTCGCAGGCCTTGATCTTGGCCCGCAGCTCGGCGCGGCGGCGACGCTGCTCCTTGCCGTAGCCCAGCTTTGCGGGCTCCGAGGATTTTTCCACGACCGGCGCGGGATCGGAGCGGCCCATCAGGGCATCATAACTCGGGTAGAGCGTCGCTTTGCCATCTTCCAGATACAGGATCGGGCAGGCCAGGCTGTTCATCAGGTGGCGGTCATGCGTGACCATGAGCAGCGTGCCGGTGTAGGCCATCAGGGCCTCGGTCAGGCTTTCGCGGGTATAAATGTCCAAATGGTTGGTGGGCTCATCCAGAAACATCAGGTTCGGCCGCTCCAGCAGGATCTCCGCAAAGCGCAGGCGGGCAAGCTCGCCGCCGGAAAGTGCCTCACAGGGCTTAAAGACCGTTTCCCCCCGGAAGCCCAGCTTTGCCAGATGGCTGCGGACTTCCAGCTCCGTCATCCGGGGGTACTTGTTCCAGATGACGTCAATGACACGGCCCGCGCCCAGACGGTTCTGCTGCTGGGCAAAAATGCTGGGCCGGGCACCAGTGCCCAGCCGCACCATGCCGCCGGAGGGACGGCGCTTGCCGTCCAGCACCTGCATCATGGTGGATTTGCCTGCACCGTTGGGACCCGCGATGATGAGCCGCTCCACGGTGGACCGTGTAAGTAAACGGCTCCAGCAGTGTCCGCTCCCCGATCCGGATGGTCAGGTTTTTCATCAGCACCAGCTCATTCCAGGGCTCCACATCATATTCAAAGCGGAATTTGAGCTGGTTGGTCTCATCTTGGGGGGCCTCGGTAATTTCCAGCTTTTCCAGCTGTTTGCGGCGGCTCTGGGCCATTTTCGTGGTGGAAGCCCGGACGAGGTTGCGGTCCACATAATCCTGAAGCTTTTCAGCCAGTGCCACATCCGCATCGTGCTGCTTCTGGCGCAGGGCATCCGCCGCTTCTTTCTGGGGCAGGTAGGCCGAGAAGTTTCCCTTATAGGTCATCATGGTCTGGAACGAAACTTCCCAGATCTTGGTACAGATGTGGTCCAGGAAATAGCGGTCATGGCTGACCACCAGCACCGCGCCGGAATAGCTCTTGAGGTAGTTTTCCAGCCATTCCATGGTGGCAAAGTCCAGGTGGTTGGTGGGCTCGTCCAGGATGAGGACATCCGGCTTTTCCAGCAGCAGTTTTGCCAGCCGCAGGCGGGTCAGCTCGCCGCCCGACAGGACGCCGACGTTCTTTTCCCAGGTATCCTGCGCAAAGCCCATGCCGGACAGCACCTTTTTGATGTTGACATCCATATTGTAGCCGTCGGCCGCATCGATGATGTTCTGCAGCGCATCGTGCTGCTCCAGCAGCGAGGTATCCTCGGGGCTGGCGGCCATCTTCGCTCCAGGATCTGCATTTTTGCCATGGCGTCCAGCACATGGGCGAACGAAGAACGCATCTCGCCGTAGATATCCAGCGTGACATCGAGCTTTGCGTTCTGTTCCAGATACCCCAGCGTCACGCCGTGGGTCACGCTGAACTCGCCCTCATAATCCGTATATTCCCCGGTCAGGATCTTGAGCAGAGTGGTCTTGCCCGCGCCGTTCTGGCCCACAATGCCAATGCGGTCTTCCCGCTCGACACTGGCCGTCACATCGTGCAGGACGATTTCTCGCCAAAGCTCTTGCCGAGTTTTTCCAGATGAATCAGCATATCGTTCTTCCGTGTTCTTTTCCAGTAGGGTGGATACATTCCCGCCGTTACAGCTGGTGGCGGCGGTGCTTGAGGCCGAGGTTCGCCAGCTCTTCCGGCTCCATCACCAGCGGGTACAGCTCTTCCAACGAGGCGATCTCGTAGGTGGGGCTCACCTTGCCCGGGTTCTCGGCGTGGCCGGGGTTGAACCAGCAGGTGTCGAGGCCCGCGTTCACGCCGCCCTGAATGTCGCTGGTGAGGCTGTCGCCCACCACCAGGACGTGCTCCCGGTTCTCCACGCCCAAAGCGCGGAGGGCGGAGTCGAAAGATGCGGCGGCTGGGCTTCTCGCTGTCCAGCTTCTCGGAGATGAAAACGTCCTCAAGGTAGGCCCCGATGCCGGATTCTGTCACCCGGCGGCTCTGCACCTTGTCAAAGCCGTTGGTCACAATGGCCAGCGTCGCCACCTCGGAAAGCTCCCCGAAGGACGTCAGCACATTGGGGCTCATCAGGTCGGGGTGGGAGGACAGATGGTCGAGGTAGCAGCGGTTCATCTCCACGCCGTCACCGGCTGCGTTGATGGCCTTGAGGAAGCGGGTGAAGCGCTCCCCCATCAGCTTGTCGCGGCGTATCTGGCCCTTTTCCAGCTGACGCCAGAGCTCCGAGTTGATGTCCCGGTAGGTCTGCACCGTCCCGGCGTCCGGCTCGATGCCGTATTCCACCAGCGTCTCAGCCAGCGCCTTGTTCTCGGCGGCATCAAAGTCCAGAAGCGTATTGTCTGCATCGAAGAGGATGCAATAATATTTTGCCATGTTTCTTTCCCTTCTCTATCATGTTTCGAGCCGCCTGCCGCCTTGAGCGGGCGCGGCTGCGGTGCGGTTTGAGAACAGCGAGAAGCCAGCCCCGCCCGGCAGAGCTGGCTTCTCGTATTTTTATCATTCCAACGTCATTTCATAGGCTTCGTCGTCGGACTGGTCCGGCAGGTTCCCGCTGCATTTACAGCGCGACGTGCAGGCGCACTCTTTTGCGATGCACTTTGCCATCTGCTCCTCCGTCACGCCGTTCTCGACGTTTTCCCAATCCATGTCGTAGTAGTCCACGCTGCCGTCGGTCACATCTTCTGCGCCGGGCAGGCCGAGGACTTGCATTTCTTCACGGAACATCCGCTCGCCTCCTCTCTCGGCTCAGCCTATGCGGCTTCGCAGAGGAAGGTGCGGGGCGTCATTCTGCCTTACTTTCGGCTTCCTTGCTGGCGGAGGCTTCCGACTTGCTTTCGGCCTTGGATTCTGCTTCGCTCTCGGCCTTGGACTCAGCTTTTCGCTTTCGGCCTTGGATTCTGCCTTAGACTCGGCCTTGCTTTCGGACTCCGACTCTGCCTTGGAGCTGCCGGACGCCGTACTGGACGATGCCGACGACGAACTGCTGGTGCTGTGGGAAGAGCTGCCCGAGCTTGCAGAGGAAGACGAAGCGGATGTACTGCCGGAAGAACCGGCATTGGACGAGGACGAACTGCTGGTGGAGCCGGACTCGCTGGACACACCGCTGCCGATGGTGATGGTCAGGGTGTTGCTGCTCACCTTGCAGTCGTTGTAGGTAACGACGGCGTGGATCTTATAAGAAGCGTTGACCATCGAGCTGTCCACCACAACGGTGATGGTGGATTTGCCCGCCGCCTGCGTGACCTCCTGCCCATTGGCATACCAGCGCAGATGTTCGGCCTTGGCATACTTGCCGCTGAGGTTGGCCTTGAAGGTGTAGGAGCTGCCCCACAGCCCCCTTGCCCTCGCTGGTGATGTGGACGGAGGCCGTGCCGAAGACTGCCGTGACGTCCAGATTCTGCTTGAAGTCGGTGTCGGTGCGGGTCTTGCTGGTGAGGCCGTCGCTCCACTTGACGAAGACATGGCCCTCCGCCGGGACAGCGGTCACGGTGATGGATTTGTCGGGGTCGGTGACGGTGTAGGTCACAGAGCTGTTGCCGGTGTCATTGCCGACGCTCAGGGTGCCGCCGCCGTTCTTGTCCACATGGTAGTGAGCCTCGAACTTCTTGCTCTCGCTGGTGCTCTCGCTGCGAAGAGCTCTCCGAGCTGCTGGCACTCTCGGCCTGACTCTCGCTGGAGCTGACAGCCTCCGAGCTGGGAGCGGCCACGGCGGAGCTGGGGTTGGAGACATACTCCATGGTGCGGGTGGGGATGTTGTTGGTGTCGGGGCGGCGGTCCTCGGTCTGACAGGCGTGGGTGCGGATATAATTCAGCACAGCCTTGAGGCCGACGCTCTTGAGGTGGATGTCGCCGCTGGTGTAATAGTCCGCGATGCCGTAGCCGTCGCTGCCCTTGAGGGCCTCGGCGGAGTTGAGGAAGCGGACGCCCAGCTGCTCGCACAGATCCAGAAGGGCCATGTTGAAGTCGTCGATCTTGGCCTGGTCCATGTGGGGGTAGTTGGAGTGGTCAGCCGGGACCGGCGGCACCGTGTTGACGATGATGTCGGTGTAGGGGTAGCTCTGCTGGATGGCCTGGATGAGGGCCGTGTAGTGAGCGATGAAGTCCGGGACTTCCATCCCGGTGTCGTTGGTGCCGAAGGTCATGACCACACGGCGGGGCTTCATCATAGCCACCGCCTGAGGGATGGTGTAGTGGTTGGAGTCCTTCTTAAAGGTAACGATGCCCTCGTTGAGCGCTACCTGGGTGCCGATGCCCTCTTTGGCGCAGAACTGCTGCAGGGAGATGAGGCCGTTGTTATAGAGGCGGACGGTGTTGGAATCGCCCAGAAAAAGGGTGTCGTTCAGATAGTCCGTGCCGGCGTCGGCGGTCTCCGTCAGCAGAGCGGTGGAGGCGTTGTCGATCTGGTAGTGGCTCGACAGGTCTTCGCCGGGGGCAGCGTCTGCCACAGGCTCCGAGACGGAGAGGGGGCAGGCCCTCGCCGCCCTTTTTGAGGAGGGCGGTGGTGATGCCGAAGGTCAGCAGCACGGCCAGAACACAGAGGATGCAGACCAGAACGGCCCGCTGCTGCATGGGAGTCATGGTTTCGTTTTGTTGTTGTTTTTTTGACTCATAGATTCAGTCCCTCTCGTTTCAGGAATGGGAAGGCTCGTCCACAGGGCGGAGGATCCAGTCCGTCAGCTCCTTGCAGTCTGCGGCCATGAAGACCGGTGCAAAGGGGCGACCTCTTCCCTGCCGCCGTAACCGTATAGCACCGCGGCGGCGTCCAGGCCGCAGTTCCCTGCGCCCTGCATATCGTCGCGGCGGTCGCCCACCATCAGCACCCGCTTGCACTGCATGACGGGCTGGGCGAGGACGTGGCGGATGACGTCGGTCTTGCTGTCGCGGCTCTCATCCATGGACGCACCGCCCACGAAGGAGAAGTAGGAGGCAAGGCCCTGCTCCTCGAGGATGGGTGTCACAACGTCGGTGGGCTTGCAGGTGGCCGTGCAGAGGGTCAGGCCCGCAGCCTTGAGACGGCCCAGCATCTCCGCCCCGCCGGGGTAGACATCGCCCTCGTGGCAGCCCTTGGCGGCGTAGCTCACGCGGTAGCGCTTCATGGCCTCCTCGATTTTTGCAGGGTCGGAGAAATGCTCGCCGAAGCTCTTGCGGAGGGGCGGGCCGATGTAGCGGCCAAGGTCGCTCCGGGCGACGTCAACGCCCATGGAGCTGAAAAACTTCTTCCAGTGTATTGAGAATGCCGGGGGCGGAATCGATGAGCGTACCGTCCACGTCAAACAGGATCGCATCGTAGTGCAGCAAGGTCAGGTTCCCCTTTCTCTTAGGATAAACACTATATAGTATAGCACAGATTTCGATATTCAGCAATTCCAACAAAACACTTTTCCGACTTTTATACATATTTTTAGGCAGCCCCGCCCCGGAAAGCAAAAACCGCCCACCCATTGCGGGCGGGCAGTCGCATTTTGACATCAGCTCTCGGTGGTGGTGCAATTCCCCGTCGAGGGGTAGTAGAGGTTGTTGGCGATGAATTCCAGCTTCTCTTTCAGAACCAGCTCAAGGTTCGCCACGGCGTGGACCATGTTGGTGGCGGAGTCGTTGACCTCCAGCAGCTTGCACAGGTCAAGCTCCTCCATGCTGAGGGCCGTCTTCATCTTCTGGGTCTCGGCACAGAGGATATGGCTCAGCGCCGACTCCTGCAGAGCGATGCTCTCCATCAGGTCAATGACTGCCTGATCGAAGGTAACGCTGGCAGGGCGGGACAATCGCAGACAACACAGTGGGTGCAGTTGGTGGTATCAGCCATAAAAAGGACCTTCCTTTCTCTCATAGGGATAGGGCACAGTCCATCCTATGTGCAGCCCCGCCCGGATGTCACTCCGGCTTCGCGGCCTTCTGCACCTTCTCAATGGTATCGCGGTAGCCGCCGGAGCCATACTGGATGCAGCGGTTGATGCGGCTGATGGTGGCGGTGCTGATCTCCACGGCCTTCACGATCTGGTCGTAGGTACTGCCGTTGAGCAGAAGCTTCGCCGCTTCCAGCCGCTGGGCCATATCGGAGATCTCCTTGACCGTACAGAGGTCTTCGAAGAAGTTGTAGCACTCCTCCCTCGTCTCAAGACTCAGGATCGCGTCGAACAGTGCGTCGGTGGTGGGGTTTCTTCTGGGGTTCTTGTCCGCCATAGCTGCCTCCTTTAGGGCAAAGTGCCGCAGGGTGCGGCACGGGTCTTTCTGTTACTCTGTTACTTTAGCACTCGAAAGTATAAAAAGTCAAGTGCTCGGTCTTTCTTTCCGGGAGTTTAGCAGATTTCACCTGTGGAGGCATTCAGTTTTATTCATCTCACATCTGAACAAAAATCGCCTAAATTTTCTTAGTTTCTCCCCCGCAAAATGGCACAGTCTCCTAACTTGCCCAAAATATATTGACAAATTATGAAATCAGGACTAAAGTATACACAATCATTCGGCAAATGCAATGAACAGGACATGACTTTTCGCATTCCCTGCGCTCAGAGAGCCGCCATTCCGGTGCAAGGCGGCAGCACAGTGCGATCAGCCCTCACCTGCGAGCAGCCTGTGCGAACCCGCTTGCGGCAGTAGTGCATGGCCGTTCAGCCCACGTTACAGGGCGGCGTATCGGCGGCTGGAACGCCTGTACGCGCAAGCGGCTGCTCCCGAAAGCAGCAAACGAAGTGGTACCGCGGAGAACGACCGGTGCAGATGCACCGTTTGGCCTTCGTCTTCGAGGAAGATAGGATGCATCCTTGTGTCTCTATCTTTCATGAGGACGGAGGCTTTTTTCACCCCCTCCGGGCCGTTTCGCCTGCCCTGCTTTTGGGCACAGCCGCCCTGCTTCGGCCATTGCCGGTGCCGGTGAAAGAAAGGAAAGAGGTATAAAGAAATGAATACGCTGGTCATCGTTTTGATCGCAGCCGTGTGTCTGTTCGGCGCTTATACGCTGTATGGCCGCTGGCTGGCCAACAAGTGGGGCATCGACCCCACCGCCAAGACCCCCGCAGTCGTCCACGAGGATGGCCGTGACTATGTCCCCACCAACGGCTGGACCGTGTTTGCACACCAGTTCAGCTCCATCGCCGGTGCAGGCCCTGTCACCGGTGCCATTCAGGCTGCTGCCTTCGGCTGGCTGCCTGTCCTGCTGTGGGTGCTGCTGGGCGGCATCTTCTTCGGCGCTGTCACCGACTTCGGCGCTCTGTACGCTTCCGTCAAGAACGACGGCAAGAGCATGGGCATGCTGATCGAGAAGTACATCGGCAAGACCGGCCGCAAGCTGTTCCTGCTGTTCTGCTGGCTGTTCTGCGGCATCGTTATTGCTGCCTTTGCAGACATGGTGGCTGGCACCTTCAATGCCTATGGCGCGGACGGCGCTCTGGTGGACGCTGCGCAGACCAACGGCGCTGCCGGTATGGTCTCCATCATGTTCATGGTCTTCGCTGTCGTTTTCGGCCTCATCCAGAAGAAGTTCAACTTCTCCGGCTGGAAAGAGAGCATCATCAGCATCGTCTTCATCGTGCTTTCCTTCGTCATCGGTGCGAACCTGCCCCTCATTCTGGGCAAGGCCGCATGGAGCTACATCACCTTCGTTACATCTTCTTTGCCGCCGTGCTTCCCATGTGGCTGCTGAAGCAGCCCCGTGACCACATGACCACCTTTATGTTCGTGGCCATGATCGCCGGTGCCGTTGTGGGCCTGCTGGTCGCTCATCCCCCACCATGAATCTGCCCGTCTTCACCGGTTTCACCAATGAGAAGCTGGGCACGATGTTCCCCATCCTGTTCGTCACCGTGGCCTGCGGTGCCGTCTCCGGTTTCCACAGCCTGGTCTCCTCCGGCACTTCCTCCAAGACCGTGGAGAACGAGAAGGATATGCTGAAGGTCGGCTATGGTGCAATGATCCTGGAGAGCCTGCTGGCTGTTCTGGCCCTCTGCGTTGCCGGTGCTGCTGCCGCTGCTGACGGTACCCCCGCTGCCGGTACTCCCTTCCAGATCTTCAGCCGCGGCGTCGCCGGTTTCTTTGAGATGTTCGGCGTCCCCGCTTATGCCGCAACCGTCTTTATGACCATGTGTGTTTCCGCTCTGGCTCTGACCAGTCTGGATGCCGTGGCCCGCATCGGCCGCATGAGCTTTCAGGAGCTGTTCAGCGTGGATGACATGGAGCACGCTGAGGGCTGGCGCAAGCTGCTCTGCAACGTCTACTTCTCTACCTTCCTCACTCTGGTGTTCGGCTTCATCCTGACCAAGATCGGCTACGCCAACATCTGGCCTCTGTTCGGTTCTGCGAACCAGCTGCTGAGCGCTCTGGTCCTGGCTACCCTGTGCGTTTTCCTGAAGGTCACCGGCCGCAGCAACAAGATGCTCTTCCCCCCTGCTGGTCATTATGCTGTGCGTGACCTTTACTGCCCTGGTGCAGCGCCTGCTCGCCATGGTGAAGGCCATCAGCACCGCTGCCGCGGTGACCATCCCCGCCGGTGAAACCACCTTGGGGTGCAGTGTTCATCGCCAACGGCCTGCAGCTCATC